>Ga0315298_1000083_pt1 | contig 173984 bp, 194 predicted proteins | sample WHS_1_MG_FD_203077 | JGI IMG/M metagenome (GOLD analysis project Ga0315298, IMG submission 203077) | Extremophilic microbial mat communities from Washburn Hot Springs, YNP, Wyoming, USA - WHS_1_MG | ecosystem: Environmental > Aquatic > Thermal springs > Hot (42-90C) | place: USA: Wyoming...
AGAGGCATTATCCATCTTGAACGAGGTAAAATTGAACGATATTCTCCAAATGGGGAATTAATAGAATCTCTTAAAAGGGAATTTGCTTGGCCTTCGGCAGCCCAGGATCAACTTGGATATTTTATAAAAGTGATTAAGGGAGAAAAAGAAAATATTAGTAGTCCAGAATTTCATTTTAATCATCTAGCTTTCATTGAAGCTGCGTATAAATCAAAAGAATTAGGACAATTTGTAAACCCTAAAGAGATATTGAAAAATTATGGAGTTTAAAAAATCAAAACTCGCAATTTTAGGAGGACCCAAAACTATAAATGAAAAACCACCGCATTTTGTTTGGCCTTTAATAAATAAACAAATAGAAAAGGCTGTTATTAAACAACTTCATCAAACAATTTCTATTTATGATAAAAGTGGAATTTTCAAAGATTTTGAAGAAGCTTTTGCGAAATATCATCATCGAAAATATGCGCTTTTATGTAGCTCTGGAACTTTAACGATTCACTCAATGTTTGTTGCTGCCGGATTTAAGGAAGGAGACGAAGTAATTTGTCCCGCTTACACTTTTTTTGCTACCGTTACTCCTCTTTTATTTACCGGGGCAAAACCTGTTTTATGCGACATTGACGAAAATGGAAATATCGATCCTCAAGAAATTAAAAAGAAAATTACCAAGAGAACAAAAGGGGTGATAGTAACTCATATGTGGGGGATTCCTTGCAAAATGGATGAAATCGTTAAAATTTGTAAGGAAAACAATCTGCTCCTGTTAGAAGATTGTTCACATGCTCATGGTGCAGAGTATAATGGAAAACTTGTAGGAACTTTTGGTGATTTGGCAGCTTGGAGTCTTCAAGGACCAAAAAATGTAAGTGGTGGAGAGGGAGGAATTTTATTAACTGATAATGAAGAATTCTATTACCGTGCGTTGCTTCTAGGTCATTATAACAAACGATGCAAGCAAGAAATTCCAAAAAATCATCCTCTCTATAAATATGCAGTTACAGGAATGGGATTAAAATATAGAGCTCATCCCCTAGCTATTGCGATAGCTTATGAGGTGTTTAAGAAGCTGGATAAATTTTTAAAAATAAAAAGATTTTTTGCGAACAAAATTATCGAGGAATTAAAAAATCTTCCAGGAATTTCATTGCCTCCAGCATATTTTGATAGAAAGTATAAACCTTCTTGGTACGCTTTTATATTTCAATATACCCCTGAAGCACTAGAAAATCTTTCTATTGAAAAGTTTTATACTGCTCTTCAAGCTGAGGGGCTAACCGAAGTAGACAGACCAGGTTCCACTTGCCCTTTAAATCTTTTGCCCCTTTTTCAAAATCCTGCGGAATTATTTCCAATTTATAGAAAGAAAGGCAATTTCTTTTCTTATAAACCTGGAAATTTTCCAAAAGCAGAAAAATTTTATCAGAATGCTATCAAATTACCTGTCTGGGCAAGAAGAAAGGATTCAAGAATAGTGAGTTCATACATTTCAGGAATTAAAAAGGTAATTACTCACTTTCGCGATTTATTATGAAAAACAAAAAAATAGTTCAAAAAATAGTTGTAGCTGGAGTAATAATTAACAAAGAGGGTAAAGTTTTAATTCTACAGCGCAATAAAGATGAAGAGGTTTTCCCGAATATATGGGAACTACCAAGCGGAAAAAGAGAATTTTTAGAGGATTCTCAAAGTTGCTTAATGCGTGAAATAAAAGAAGAGACAGGGTTGAGTAACATCAAAATTATCATGCCTTTTTATGTTTTCGAGTACCAAATTGAAAAACCAAAAGAAATAAGAGATACCACGCAAATAAATTTTTTGGTAAAACTTTTGAAAAAACAGAAGGTAAAATTAAGCACAGAACATCAAAATTTTGCCTGGATTAGTAAAAATGAAATTAAAAATTATCAATTATCTGAAAATACTAAAAAAGTTATTTTAGAAGCTTTTAAGCTAATAAAGAAGTTAAATGAAAAAATTTAACAAACTAATGCCGTATAAATATTTTTGGCTTAGTGTCGAGGGCACGGATGCGGTAGGTAAAACTACTTTAGTAAAGAAAATCGAGGCATTTTTGAAAAGACAAAAGAAAATAAAATTTGCAATTCTAAAAGAATTTTCTAACTCAAAAGTAGGTAATTTAATAAAACAAATCATTGATAAGGAAAGATTTTTTCATTTGGGAAAGGCTCATTATCCATTTTCCGAAACTTTATTACTCTATACAGATTTTATCTACCAATTTGAGCAAATACTTTTAAAATATTCAGAAAAGGATAAATTATTTATCGTATCTGATAGAGGGCCTTATTCTTTCTTTACATATCAATTTTTAAGAATTAAAGACATATATAACATTCAACATCCAAATTATTTAAAAGATTGGCTCAGATATATTTTCTTACCTTTAGGCATGCCAAATCTGACTATTCTTTTAATTTCTCCTCTTCAAGATATTAAAAAGAGAATTGAAAAGAGAGAGGGTTCCATTACCAAAAAAGATTTATTATTTATTGATAGAGTCCAAAAGGAATATTTAAAAATTTCAGAAAGAATTTCTTATACGCCTATTTTAGTTTTGGAAAATCGCAATGGAAAATTTAGTGATGTGGAGCAGAAAACCATTAAAATAATAAAAGAAATACTTGAAAAATTCTAAAAAAGGCCCTCTAGAAAAATGGGGGCCTATGGATTTGTCGCTTACTCCTCAAGCGCTTTTATTACGCATTTTTTTACTTCTTCGGTGATATTATTTAGATTGTAAAGTTCTTCCTTGCTAAACCATCGTGCTGTTTCGTGCTCCTTGGGATTAATTACTACTTCTTGCCCTGGATCAGAAAGATAAGTTAGAAAATTAATTTGAGTAGTATCTCGAATTTCTGTAGGTGTTTCAACAGTATACTCAAAAACAGAAATTGGACGATCTACAACAACAGAAAGACCAGTTTCTTCCTTCACTTCTCTTACTAGGGCTTCGATACTTGTTTCGCCAAGTTCACGTTTCCCACTTGGTAATTCCCATATTCCTGGATAAACATCTTCCTCTCTTCTTTTGAGAAGTAGTACTTTCTTTTCTTTAATAATTACCGCGGCAACTACAACTGAAAAGACACGTCGTTTTTGGTTCATCTTTCTCACCTCCTTTTTAATGTGCATATAATATTTTCTCAAAAATTTAATTTTTTTCAAATTTCCAAAGAATATTAATAACCATGGTAGTGCTCATAAAATTTTATTTCTTGACCGTAAAGCTTTGATAGTGCTTCTGGAGTGACAACTTCTTTTGGTTTTCCTTGGCAAATTGGGCATTTGTTCAAACAAATGACATAATCTGAAAATTTGAAAACAACGCTCAAATCGTGAGTGACCAAAATTATTGTTAAATTTTTTTCTTTTTTCAATCTCTCTAAAAGCTGATAAATTGTTTCCTCACCAGAAATATCAATTCCGCTTGTTGGCTCATCAAACAATAAAACATCAGGATTTCCAATTAGCGCCCAGGCAACCAAAATTCTTTGATATTGACCGGAAGAAAGTTCGCCCAAATTTTTTTTCAAAAAGCTTTCTTTAAAGCCAACTAACTTCAAAACTTCCCTGATTTCTTTTTCATCTTTTGTTTTCAATTTAAAAAACTCCTCAATCGAAATCGGAAAATCTTTAACAAAAGGAACTCTTTGTGGAACGTAGCCAATTTTTATTCCTTTTTTCCACTCAATTTTCCCTTCAAAAGGAAAAATTCCTAATAATGTTTTCAGTAGCACCGTCTTCCCTGCTCCATTTGGCCCCAAAATTGTCAAAACCTCTCCCCTTTTCACTTCAAAAGAGAGATTGCAAATTATCAATTCATTATCGAGTTTCACATTCAAATTTTCCACTTTTAAAATTGTTTCCATAATTTATTTAACTACAACCTGAACAAATTGAGCAAGTACCAGAGCAACTTCCACCTCCTTTTCCAGAAGGTCCTTTCGGTCGCCATTCATTACATTCTGTCCCACATTCTGGACATTTTGCTACTAATTTCCAACAATACCCAAAAACTGAGCTTTGCCAATCTTTCTTTTCCCCTTCAGCTTCAAAAATCTTATTACATTTCGGACAATGAAACTCTTCCATGTTTCGATTAAATATGAATTCCAAAATAAATCAAAATGTACTTTAGTGAAACATAAAAGAACAGCAAGCCAAATAAAGCTTTCAATACGTTTGGTTTAATTTTTGCCACTAACTTTGCGCCATAAATTGCACCCATTAAAGCACCGATTCCTAAAGTAATAGCCACCGGAATATCAACCACTCCTTGGTAAATCTTGAAAATAGCGCCAACTAAAGCAATCCAAACAAAAGATGCCATTGAGGTACCAATTGCCAATTTAACCGGAGCACTTAGGAAATAAATGAAAGAAGGAACCAAAGCATAACCTCCACCCAAACCGATAATACCAGTAAGAGTGCCAATTATTGCTCCTAATATTCCTTTTGACAAAGGTTTTCCAGGAATTTCTGTTCCTTGTGTTCCTTGGCTTTTTGCAAATATTCCTTCATAAATCATTCGCACAGAAACAACAATGAAAGCAATACCAACGATCAAATCTATCAAATTCCCATAATTTTTAATGTAACCAAAAATAATCGATCCAATAATTACTCCCAAAACTCCGCTAGCTCCCACAATCAAAGCAGTCCTTTTATCTACGTTTTTCATTTTGATGTGCTGATAAGCGCCTGATCCCGCAGTAAAAACTACTGCAGTTAAAGTCGTTCCAATAGCAAAAGCTGGATCAAAATGAAATCCAAAGCGCAAAACTGGCATCATCAAAGCGCAACCACCAGTACCCAAGAGTCCCCCGATAATTCCTGCCAAAACTCCAGTGATGAAATAAACGAGATAAATAATCATGTTTTACAATAATTTATTTAATTCCTTTAAATATTTTTTGACGACCTTTTGATTTAATTTATAAAAAACTTTTAAACCGGTTTTTTTTGAAGAGATCAAATTCAAATCTTTTAAAATCTTCAAATGATGGGAAACCAAATTTTGGGGAAGTTTCAAACATTGCCAAATCTCGCAAACGCATTTTTCTCCATTTTTTAAAAAACATAAAATCTTCAATCTGTTTGGTTCAGAAATTTTTTTCAATACTTTTGCCAAATTCTCGATTTTTAAAATCGATTTTTTATTTTGACAGCACTTCATTATATCAATCTATATTGATATAGTTAGCAAAAATAAAAAGGCTTGTCAAGCCCAAAAATCAAATTCTAAGGTTTTGAAATTTTTATTGCTTTTCCCTCAATTAACGCCTCGGCGATTTTTTTTCTGGCAGAGGTTAAAATTCGACAAAGAGTTGCTTGGGAAATTTTCATTCTCTTTGCTGCCTCAAGTTGGTCTAATCCTTCCAAATCACAAAGCCTTAAAGCCTCAATTTCATCCAAAGATAACTCAACCTCATCTAACATTGAAAGAGGAACGGCTCTTGGTTTAAAATAAACTGCTTTTGGATCAAATTGTACTCTTCTTGGTTTAATTGGCCTTACCATTCGAGTTATCTTAATATAAAAACAAAGGTTTTTTAATTCCTATAACTTCGTATAGTTTAAACTATTTTTTGCAATAAATCTTTAAAAATTTTTACGGCTTCATTAAGTCTTTCTACCTCTAAAGGTTTATAATATTCAGGCTTATGAATAGGTTGGTCTACTTTTCGTTCTCCTTTTAATAAAGTAATAATATTCAAGTCCACATCGAAATAAGATAATAAAGTATGAGTGGGAGGACTTCCATATTTTCCTGTGATTGAAAACGAGTAATCGCCTCCAAGCTGACTTTCTAGCTGTAATAAAACAAAAGAAACGTCGGGATAAACATTTTTTAATAGAGTACAATCAACCAAAATTCTTTTTAACATTGCATTTTCGGTATAAGCTTTGCATTCTATTGAAATTTTAAACTTTCCATCTATTGCCACTTGAATATCGGGTTTTATTCTATAATACATTCTTTGTAGATTTTTTCTATGTAGTTTCTAACCTCACTGTCTTTAATCCTATTTAAATAATCTTTTTTCAATGGAATTTTTATTGTTTTATTTACAAAAGAAAGTCTTTTCATATCTTCCCCTAATTCTACCCATGCTATTTTTACTAGCTCTTTCCCTATACTCTCCACTAACTTTCCTTTTCCTGCTCTCACGATTCCGCCATAGGCTCTATCTAATGAATCGTGAGCAACTTTATCAATTCCCTTTACTAAAGTTTCATATGCTTTTATTATTGAATAAAGTTTTGGTTCGGTATCTTCGTTCATAAAACAAATAATTGAATTAAATTAATAGATTGCCTTCTTTCCTAATTCTTTCTTCAGCTTTCTTACAATATTCTTCAGAAATATCAATACCAACATAAATTCTTCCAAGTTTTTTGGCTACTAATGTCGTCGTACCTACTCCATTGAAAGGATCTAACACAGTATCTCCTTTAAAACTAAATAATTTTATTACTCTTCTTGCCAGTTCTTCTGGAAACATCGCTGGATGTCCATATTCTTTCATTCTATATTCGGGAGGGATATCCCACTTCGCATATACCCATTTTTTGAATTCATCAGCCGAGACATCAGCAAATTTTTTATTTCCTTTATGTGTTAAGGTGCCTTTACAAAATATCTCAAGAAACTCCCAAGTATATTTTAAATAAGGATTGGATGGGCTTTTCCAACTTCCCCAGGCAGTATATTTACAGCTATAATTATGCTTATCCCAAATAATCTCTCCTTTCCAAATCATTTTGTTTTCCATAAAGAAATTAGAAATTATATGATGAATAGGAATATAATCTGAAAAAAGTGGCTGTACGTTTACCACAATTCTTCCCCCATATTTTAACACTCTTATACATTCTTTAAAAATCTTAAATAATTTATTGAAATATTCTTGCCAATTTATTCCATCTTTATGATTCTCGTATTGAAGTCCAAAATTATAAGGTGGAGAAGTGAAAATTAAATCGATGCAATTATCCGGAAATTTTTTAAGAACTTCTTCACTATCTCCGACAATAATTTTATTCGCAAATTCTTTTGGAAGAGTATTATTAATTTTTGAAAATTGATGCCCTCTTGCATAATAAAACTTCCCTCGCTGCATTTCTTTCGTTTTCCTATCCTTTACTTTTCTTTCCCGATTGTAACCTACATAGAGTCTTTTTTTTCCTTTTAATCCATAATTTTTTATTTTTTCTATGTTTTCAGCTATTTGTTGCAAAATATTTATTTCATCTTCTGAATATAATCTCGCAAATTGACGAAGCTTATAGCAGAAATATGAAAAATCTAATTGTCTGACGAAAATAATTAGCTTGTCTTCTATTACTTTAAAGAAAATATCCTTCGGTGAAAAATAAGAGAAAAAATGAGAAAGAATTTGTAATTTCCTTCCGTTAATTGTCGAAAATAGTACTATTTTTCTGTATTCTTCTAATTCAGGAGGTTGCGATAATTTAAAATTGAAAGCATTTTTTTTCATATCAAAAATATTATAACAAATTTATTTATTTTTTTGAAATAAGGAATTTTCAATCCTCTCGTCTCAACCTACTACCACATTTAGGGCATATTTTTTCACTGCAAGGCTGTCCTGGAATATGAGGTTCCTTATAACCGCAATTAGGATTTATGCAGACGCAATAACCCCCGGGTCCCCTTCCCTGAGCTCCTTCTATTTTTCCTCTAAATCTTCCTCTCTTTCGCCACCCAAATCCTTTTCCAAAACCTCTTCCAAATCCTAAGGTTCCAAGAACTGGTTTATAAAATCCGGTCTCAACTTCGTGGCTTTTAATTTGAGTTGCAACATAAACTAAATTTTTGATTTCTTTCATCAACCTTTCTCTCAAATTTTCTGAAATTTTTGTCGCTTCATCAACATTTAAATTTTTTGGTAAATTTATTTCCAAGTTAGCAGTAAAAACAGAACCTTTCTTTTGGGTTTTCAAATCTGAAATTTCAATTCCTTGAGATTTGGCAATTTCTTTTATTTTTTCTTCAACTTCTGGAGGAGCTGAAACATCGAGCAAGGAATCGATTGCCTCTTTTCCAATTGAAAATGATTCCTTAACGATATAAAGGCCAATTAAAAAAGCTAAAACTGAATCTGTGAAAATCCAATATTTATTCAAAATTAAACCAGCAAAAACTGCTAAAGATGCAAAAACATCAACCCTTGAATGAACTCCGTCAGAAATCAAAGCAACTGAATTTTCTTTTTTTCCAAAATGAATTTTCAAACGAGACATTATTTCATTAACTATTGCTGAGAAAATCATTACAGAAAGAGCCAAAATCGGAATTTTTATTAAAGAAGGATTTTTGAATTTTTGATACGCTTCGTAAATAATCGCCAAACCAGTTCCAAATAAAATCAAGGTAATCAAAAATCCTGCCAAAACTTCAAATTTGAAATGGCCATAGGGATGTTCTTTGTCAGCTGGTTTTTTTGAAATTTTAATCCCAAAAAATGAAATCAAAGAAGAAAAAACATCCATTAAAGAATGGATACCTTCTGCCAAAACCGAAGCAGAATTTGAGAAAACACCAACCGTAATTTTTCCTCCCGCCAAAATTACATTTGCCAGTATTGAAATTTTCGCAATTTTTTCGCTCATTTTAAATCAATTTTATAAATGATTTCTTGAAATAATTTTTCATATTCGGGATTTATTTCAACAACCGGTTTCATTTTTATCGTTGATTCAAGAAAATCTTTTCTGTAAGGAATTTTTCCAAGAATCGAAACTTTATTTTCTTTGGCAAATTTTCCTATTTCTTTTGAAAAATTCTCTGCTAAATCGAATTTATTAATGATAATTCCATATTTGATTTTAAAATGATTTGCCAAATATAAAACCCTCTTTAAATCAAAAAGGGCAGAAGGTGTAGGTTCTGTTACCGCGACAACATAATCTGTTCCAACTAAAGAAGCAATTACTGGGCATCCAATTCCTGGAGCAGAATCAATGATCATAATTTCTGCTTTTATTTTTTCAGAAATTTCATCAGCGCATTTTCTCACTTCTTGAACTACTTCTCCCGAAGACAATTCCCCGATTTTTAACTCAGCTGAAACCAAATTAACATTGTAATTTTTTCCAACAAAAATTTTTCCAATTTCTTTTTTATCTTTTGAAATTGCTCCAAAAGGACAAGCTAAAATGCAGGCTCCGCAACCTACGCAAGAATCTTTTAAAAAAGCAGGGTATTTTCCTTTAACAAAAACGATGGCATTTTGTTTGCAAACTTGAGCGCACTTTCCGCACTTTTTACATTTTGAATAATCGAATTTTGGAATTAACTGAAAAACTTTCTTGTATTCTTTTCTTTTTATCGATAAAAGCAAATGGCAATTTGGACATTCAGCATCGGCATCAACCAAAATTGTCTTTTTGCTTTTGGCGAATTCCACTGCCAAAGAAGTCGCCACCATCGACTTTCCCACCCCTCCTTTTCCTCCATTAACTGCTATTTTCATCATTTTGTTTTACAAATAACCCACAATGACAATGGCCATCTTTTTCGATTTCATCCCAATGCCATTGACAAGGACAAATTTTTCGCCAATCTTCTTGAAAATTTCCAGTTATCCTTCGGCAAGGACAATAACGAAAACCATATTTTTTTTCATTTGCCAAAAGTCCTTTAATTATTGTTTCAACTATTTTTTGATTAGGATTCAATTTTAGAGCGTGTTTTTTGGCGTAATCTTCCATTTCTCTTAGCAATTCATCAAACTCTCTTTTTTCTTTTCCAGTCAAAGTTTCTTCAAGCCAGGATTTTACTTCTCCTTCAGCTCTCGCTCCAATAAAACCAGCGATAGGTTTTCCTTTCTCAAAATACAAAACGGTTGGAAGATTTGTAATTCCAAATTTTTGAGTAATTTCAGGGGAGGCATCGGTATCTACCTTGGCAAAAATCACTCTATCTTTAAATTCTCCTTCTAACTTTTCAAGAATTGGAGAAAGAACCTGACAGGGGCCACACCACAAAGCAAAAAAATCAACCAAAACTGGTTTATCGGCTTTTTTTATTTCTTCATCAAAATTTTGGTCAGTTAAATAAATCATATTAGAAGATGGTTTTTTACATTAGTTTCACCTTGGTTATTTTCGCAATTTCAGAATTTAATGCTCTTAAATGTTCTTTATTTAATTTATGAATATCATTTTCGCCGCAAGCCCCAGCAATCATTTTAATTTCTTCAGTACAATTTTTAATAAAATTTGCAACATTCTTTGCTGCTTCTTCAACGTTCAATTTTTTCCTTAAATTTCCATCTTGAGTTGCAATCCCAACTGGACATTTCCCAAGATAACACTGATTGCAACGAATACAACCCATAGCAATTAACAAAGAAGTGGCACAAAACACGGCATCGGCCCCTAATGCTAATGCCTTTGAAAAATCTGCTCCAGTATTCAACCCCCCACCCACCCATAATTCTTGCTTTGCTTTTTTTCTATCTAAAATTTCTCTTGTCTTTACTAAACAAGTTAAGGTTGGAATTCCAACCTCATTTAGCATTACTTCTGGCGCTGCTCCAGTTGCTCCTCCTTTTCCATCTATCGCAATGATATCTGGATTTGCTTTGATTGCTAGTTCAATATCTTTTTCTGCCGGAGCTCCTAATTTTAGAATTATTGGAACACCACCAGTGATTTCTCTCAGCCATTCTATTTTCTTTTTTAAATCGCTAATGTTTTTAATATCCGGGTGATATGCCGGTGAATGAACATCTTTCTCCATCGGAACATTCCTAATTTTTGCAATTTCTTCTGTTAATTTTTCTTTTGGTAAAAACCCTCCCTGACCTGGTTTGGCTGATTGACCAATTTTAATTTCAATGGCATCGGCTTTTTTCAAAATTTCTTCTGTAATTCCAAACCTTCCGGTGCTGTATTGAACTATCAAATATTTTGCGAATTTTCTCTCTTCTGGAAGCATTCCTCCTTCTCCGGTGTTTGCCATCGTTCCTGCAATTGTTGAAGCTTTTGCCAAAGCAATCTTTGCTTCTTTAGAAATTGCTCCAAAGCTCATTGCTCCGATGATAATCGGAGTTTCTAACTCAATTGGCTTTTTTGAATATTTTCCAACGATTGTTTTTGATGAAATTTTCTCTTTATAATAGTCAACCGGTCTTTTTGCCAATTGTGCCGGAACGAAAACCAAATCTTCAAAGGAAATTTTTCCATACTTTTTCCCTCTTCCGCTGGCAATCGGAATTCCTTTTACTCTTTTTTGAATTTCTTTTGCCCACTCTTCCATAGTTTTTTAGGATATATCTAGACCTTTAATTGAATTAGCGGTTTAGATTTTCTTTTTCGATTTTAATCCTTAATATTTTAATATCGTTTTGAAAAATTTTAAATTTCAATTATTTTACCAACTCCATTTTCAATAAAATTCTCCTTGTACTCTTCTTGAAATAATTCTCGACATTTGTCGCCAGAGCAATGGCAAGGAGCCACTTTTTGAACTCCTAATTTTTTGAAATCATTGATAATCGTTTTCAATTCTAAATCTGAAGCACCGAACAAATGAAAACCGCCTAAAACTAAATACACATTTTCATTAGGAAACATTTCTTTTGCTTTTTTAACAATATTCACTATTCCAGGATGGGCGCAGCCAGTGATTATTATTAATCCTTGCTTTGATTCTATTATTAATGATTGCTCTTTGATCTCGGTACCCAAAGGACCAGTAGTCCAAACGCCGTCTATGATTTGAGTTGGACCAGAAAAATCTTCTGGTTTATAAACTTTTAAATTTGGTTTTATTTTCAAAATTCCGGAAAGACCGCCCGTATGATCTCCATGGAGGTGAGAAATAAAAACAAAATCAATTTCTTTTGGATCGATTCCCATCTTTTCCATGTTTGAAAGCAAAGTTTCACTATCTGCGCCAGTGTCAAATAAAATATTTTTGTCTCCAATTTTTATCAAACAAGAAAATCCCCAACCGGTTTTTAATTCAGGATTGACTTTATAGTTATCATAAACTGTAATTAGAGTTATTTTTGCCTTTCCCATTGTTTCTGATGAAGATGTCTTTAATTCTTTTTGCAAAATTTCTTCTTTGGGTTGCTTTGCCTTTCTTTCTCGAATGAAAATAAAAAATCCAAGAAGAATAAAAAATGCTAACAAGAAACTGAAAACAGCGATTCTTTTCATTTTTAATTTTATTCACGCACCAGGGTAAAACTCTGTGGTGATTTCATTTTTGTCCTTTGAGTTCGGCTAATCTGGCTTCAATTTCTTTCATTTCTTCTTTTAAAATTTTCAATTCCTCTTCTAATGCCTTTTTTTCTCCTTCCTTAGTAATTTGGGGTTGAGATTGAGAAACTCCATACGAATAACCCCAAAACCTTCTTCCATAACGCCAACCCCAACCTCTTCTCCAACCCATTCCAGCACCGCAAGGACCCAATCCCCAGCCAGTACCAGGACCTAAACCCAAAGGACCTGTTCCATCAAATCTTGGCATGTTTTTAATTATTATTTTTGTTTTTGACCTTTTTACTCTGGCAAGATTGCCAAAGTGTTGTTAAATCGGTTGATATAATTGAAAAGACCCATTACCGAAATAATTTCGATAATTTGGGCCTCGTTAAATTTTTCTTTCAATCTCTCAAACAATTCTGGCCTATCTAAATGACCATCTAAAGTAACATCTTTGACCAATTCTAAAATTTCTTTTTCTTCTACAGATAATTCTTTTATTTTTCTTAATGTTTCTTCGTCGCATCCCATTTTTCTCAACATTTTCTCTGAAACATCAACGCAAAAAGGACATTTTAAAGTTTGAGAAACTACCAAAGCAATTTTCCATTTCAAAAGTAGTTCAATCGTTCCTGAACCCATTATTGCTTTAAAAAGCTCTACAAATTCTTTCAAAATTTCGGGCCTGTGAGCCATTACCTTTACCCACTCTGGAATTTTTCCGCTTTCTCTTTCAAATCTTTCATAAACCTCTTTAGCAATTTCATTAACTTGATTTTTCTCCAAAGATGAAATTAAAGCCATAAATTTAAAAATCTTGCCTTCGACCTTTCCATCCTTAAAAGATATCCTCTTTCGATAATTTTTTCAACTTACCTTCCTTAAATTTTTCAATGTTTTCTAAAATCGTTCCTTCTATTGCTTTAAAAACTTCAATTTTATAATTTTTAAATTTTTCAAAAGCCCTCGGTCCCAAACTAAAAGCAATAACTGCTTTCACTCCTTGCTTTGCTAAAAAATCTGGTGGAAGTTCTTTTCCTTTAATTTCTGGATTTTCAAAAACTTCAAAGGTTTCTTTTTCCTTATCGAAAATCAAAAAATTCTTTGCCCTCCCAAAATGCAAAGCAACTTTATCTTTTAAATTGTTTCCATCTGTAGCCAATGCTATTTTCATTCAAATTTTTCAAGTTTTCCTTGAATAAATTCCTCAATTACCTTTTTAATTTCCCCTTCTCCCTGATAAACCTCGATATTAAATTGTTTCAAAACTTCGAAGGCCCTTGGCCCAATGTTTTTTGTAATTACTGCCTTAACATCCTTTTCAGCCATCAATTGGGCAGCGAAAATTCCTGCCCCTCCCATTCTTCCATTTACTTCATTTTCAATTGCCTCAAAACTTTTTATCTTTCCATCTTCAATTTCAGCAATGATAAAATAAGGGCACCTGGCAAATACTTCGCTTATTGTATCTTCTAAATTTTTTCCGTTTGCCGAAATTCCAATTCTCATTTCTTCTTTTCCAATTCCTTCAACCTTTCTTCAATTGCCTTCATTTCTTCTCTTAGGGCTTCCAAATCCTCTTTTAGCATTTTCTTTTCTTCTTCAGGGGTAAGGTTTCCGAAAAATTCAGGAAATGCCCACCAACCTCTTGGCAACCAAGGAAATCTCCAACATCTCCCCCAATATCTTCTAAATTCTGGATAAGCCCACCAAGGGCCTCCTCCCATTCCCCAAGGCATAATTTTTTATCGTTTATAATTGCGACCTTTCTATTATGAATATATATTCAAAACAAACCGCTGTCAAGAGCAAATTCTGGATTTTTTATTTTTTGGTAAAATAAAGAATGCTCAAAATAAGAGAAAATGTACTCTTAAGGGATTATACCACTTTCAAAATTGGAGGACCCGCTCGTTATTTTTTTGTTGCAAAAAATAAAGAAGAAATTAAAGAGGCGATTTTGTGGGCGAAAAAGAAAAAATTGCCATTTTTTATTTTGGGCGGAGGAAGTAACGTTTTGTTTTCTGATAATGGATTTAACGGACTCGTAATAAAACTCCAAAATAGGCAATACGAAATACGAAATTCGAAAGTTATTGCCGAGGCTGGCGTTCCTTTACAAAAATTAGTTTTGGAATCGGCAAAAAAGGGGCTTTCTGGGTTGGAAAATTTAGCAGGGATTCCGGGAACTTTAGGGGGAGCGATTTGGGGAAACGCAGGTGCTTTTGGAAAGGAGATCGGAGATCTCGTGGAAGAAGTTAAAGTGTTAGACGTTGGAAGTTCGAGGTTCGAAGTTAAAAAATTACAAAAAATTGGTTGTAAATTTGGATACAGAAATAGTATTTTTAAAAAAAAGAAAAATTGGATAATTTTGGAAGCAACTTTAAAATTAAAAAGAAAAAAGAAAAAAGAAATTGAAGAAAAAATGAAGGAAATTTTGAAATTAAGAAAAGAAAAACAACCTCTTGAATTTCCGTCGGCGGGTTCAGTTTTCAAAAATGTACCGATAAGAAAAATTCCCAAAAAAATTAGAGAAAGGTTTAAAGAAAAAATAAAAAATGGTTTTTTATCAGCCGGGGCCTTGATTGAGGCGGCGGGATTAAAGGGTTATCAAATCGACGGAGCGAAAATTTCTGAAAAACACACCAACTTTATTTTGAATGTAAAAAATGCCAAAGCAAAAGATGTAGTGGCTTTGATGAATTTAATAAAAAAGAGAGTAAAAAACAAATTCGAAATTACTCTCGAAGAAGAAACCCAAAGAGTAGATTAATTTGACAGCTCTACTAAAAAATAATTCTTTTTTCCTTTTTTGATGACAAAATATTTTTGATATAAAGCGTCTCTTTTTGAAAACTCACTTTCTAAGGTAATTTTTGTTTCTCCGTTAACAGAGATTCCTTTTTGCTCAATCAGCCTTTTCCCTTCGCTTTTCGATTTTGTTACCCCTCCTTCTTTCAAAAGGTCTAAAATCGAAATTTTATCTTTAAGCAAAATTTTTTTTGTTGGTACGTCAAAGAGAGCTTCTTTTATTTCTTCTTCTTTCAACTCTTTTATATTTCCATAAAATAAAATTTTTGAAATCCTCTCCACTCTTTTCAGTTCTCCTTCTCCGTGAACTAATTTTGTCAATTCGGTGGCCAATATTTTTTGGGCTTCCCTTTTTTCCGGATTTTTCTCCGTTTCTTTTTCTAACTCTAAAATTTCTGTCTTTTTTAAAAAAGTGAAATACTTCAAAAAAGAAATTACTTCATCGTCGTCGGTATTCAACCAAAATTGATAAAATTCGTAAGGAGTGGTTAATTCTTTGTCCAAAAAGATCGCTCCCTTTTCTGTTTTCCCAAATTTTTTTCCGGTTTTTGTCGTAACCAAGGGTAAGGTTAAGCCAAAAACCTCTTTACCTAATACTTTTTTTACCAAATCAATCCCACAAGTAATGTTCCCCCATTGGTCTGAACCACCAATCTGAAGCTGACAATTTTCTTTTTCAACCAATTTCAAAAAATCGATCGCCTGCAAAACCATGTAAGAAAATTCACAAAAAGAAATTCCGGTTGTGGAAATTCTCGATTTCACCGATTCTTTGTTTATCATTTCTGCCACCTGGAAATGTTTTCCATAATCTCTTAAAAAAGAGAGGGCGTCTATTTTCGAAAGCCATTCAAAATTGTCTAAGATTTTAGCCGGATTCTGACTCGTTTTAAAATCTAAAAATTTTTGGAGTTGTTTTTTTAATCTTTCCTTCCATTCGTTTATTTTTTCAGGTGGATTCAGGGCTCTTTCCTTTATTTTTCCGCTTGGGTCTCCGATCAAACTACTTCCCCCTCCGAGTAAGGCGATCGGTTTATGACCAAAAATTTGAAACCTTCTTAAAGTAAGGATCGGTAAAAGGTTGCCAACTTGAAAAGAGGGGGCGGTAGCGTCGAAACCACAATACAAAACGATTTTTTCTTTTTGGATCTTTTCTCTTAATTTTTTTTCATCGGTCGTTTGATAAATCAACCCACGCCATTTTAACTCTTCAAGGATGTTTTCCATTTTTTTATTATACCTTTTCTTTTAAACTTTCACCAATTTAAATTTAACATTTCTTTTTCCTCTGGCCTTTTTTGCATATTTTAATATCAAAAATTTTGTCTCTTTAAGTATTTTTTGTTCAGATTTTTGATTATAATCTCTAACCAAAGCTACTGGCCCAGGATAATTTTTTATCTCGATCAAAACATCACCCTTTTTCGCAATTTTTTTAATTTTTAAATTTTCCTCATGATTTCTTCCAACGACTATTTTTGCTTTACCTTGCCAAAAATGGCGGCCCAATTTTAAAAGTTCAACATCGTTGCCATTAAAATCAGGATATTTTTCCAAAAGTTCTCTCAACCTTTGCCCAAACTGTGGGTCGGTTAAAAGACAACCGCCTGAAGGTTGGGGGTACCATTTTAGTTTAAATTTTTTCGCCAAATCGATTTGTTTTTTTCTTGACCTCCCTCGAATCTCTAAAAGCTTTTCTCTATCTACCAAGCCATTTTTTTCGGGAATCGTCTTTTTTAATAGTTTTGCGGAAAGCGGCCGCAGTAAATAACCGCTTAAAGAAGATTCTTTTTCAACTAATTCCAAGGCCATTTTATTTTGACTCATCGGGCGTTCGCCTAAAACTTCACCGGTGGCCACGAAATCAAATTTTTCTTTTTTCATCATCGCTTTTGCTTTTTTGAGCATTAAAATATGGCAATCTAAACAAGGGTTCATCGAAGCTCCCCGGCCAAATTTTGGTTTTTTTACAATTTCTAAATGCTCTTTTGAAATATCTTCGACTCTTAAATTCAACCCATTTTCTTTTGCCGCTTTTTGCGCAGTATCTGGACCAAAAAAATAAGATTTAAAAAAAACCGGGACCACCTTTATTTTTTGTTCCTCTAAAATTTTGCAAGCTAAAATTGAATCCAAACCCCCAGAAAACAAAACTAAAGCCTTCACTTTTTTCATTTTTTAACAAATTATTCCCCCACCTAAAACTTCTTGACCTTTGTAAAAAACGACCGATTGGCCAGAAGTGATTGCCCTTTGTGGTCTTTCAAAAACAACTTTGTAAATTTTATTTTTAGCTAAGTAAACCGTTGCCTTGGCAAAATTTGTTTTGTAACGGATTTTTGCTTTAATTTCTAAGGGTAATTTTGGTTTTTTGCCCAAAACCCAATTGACATCTTTACAAAATAATTCATTTTTCAAAAGGTCTTTTTCGTTTTTTGTCACTATTAAAATGTTTCTTTTCGGGTCCTTTCCCAAAACCCAAAAAGGACCGCTAGGAAGCCCGATTCCTTTTCTTTGGCCGATGGTATAAAACCAAAGACCTCGATGCTCGCCTAAAATTTTCCCTTGAGAATCAACAATCTTTCCGGGTTTTTCTTGAAGGTATTTTTTCAAAAAATCGTTGACCGTTTTTTCCACAAAGCAAATCTCAACTGACTTTTTTACCTTTAATAATGGCAATTTATATTTTTTTGCAAAATTCTTAACTTCTTCTCTCGTATAATTTCCCACCGGGAATAAAATTTTTTTTAATTGCTCTTGATTTAACATCCACAAAAAATAACTTTGATCTTTGTTTTGGTCTTTTGCCCTCATCAACGAATAACGAATCTGTTCCGAATTTCCGGATTTACGAACTTTAGCATAGTGACCTGTTGCCACAAAATCAGCGCCCAACGTTAAAGCTTTCTCTACCAATAAGCCAAATTTTATTTCTTTGTTACAAACGACACAAGGGTTTGGGGTGTTTCCTGCTTTGTATTCTTTCAAAAAATAATCGACGATCTTTTTTTTAAATTCTTTTTTTAAATCGAAAACAAAAAAGGGGGTTTTCAAAATTTTTGCTATCTTTTTTGCTCTTTTTTCTCCCTCATCAAATCTTGCCAGATCAGTTAATTTCATAAAAGCTCCAATTACCTCAAACCCATCTCTTTTCAAAAGAGCAGCAGCCACCGAGGAATCAATTCCCCCCGACATTAAAACTAAAACTTTTTTCATAACTTTAAAAATCCACTAACAATTAAATCGATTGCTTCTTTTTCAGAAAGTCCTCTCATTCTCAGATAAGTCAATTCTTCTTCTGAAATTTTTCCGATCGAAGCTTCGTGAGTAATTTGCGCGTCTTTGTTTTGACAGAGAAGAGCTGGAATTAAAGAAATTTTTGATTTTTTATCAACTAAAAGGCCTTGACAATCTAAATGACCTTTCGATGGGGAGTTGGCCGAGATTATACTTTTGACGAAAATTTTTGAATTATTCTTTCCCACCGCCCTTATTTTGACAATTCCTTGAGAATTTTTTCCTTCCAAAATTAATCCATCCTCAATTTTTATTTTCGAATTTATTCCATTAACAATAAAATTGATATTGGCAGATGAATTCTCTTTGAAATGCAAAATCGTCCTCAAATTTAAATTTTCTGGGGGAAAAAGATTTTGATAATTATAAATTAATTTTGCGCCCTTTTCTAAAATAAACTCGTAATCTGGATTGACAAAATCTTTTTGGCCCCATTTGTGAATATGATTGTATTCTAATGAGACTCCGCCTTTGAGCAAAATTTTCCCTTTTGCATTATGGACTCCGTAAAGATTATTTTTTGCCGCGTTACAAAGAACGTTTGCCTTGGCTTTTATTCCCCTTTCAATGACTAATAAATTTCTCAAATCTTGAGAAACCTTTGGAGAGGCAATGGTAATGCAAGTTGTTAAGGGAAAATCAACTTCTTTTTTTACCCAAACAAAATATCCTTCCTTCGGCTTTTTCTCAAAAATTTTTCTGACAAAGCCAAATTTTTCCCAGGCTTCTGGCGAAGGCAAGACTTCGATTCCCTGGCCTTTTAAAATCTGGAAAATTTTATGGTCTATTTGCCAAAAATTAAATCTTTTTGAAGCATTCTTTGCATTTCTCATAACCATATTTTTTAATCGTTTTTAAAACCTTTTCAAAATTTTTAGATTTACAAACAATCTTTCCATCAACCATTACATTCACTAAATCTGCTTTTAAAAAATTCAAAATTTCTCCTCGGTGAGTAATTAATAAAACCGAAACTTTTTTATCGATAAATTCCTTTTTTATTATTTTTGCTACCTTCTCCAATTTTTTAATATCCAAACCAGAATCAATCTCGTCGAAAATGACAAACCTTGGATTTAAAACCAAAACCTGCAAAAGCTCTGAAATCTTTTTTTCCCCGCCGGAAAGATCGAAATTGACTTCCCTTTCCAAAAGGGATTTTCCCTCTTCAATTTCTACCTTCTTTTTGGAAATCCTTTCTAACAATTGAGAGAGTTTTACCCCTCTTATTTTCGGAGGAGATTGCCAAGCCAAAGCCATTCCCAATTTTATTCTTTTTTCTGGAGAAAATTTTACAATGTTTTTTCCCTCGAAAAGAATTTTTCCTTCGGTTACCTTGTATTTAGGATTGCCAAAAATCGTTTGACTCAAAACCGTTTTTCCAGAGCCGTTAGGCCCGAGTAAGACTTGAAATTCTCCATTTTTGATCTGTAGGTCAACTCCTTTTAAAATTTCTTTTCCTTGACTTTCCACTCTTAGATTTTTAATTTCTAATAAAATTTTTTTCATTTTGTTTTTTTGATCAAATCAGATAAAGTGACCGAAGCTAAAGCAGAAACAAAAATTTTTTGAATTTTTTTCCAAAAATTTTTTACCAAACAATTTTTTTCTCTAGGGCAAAAATTTTCAATACATTTTACCAAGGAAAATTCTTTTTCAAGGAGTTTGATTATTTCTCCGATTTTGATTTTCGAAGGTTTTTTCGCCAAAAAATATCCTCCTTGAACTCCTTTTTTTGATTTGATTAATTTTGCCCTTTCCAATTTTAAAAATATTTTTTCCAAATAATCAAAAGGAATGTTTTCGTTTTTGGAAATTTCTCTCAAAGAGCAGATTTTCTTTTGTTTTGCTAAATAAACTAACGCTCTCAGACCGTATTGTGATTTTGTTGAGATTTTAAACATAAAAACCGACTGATTTTGTCGGTTTTAATTTATCAAAAATAAAATTGCCCGTCAAGGTTTAACAAACAACCCACAATGGCACCGGCCATCTTTTTCTATTTCCTCCCAGTGCCATTTACAAGGACAAATTTTAGGCCAATCTTCCTGAAAGTTTCCGGTTATCCTTCGACAAGGACAATAACGAAAACCGTATTTTTTTTCGTTTGTTAAAAGGCCTTTGATTATCGTTTCAACTATTTTTTGATCAGGGTTCAATTTCAAAGCGTGTTTTTTTGCATAATCTTCCATTTCTTTTAACAATTCATCAAATTCTCTTTTTTCTCTCCCCGCTAAAAGTTCTTCAAGCCATGATCTTATTTCGTCTTCACCCCTTACCCCGATAAAACCAGCAATAGGTTTTCCTTTTTCAAAATAGATAACAGTCGGTAAATTGGTAATTCCCATTCTTTGGCTAATTTGGGGAGAAGAATCAGTGTCGACTTTGGCAAAAATAATCCTCTCTTTGAATTCTTTTTCCAACTTTTCTAGGATTGGGGATAAGAGCTGGCATGGTCCACACCATAAAGCATAAAAATCAGCCAAAACTGGTTTTTCTGCTTCCTCGATTTCTTTTTCAAAATTTTCATCGGTTAAAAAAATCATTCTTCTATTGCTCCGGCTGGGCATCCTTCTTTTGCTTCTTTTATGCAATCTTTATTTTTTTCTAAGTCTGCCCCCTCTCTCACTTCTGCTTTTCCATCATCGCCTAACTCAAAAACTTCTGGACAGACCGAAGTACAATATCCACAACCCAAACATTTTTCTTTATTAATTTTCGGCATTTTAGGTTTAAAAAATTTGACCTTTAACAGATTGGGTATTTTCCCTTGACGATTTCGTTTTGGATTTTCCGTAAATTATTGAATTTTTGATCGACCATTTTATAAATTTTATCTTTTATTTGGTTAAAATTTTTAGCAATCACTTTTACGCTAGCAATTTGCGGTTGATCTAGGGGTTTTCCGATTTGGCTCAAAATTCTTACTGAACATTCTTCCACTCCTTCTATTTTTCCGATTTCTTGAGCGAGGAGATGCGCCAAAACTTGATAAAGTTTTCCAGGATGGTTGATGTTTTTTCCAGCCGGAGCTTCTAAAGACATTTCGCGGCAAGGAGTAATCAAACCCGAAACCCTATTTCCCCTCCCCACCTGTCCGTCATCTCCTTGTTCAGCCGAAAGACCTAAAACTGTTAGATAAATTTCCCCTTCACTTTTTGCTTCAGAATTGTCTAATGTATTGTGCTCTATTTTCACATTTTTGAAAGTTGAAACTTTTTTGATAAAGTTCTTAACTTCTTTCTTTATGATTTCTTTTTTTTCAAAATAATCTTTCGTGTTTTTAATATATTTTCCAATATAAGCCGCCGGAATTGTTAAAACCACTTTTTCTTTTTTTCTTAGGGTCATTACTTTAATATCGGTTCCCAAGAAAGGGTATTTTTTCAAAAATTTTTGAGAGTTTAGAAAATTGGCTACGTTTAAAGTTAAACTTTCTGCTCTAGAGTAAGGGCCATGGCCGATACCGAAAGAAGTATCGTTTGCCAAAGCGATTGCTTTACTTCTTTTAAATACCTCTTGCAAGTTTGCCGCTCCTGGGTTGTAATTAATCGTAATTTCAAAATTTTTAATTATGTTTTTTGAAGAATTGACCACTCGGGTTAAACATTCCTTAGCTGCTCTTTCGGCGATTTTTTTAACCGGGATTCTTATTTCTCCTACCCTATCGGTTGCCCTTCCGGCAACGATGATTTTTATTTTCTCTAAAATTTTTCCGCCGCCAAATTTTGGTTGAGATTTGCCGGCTACCAAAAGTCCTTTGTCTAAATTGTGATGTAAAACCTTACCAAATCTCTTTAAATAATACTGGCTCAAAGCTTGAGAAACTGATTCACAAACTAAATCACAGATCGTATCTGGATGGCCGATTCCTTTTCGTTCTACGATTTCAACCGCTCGTTTTTCAATCGGTAAAAAATCGCTTTTTTCAATAACTATGTTTCTCATAAATATTTTCTGTATTTTACGTTTACAAATTTTTGACCTTCTTTAACGATTTCTTCGATTTCATTTTCTGGGAAAGGAGTAAAATTTTTTCCAGAAATCGTTTTATTTTTTTGATAATTTTGAAGATAATAAATTTTTGCTCCTTGAATTTCTCTGCAAATTTCTAAAATGTCTTCTTTTTGATGAAACTCTTTCATTATCGTCGTCCGAAACTCAAAATCCGCCCTTCCGGAATTTAAAATTTTAGCGGAATTTCTAATATTTTCAAGCATTTTTTTTGTCAAAACCCCTCCGGTAATTTCTTTGTATTTCTCGAAATTGTCTAATCTGTGTTTTATATCCATCGCCAGATAGTCTACCAATTTTTTCTCGATCAGATATTTTATCATCTTTGAGTTTGTTCCATTTGTTTCCAGTTCAACCAGGTAGCCAAGCTCTTTGATTTTTCTAATAAAATCTGGAAGGTCCTTGTTAATCGTTGGTTCTCCTCCACTCACGGCAACGGCCTCCAAAAATTTTTTTCTCTCTTTTAAAAAAGAAAAAAATTCCTTTTGTGGAATTTCTTTTTGCCTTTCGATTTCCTCTGGTAAAACCAAATGAGGAACATAGCAAAACTGGCATCTCAAATTGCACCCTCCCAAAAAAACGACGGCAGAAATTCTGCCTGGGTATTCGATCAGGCTTTGTTTTTGGAAACCCAATATTTTCATTTCAAGATCGTTTCTTTAATTTTAAATTCCTTTCTTTGTTTAAACTCTTGTTGCTTACCTAAATTCCATTGTTGAACCGGCCGATAATATCCCACGATTCTGGTATAAACTTCGCAGGGCTGTTTTATCGTGCATTTTGGACAGAAAAAGTGCTCGCCCGGAATGTAGCCATGGACTGGACAAATTGAAAAAGTCGGAGTGATAGTAATATATGGCAGTTTGAAGTTTTCAAAAACTTTCTTTACCAATCTTTTTACTCCTTCTCCATTTTGCATTCTCTCTCCTAAAAAGATATGGAATACTACCCCACCTGTATATTTGCATTGAATCTCTTCCTGGAGTTTTAAGGCTTCAAAAAGGTCATCAGTGAAATTAACTGGGAGCATCGAAGAATTAGTATAATATGGCACCTTCTTTGTACCAGCAGTGATAATGTCTGGATATTTTTCTTTGTCTTTTAATGCAAGTCTGTAAGCTGTTGATTCTGCAGGCGTTGCTTCGAGGTTATAAATGTTTCCAGTTTCCTCTTGATATTTGACCAATCTTTCTCTCATGAAATCTAAAACTTCCAAAGCAAATTTTCTCCCTCTCTTTGATGCGATATTTTCTCCCATAAAGTTCAAAAGGCACTCATTCATTCCAACAAGGCCAATGGTTGAAAAGTGATTCGCCCAGTATTTCCCTCTCATTTGTTTTACTCCTTGCAAATAAAATCTTGAATAAGGATAGAGTCCTTTTTCAATGAAATTTTCTATTACTTTTCTTTTGATTTCCAAACTCTCTTTTGCCAAATCCATAATTTTTGCCAATCTTTCAAAAAATTCTTTCTTTGTTTTTGATAAATAACCAATTCTTGGCAAATTAATGGTAACCACACCAATACTTCCTGTTAAACTTCCGCTGCCAAATAAGCCTCCACCGCCTCGATTATAAAGTTCAGTTAAGTCTAAGCGAAGTCGACAACACATACTTCTAACGTCTTCAGGTTTCATTTCTGAATTGATGTAATTTGCAAAATAATTAGTTCCGTACTTTGCTGAGGCCTCAAAAATTCCATCGAAAGCTGGTTCATCCCATGGGAAATCTTTTGTGATATTTATTGTTGGGATTGGAAAAGTAAAAACTCTTCCTTTAGCATCTCCTTCCATGTAAACTTCGTAAAGGGCCTTATCAAAAATTTTCATTTCTTCTTCAAATTCAGAATAAGTTTTCTCTTGAGGTTTTCCTCCAATGATTACCGGCATTTTGGCAAAAACTGGAGAAGGTTTTAAATCCAATGTCAAATTTGAAAATGGATTTTGAAAGCCCACTCGAGTCGGCACCGACATATTAAAAATAAATTCTTGCAAAGCCTGTTTTACTTGTTGATAATTTAAATTGTCGTATCTAATGAAAGGTGCTAAAAGAGTATCAAAATTTGAAAAACTCACAGCACCCGCAGTTTCACCTTGCAATGTATAAAGAAAATTAACGCATTGCATTAAAGCAGTATCAAAATGTTTTGCTGGTTTTGATTCAACTTTCCCCGGAACTCCGCCAAATCCCTTCATCAAAAGGTCGTAAAGATCCCAACCAACACAATAAGGGCCTAAGGTATCTAAATTATGAAGATGGAAATCGCCAGAATCATTTGCCTCTCTCACTTCTGGAGGATAAATTTTGTTCAACCAATATTTTTTAACAATGTAAGAAACTCCATAATGGTTTAGCCCTTGCAAAGAAAAGGCCATGTTGGCATTCTCTTGAACTTCCCAATCTAATTTTTCCAAATACTGGTCTAATCTATCGACTGCTTCCTCAGAAACTGCAATTGCTTCTCTAATTCTTCTTCTCTGTTCTCTATAAAGGATGTAAGCCTTGGCCGTCTTTACCAACCCTTCCAAAATCAAAACTTCCTCGACAATATCTTGGATCTGTTCAACATGAGGAATTTTTCCCTTTTTGAAGCGCCGATTTAGAATTTTTATAACTTTGCCTGAAATTCTTTTTGCTCTTTTTCCGTCTCCTTCTCCCGATGCGGTTAAGGCTTTAAAAACAGCTTCTTCGATTCTGTTTCGGTCAAAAGGAACTATCGTCCCGTCTCTTTTTTGAACTTTTTCGATTTTGTTTTCCATAAATTATTTCATTTTATTTTTTTTGAAATCTCTTGTCAATGTGAAAAACTTTCGTCATCAGGCTCAATTGGGGAAAAATTCTCAAAGACCCTTTCTTACATTCGTTTTCTGAAAATTTTTCGACTTTGTCCTTGCCGTTGCCAAAAATCAAAACAGGATTTTTTCCTACCCAATGACTCTTTTTCAAAGAAGAGGTAGGATGGTCGCCGGTGACAACGATTAAGGTTTCTTTCAAACTCAAAATTGGCTTTAAATTTTCATCGATCTTTTCGATAAATTTTTTCTTTTCTAAGAAATTCCCGTCTTCGGCTAAATTGTCGGCAGCTTTAATATGCAAAAAAATAAAATCGTATTTTTTGAAAGCTTTTTTGGCTGCGGAAATTTTTCCTTTTAAGTTTGTGTTCACCATCCCGTTTGCCCCTTTGACTTTAATTTCTTTCATCCCCAAATACTTTGCGATTCCTTTGTACAAAGTCCCACCGGCAATAAAACCAGCCTCCAATTTATATTTTTCTTTAAAGCTTTTAATTTTTTTCAGTTTTCCCGCCCCCCTTAGTAAAATATAGTTTGCTGGTAATTTTCCGCTAAGAATCCTTTTTTTGTTTTCAGGATGATTTTTTAAAACAAACCTTGCCCTTTCCAAAAACTCGTTCAAAATTTTACATGTTTTTGAAGAGCCAAAGATTTTTAAAACGGGAAGACCGACCTTTTTTGGGTCGTTTGAGGAAACTTTTGGAGATAAATTTTTCCCTCTTAAAACTAAAACGAACCGATGGCCGAAGGCTTTTTTTAAAAAAATTTTCGCTCCCTTTATTTTGATTTTGTTTAAAGCAGAAATCAAACCCTCTGTTCTTTCGATTCTCTCGGCTCTTCGGTCTATAATTTTTAAATCTTCGTCGACGGTGGCGAAATTGCTTCGAAAACAGATATCGTCTTTTTCAATTTTTAACCCTGCCCCCAAAGCCTCTAAGACTCCTCTTCCCGGGTTTGATTTTTTGGGATCATAACCAAAAATTGCCAAATGGGTATCTTCTGAAGTTGGTAATTTTTCGTCTTCTCGCCAAGGAACGATCGCTCCGCACAACCCGTTTTTTGCCAAAAAATCAAGGTTTGGAGTTTTTGCCACCTCCAAAGGAGTTTTGTTGCCCAATTCTGGAATTGGTTCGTCACCTAAACCATCGATGATTATGAGAAGGATTTTCATGTTAGAAATTAGAAAATCGGTTATCAGAAATTAGAAAATCGTAATCGGAATTCGAAATTGGAAATTCGATTTTTACGATTCTCGATTTTCGAAAAACTATTTGCTACTTTCGATTTCCTCTTCAATTTTTAACAACCGGTTGTATTTTGCCACTCTTTCTCCTCTGGCCGGAGCTCCGCTTTTGATGAAATCGGCACCGATGCCGACGGCAAAATCTGAAATGAAATCATCAGTGGTTTCGCCAGACCGGTGAGAAACCATTATTTTCCAGCCAAAAGATTTTGCCAATTTTACTGATTCTATTGCCTCAGTTACCGTTCTGATTTGATTTATTTTAACAATGATCGCATTACATAATTCTTTTTCTTTCGCCATTTTTATCCTCTTTGAATTAGTCACCGTTAAATCATCACCGATTAATAAAACTTTTGACTTTTGAGCTTTGAGTTTTGAGCTAAAATCCTGCCAGCTCCCAAAATCGTCTTGGGCAAAAGGGTCTTCGATTCCTTCGATCGGATATTTTTTGATCAATCTCAGATAAAAATTTCCTAGTTCTTTTCCTGAAAAATTTCCGATTTTTGTCTTGTATTTTCTCCCGTCAAAAAATTGTGAGGCAGCGACGTCTAAAATGAGCGAGATTTTCTCTCGATAGTTTAAAATTTTTGCCGCCTCTAAAATCAATTTGATGGCTATTTCTGGGTCTTTGATTGGCGGGGCAAAACCTCCTTCGTCGCCTAAATTTGTGGCTAACTTTCCAAATTTTTTGGCAATCGTTTCTTTTAATTTTTGGTAGATCTCGACCCCGATCCTTAAATTCTCAGAAAAATTTTTTCCTTTTGGGCAAACCATAAACTCTTGGAAATCCAAATCGTTTCCCGCATGAGCGCCGCCGTTAATAATGTTAAAAGAGGGTCGAGGAAATTTTCCAATTTCCAATTTCCAATTTCCAATTTCACTGATGTATTTGTAGAGAGGAAGTTTTTTTGCTCCAGCTCCTGCTTTACAAACTGCCAAAGAAACTCCACAAATTGCGTTAGCTCCCAATTTAGATTTATTTTCTGTCCCATCCAATTCAATTAATGCCTGATCGATCTTTTTTTGTTCGGTTACATCAAAACCCTTTAATTTTTTTGAAATAATTTCGTTTACGTTTTTCACCGCCTTTTTTACTCCTTTCCCAAAATACCTTTCTCCTCCGTCTCTTAATTCAACCGCTTCGTACTCCCCTTTTGAGGCCCCGGAAGGAACCGAGGCAAAAAATTTTCCAAAATCGGTTTCCAGCTCAACCTCAACCGTGGGATTTCCTCTCGAATCTAAAATTTCTCTGGCTTTTATCGATTTGATTTTTGATTTCATCTTAGATTCTTTTATATATTATCGACACCCAGGGCACATTCCAATTGTAATGGTGTTGGAATAATTAAAATAATGACCATCACAAGCTTTTACGCCGGGACTGGCGATATCAGGTTTTTCTAATTTATAAACTAACATATACCATTGTTGGGGACAGCCATATCCTAAAGAAAAATAGGCGTAACTATATTTTCCACCACCTGGCCATCCTCCGGTTTGGTTCAAAGGATCTTTCGGCAAAGAAATATAATTGGCTAGATAATTTTGAAGAGTACCCCAGCTGCTGTCGTTACTATTGCTCCAACCAGAATTTGGAGATGCTGCCCCCCCTGAAGGTGGGTACTCTCCATGATCGACGTAATACATTTCTAAAGCTTTCATTATCTGGGCGATATCTTGCTTTCTTCTCGCATCTCTTGCCTTTGCTCTTACATCTTTTAAACTCACCACCACGATACTGGCTAAAAGAGCAATGAGGGCGACGACAACCAAAAGCTCAATCAGGGTGAAACTTTTTGAATGTTTATTTTGCATTTTTGAAGTTTAAGTTTCGTAAATAATCGACGGCAGCCAAAGCAGCCTTGGCGCCTTCACCGCAGGCAGTGACGATTTGTTTGTATTTGCCGATGTTGCAATCTCCGGCGGCAAAAAGACCTGGGGTTTTCGTCGCCATCGTCTCAAAATCGACGATTATCTCATCCCTTTCGTTAAAATCGACCAAACCTTTAACAAAAGAGGTTGAAGGAACGGTTCCGATTTCGATAAAAACTCCTTCGACCGGAAGCGAAATCTCCTCGTTTGTCTTTTTGTCTCGGTAGATTAAAGAATCGACGAATTTTTTTCCTTTGATTTCTTCTACTTTGGCGTTGGTAATTATTTCTACCTTCCCCGTTTTCTTTGCTCTCTCTTGATTTTCCAAATCAGCTCTTACTTTTTCGGTTGCTTCCAAAATGTAAACTTTTTTGGCAATTTTTGCTAAAAATATGGCTGCTTCAAACGCCGAATTCCCCCCTCCGATGATAGCTACGTTTTTTCCTTTGAATAAAGGACCGTCACAAGTTACGCAATAACTCACTCCTCTTCCAAGAAATTCTTTCTCTCCTCTTACTTCCAAAGGTCGAGGGTCGGCTCCAGAAGCGACGATGACCGTTTTTGATTCAAATTGGTTTTGGCTTTTGGTGAAAACAAAAAAAGTTTCTCCTCTTTTTTCTATTTTAATCACCTCGTCGTTTCTGATTTCAGTTTCTTGTTTTTTTAAATGGCTTTTGAATCGCTTTATCAGCTTTTGACCAGAAATTTTTTCAAAACCTGGATAATTTTCAATCAGTAAAACTTTTTCCAAGATTTGCCCGCCAAATTCTTTGGTAATCAAAAGGGTCTTCAATTTTTGCCTTGAAGCATAAATACCGGCGGTTATCCCGGCCGGTCCTCCTCCGACGATGATCAAATCGTATACCATTTTTATAGGTTTAAATAATCTCTAACTCTTTCAAGGCCTTTTCGTATTCAGCCAAAATTTTTTTTCCTTCTTCTTTCGTTAATTGGTAATTTGGATTTTTGGCAATTTCTCTGGCTAATTGATGGACCTTTCGAAGTTCTTTTATGTTTGGAATGGTCGCTTCCGTTAAAGTGTTTAGTCTATCTTCGAAGGTCTTTGTCTGAGCCAGAGGAACCAGCCCTACCAAAACTTTACCAAAAGCTTTGTCGATCGCCAAGATCGCTTTTTTAAAATCTTTCTCAGAAAACCTATTCATTTTCTTTGAAATCTTCCGCCAACAACGCGCCGCCCCTCGCCCACCGTAAACTTTTAAAAAAAGGAAGTTTTCTAAATCGAAGAGAATAAAAAGTTTCAGCCATCTCGTTTTAAGCAAAAAGAAAACGAGAAAAGCAAAACAAAGAAAAGAAATAAAAAAACAAAGAGATTTAAGCCAAAACAGTTTCTGTTGAAGTTCGGGGGAAAGGAGAAAATTGATTATTTCTTCAAAGCTCATTTTTGTTTATCGTTTTATCTGAACTTGAATTTTCCGTTGGTAATTCTGGCGGGGCTTCCCGTTTGGGATAGGTAATCTTTGGCGCGGGTTTGATCGGGAATTGGTATTCTCTCTCCACTTCCTCCAATTCTGGAGGGGCCTCAACTTTTCTCACCCTTACCCTTGGCAAAAGAGTGCCGACCCTTCCCACGGCCAAAGGAAGATGGAATAAAGTGGCTAATTCTTCGGTGTTTAAAATGTAAGTTCCGCCGTTTAAAGGATAAAGAGGGGTCTCCCCCAAAAGGTAGCGTTGGAAAATCCTTCTCCTTCTTACATAAAGCCTGCGGTCGATGAAGAAATGCCAAACTCGGGTTTTCGTCTTGCTCCATTTTTTGATGGCGTTGAGGTCGCGGGTGGCGAAGGTGTTAAAAAATTGCTCAGCCAGGGCCCGCCGGCCAAACCTAAAAATTTCTGGCTTGCTCAAATAAATGGTTCTGATGTTACAGCGGAAGGCCGGTTTACTGATTTTGTCTTCGATGGCTTTGACGATTTCTTTTTCCCTTGGGGTGAGTTTCATTTCTGGCGGGATGAAACTTTTGTCTTCCTCTTCTCCACTCGCCCCGGTCAAAAGGGTGGTAATGAGCGATTTTGATTTTTTTGTACGGAAAACCAATTTATCGACTAGCCTCTTTCCCCTTTCCACATAATTGTCATCGTGGCTCGAAACTGGTTCAATCCTCATTTGGACCCAAAGCATTTCTTCGTTTTCTTTCAGTGTACTCATTCCCTCCAGCAAAGTAGGTAAAGGGTCGATCCTTTTTTCTTCTTTGATCATCTCCGGTCTCTCCTCAAAAAACATCCGGTAGGTTTTGATCGGATAGACGTCAGGCTTAACCAATATCATGTCCATTCCGTACATTTGCCAATCTTTGTTGGGAACGTTCCAGGTGATATATTTTAGATAATCCTTGGCCTCGACAATTTCCATATCAGGAAACTGGGAATACATCGCCGCTTCAAAAGTATCTCGGTGCTGTTTTAAAAGCCGGACAAAAAAATGTGGGTGAGGACCGAAACTGACGATTTCAAAACAAAAATGGTTAAGTCTCCTTCCTATCAGCCATCTCTTTCTGAAATGGGAAATCCCTCTGATCCCGCTATAAATTCCCCAAAGAGCAGAAAAAACGTGCTCCATGGCTGAAATCGGTTGGAGGATTTCTGGAGGAGGGATAAGTTCTAATAAAATATATTCTTGTTTCCCTTGCCAAACTTCGTGCTGGCGCCACCAAAGCCAAGCCCTCAAAAAAAAGGGGGACGAGAATAAAAGGAAGGATCAACCACCACCAAACTTTGAGGAAAAGAAGGAAGGTTGTTAAAGCAGTTGGAAGCATTTTCAATTTAATTTTAACAAACCAGGAAAATCAGGCAATACTAAACCTTTGACAAAACCTCGGGAATGGCTTCGATCAAATCGGTGGCCAACATTCCTTCACCAAATTTTTTTGCCGCCAACTCTCCGGCCAAACCGTTGATGAAAGCAGCCGCCTGAGCAGCTTTGAAAAGGTCTATCCCTCGGGCAAGCAAAGCGCCGGCGATTCCGGCTAAGGTATCTCCGGTCCCGCCAACGGTCATTGAGGGATGGCCGGTTTTGTTGATGGCTAAATTTTTTCCGTCAGAAATGGCAATGAGGTCGAGTTTTCCCTTCAGCAAAATGGTGGTTTTCAACCTGGCCGCTTCTTCTAAAACCGCCTTCATTTTTTCTTCTTCTGAGAGTTTTGAAATATCTCGGCCGGTCAAGACAAAAAATTCGTAGGCATGGGGGGTGAACAAAAACGGCTTTCCGGCGACGATTTCTGGTTTTTGGGCGACGGCGTAGATGGCATCGGCATCGATCACTGCCGGGATAGAAATTTCTTCTAAGAATTTCAAAATCGTTTCCTGAGTTTCCTCAGACCTTCCCACTCCTCCACCTAAAACGACGGCTGTTTTTCCGTGAGAAACTTCTTTGGCCGATTCGACCATCGAAATCAAAATCGGTAAATGCTTTGGTAAAAGATAATCTCCTTCTAAAGGATAGGCCGCCAAGTTTGGGGAAAAGGAAGCGATAATATCAGCCGCCCTTTTTGGAGCGATAATCCTGACCATGTCCACCCCGGCTCGAAAGGCGGCTAAAGCATTCAAGGCTGGCGAACCAGAATAAAAATAAGAACCACCAATAACCAGCAACAAACCAAAATCGTATTTTTTTGATTCGGGCGACCTCTCTCGGTAAATTTCCCTTAAAATTTTTTTATCGACTACTTCCATATCCCAAAAAATTTTGACCTTTAGAGAACTTAATTCTTAAAAAGGTAGGTTTCTCCCAAATTTTTTCTTTTTCTAAAATTTCTTTTTCTGCCTCTTTGGCCTCTTTTTTAACTTCCAAACCATTTTTCCTTATCACCGCTGGTTTGTTCTTTGGTTTTTGAATTTTTACTTTTTTTGTCCCTTCTGGCTTAGTTTTGGAAACAGATTTTTTTGGGAAAATTTCTTCTTTACAACCGGTGGCCAAAATGGTCACTTTTGGTATTTCAGCTGAAGAAATACCAAGAATGATTTTTGCTTCGCTCGAAATTTTCTCTGTAATCTTTTTGGAAATTTGGTTCATCTGAGAAAGGGTTTTGATTCCGGCCATTTTCAAAATGACGGCCTTCGCGCCTTCGACTGAATAAGGGAAAAAGGGGGCGTGGATCAATTTTTCTATTTCCTCTTGCCAATTTTCTCCTTCAAATTCGAGAGAGTTTAAATAACAAACCTTCCCCCTCCCCTCAAAGACGGTTTTTAGGTCAGCAAAGTCGATGTTAATCAACCCGGCTTTGTAAATAATTTCGGTTAAGCTTTGGAAGTTCTTGGCTAAAATTTTGTTGATTTCAGAAAGAGATTTTTTAAAAGAAATTTTTTGGCCGAGAACCTGAGAAATTTTTTCGTTGGGAATGACCGAAACGGCGTTTAGGTATTTTCGGATTTTTAGTAAAAAATCCTTGGCCGTTTCCATTTTCTTTTCGCCTTCAAACCCAAAAGGAAGGGTAAAAACTCCATAAGTTAAGCAATCTAAGTTTTTGGCTAAACGAGAGAAAACTAAACTTCCTCCAGAACCGGTCCCTCCTCCCAAGCAAGAAATAAAAATAACCAGGTCTTGGTTTTCAAAAATTTTTTTGATTTTTTCTTTTTCTTTAAGAGCAGCTTTGGTGGCTAGTTGAAAATCGCCACCGCTACCAAAACCCTTGGTCAGTTCTTTACCAAAAGACAATTTTTCAACTACTTTTGGAGTACTTTTTAAAGATTTAAAATCAGTATCTAGGACTAAAAAAGAAACTCCTTTTAAGGTTTGGGCGATCTCTGAAACGATGTTTACTCCCCCCCCGCCGATTCCGATTACTTTCACCTTTATTTTTTTAACCTGATCTTTTACTTCCTCTCTGGCCATTATTCTAGTATATAAATTCAAAAACCAAAGTCAATCAAACCAATTCCACCATCACCATTTCCGCCCCGTCTGATTTTCTCGGCCCGAGTTTAAAAATCCTGGTATAACCTCCTTTTCTTTCCTTGTACCTCGGCCCTATTTCCTCAAACAATTTTTTAACCACTTCTTTGGCAAAATATCTTCTCAAATATCTTAAATTGGCCAAATTTTTTTCCTTCGCCCTTTCGACCATCGGTTCGGCAAAAGAAACCAATTCTTTGGCTTTGGCTTTGGTTGTTTTAATCTTCCCTTTCAGAAAAAGTTCTCGGGCCAAAGATTTCAAAAGAGCCCTTCTTTGGTCTCTTTTTCGACTTAATTTCCTTCCTTTTTTTAGATGGCGCATAAAATTAGCCTTGCTTTTTTTTCTTCGCTTTTCCCGAGGGTTTTTCTTCTTTGGAAAAAGCTTTTGGAAAAAGGGAGAAATGGTCGATAAGAATTTGGGCAGCCTGGGAAACTGCTTCTTCTGGAGAAATGGTGCCGTCGGTTTCTACTTCCAAGAAAAGTTTTTCGAAATCTGTCCTTTCTCCGACTCTCATGTTTTCGACCCTAAAAGCCACCTGTCTGACCGGAGTAAAAATGGCATCTAAGGGTATAACTCCTATTTCCAGCTTCGTTTTTCTTTTTGCCTCCCTCGGTAAATACCCCGTTCCTTTTTCGACCAAAATTTCCATTTCCAACTTGGCCGATTTTGAGGTAAGGGTGGCGAGATGACAGTTTTTATTGATCAATTCTAACTGAGTCGGCAGTTTAAAATCTTTCCCTTTGACTTCTGTCTCTCCTTTCACCTTTAGAGTTGCTTTTTGCGGTTGGTCGCCCAAAAGCTTAAACCTCAACTGCTTTAAATTTAGGCAAATGTTTAAAACATCTTCTAAAACTCCGGGAATGGTGGAAAATTCGTGAGGAACGCCAGCGATCTTTACTTGGGTAACGGCTGCTCCCTCCAAAGAAGAAAGCAAAACCCTTCGCAAGGCATTGCCTAAAGTTACCCCATAACCAGGATAAAGGGCTTCGACTTCAAAAAAACCTTTGTTTCCTTCTTTTTTTACTAATTTTGGTGGATGGCAAAGAGGGATCATTTTATTTTGAATAAAATTCAAAGATGGCGGAAACTTCCACCGGTGGCATCACCTCTTCTCTTTTTGGCTCAGAAATCACCTTTCCTTCCATTTTTTCTGGGTCTAGAAAAAGCCAACTTTGAACTTTATGCTTTTTTAACGTTTCCTTCAAATTTTGGAAGGCAACCTTTTTTAATTTTTCTTTTTTAAGCGAGATAACATCTCCGACCTTTAATCGATAAGATGGAATGTTGACCGGTCGACCGTTGACCAAGAAATGACCGTGGGAAACCAACTGTCGGGCCTCTCTTCTTGATTTGGCAAAACCAAGACGATAAACGACGTTGTCTAACCTTTTCTCTAAATTTTGGACGAGCAAGAAACTGGCATCCTCTACCTTTCCTCTTTTGGCCAAAACTTTCTTAACATAATTTTTAAGTTGTCTTTCTTCTAAATTATACCAGTGCTTTAGCTTTTGTTTTTCCCTCAATTCCCGTCCGTATTCAGAAAGAGGGGTTGGCCTTCTCTTTCCTTTCTGGCCCGGCGGATATGGTCTTTTTACCATCGGACATTTAGGTGAAAGACATTTTTCTCCTTTCAAAAGAAGTTTCACTCCTAACCTCCGACAGATTTTACATTTTTTGTTTTTCATTTTTATACCCTTCTCACTTTCGGTGGTCGACAACCATCGTGAGGGATGGGGGTAACGTCTTTTATCGAAACGATGTTGACGTTTCTGGCCACCAAAGTTCTCAAAGCCGATTCCCGGCCCGAGCCGACGTGTTTAACGAAAACAGAAATTTTCTTTATCCCCAACTTGTGAACGACTTCAGCCATCACCTCCGCCACCTTAGAAGCGGCAAAAGGAGTTCCTTTTTTTGTTCCGGAAAAACCGACTTTCCCGGCTGAGGTCCAAAAAATCACGTTTCCCTTGGCATCGGTCAAGGTCATGATCGTGTTGTTGTAAGTGGAAGAAATATAAATCCTACCTTCGTCTACTTTGCGTGAAGTTTTGGCCTTAATTTCTCTTTCTATTTTTGCCCCCAGTTTTTCCCCTTCTTTTATTATCTCTTGTTCGCTTTTTTGGATTATCCGTTTTTTCCCCATTTTATTTTAGGTTGGTTGTGGTGGTGGTTTTCTTCCGGAACCGACCGTTTTTCTGACGTTTCCTCTCACCGTTCGAGTATTCGTCCTCGTCCTCTGTCCCCTGACTGGCAACCCCCTGATGTGTCTTAAGCCTCGCCAACAGCCGATTTCCTTTAACCTCTTGATGTTCATCATTATTTCTCTTTTTAACTCGCCCTCGATTTTGCATTTCTTTTCAATTATTTCTTTCAACCGGTTAATTTCTTCCGGGGAAAGTTCTTTGGCTTTTAAATTCGGGTTAATTTTCGCCTCGTTCAAGATTTTCCAACTCAAAGAACGCCCTATTCCATAAATATAGGTCAGGGCAATCCATATTTTTTTGTTTTCTGGGATTTCAACCCCAGCAATCCTTGGCATGATTAACCTTGTCTTTGTTTGTGTTTTGGATTTTGACAAATGACATAAATTCGTCCCTTTCTTCGGACGATTTTACAATGTTTACAAATTTTTTTTACCGAAGCTCTAACTTTCATTAATAAAATTATCCGCGGAAAATAATCCTCCCCCGCTTTTGGTCGTAGGAACTTAATTCAACCGTGACCCGATCACCCGGTAAAATTTTGATCTTGTATATCCTCAACTTGCCGGCTAAATGACACAAAATCTCTTTACCATCGTCTAATTTAACCTTGAAGTTTGCGCTTGGGAGAGTTTCGATGACCGTTCCTTTTTTTAACTGTTTTTTTTCTTTCACTATAATTTCTTTTTTAGCAGAAATTTAAGATCTAGTCAATAAGGGGATAAACGATTTCGATCCTTTTGGTATCGTTGGGAATCTTCCGGAACCAGGCGGGATAACTCTCGATTTTAATTTTCCTAAAATCAGCCTGATTTTGAAGAAAGGTTTTTGCCTCAGTCAACGATTTCCCGGCTAAACTATTTTTTAAAGAGGTCAAATCGATTTCTGAATAAATTTTTACTTTGGATTTCAAAAGGAGGGTTGCCTTTCCGGTTTTTAGATCTTGGTTTTCGAGAGAGAAATAGTTCTTTAGACTTTCAAAATAGGGCTTTTTTCCTTGAGGAATTTTTTGAGAAAGAATCTTTTTGGCAAAATCTGAGGTTTCTTTTTCTGGGAAAATGAAGGTTTGAAACTTTGCCCTTATTTGGAAAACAAATTTTTCTTTTTCTTCCCCTTCTTTTGCTGATGAATTTTTTTCTAAAATTTGCCAATTGGAAATTTTGTCAGCAAAAGTGAAATCTTTGGGTACTTTATTTTTTAAAATTTCTTTTGCTTTTTCTTCTGCTTTTTCTTCCAGTTTTTGGGTCAAGGCTTTTTCTGCCCCCTCTAAATCTTCTTTTGTAACCTGCGGAGATTCTCCTCCACCTTTCATTGGTTGATAAGATTCGCCGTAGTATTTTGTAAACCGGGGTGTACCACGAAAAGCGAGGACAGAAAATTTTGTCGGCGGAAGGTTATAATCTGAGCCAGGTTCGGCTGCTTCCACTGGTACGTCGACAAAAGATGGTTTGATTTTTCCTTTTTCCATCTGGGCGCCGGGGACGACGATTTTATCTTTCGATTTAAAAATTTTTCCTTCTGAAGAAATAAACCTCGTCCCGGTCAGCCAAGTTTCTTCCTGGGTAGTGTAAGAGTTGAAAAGTCGAATCACCCCTTCAGCCTTTTTTCCGGTTCGTCCTGAGGCTGAGAATTCTTCAGAGAAAATTTCTCCATCCTCAAAAATTCTGCCTGGGATTATTTTATTTTCGAAATCTGGCTTTTCGGCCTTGGTATCGATGGTCAAAGAAGCTTCGGCTTGGATTTCCTCAAGGTTTGGCCAAATTTCGATTTTGGCGCTGGAAAATTTAAAAAGGGAAAAAACGAAAAAGGAAAAAAGCAAAACAAAAAGGAAAAAGAGTGGCCTTGCTTTTCGCAAAAAAGAAGGCTTTGGTTTTATTTCTTTTTCTGGCAAAACTTTCTTTTCTCTCGGTTCTTCTCGGAACTCCTCTTTTTTTACAAAAATGTCAACAACCTTCCTCGGCATATTTTATTATACCAACTATTTTAAAATTCCCCTAATCCTCCTTATCCCCGCTCCGGCTGATTCCTCTTTGATAATTTTAAAACTTCCTAATTCTCCTGTCCTTTTTACATGAGGGCCGGCGCAAATTTCCTTCGAAAAATCAGAAATCGTGTAAACGGTCACTCTTTCTGGGTATTTTTCTTTAAAGAAAGCCAGGGCGCCTGATTCTAAAGCTTCTTTTAAACTCATTTCCTCTTTTCTCACCTCCAAATTTTCTTTTATCTTTTGGTTGACCAAATCCTCAACTTTTTGAATTTCTTCTTTTGTCAATTTCCTTTCGAAAGAAAAATCAAACCGCAACCTTTCCGGGTTGATATCAGAACCCATCTGCTTTACCTTTTCTCCCAAAATTTTTCTTAAAGCTGCATGCAGTAAATGGGTGGCGGTGTGTAATTTTACCATGTTGTAATCAGTCACTTTTCCAAGCCCGCCAAATTTTTTCTCCGCCCCAACCCTTGAAACTTCTTGATGCTTTTTAAAAGCCTCTCTGAATTCTTCGACGTTCAAAAATCCACCTCTTTCTTTGACCATTTCTTCTGTCAGTTCTAAGGGAAAGCCGTAACTTTGGTATAAATCAAAAGCGGCCAGTCCAGAGGGAGCCTTCGGTTCAAATTTGCCTCTTTCAAACATTTTCTCAAACTCTCTCAAGCCTTGGTGAAGCGTTTTTTCAAATTTCTCCCTTTCGTTCTCGATCACCGTTAAAATCTCGGCCTGTTTTGACAAAATTTCGGGATAGGTTTCTTTGTAAATTTCGATTACTTTTTTCGCCGCTCTTGCTAAAGAATTTTCTGGTAAATTCAAAATTTTCGAATGCAAAACCGCCCTCCTCAAAATCCTTCTCAAAACGTATCCCCTTTCGACGTTAGATGGTAAAATTCCCTCTGAGATCAAAAAAACCGAACCCTTTATATGATCAGCAATTATTCTTTCTGATTTCACATTTCCTAATTCATAATTCCTAATTCGTAATTCCTTAATGATCGGTTCGAAGAGATCTGTTTCAAAAACTGAATTTTTCTTTTCAATAACCATTGTCAATCTTTCAAGTCCAGCTCCAGTATCAATATTTTTCTGAGGTAAAAGAGAAATATTTCCTTTTTCATCTTTAAAATATTCCATAAAAACTACATTCCAAATTTCTAAAAATCTATCGCATTCGCAACCAGGCCTGCATTCTTTTCTTTTACAACCCACAGTCGGTCCTAAATCATAATAAATTTCGCTACACGGACCACAAGGACCTGTTGGCCCCCCAATCCAAAAATTATCTTCTATTCCTAATTTTACTATTCTTTCTTTAGGAATTCCTATTTTCAACCAAATTTCTTCTGTTTCTTTGTCCTCTGGAATATTATTCTCACCTTTAAATACCGAAACCCAAATTTTTTCTTTATCAATCTTATATATTTTAGTTAGAAGCTCGAAGGCCAACCTTATTGCCTCTTCTTTCCAGTAATCTCCAATCGACCAATTTCCCAGCATCTCAAAAAAAGTTAAACTTCTTCCATTAGTACCTACTTTCTCAATATCGGCAGTTCGAAAACATTTTTGGCAATTGACAATTTTCCTTGCCGTTGGTTCTTTTTCTCCTAGAAAATAAGGCTTAAATTGAACCATCCCAGCATTTACGAATAAAAGTGTCGGATCCTTATAAGTTAACGGAGTACCCGGAATTTCGATATGGGTATTTTTTTTAAAATACTCAATAAATTTCTTCCTAATTTCGCTTGAGTTCATAATTAGGGGGTACTTAAATTTTTAATATTCGTTTCAATTTCTTAATATAACACAGGTCAATTTTTTTATTTTTTTCTAAATAATAATTAGACAATGCTAAAATTTCTTTAGTTTGTTGGGAATCAATACGCGGGAATGTTTCCCATTTGCTAGATGTCAAAGTGAATGGAGTAGGTAGATTAAAGAATTTTATCCCTAAAATTCCCATAGGAAAAAATGATCGTGCTATTATTTCACTTGCGAATAATACTTTTATTTCATTTTTCAAAATGGAAAAGAGTAATTTTTTCAAATGGTAAGATTCGAATTGGCAATGAATAATTTCATGCCAAATGATTCCTAAAATATAGTTTATTTTATTGAGCGAACATCTCGATAGCTCTATCATAATGCTTTTTCCATCAAGACCTCTTCCTCTTTCTCCGCTAGTATTGTTTTTTAAACTATTAAGAAGCAAATATGCTCTTACTTCCTTTGTTTGAGGGACCGCATTATAAAATTTACGAAGCTTGTTAGTGATGGATTTAGTTAAAAAATTTTCTTCTAATTTTCTATTTTCTTTTTTTAATTTTATTTCCCATTTCTTCAAATTTGATAAATCCTTGCTGTAAATTACCTCAAACTTCTTTTTTAAAATTTCAAAAATCTCTCGTAACACATTTAAATCTTTTGAAGAAATTTCCTTCTTTAAATCAACCCAAGGACTCTGCGAAAGAAAAAAATATTTTCCAATATAGACTTTTGGAAAATATTTGAAATGAATTTTATTGAATCTCTTGAAAGAAAGATTTTCTTTTTTGGTGAAACTGATTTCTTTTCTCCATAAACTAATATTCCATTTTCGATAGTGAAATGGTTCCTTAATTTTCGCAAAATTATGAAGGAAATAATAAAAATTTGCATTTTTACTTACAATTGGTACAAACTTCATCATTTTTAAGTGTTGGCTATAGAAAGTCTTTTGTCTAGATCCCAAATCATCCATTTTAAAATTTCTTTCATGATTGCACAAGAATAATCTAAATCAATACTTCTAATACTCCCTCCAACTGCCCTCGCGTGAGCAGCACAAATGCCCCCACATACCCCAATGGCTATACAATTACTACATTCAGGCATATTCACTGGAGAAATTTGTTTCCATTCTTTTGCATATTTAATTCCTCTTTTAGAGAAATGTATACTTCCGAGGAAATTAAAACAAGGACCCTTATTACCGTCAGGATCAACTATCAAGCTTCCGTAGCGAGATCCGCATCGATAAAAGAGAATTTTCTCTCCTAAAAAATGAATAAGAAATCGAGCAATATAATTATCTAATTTTCCTCGCGATTCTAAAATTTCATAATTTTTGATAAGAGCGTGAGCAACTTTCTTGGGGGAGGGATAAAGATAAGTATATTTCGGATCTGTTATTATTCCTACGGGTTCAAAATTTACCGAATCAGCTCCTAATTGGTCTAAAAAGAATAAAATATTTTTCTCAACTGCGTCAATATTCTGAGAATGGAGAACCGCAACCACCCCTAAATTTTTACAACTAGCCTTCCGAAGCAATCGCCAGCCTCTAATTGTGTCTTTAAAAGTACCTTTGCCATTTGGATACACCCTACATGAATCATGATATTTTCTTGCTCCATCAATAGAAACACCAATTACAAAATTGTGTTCGGCAAAGAATTTTGCAATTTCTTGATTTACTAAAGAGGCATTTGTATTAATCCGGAAAAATATTTTCTTATCTGGATATTTTTTATTAACATATTCGACTGTTTGTTTAATTACTTTAAAATTCGTTAATGGTTCTCCTCCAAAAAAACAAATATATTGTGGATCAGACGAGTATTTAAAGAAAAAATCTACCGCATTTTTAGCTACTTTAAAGGGCATTAATTTAGGAGAAATTGAATGAAGGCCGATGCTATGTTCTAAACAACAATATTTACATCGATAATTGCATTTAGTTGACACGAGAAGATACATTCCCATGGGTTGATATTTTATTTCTTTCAATTTTTCTCTGATTTTCTTTCGATAGTCTTCTTCATTAAAGCTTCGATTCACTAAGAATCCTCTTTTTATTAGCGCGTAAATGAAATTTTTAATCGTTTTTTGGTCGTAATTAAATTTTGCTAGTTTCTCAATAAGAATCTTTTCTTCAATTGGTTTTTTCGTAAATTGATAAATCTTTGAAATTTCTTTTCCTCCATAGCACTTTTTTAAAGCTAAGGCATTATACAAACACCATCTATCTTTTCGATGTAGGCAGAATATGTAGTTTGGATGAATCAATTTTCTGGTGTTCATGGTTTTGTTTAGTTTGGCTCCTCAATTATTTAGTTAATCTAATTTTTTCTATTCCCCATTTTATCTTATTCAATTGTATTTGTCAACACTGCGTATTATCGGATGTAAAATGTAAGTGAGATAATTAAGGTATGATGCTTAAGGAACGTTGGAGATTATCAATGATCTTTACCAGAATGAACTTAGACTTTACAAGAATTTCTTCTGGCCAGGAATTAAACTGAGCTCCAAAGAAAGGATAAGAGGAAAAATTTACCGCAGATATCATTTTCCTAAAACTTCTTATCAGAGGATGCTAGAAGCAGAAGAGGTTTCAGTTAAAAAGAAAGAGGATTTAAGGAGAATTTATGAATCTCTTAATCCGGTTGAATTGGAAAAGGCTGTTGATAGAAAATTAGACTTACTTTGGAAAGTCTATCAAAATAAAAACAAATCCCAAAAGGCCGGGCCACAAAAGAAAATCATACCAATTTCACTTACCTTTTATATCCAACAAACAAAAGCCATTTCACTTACCTACTTAAATCCGTTGACTCAGAGATGTTGACAAATTTGTTTGATTTTGAAAAAATAGTAATATAGAACTAAATAAAGGTCGAATAAAAAAGCTTAACATAATTTCCACAAGAATAAAAAATGAAAAGGAAGAAAAAATTGCAATATAAAATTATAAAACCTGCCGAAGCGAAGAGATGCTATCCTGTAATAAGAAAAGGGAAGACTTTTATTTACACGGCTGAAAGCGTTACTCCATTAATAGTAGCAGGAAAAACTCCTAAAGTCAAATAATTGAATAAAAATACAATTGAACTAATCAAGAAATAAAGCTTATGGACAGAGGAGGTAATTTTTGGTACTCGCCAAAAAAAGGACTTTTTAATCTCGAATATTTTAAAATCAACGAAAAAAGAGTTCTTACTCCGGAAAGAACTTTACGAGAAGTTAATTTCATTGAAGAAATTCTTCATTTAAAACCTGGGGCGGAAATTTTAGATCTTGCCTGCGGTGTAGGTCGTCATTCCATTGAACTTGCTAAACGAGGATATAAAGTAACGGGATTAGATATTAACCCCGCTTTGCTAAAAGAAGCGCGAAGAAGAGCAAAAAAGCAGATGGTAAAAATCCGTTGGATATGTAAAGATATGCGAGAGATTACATTTCAAGAGAAATTTGATGTCGTATTAAATCTTTTTACCTCTTTTGGGTATTTCACAGAAAAAGAGAATCAAGAATTGATTTCAAAAGTGTCTAAAGCGTTAAAACCTCAGGGATATTTTGTAATTGAAGTAAACCATCGTGAAATACCTTTTATCACATTTCCGGCCACGAGATTTTATAAAAGTTGGAAAAGATTCCTGGATTCTTTTAGAAAGCAATTTTAATTTTATTGAGAGTCGACTTAATGAACGTCGAATTTTTATCAGATCTAATCAGAAAAAGAAAGAAATACAGCTTTCTATACGAGTTTATACTTTGACTGAATTAATACAAATGTGTCAAAGGTTCGGTTTAATTTATAAAGAATGTTATGGAGATTATCAAAAGAAACCCGTTGATTTTGCTACAGAAAGATGTGTTTTAATTACTCAAAAAGTAATTTAAAAATTTGCTTAATTTATTCATCTAAATTCGGAGTAATCAAATTCTTACATGAATAAGTTTCTCTAAATAATATGGTTTAAATTGCTGCATTCCGGCAGTGGTAAACAAAACCGAAGGGTCTGTTGGAATTAAAGAAGAAGAGGGAACGATTTTGTGTCCTTTTTTTTCAAAAAAATCTAAGAATTTTTTTCTTAATTTATAGGAATTCATTTAGATTAAAGAAAAAAGAAGATGGAATATTATTGGTAATGATCGTTCACATCAATAATTTCAACAGTATCTTTTTCTCTAAAAATAAAAAGATCTCGGTATTTCCGATCCACTCTAAAACTCCAAATTCTCATTTTTCTAGGTTCCAAGAGTTCTGTTCCCAAACCGGGATGGAAAGGATTTTTTTCAAAAAGTTTTTTCTGTTTTTCAAATTTTCTTTCTAACCGCCTTTTCTTCAAATATTCTTTAATTTCTGGATGTAGAGGAAGAATTTTCATTTTCCAAAATAAGAAGAACGCTTCAAGCCTCGTTCTAAACTTTTAAGAAATTTTGGACTATAAATTTTTGTTTTTTCGAAAGCCCTTAAGACTTCTCGAATGCTCTTTGTCGGGGGGGGAGCAAAAATGTCTTCCTCCATCAATCTTCGAAAATAATCATAGCGAAGGGCCTTTTCTAACAGTTCTTGATATTCTTTTTTTGAAATAGTAATTTCTTTCATAATTTTATTGTATTCTTTTTTAGAAAAAAGGTCAAATCGAAATGAGAACCAAACCTCTATCAGTCGTTTTTATTTTAGCGAAAGCAGAAAATAAAAAAAGGGGTCGCGAGACCCTATTTAAAGATTTTGAAGCGCCTTCTCCCAAAAAGTGAAAAAGAAAGATTTCTTCAGCTGAAGCCCTTCCTTTTTTACCACCTGTTGAAGTTTCTCCTCGCTCGAATCGATGAAATCTAAAAGTTCTTCCGCGAGCTCTCTTCCTAAAATTTCTTTAGCCTCGGCGACGATCTTTCTTTGAATTTTTATTCCACCTAACATCACTCCGAGCAAATCCTCCCTCGACAAGCGACTTTCGGTTTTTTCGGCTATTCCGGCGGCTATTCCGAGCAATACTATTTGCTCTCCTATCAAGAGCATAGTTTCCACCAAATAAACCTTTTTTTCCTTTATCTCCTCTTCGATCAATTTTTTAGCGAAAAAATACAGAGTAATCGAATAAACTATCGGCTTGAAAAGCACAGAGTCAAAGATCGCCTTTTCTTCTTCTCCGAGCCGGTTGAAAACCGCTTCCGTCGCTTCTTCAAGAACCGCCCGAGGGAAGAACAGGAGGAAGATAGATGGGAGAGGGAGAGATAAATCCTCTCTTCTCTTTTCAAATTCTTCTCCCGTTAATCTCTTTATCCTTCCCAGAAATTCTTCTTCTAAAGAGCGCAAATTTTTTCACCTCCTTTCTTTTGAATTTTGATAAATCAATTATTCAGAATAAAAAATATTTGTCAAAATTTTTAAGTTGCCCTGGATTTAAGAGTATCGGTCGGCAACGATCGAAGCGGCAAACGATTCTGGTTTTATTTTTGGTTCAAAACCGTTTCCTTTGATCAACCCGATGACCTCTTTGATCATATCTTTTGTCACCCCGTTTTCGCCGATGTCAGCGTGGATGTAGCGGAATTGGTAATCGAATTTTTTTTCTTTTGTCTTTTCTTTTAAAATTTCTCGCAGGTGTAAAGCCAACTGGCAAGACAAAAAAACTTCTTCCAATACCCTTTGTTTTAAGTTATAAAATTTTCTGTTTTGGTAGCGAATTTTTTTTAAAAAAAACCTTCCCCCTTCCCCGACTCTCAAAACAACAATGGCTAACGGAAAATTCGGCTCTTCTCCAGAAGAGGAATCGCAACCGACGATAATATCATAAAATCTCTCTGGCTTTTCAGAGAGATAATCGATTATCTCCTCGACCACCTCTTTTATCTTTAAATTTCCTTTTGTCGGGTTGTAGAAATATCCCTCAAAAATATCCATTTTTTAAATTTAGCAAAATTAAAAATAAAAGTCAATCGTTTAAAAAAACCTCTACTTTTGAGAAAGCTCTTTTTAGTAGAGGCGCTAATGAGAAAACATTTTCAAGGCCTTGATGAGGTAGGTTTTTGCTCTTTCTAAATCTAAATCGTTTTCAGAATCACGGAGTTGGCCTTGGGCATCGATGTTCAATTCTGGAAAATCGGCAACGAGGGGTTCGACAAGATAAAGGGAATCAGGACCAAGACCACCGGCCACGCCGAGACCAAGATCCCATCCTTTCTCTTTGATGGCTAAAAGAAACCTCCGGGCTTCTTCTCTCGCTAAGGGTTGGCCACGACCTCGGCTTTGGTCAAGCAAAACGTCGTCGATCAGTTCTCGGTAAAGAGAAAGTTTTTCCACCACATTTTCTGTTTCCTCTCCGGCTTGTTCGATGGCTTTCTTGCTTATTTGAAGGACAATTCGCGGACCCTCTCCGACAATTTTTCGGTATTCTTCCAACAAACGAACCTCCGGCCAGGCGAAGTTGATTTGAAAACCATGAAAGTTGGGACCGGCAAGAGCCTGAATTTTGAGCATATCACCAAGCATGGAACTCTCTTGTCCTTCCTCTGGGCAATAGTGAAGGACATTCAATACTCTTTCATCGTCAAGAAAGAGATCTTTGATCGTCTCTGGACTCGGCATTTGCCTTGCCCACCTCGGGTTTGTGGGTAGACGACGAAGCGATTTGTAAGATACGAGCACCCCAACCATTAACTGGCGGTCTTTGATCTTTGGAAAAACCTCAAGAACACTCAATACCTCTTCTGGCCTGGTAAATCCAGTGATCCCGATATACGGCCGTCTCATTTTTTCACCTCCTTTTTAAAGGACTGTCTAAACTATAAAATATTTTGAGATTTTTTACAAGCTCAAGAAAATTTTTTAAACAACCGGAGAAGGTAATCCCGATCAAAAAAACCGCTAAAAAACGGTATATGTTTCCAATCCTACTGAAAAGTTTGAAGGACATTCGAACCTGGTTAATGGATAATTTAGCTGATTTTTATGTTCCCTCTTTCAAGAAGAAGCTGCCTAAATCAGCATAGAGAGTGTGAAAAAATTTCCCAATCCTTTTTACCCCCGAAATGATAAACGGCGGAATTTCCTTCCACTCCCAGTTAGGAACGCCTCTTTTACAATCGTCGTTATTCTGGCATTTACTTTTCGGACATTCTTCACTTTGGCGAACGGTTGAGGTAGTGGTGGTACAATCTTCTCCTTTACATTCTTTCCATTCACAGAGTTTTGGCTGGCAATCAGCTTCACATGCAGCCTGTGAAGAGTATTCTCCGTCTTTCTTGGCTTCACATTTCCAAGGTTCAGTGGAGGTATTACAGTGATAACGAGCAACACACTCTTTCTCGCAAGCAGAACGAGTTGGATATTCTCCATTTGTGCGTGGGTAACATTTCTGATTGGGAAGGTCGCAAGAATAAGGTTGGCAGTCATTTTGACACGCCCAAGAGGAAGAATATATCCCGTTTTTATCTAGGTAGCATATATGATTATTGATGTCGCAAGAATAGGTTGTCACGCTTGTGGTGCAATTTTCCTGACATTCCCCTAATGAAGAATAGCCATATAAACCAGAAATGGGAGAGGCTGAAGGGGTACATTTGTAACCGTACCAAGGAACACAATAATATTTGCAATCAGTTACCGGAATCGTGATCGATTGAGAACTAGTACAATCATCTTCGCCACAAGAGTTATGACAAGTGAGGGTGAAGGTGGTATTTTGCGATAAAGGTCCGACCGTTCTTTGTCCAGAAGTTGCTACTTGGCCTATATCATTCCATTCGCAATATTGAGCAGGCCAACTTCTCCAAGCTATCGTTGTGGTTGATATGTCGCGGCAGATTGGGTTGTTGCTATAATCACTTCTCCAGATTTGAACAGTAGGATACGAACAAACAGTTAGAGAAGTGGTGGCTACTTTTTCACAACGGATGTAAGGAGATTGAGTGAAGGTATTATAACATTTTAAATAGGTCCATGTCCCAATAAAACTAGCTTTCTCAGTATAACTCCCAGAGCCAGGTCCCATACTTATAACTTGTCGCACGGGGTTCCCAAAATCACAATAATCAGCATTAGAAGACCAAGTCCAAGTTACATCTTTTCCAAAACAAACTGGGTTAGAAAAAACATTAAAGGAGAAGATATCGGGGTAAGGCCTTACAAAAACCTGGTTTGAGCATTTGACTTCTCCGTCGCAGGTAATTGTGTAAGTAGTGTCTTCAGGAGGACAAACTTTAAATACCCAACATTCATAGTCACCATCATATACAGCACCAACCTGGTCGAGAGGTATTCCATTTAGAGTGCACTCGCGACCACCACCACTGGGAAAGCGCCAGCTCCAACAAAGACTTATACACTGACCCTTGCAAACAAAACCCTTGTCAACACACCCCCTCCAATTGTAAACACCGATATTACACGCTGCTTGTTCTTCGATTACCTCTACCGTAGCCCGGGCAGAAGCTGAGTCTCCCTGATAGTTATAGCAGGTTATTTCGTAGGTAGTGGTTTTTTCAGGACTGACCACTTTAGAGCCAGAAGTGTCGGCATTCCCTGACAAATTTAGCGTCCATTTGCAATAGTCAGCATTTTCTGAAGTCCAACTTAAAGTTGAGGTGGCGCCTTTTTTGATTTTTGGAGGATTAGCCTTTAATCTAACGGAGATTATACCACACTTTAACTGAAAATTAACTTCTTTAGAATCACCGTTAGTGAGAGAAACTGATTTTGATTGTGAGTTACATTTTTCTTTTTTCGCCTCGATTATCCAAGGCGCTCCAAAGCACCAGCCACAATTAGCAAAACAATCAGGACCGTCTACTCTTTCGAAAAGATAATTCCCGTTAGCATCGGTATAGGTTGTTTTACTCGGCGGACCGCACCAACCATGTTTATTTGGGTCGAGATCTGGACATTTCTGTCCATAACTACATGAAGTACGAGCAGTAACTTCTGCACCCTCAATTGGGACGCCTAGTAGATCTACCACTCTTCCATAAATTTGAGCCCCTTTACAATATTTGCACTGGGCACATCCCTGAAGCGCTGTTTGTGGTGATGGTGGATATTGAGCTTTAACATCTTCGATTTTGAAAAGAGAGAAAATTTTCTTGAAAGGAGGGAAATTAAAGACATTTTTGAAAACCTTTACTTCTCTTTTTCTAAAGTCATTAAAGAAATCTTCCCAGTTCTTGTAAGGACCTTTACCTATTCGGTCGACGATGTAGATGGCAAAATAACCGCTCGGTGATTTGACTGGTTTACTTACTTCTCTTTCTTTTAGAGAAAAAACAACATAGGCTATCGGTTTGTTAAAATCAGCCAAAAATTTTTCATAATTGTATTGCTTGAATTCGTCTCGGCCGACATAGAGGGTGTTTTCTTTTCCTTGGATTATTCTCCTTTCGATTTCATCAAACGAAGTTCCTTGGGAAATTTCTTTTGACCATTCCTCGATTTTTTCTTCCGCCCTTTTTTCAATTTCTTTTGGGTCGATCGGTTCTTTCGAGGCTTCCCTTCCCATGGTGTCATACCTGACATAGATAAACCTTCCGTCTCTGAAGTTTAATAAAAAAGGGGCGAGTTTTTCTTTTAAGAGGTCGGTTTTGATCTTTTCTTTGAGGTCATCTATCGTGAAACCAGAGGCTTTAATTCTCTTTTCAAACTCTTCTTGACTGCTATAACCTTTGATTAACTTTTGGAGTTCTTTTTCGATTTCATCTTGACTGACAGTTATATTTCTCCTTTTTGCTTCGATTTCAACGATTTTTTTGTTTATTAAATAATCGAGGACGTATTTTTCTGGGTTTAATTTACTATTAAGGGAGGTGATTAAGTCTTTTGATTTGGCAAGTTCTGTTTGATACTCTTTGTTTGAAATTTTTTCACCAGCAACGATGGCTACTGGTTTTTCCTCACCAGTTTTTTGGAATATTTTGGATAAAGGAAATAAACCAAAAGGGAAAGGGAGATTAAAACTAAAAGGAGGATAAATATTTTTAAAATTAATTCTTTTTTAGCCATAGCCTGGGATTATTTTATTTTCGCAATCTCAAGAATGTTTGTCAATGTGGAAAATTCAAAAAAGAGGGCAGGTTTTCACCTTGCCCTCTTTACTTTTGGGAATGGATCTTGGGAAGGGAGTTTTTCAGGGAATCTGGGAAAAAGCCAAAGCTTGGATCGCCGAGGATACATAGTTTAACCCAAAGATCTCCTGGTCGAGCGATTAACTCGTCTTTCTCGTTGTAAAAATAATCTTCTCTTTTTGTGTCGTGGAGAACGTTTAAAATCTCTCCGATTACCTTTTTTTCAACGAAAACAGTTTTGATAGATTCCTGAAAGGGATCCTCTGTCTGTATACCTGATGAGCCAATAACGCCAAGGAATATTCTTAGTCTCAGCCCTATATCAGCTTCCACACTGCTATCCGGAGCTAATACGTGATCTTCAAAATCCGGGGAATTAAAATACCATCCCATATCAGTTTGCAAGACGTTATTGCATCCCACGTCTATCCACAGTTTAACCGGTTTTTCTTGAAGAACAGGCAAATTTCCTCTCAGATATGTCGCGTCAAAATACAGTATATCCTTAACAACTTCTCCAGGGTCAATTTTTCCATTTTCGTTGGTATCTAACCAAACATCCATCTTTATTCCTCCGTGTCCTTGAGTTATAAGGACATCAGTAAGTGGTAAAAACTTAACCAAGTTTTCACCGGTGAGAGGGGCGGTACAAGAATATGAGGAGCGAAAGTTTCCTTCCTTTTGGTACAAGGTATAGATTGCCGAGTATGCTTCAGATTTTTTAATTATCGGTATCCAATACTTTTCTGCCACTACGGCATCATCTCCGAGCGGCCCTCCTTTAATAGGTAAGTGAGTGATTGGTGCACAAATCGTGAAAGCGTACCTTGGCGTTTCTTTGGCTTGAGCAATTTCCCTTTCTGCCTTGAGGAGCATCTGGATGTATTTTTCCAGAACTTCTTTTAGGCTGAAGGGAATCCTTCCGACCAGGTTGCAAACTTCGTTGTTGAAATCAGAAACCTTCTTGGGCTGTTTATTCAAATCGAGGTCGGCATAGTAATAATCGGTGACGAAGGATTCAGGTTTTCCAAACCACTTTGGTCCTCCCACCCTTATCATCGGGATTTCTCCGCCAGTCCATACTTCACCTTTTCTTTCCCAGGCTTTTTCCTCATTTTCCCTGATCGTTCCGACCAAAAGGGTGAAGGTTTTGCTCCATCCTCCCTTTGTCTTTTCTTTTTTCAGCCAGTTTCTGATTTTTTCCCCTCTTGAGTTTCCTTCGACCGTTTTTTCGATGGTTGAGACATCTTCTATCAAGACATCAAAACCTTGCTCTTGCTTGAACTTGATGAATTCTTCAAAAACGGGTTTGAGTGAGGGGTTGGCGACGACGATAAAATAGCCCATTCCCAACTTTTCTGCTCCCATTCCCAATACTGATAAAAGAACCAAAAGCAACAATAGCACCTTTTTCATTTGAATCACCTCCTTTTTTAGATTTTTAAGGTGCCAAATGTGCTAAAAAATAAAAAAGCCACCTTTACACCTCAAAAAGTGGCTTTGAAAAATTTAAAATTTTCGTCGAGGTCTTCATCATAGGACCGACCTCCATTTCCATTTTAAAACGCCACTCCCCCCCTGTCAAGCAATATGGATAAACGCAACATCAGAAAACCGAATTCCCAGTCAGTTTGCAAGCTGAAAGGTTTGAAGGACATCCGAACCTGGATAATGGATAATTTAGCTGATTTTTATCTTCCCTCTTTCAAGAAAAAGTTACCTAAATCCGCATAGAAAGTGTGAAAAAATTTCCCAGATTTTTGTAAAAAAGTGTTAATGAGTAGCTGATATTTTCAAAATTAAAACATAACAAAACAAACTTGACAGACATACATCCGAGATTAGAATTCTTATTAGAAAGGCCGAAATTAAAAAATACATTATAAATTGTATGACTAAAGTTAAAACACTGAGCGTTTTGATAGTGGGTTTAGTACTTGCTGCTTCTGTGAGTTTGGCCCAGGAAACATCTCCGAGTGCTACGAGTTCTACACCAGTGACTAACCCTCATCGTGTGCCTATGGTAGTGCAAATTAGTCCAGCAGGAAATGCTTTAATAAGAGGAACAGTAACGAATGTTGGTGCTGATTCTTTAACGGTTAAAAGTTGGGGAGGAGATTGGACGGTGAAGATAGAGAGTAATACTAAGTTTCTTCCTAAGGGATTAACTCTTGAACAAATTAAAACTGGCGATTTCGTTGGTTTGAATGGCAAGGTAAAAAGTGAAGAAACTTTAACTGTTCACGCTACTTTAATTCGTGATTGGACAGAAAAGAAAATAACCGAAGAAGAAGTAAAGGAAACTAAAAAAGAGGTTAAACAAATTTTGAAAGAAACGAAACCAGGGGTGCATGTTTTAACTGTAGAAACGATTGACAAGACTAATAATACTTTAACTGCTAAATTGAATGGTCAAACTATTACTGTCAAATTAGCTAATGGTGCCAAATTGATTGATCGCAATTGGAAAACTATTACTTTTGATAAAATAGAATCTAATGACACGATTAGAGTTTACGGAGTTTTATCTGGGGACACGGTAGAAGCTTCTGTGATTAGAGATATTTCCATTCCCAGATAAAGATTGGTTGTCTCACACTAAAACCGCCTCCTAAAAGGAGGCGGTTTTAAATATCTTCACAGAAAGAATATATTTTTCTCTCGTTCAAAGCTGCGGGGCCTGGACTCGAACCAGGATCTCCGCGTCCAGAGCGCGGCGTGTGTTACCAATTACACCACCCCGCAATAATTTAATACTGCCTAAATTCTATCAAATCTTTTATTTTAAAAACTTCTTCTTTTCTTGAAACTTGAATTTTATCTTTGCCCCGATGTGGATGAAAACCCAAAATTTTTAATGCCCGAAAGACACTTTCGAGGAATGAAGCGTTTTTATTAGCAAACAAAAGTTTATAAGTATAAGTTGGCTCATGAATACAGAAGCTTCCTTCGGCTTCGTACAATCCGCGCAGATATCTCTTAAGGTAGGATTTATTTTTCAAAATCCATTGAGGAGTCTTTATTTCCAGATTCTTCTTGTTCCCTGGAGGAACTCCTAATCTTTCGCTTAAATTTTTCTGATAAAGAGAAATTTCAATACAATTTGAATCTTTTCTTTCGCGTATTTTCGGTTTTTTCTTAAAAATTTTTTCAACCAATCGAGAGTATCTTTCCACAAAACCTGAATTTTTTGAATTTGAAAAAATAATTAAGCGATCAGTCCGCGGAAATTTTTCTAAATAGCCATCACCTAGAATTACTCCGATTAGTTCTGCTAAATCTCCATTTTGCTTAAGGGGTTGAAAATTTGACTTACTCTTTCCAACTTTCTTCATCCTCTCTCGCCATTTAGCAAAATTGTCTATCTTTTTCCTCTTAAATGTTTCAGAAATTTTTGCGACGCTCGGATGAGTTTCTTTTGTAAATCCTTTATTCCAGGGTGGCGGTCTTTTCTTTAAACTTTCCTTCCATTTTATATACCGTGGATCGCTTTTTGGAAGAAGGTTTGGTAAGAGGAAACCGCAATTTTTTGATCCAAACTTTTGAATATACTCTTTAAGGCTCCAATGATGAGCCGAGACAAGATGAGTATTCGTTATAATTTTGAAGAACCTTCCACAAAGTTTGCAGTTAACCATTACACAATTATACCATAAAGCCTTAAAAAGGCTACCATTAGACGACCCCGCAATTAAATCATCAAATATCTTCTAACCGCTAAAAGGGTTGAAATCAAGCCTAAAACCAATCCAATTAAAATTTGAGCAAGAAAAAGAAGGGGGAAATTTTTCAAAAGGATGGAAAAAAGATTCAGGCCCAAAATTAAGCTTTCCACTTTCGGAGACAAAAACCAAACCGTCAAAAACAAAAGGAAACAAGAGATTAAGGTTGAAAAAATAACCAAAATTATACTTTGAACGATAAAAGGTCCTCTGATAAACCAGTTTGAAGCTCCGACCAATCTTTGGATGGTGATTTCTTCTTTAAAGTCAGAAATCGAAAGCCTGATGGTGTTGAAACTGATCAGAAAGAAAGTAAAAATTAAAATCAGAGAAAGGGCTATCCCCCATTTTTCCAAAGTTCGGGAAATAAAAAAGATTTTGTCGATGATCGATTTCCTTTGATAATAGTCGATCTTTTCGACCTTTTCTTTTTGGGGAGAAATTTTAAAAAAATTCAAAATCTCATCGTAGCGGCTGATGTCTTTCACCTTGATATCCAAAGAGGGTAAAAATGGGTTGCCAACCTCTTTCAGGGCAGCCATCAAAGTAGGGTTTTCTTGGTGGCGGGCGGTAAACTTTTGAAGGGCTTCTTCTTTTGAGACATAGTCCACCTTGTCAACCAAAGAATTTTTAGAAACCTCGTCTTTGATTTTTAAAATTTCATCCTCTGAAGTAGTGTCTTTAAAGTAAACCGAGACGTCAGCCTTCTCTTTTAAACTAGAGATGATAAACTTTCCGATTTCTTGGCAAATAAAAAGGGAGGAAAAAAGAAAAAGGGTCAAAACCAAAACAAAAACGTTGGCCAGGGCGGCTTCTTTGTCTTTCAAAAAAATCTTCCAACCAGATTTTATAATTCTTTTTAAAAACAAAGTCATTTTATAAAATAAATCGACCTCTTATTTCGTCACGGATGATTTGACCTTCTTCTAAGGTGATGACTCTTTTTTTCAATCTGTTAACGATGTTTTTATCGTGGGTGGCTAAAATTAAGGTCGTGCCCATTTCGTGGATTTTTAACAAAAGTTTGATCACTTCTAAAGTATTGTAGGGGTCTAAATTTCCGGTTGGTTCGTCAGCCAAAATTACTTTTGGCCGATGGATGAGGGCACGAGCGATCGATAATTTTTGTCTTTCGCCAGCCGAAAGTTCAGAAGGAAGGTGGTTGATTTTTTCAGAAAGGTTGACAATTTCTAAAACGTTCAAAATGCTATTTTCTATTTCTTCGTCAGGAAAACCGGCCGCTTCCATCACATAGCTTAAATTTTCATACACCGTTTTTGAAAAAATTAGTTTGTAATCTTGAAAAACGGCACCGATTTTTCTTCTCAAATTTGGTAGTTCACTAGGTTTTAGTTTGTTAACCTCTTGGCCGTTAAAAAAAATTTTTCCTTCGGTCGGTTTTTCTTCTGCCAAAATCAATTTCAAAATGGTTGTCTTTCCAGCTCCTGACCGGCCGACCAGACAAACAAATTCCTTTTCTTTTATTTCAAAAGAAACGTCTTTTAGGGCAACGATTTCTTTTCCGCTTTTTGTTTGGAAAATTTTTTTTACTTTCTCAAATTTTATCATTATAAATTTTTTATTTCTGCCTCGATAAACTTATCTAGGTTTCCGTCTAAAACCTCTTCCACCTCGGTCGTTTCAACCCCCGTTCTCAAATCTTTAACCAAACGGTAGGGATGAAGGACATAAGACCTGATTTGGTTCCCAAATTCGATGGCCACTTTTTTTCCTTTTATTTCTTCGATTTCTTTTTCTTTTTCTTTTTCAAGATGCTGATAAATTTTTGAGAGCAAAATTTCCATCGCCTTCTCTCGGTTTTGAGCCAGGGAACGTTGAGTTTGACAGCTAACAGAAATTTTTGTCGGCAAATGGGTAATCCTGACCGCCGTCATTCTTTTGTTAACATACTGGCCACCTGGTCCCGAGGCTTTGAAAAATTCGATTTTTAAGTCGTTTGGTTTGATCTGGATTTCATCGACCGGAATCTTTGGCAAAACTTCAACCAAAGCAAAAGAAGTGTGTCTCAAACCCTTGGCCGAAAAAGGTGAAATCCTGACCAAACGATGAACTCCGCTTTCTTTTTTTAAAAAACCGAAAGCGTAGGATCCCTTGATTTCTAAAATTGCTGATTTTACTCCAATCCTTCCTTCCGGTCCGGGAAAACCGTAGTCGATGTCTAAAATTTCGAAGGCAAATCCCTTTCTTTGACAATATCTTTGATACATTCTCAAAAGCATCGCCGTCCAATCCTCTGCTTCTTCTCCCCCCGCCCCGCTCTGGAGATAAACTATCGCCTCTCTTGAATCGTATTTCCCAGAAAGAAAGGTTTCCAGTTCTTTTTTCTCAATCTCTTTTTCTGTTTTTCCCAGGTCCTCTTCTTTTTCTATTTTTTCTCTCAGCCTTTCAATCTCTTCTATTTCTTTTCTCAAGAGATTAAACTTTTGGGAAATTTCGATCGCCTTCTCTCTTTCTTGCCAAAATTCCGGCCTTTCCATTTCTTTTTCGATTTTTTTCAATTCCTCTCTCTTTTTGGCTATTTCAAAGATGGTCCTCGATTTTGAGGAGTCTTTTTTTCAATTCTTCGATTTTTTCGTTTTTGTTTTCCATCCTTTAAATTTACCAAATAAAAAAGAGCCTTTCAAGTAAGAGGTTTCGTTTTTAATTTGAGCCGGAGATCGGATTCGAACCGATGACCTCTCCCTTACGAGGGGATTGCTCTACCGCTGAGCTACTCCGGCGCCTCGCTCCGCTCCCTGGCGCTACCGCGCCAGCGCTCGCCTTCGGCTCGCTTCGCTCCGCTCTCCATAGGGGAGACACCTTTGGTTTCTCCCCTCCATGGCGCTCGGACATTTCCTAAAGGAAATTGTCCTCGCTGTCACCCCTCTTCCATTATCAATTTTCCGTTTGCAATTTGCAATTTTGAAACTCGATTACATTCGCTCACCCCTTCGCTTTCGCTTCGGGGATTCGCTCTGCAGTCACCCCCTCCTCGAAGATAAAATAAACTTGAGTAGGAAGGGGTGACAGCCTAATCGATCTCTTTGAGAGATGATTAGGCGCCATGGAGGGGAAACCTAGGTTTCCCCTATGGAGGGCGAGCCGAAGCCCATAAGGGCGCCAGCGAGTTTCTCGCTGGGGAGGCTCGCCCTAGGGGTAAGGGTGTTTTAGCGAGTGAGGGGAATCGAACCCCCATCTCAACCTTGGGAAGGTTGCGTACTGCCATTATACGACACTCGCGCCTTCAAAATTATTCTTGTTTCTCTAAAAAATTTTTCAAACTTTCCAAAAATTTTTGCCAACGGTTTTTTTCTGGCGTGCTTTCTTTTGTCTTTTGAGGTCCTTTAATCACGATCATTTCTTCCCCTTCTTTGACATATCCCTCTTCTCTGATTTTCTCTTCCCAAAAACTTTCTTTTTCTGCTTGGCCGATTTTTTTCTTTAACTCTTTGTTTTTTTCTTCGATTTGATTAAGTTGGGTGGTGAGATTTCTTAGCCGATTTTTCAATTCTGTTTTACTTTTAGCAATTTTAAAGTTGGAAAAGGCAAGGAAAAAAATGAGGAGAAAAGAAGTAAAAAGCGAAACCAGGTTGGAAAATTTTTCCTTCTTTGTTTTTTTCTTTTTTTTTCTTATCATCAAAATATGAAACGAAAAATCATCAAAGCAATCTGGGTCTTTCTGGTCTCGCTAGTAGTCTTGGGAATGATCGTTTTCCTGATCGCTCCCATTTTTTAGAGTAATTTTTTTTCCAAAAAAGTCAATTTAGAGATTTTAAGGAATTCTTTTGGCCTCAAAGAGGCACCACCGACCAAAAGGCCATCAAAACCGATCTCTAAATAGTCAAAAGCATTTTGAGAATCGACGCTTCCCCCATAAAGAATCGGGACGTTTTTTAATTTTTTCTTTAAAAAAGTTAAAACCTCCTTTGCTTCCTTTGGCCGGCAAGGGTTGCCAGTTCCGATCGCCCAAACCGGTTCGTAAGCGATGGTTAAGTTCGAAGCTCGAAGTTCGAAGTTCGAAACGTTTTTGAGCGCGAGGTTGAGTTGATTTTGTAAGACTTTGAAGGTTTTTCCCGATTTTCTTTCTTTTTCCGTTTCGCCGAGGCACAAAATCGGTTTTAATTTTGCTCCTATTGCTGCCTTCAATTTTTTATTTATTATTTCATCGGTTTCCCCTAAAATTTTTCTTCTTTCTGAATGGCCGAGGATGACATATTCCACTCCCAAATTCTTCAACATCGTTGCCGAAATTTCTCCGGTAAAAGCTCCTTTTTTTTCCCAAAAAAGGTTTTGGGCTCCTAAACTAAGTTTTAGTTGAGGAGTTTTAGGTTTTAGTAATTTCGACAAGGGTTCCAAATAAACAAAAGGGGGGCAGATAACGATTTTTACTTTTTTGAAAAGATGATAATTTTTTTTAACCCAGCTTTTTACTGAATGGAAAAGTTTTTTTGCCTCGAGCAGGCTCTGAGGGTTCATTTTCCAGTTGGCGACGATGAGTTTCATTGTTTTCTCAAATATTCGGCCGCCTTTTCCGGTTCGATCGTCGAAATTTCGATTCTCGTCCCCATCTCAAAGCCGGCCGGGATCGAAGTTTTCGGTAAAATGGTAAAATGCCAATGATAAAAAGGGTAATCTTTCCCGTCGGAAGGGGCGGTGTGTAAATAAAAGTTGTAAGGAGGGTCGTTTAAGGCTTTGTAAAGTTTTTTCATCACCACCTGAAAAGCTTCGGCTAAATTCCATTTTTGACTTTCTTCGATTTTTTCAAAATAAGGCGAATGGAACTTTGGAGAAACGATAACTTCAAAGGCGGATTTTGAGGCAAAGGGACAAAGGACTAAAAAATCTTTGTTTTCAAAAACCAACCTTTTCTTTGCTTTTCTTTCCCATTCGTTCATCTGGCAATAGATACATTTTTTGTCCTTTTTAAAATATTTTTCTGAATTAGCAATGGCGTTTTTCAAATCGATGTCGATCAAAGGGGTGGTGATGATCTGGGAATGAGGATGGGGTTGGGAAGCACCGGCCTCTTTTCCGTGGTTGTGAAAGATGGAAACATAATGGACAAAGTCTCTTTTCATCAAATCTAAATACCTTTTTTGATAGACATCGATGATTTCTTTAATCTGGGCAACTTCAAAATGAGGAAAATGTTTTTGATGGTCTCTAGTGACTACTAACTCACAAAAACCGACCCCATTGATTCTTTGATAAAACCTTCCTTCTTTTTTGACCTCAATTTTTCCTGGTAAAAAAGCGGGAAATTTATTAGGAATGACAACCGTCGTCCAATTTTTGGGTATTTTCTCTCCCAAAGGGATTTCTTTCCCCTGGGAATAAACCAACAAAGGTCTTTCTTGCGTTTCTATATTGCAAAACGGGCAAAGTTTTTTAGGAATGACTATTTTTTCTCTTTTTTCTTTTTTAAAAAGCTCTGGTCTCTTTGCCCGGCCGACGGCAATCGAAACCCAATCTCCAGAAATTAGGTCGTACCTCAATTCAGAAGGAAATTTTGTTTTTTTACTTTTGGTACTCATTTTTTATCAAATTCCATCTTATTTTCAGTAAATCTAAAAGCATTTTTACCATCGATTTTAGTCTGACTTTGCTGTTAGGGTCGTTCTTCCAATAAACCGGTACTTCTTTTATTTTGTATCCCAGTTTTTTCCCGACCAACAAAATTTCTGGGTCAAAAGCAAACCGGTTGATTTTACATTTGGGAAAAATTTTTTCCGCCGCCTCTCCCTTAAAACATTTGAAACCACATTGGCTATCTTCGATTTCCCAAAGGTTGACGATGATTTTTCTCAGATATTTAAAAACCTCACCGACAAACCTTCGAAACAAATTTTGAGGAGGGTCCAAAACCGCTCCCTTAATGTCCCGAGAACCGATGACGATCTCATAACCTTCTTCAAAATAAGGCCACATCTTTTCTATCTGTTCGATCGGGGTTGAATTATCAGCATCGGTAAACAACCGAAATTCACCTTTTGCTTTGAGCATTCCTATTCTTACGGCGTAGCCTTTTCCCTGGTTTATTTTCTCGCAAATCAGTTTTAAATTTTTGATTTCATTTTTCAAGCCTTCAACGATTTCGCAAGTTCTGTCGGTCGAACCATCAGAAACGACAATAATTTCAGAATTGTAATTTTGCTTTCGCAAATATTCATCGACCTCTCTTAAAGTTTTGGGGAGTCTCTTTTCTTCGTTGTAAGCTGGAATGATAACTGATAGGTAAATTTCAGACATTAAACTATTTTAGCAAAAAATAAAAAAATGAAAAATTTTTAAAACACCGTTATTAAATTTTCGTTTAAAGACTTGTCAAAACTTTGTTTCCGTTTTTTGTCACCGCCACTGTATGCTCGAAATGGGCGGTTAAAGAACCGTCGACGGTTTGGTAGCCTCCATCTTTTTTTCTTTTTAGATGCCAATCTCCGGCCGTGACCATCGGTTCAAGACAAAAAACCATTCCCTCCTTTATTTTCTCTCCGCTTTTTCTTTTTCCGTAATTTAAAATTTTTGGCTCTTCGTGCAATTCCTTACCGATCCCATGGCCGCAAAGTTCTCTAACGACGTTAAAACCTTGACTCTCAACGTACCTTTGGATGGTATTGCCAATGTCTCCGAAAGTGTTTCCTGGTCTTGCTTTTTTTATTGCCAATTTCAACGCCTTCTTTGTCACCCTGATCAACCTTTGGGCCTCAAAAGAAACTTTCCCGACGGGAAGGGTCACGGCCATATCTAAATTGTAACCTTTCCAAAAAATCCCTAGGTCCAATTTTAAAACGTCGCCTTCTTTCAAAACTCTTTCTGAGGGAGGACAGTGAACGATCTCTTCGTTGATTGAGGTACAAAGGCAAAAAGGATAAGGGATTTGAGAACTTTCGTCTTTGTAGCCTTTAAAGGCGCATTTGCCGCCAGATTTTAAAATGAAACTTTCAGCCAACTTCTCTAGGTCGATCGTTTTTACTCCCGGCTTGACTCTCTTTCCTAACTCTTTCATTATTTTGGCTAAAACCTTTCCTCCTTCAGCCATCGTTTCAATTTCTTTGAGGGTTTTGATTTTAATCATTTTTGATTTTTTTAATCACTTTCTGGACGTTTTCTTTTAATTCTTTTAAACTGCCGACGTTCAAAACGGTAAAATCGGCCATGGCAATCGGGCCACCCTTCTCTAGGTTTTCGATTTCCGCAAAATCGCGAGAGATGGCTTCTTTTTTAGTGAGCGGACGAAAACGACTTTCTTTATCTTTTTCCTCCCTTTCGGTCAACCTTTTATACCTTAATTTTGGCGGGGCAAAAACTGCCACCACATACATTCTCTCTCTGTATTTTTTCTTCATTATTTTGTACTCTGTCCAACTATAAAGTCCGTCGACGACAACGTTCGATTTTTTGAGGATTTTGTCGATTTTTGGGATGTTGAGAATGGCAAAAGCTCCCATGCCATACTTTTTTCTCAAACTTTCCCTTATTTTTCTCTCGTTGGCTTCGCTGATTTTGAGTCCTAATTTTTTTAGCTCGTCGATAACGATTTGGCCAAACCTTAAATAGGCAAAACCATTTTTGATAAATTCTTCAGCCACCGTCGTTTTCCCAGCGCCCGGCATCCCAACGAGACAGACGATTTTGTGTTTCATAAATTTTTTTATTTTCTTTTTCCCAGAGCCTTGAGGATGTCTTGAAAAACTTTTTCGATCGGTTGTTCACCGTTAATTTTGATCAACTTTCCCTGTTTTTTGAAATAGTTTATTACTGGAAGGGTATGTTTTTTAAACTCCTCTAAACGTTTTTTGATAGCCGGGATTTTATCGTCGGGCCGATAGATTAATTCTCCGCCACATTTTGGGCATTTTGAAATTTCTTTGAACTTGCTAACCCAGGGAACGATTTCTCCACATTTTTTACATTGTCTTCTTTTGGTCAAACGGCTAAGGGCTTCTTTTTCTGAAATCCAAAGAAAAATTACCTTGAGAAACTTTTCCCACTCGTACCATTTCAAGGCGATGTTAAAGAGCTGGGCTTCCAACATTTTCCTTGTCCCCCCGTCATAAACCATCCCTTTGAAATTTTTTTTCTTTTTAAACTCCTCCAATTTTTCTAACCAAATTTTAATGATGGTCGATTCTGGTACCCACTCCCCCCGATTCATTACTTTCCTCAGTTTTTTGCCAGTAAAATCGTTTATCTCTTGTCTTTTTCTTAATTCTTCGCCGCTCCCAAAATATTCCAGATTAAATTTTTGGCACAACAATTTTGCCTGAGTACCCTTACCAGAACCCGGTGGTCCAAACAAAAGAATGATGAGGGGTTTAGAAAGTTTCATATTCTCGCATTTCCAATTCTGCCTTGATTTGGCGAAGGGTTTCTAAAATCACCGAAACGATGATCAAAATCGAGGTCCCACCGACCAAAAATCGAAAAGCTTTTATTCCGGTAAGAGCCTGAACGATGTTTGGCATGATGGCGATCAGGCCCAAAAAAATCGCGCCAAAAATAAGCACTCGGTTCAAAATGTAAGAGAGATATTGGGCGGTACTTTTTCCCGGTCTAATCCCGGGAATAAAACCACCCATTTTTTGAAGGTTTTCGGAAATGGCTTTCGGGTCAAAGGTAACTAAGGTATAGAAAAAAGTAAACAAAACGACTAAAAGAAAATAAAAAACGGCATGGAAAACCGGTTGCTCAAAAGTGAGAACGATTTCTCTGGCAATCTTCCCCAAAAGGCCAGGGGAGTTGGAAAGAAAATTTGAAACCATCGAGGGAAAAGTTAGGATGGAAAGAGCGAAAATGATCGGCATCACTCCGGCCGGGTTGACGTTTAAAGGAAGGTAAGTGGAAACCCCGCCGTAAAGTCTCATTCCTCTCACCCTTTTGGCATAGGAAACCGGAATGTTTCTTCTCCCCTCGTTGACAAAGACGACGCCGGCGATAATCAACAAAGCGGCGAAAAAGAAAATTAAATAGTTGAAAAGCATCGTCGGTTCGTAGGACCTTATCAGTTGGTAAAAATTGTTTGGAAAATCGGCGACGATCCCGGCAAAAATCAAAAGGGAAACGCCGTTTCCGATTTTCTTTTCAGAAATCAACTCTCCCAACCACATTAAAAGAACCGTGCCGGCGGTGACACAAGAAACGGCACTCAGTTTCGCCAAGGGGCTCATTTGGGTTAAGATTCCCTGGCGAGAAAAAAGAGTGATCATTCCAAGAGCCTGAAGGGCGGCTAAAGGACAGGTTAAGATCCTCCCGTATTGCTCAAACTTTTGCCTCTCTTCTGGTCCCCCCTCTTTGTACATTTTTTCCAGGGAAGGGAAAACCATCGTTAAAAGTTGCAAAATGACGATGGCGGTAATGTAAGGACCCAAACCCAACATGACGATCGACAACCTTTCTAGGGCTCCGCCAGTAAAAAGGTTTAAAAGACTAAAAACCTGAAAGTTGGCAAAAAACCTTTTGATGGCTAAAACGTCAACCCCGGGAATGGGAATGTTAGCCATCAATCGAAAGATGGCAAAGATGAATAAAATAAACAAAATCTTATCCCGGAGTTCTTTGATTTTGAAAATTTGGACGATTTTCTGATACCACATAATGAAAATTTTATTCCACCTTACCTCCCGCCTTTTCGATTTTTTCTTTTGCCGATTTCGATAACTGACACCCTTTAACGATCAAGGCTTTTTTTATTTCCCCTTTTCCTAAAATTTTCACCTCGGGAACCTTTCCTTTTATCCTTCTTATCAACCTTTTCTCTAAAAGGGATTCGGGGGTGACCAATTCTCCGGCAGAAAAATTTTTTTCCAACTCAACCAAATTCAAAACCCTTATTTCCTTTTTCGCTCGGAATCGATAACCTCTTAGTTTTGGGTATTTTTTAATGACCGACCTAATCAGCGGGGCCAGTTTCCTTCCCGCTCTGGATTTTTGTCCTTTTATTCCTCGACCGCAATATCGACCTTTCTTGCCCCCTCGACCAATTCTTTTAGGCTTTTTCTTCTTGTGAATCGGTTTTAGTTGATGTAACTGCATTTTTTTTCAATTTTTTTAAGGCTTCGACCGTCGCCTGGGCGATGTTTAATTTATTGGTCGTCCTTCCTAAATTTTTGGAAGAAACGTCTTTAATCCCGGCGAGGGTGCAAATAACCCTAACCGTTCCCCCGGCCACCAACCCTCTTCCTTTTCTTTGGGGTTTAAGCAAAACCTTGGCCGGGCCAAATTTGGCATAAACTTTATGAGGAATCGTTCCCTCTTTGATTACCACCTCGACCAAATTTTTCCTTGCCTGGTAAGTGGCTTTTTCCACCGCTTGGCTCACGTCTAAACCAGAAGCCACCCCTACTCCAACTTTCCCCGCCCTATTTCCCACAACCACCACCGCCCTAAACCTTAACTTTTTCCCTCCTTCTCGAACGTGGGTGACTCTGCGGAGGTCAAGAAGTTTTGATTCAAACTTTTCTTCTTTCTTTTCTTCCATACTTGAAATCATATTTGAAAATTGGAAATTGAAAATTGAAAATTAAAACTCTAACCCTTCTTCTCTCGCTCCTTCAGCCAAGGCTTTCACCCGACCGTGGTATTTATAGCCACCTCGGTCGAAAGAAATTTCTTTTATCCCTCTTTTGATCGCTTCTTTAGCGGCTAATTTTCCAACCTCTTTTGCCAATTCGGCTTTTTTCTTTTTTCCTTTTTTTAACCCCAGGTCGCTGAGAGAAAACAAAGTTTTTCCTTTTTCCTCGTCAATCAGTTGGGCGTAGATATGTTTGTTTGAACGGAAAACGAAAAGACGGAATTTTCTTTTACCTCTTAACTTTTTAGAAACCCTCAAACGCCTTCTTTTCTTTTTTTCTTTTTTTAATCTGGCCTTCATTGATTTTTAACCAGTGGCGGCGACTTTCTTGCTGATTTTTCTCCTGATTTTTTCTCCAAAGTATTTAATTCCTTTTCCCTTGTAGGGCTCGGCTGGCTTGACTCTTTTAATCTTTGCCGCCGTTTGACCAACTAACTCTTTGTCCGCTCCAAACAAAGTGATGACGTTTTTTTCGACCGAAATCTTTATTTCTGACGGGATGGTCAATTTCACCGGATGGGAATAACCAACTTCTAAAATCAATTCCTGACCATTAAGAGAAGCTCGGTAGCCAAGCCCTTCAATTTCCAGTTTTTTTTCAAACCCCTTTGTCACGCCTTCAACCAAATTGGCGAGAAGGCTTCGGGTCGTTCCCCAAAGAGCTTTTGTTTCTTTTGTTTCTTTTTTGGGAAAGAGAAAAATCTTTCCCTCTTTTATCTCAATTCCGATTCGAGGGTCGATTTTCTTTTCTAGTTTTCCCATCGGACCACTCACGGTAATTTTTTCCTCCCCGATTTCCACTTTTACTCCTTCTGGAATTAAGATCGGTTTTTTGCCAATTTTCGACATTTTACCAAACTTGACAAACGATTTCTCCCCCCAATTTCTTCTTCCTTGCTTCTTTATCAGTCATCAGCCCTTGAGAGGTGGAAACGATGGTTATCCCTAAATCTTTTTTTATTTTCCGGGCGGGAAGATAAATCCTCTGTCCGGGGCGAGAAATTCTTTTTAAACCAGAAATGACCGGCTCCCCTCCTTCGTACTTTAAAGAAATTTTCAAAACCGGTTTCCTTTCTTTTTCTCCCCTTTTTTTGACCTTTTTGATTTCTACTTTTTCGATAAAACCTTCTTTTTCTAAAATTTGGGCAATTTTTAATTTAAACTTAGAGAAAGGAACCAAAACTTCCTCCTTTTTCACTGCCAAGCCATTCCTTATTCGATTGAGCATGTCGGTTATCGGGTCCATTTTACCAAGATGATTTCCTTACCCCGGGGATCAAACCTTTGTTGGCCAATTCCCGAAAGCAGATTCGACAAAGGCCAAATTTTCTCATAAAACCTCTTTTTCTCCCACACCGAAAACATCTTCGAACGATTCGGCTTTTGTATTTTGGCTTTTTTTTCGATTTTACGATCTGGGCTTTTGTTGGCATAGCGTTTACTTTTTCAGCTTTTTGCTTTCATTCCTTCTTTTATCGGAAACCCCAAAAGTTTCAGCAAAGTTATTCCTTCTTCTCTTTTTTTAGCAGTGGTGGCGACCGTCACCTCAAAACCAAAAATGAATTTTGTCTGCTCGGGTAAAATTTCGGGAAAGGCGATCTGTTCTTGGAAGGGGATGGTAAGGTTGCCGTTTTTATCAAAAGATTTTTGGTCGATCCCTTTAAAATCCCTCGACCTTGGTAAGGCGATGTTTATCAACCTTTCTAAAAAATCATACATCCTTTTCTTTCTCAGGGTGACTTTCGCTCCTAAAGGCATCCCTTTTTTCACCTTAAAGCCGGAAATCGATTTTTTGGCTAAAGTCAAAATCGGTTTTTGGCCGCTGATCAAAGCTAAATCGTTCAAAACGCTTTCTTGGATTTTTTTTTGCTCTTCGCTAGTTTTGCCAGCAACAAACTTTCCAAAACTGGTGTTGATGACAACTTTTTCGATTCTCGGCACCGCCATTTTGTTTTTGTAACCGAAAATTTCCATCATCTTCGGGACGACTTCCTTTTCGTATTTTTCTTTTAATCTATACTCTGTCCGCATTTTTTGCAAATTCTTAATTTTATTTTTCCTTCTTTTTCTTGAATGATTTTGTAACCGACCCGTGTCGACTTTTTGCAGCTTGGGCAAATCAGTTTAACGTTAGAAAGGTCAATCGGTTTGGGAAGGGAAATGATTTGACCTTTTTCTCCTGCCCTTCTTGGCCGAACGTGTTTTTTGACTAAGTTAACTCCTTCAACCAAAACCTTTCTTTGACGAGGAAAAACCTTCAAAACCTTCCCCGTCTTTCCTCGGTATTTACCAGAAATCACCAAAACTGTATCTTCTTTTTTAATTTTCATATTATTTCCTCGGCCAAAAGAGCGATTTTATCAAAACCTTTTTCTTTAACTTCTCTGGCCACCGGTCCAACTATTCTTGTCCCCTTTGGTTCACCGGTTTTAGGGTCGATGATGACGCAGGCGTTGTCATCGAACCTCACGTAGGTTCCATCTTTTCTTCCGATTTCTTTTTTTGTCCTAACAACTACCGCCCTTACGACCTGGTGTTTTTTAATTTCCTTTCTTGGTTCAGCCTCTTTGACCACACCGACGATCATTTCCCCGACCCGAGCATACCTTTTTTTGCTTCCACCCAAAACCCGAATACACTGGACGATTTTCGCGCCAGTGTTATCAGCCACTTTTAACATCGTTTTTGGCTGGATCATAATTTTTTAATCACTCTCCACCTTTTTTCTTTTGAAAGCGGTCGGCACTCTTCGATCATCACTTTGTCTCCGACCTTGTATTCGTTTTTTTCGTCGTGGGCCTTGTACCTTTTCGAAACTTTAAACCTCCTTTTGTATTTGGGGTGAACCTTTATCCTTTCCACTTCGACAACAACCGTTTTATCCATTCTATCTGAAACCACTTTGCCGATTAATCTTTTTTTAGGCATTTTGTTTTTCTTTTAAAATAGTTAAAATTCTGGCGATCTCCCTTTTTGTTTGTTTGATTTGATTGAAATTTTTCAACTTTCCCGAAGCTAAATCAAGTTTGAGCCTAAACAATTTTTGTCTCGTTTCTAAAAGCAGCTCTTCAAGTTCTTTTTTCGATTTTTCCCTTAATTCTTGGGGTTTCATTTTTTGACAAACTTTGTCTTGATTGGAAGCTTGTGGCCAACTTTTTTCAAAGCTTCTTTGGCTTTCTCTTCTTCTAGGCCGTCGATTTCAAAAAGAATCCTTCCCGCTTTTACTGGAGCGACAAAATGGGAAAAATCGCCTTTCCCTCCTCCCATCGAAAACTCCACTCCCTTTGAGGTCACCGGCTTTTGGGGAAAAATCCTCAGCCAAAATTTTCCTCCTTTCCTTAAATATCTTAAAATCACCTTCCTGGCCGCCTCGATCTGTTTTTCCGTAATCCAAGAGTTTTCCAGAGCCTTCAAACCAAAAGAACCGAAAGCAAGCTCGGTTGCTCTTCTTTCAATCCCCTTCATCCTTCCTCTTCTTTCTTTTTTAAATTTCAGTTTTTTGGGAACTAAAGCCATTTAATCAAACTTTTCCCCTTTGTAAATCCAAACTTTTACCCCAACCACCCCGTAGGTGCAGTAGGCGTTGGCCTGTCCATAATCGATTTCAGCCCGAAGGGTTTGCCTCGGCAACCTTCCCTTTTGGATCCATTCCTTTCTGGCAATTTCAACTCCGTCTAACCTTCCCGCTACCTGAACTCTCGCTCCTTCGACCCCCTTTTGTAGGGTGATCCGGTTTAAAGCCTGTTTTAACACCCTTCGGTAAGGAACCCTTTTCTCGATTTGAGAAGCCATCCACTTTGCCACCAAGGTGGCGGAAGTCCAGGGGTTTTTCACTTCTCTAATCTCGATTTTCAATTCTCTTTTTTCTTTCAAAATCTTTTTTTCGATTTCTTCTTTCAGCCTTTCAACCTCTTCTCCTCCCCTTCCGATGATTAAACCAGGCCTCGGAGTGTGGATGATCAAATTTATTTTTCCTGGCGACCTTTCGATTTCGATTTTTTCCAAAGCTAAACGGTCGATTTTGTTTTCTAAAAATTCTCTGATTTTAAAGTCTTCCTCCAAATACTGGCTGAAATTCTTTTCGTAAAACCCCTTTGAATCCCAATTTTCTATCCCTTTTATTCTGAAAATTTTAGGATGGACTTTTTTCGCGCACATTTTCTTTTTTTTCTTCTAAAACGAGGGTGACGTGACTCATTTTTTTCTGGATGATATCAGCCCTCCCTCTTGCTCTCGGCAAAATCCTTTTTAGTCTTGGGCCTTCGTCAACGAAAATTTTAGAGATAAAAAGGTTTTTTTCTTCCAATCGGTAGTTGTTTTTGGCGTTGGCCAGGGCTGATTTTAAAAGTTTCAAAATTGGGAGGGCTGCTCTCTTTTTGGTAAAGCTTAAAATCTTTTCAGCTTCCTCTGCCGATTTTCCCCTGATTAAATCAGCAACCAACCTAACTTTTCTTGGCGCAATCCTCAAATAACGAAGTTTTGCTTTAACCTCCATAGGATTATTGGCTTTCTTTCATTTTTTCTGCCTCTTTTTTGGCTTCTTTGGCTTCTAACTCTCTTTGCATTTTTCCGCCGTGGCGGTGGAATTTGGTCGTCGGCGCAAACTCTCCTAAACGATGGCCAACCATTTCTTCTCTCACCTTCACCGGAATAAAATTTTTTCCGTCGTGGACCAAAAAAGTAAAACCGACCATTTCTGGCGTGATGGTACAGGCTCTTTTCCAGGTTTTTATCGGCTCCTCCCTTTTTTCTTTCTTCATCTCCAAAACCTTCTTTAAAATTTTTTGGTCGACGTAGGGACCTTTTTTAAGTGACCTGGCCATTTTATTTTCTTCTTTTTATGATTAGTTTATCCGTCCATTTTTTCCTTCTTGTTTTCACTCCCCGGGCCGGTTTTCCCCAAGGGGTTTTGGGAAAGGGTAAACCGATAGGAGCTTTTCCTTTCCCTCCACCGTGAGGATGCTCGACCGGTCTCATCGCCTTCCCCCTGACTGTCGGTCTTTTCCCTTTTAACCTATTTCTGCCTGCTTTTCCGATGTCTTTAAAAATGTACTCTGGGTTCGACACCTGACCGACGGTCGCATAACATTCAGAAAAAACTTTTCTTCTTTCTTTTGAGGGTAACTCTAAAATCGTGTAGCCGTTTTCTTGACCCAAAACAGTGGCTGAAGTTCCGGCTGCCCGAACGATTTTTCCTCCCTTGCCCGGAATCAGCTCAATGTTGAAAACCTGGGTACCGATGGGAATTTCTTTTAGTTTTAAACGATTGCCGATTTTGATTTCTGTTTTTTCGTCGCAGATGATTTCGTCACCGACTTTGATTCCATGAGGAGCCAAAACGTATCTTTTATCGCCATCTTCGTATTGAACCAAGGCTAAAAAGGCATTCCGGTTTGGGTCGTATTCAATAGCGATAACCTTGCCGGGAATTTTGAATTTTTCTTGTCCAAAATCTACCAGCCGATACATCCTCTTTACTCCTCCTCCTCGATGCCTGACACAAATCCTTCCGGTTTGGGTTGACCGGCCGGCTTTTTCTTTTATCCTTATCAACAATTTTTTCTCCGGTTCTTTTTTTGTTAAAATTTTTTCCATTTTAGGTTGGAGCCAGTTCGATCCTTTGTCCCTTTTTAATTTTCACGATCGCTTTTTTATAACCTTTCCGCCAGCCAGAAATTCTGCCTAACCTTCTTTTTTTGGGGGGAATCTTTATAATTTTCACTTCCAAAACGTCTACTCCGTACCAATCTTCGATCGCTTTTTTTATTTCTTTTTTGTTTGCTTCAGGATGAACCCGAAAAACATACTGATTCGATTCAGCCATTTTTGTCGTTTTTTCCGAAACTAGTGGGGAAATCAAAATTTGGTTTATTTCTTTCATTCTTTAATAAAAACTTTTTTGATTTCTTCAAGCGATTCCGGGGTCAAAATCAAATGTTTAAAAGAAAGAAGGTCAAGGCAGTTTAAGTTTCTCACTTCGACCGTTTTCACCTTTGGTAAGTTTCTGGCGGCCAAAAGGAGATTTTTTTCTAGCTTTGGCAAGGCGATCAAAATTTTTCCTTCTTTTAAATTTTTAATTTTTTTCCGCCAATTCTCAACCATCTGGGCAAAAATTTTTGTTTTTGGTTTTTCTATTTTTAAGTTTTCGAAAAGAAAAAGGGAGTCGTTTTTTGCTTTTGCTTTCAAAACCATCAACAGGGCTTTTCTTTTCATTTTTTTGGGAATTTTTTTCTTAAAATTTCGCTCTTTTCTCGGTCCGAAAACCACCCCCCCTTTGCGCCAAAGCGGAGAACGGATAGAACCATGCCTCGCCCGGCCCAAACCTTTTTGTCGCCAAGGTTTTCTTCCTCCTCCGGAAACCTCGCTTCGGTCTTTTGTCTGAGCGATTTTGTTTCTTTGGTTGACCAACTGAGAAACAACCACTTGATGGATTAAGTCGGGATTTTCTTTTATCTCGGCGATTTCCTTTGGTAAATCTTTTTGACCGATCAACTCTCCTTTTTGGTTGTAAAGGTTTACTTTCATTTTAGAGCTCGAATTTCTAAAATCGTCCCTTTTTTTCCGGGGACGGCCCCTTTGACGTACAACAAATTATTCTCCTTGTCCACCTTTACCACTTTAAGGTTTTTCACCGTGACCCTTTCTCCTCCCATTCTTCCTGGCATTTTTTTTCCTTTGATCACCCGCGAAGGAGTGGAAGCTCCGATCGATCCGATTTCTCTCTCTTCGTGTTTCGTCCCGTGACTGGCCGGTCTTCCGGAAAATCCCCATCTTTTTACTCCTCCTTGAAATCCTTTCCCCTTGCTTTCACCAGAAACTGAAACCAAATCTCCCTCTTTAAAAACAGAAACGTCAATTTCTTGGCCAACCTGAAAATCATCGATTTTTAAGCCCTCATCCCTAAATTCTCTTAGATGTCTAAACTTTCCCTTCTTTTTTTTTAGATAACCGATCTGGATCGCTTCGTAACCGTCTTTTTCTTTTTTCTTAATTTGCGTCACTTGACAAGGTCCGGCTTTAATCAAGGTAACCGGAATTCGATTTCCTTCCTCATCGAAAATCTGGCTCATTTTCAATTTTTCACCTAAAATAAATTTCATTTTTCTGAGAATAGAAAACCGGGTCATCACCCGGCATCAAAACCGGATATGTTTTTTCTCAATCAAATTTTAAAATTTGTTTTCAACATTTTGATTATAATCAAAAATTTAATTTTGTAAATCCTACATTTTAATTTCGATGTCGACGCCGTTTGGTAAATTCAGATTTTTTAAAGCCTCGATCACTTTCTGAGAAAAATCAAAAAGGTCGATCAACCTTTTATGAATCCTAATTTCAAACTGTTCCCGACTGTCTTTGTGAACAAAAGCATCCCGGTTGACCGTGTATTTTTTGATTTCGGTGGGCAAAGGAACAGGACCGACTACCTTGGCGCCGTAACGGGTGGCTATTTCGATGATCTGTCTGGCCGAATTGTCGACTATTCTCGAGTCGTAGGCTCTGAGTTTAATCCTGATTTTTGGCTTTATTTCTTCTTCAGTTTTCTCTTTCATTTTATGATTTTTGTCACCACGCCCGCACCCACCGTTTTTCCCCCTTCTCTGATGGCAAACCTCTGTTTTTCTTCCATGGCGATCGGGGCGATAAGTTTGATTTTTAGATTTACTGTATCACCGGGCATGACCATTTCCATTCCTTCGGGAAGAGTAATCTCGCCGGTGACGTCAGCCGTCCGGAAGAAAAATTGGGGCTTGTATCCCGAAAAGAATGGGGTATGCCTTCCGCCTTCTTCTTTACTCAAGACATAAACCTGAGCTTCAAATTCAGAATGAGGGGAAACCGTCCCTGGCTTGGCTAAAACCTGTCCCCTTAAAACCTCTTCCCTTTTTACCCCTCTTAAAAGAACACCGACGTTGTCTCCAGCCCTTCCTTCATCCATCGTCTTTCTGAACATCTCGATCGAGACGACGGTCGTTTTAATCGTCGGTTTCAAACCGACTATTTCCACTTCCTCGTTGGGATGGATCACCCCTCTTTCGATCCTTCCGGTGGCGACCGTTCCCCTCCCGGCGATGGTAAAGACGTCTTCGATGGCCATCAAAAATGGTTTGTCGATCTCCCTTACCGGTTCAGGAATGTAGTTATCGACCGTCTCCAGCAATTCCTGGATGGGTTTGAGAGCTGGATCTTCTAAAGATTTTGCCTCTAGAGCCTTGGCCGCCGATCCTCTGATAAAAGGAATACTATCTCCGGGGAATTCGTATTTTTTTAACAATTCCCTGACTTCGCTCTCGACCAGATCGATCAATTCTTTTTCTGGGACGACATCGCATTTGTTGATGAAAACGACCAAGGCCGGAACACCAACCTGTCTGGCTAAAAGGAGGTGTTCTCTTGTTTGGGGCATTACCCCGTCGTCGGCCGCCACGACCAAGATTGCTCCGTCGATTTGGGCCGCACCGGTGACCATGTTTTTGACATAATCAGCGTGTCCGGGACAGTCGATATGGGCGTAATGTCTTTTTTCCGTTTCATACTCGACATGAGAAATGGTGATGGTTAAACCCCTGGCTTTCTCTTCCGGGGCGGCGTTCAGATCATCCACGGTTACTTCCTTGGTAATCAAACCTTTTAACTTTAAATAATGGGTGATGGCGGCGGTTAAGGTACTTTTGCCATGATGAACATGGCCGATGGTTCCGATGTTGATATGTGGTTTTGTTCTAATAAATTTTTCTTTTTCTGCCATGTTTTTTAATTTTTTATTTTACCAACCTTTAAAAATTAACTCAACTTATTTTCTTTTCCCCTCGACGATTTCTTTGGTGAGGTTTGGGGGAACCTCTTCATAATGATCGAATTCCATTGTAAACGTTCCTCTTCCCTTTGTCAACGACCTCAAATCGGTCGCATAACCAAACATTTCCGCCAAAGGAACTTTTGCTCTGATGATTTTTGTTTGAGCACGGGTAATCGTTTCTTCTACCTTTCCCCTTCTGGCTGACAAGTCTCCAATCACCTGACCGAGGTATTCTTCTGGGATGACGATTTCCAATTTCATGATTGGTTCGAGCAAAACTAAGTTTGCTTTTTTGACCGCTTCTTGGAGGGCAATCGAACCGGCGATTTTAAAAGCAAAATCAGATGAATCGACTTCGTGGAAAGAACCATCAAAAAGGGTAACGGAAAGATCAGTCAGAGGATAGCCAGCTAAGACTCCTTTTTCCATCGCCTCTCTCACTCCTTTTTCCACTGCCGGGATGAATTCCTTGGGAATCACTCCACCTTTTATTTTATCGATAAACTCAAACCCTTCGCCTCTCTTTTTTGGTTCAACCCTGATGACGACATGACCGTACTGTCCTCTCCCTCCTGATTGTCTGATGTATTTTCCTTCAGCCTCGGCCGTTCCTTTAATCGTTTCTTTGTAAGCGATCTGCGGCCGACCCATCTTTCCTTCAACCTTAAACTCTCTCTTTAGTCTATCAGCAATTATTTCCAAATGCAATTCGCCCATGCCGGAAACGATCATCTCTCCAGTTTCGGGGTCATACCTTGTTTTAAAAGTTGGGTCTTCCTCGGCCAATTTTTTCAAAGCCAAAGTCAATTTTTCTTGCTCGGCTTTTGTTTTGGGCTCGATTCTGATCGAAATGACCGGCTCAGGGAAAGTAACCTGTTCGAGAACGATCGGATTTTCCTCGTCACAAAGAGTATGACCGGTCGAAGTATTTTTTAAAGCGACGGTGGCGATGATTTCGCCGGCAAAGGCTTCTTCCAACTCCTCTCTTTTGTCGGCGTGCATTTTTAAAATTCGGCCGATCCTTTCTTTTTCTTGGGTGTTGGCATTCAGAACGTAAGAGCCCCTCTTTAAAGTTCCAGAATAAACTCTCAAAAAGGTTAAAGTCCCGACATAGGGATCGGCTTGAATTTTAAAAGCCAAAGCAGAGAAAGGTTCAGAATCTAAGGGTTTTCTTTCGATTTCTTTTTGGGTGCGAGGGTCGATTCCTTTTACTGGCGGAAGGTCCAAGGGGCTGGGTAAATAACGACAAATTCCCTCCAAAAGGGGCAAAACTCCGATCCTTTTGTAAAGCGAACCAAAAAAGACGGGGAAAATTTTGCATTCGATCGTCGCCTTTCTCAAACCCTCTCTCAATTCCTCAAGGGAAATTTCCTTTTTTTCTAAATACTTTTCTAATAAATCTTCGTTTTCCGCCACGATTCTTTCTATCAATTGTTCGCGCCATTCGGTTGCCTCCTTTTTTAAATTTTCTGGAATTTCAAACTCTTTTTGGATTTCCCCTTCTTCGCCTTCAAATTTTAAAGCCTTCATCTTCAACAAATCGACCAAACCTTCAAATTTGTCTTCGACCCCGATCGGCAACTGAACGGGAAAAGCTTTTGGCGAAAGTCTTTGCCAAATAGATTCCAAATTCATTTTAAAATCCGCCCCGAGTTTATCCATCTTGTTAACAAAACAAAGCCTGGGAACGGAAAAATTTTCGGCCTGATGCCAAACCGTTTCTGACTGAGATTGAACCCCGGCCGAGCCGTCAAAAACGACGATCGCCCCATCCAAAACTCGCAAAGACCTTTGGACTTCGGCGGTAAAGTCGATGTGGCCTGGGGTGTCGATGATGTTGATCTGATACTCTTTACCGTCAACTTTCCAAACGCAAGAGGTGGCCGCGGCCATAATCGTCAAACCCCTTTCTCTTTCTTGAATCATCCAGTCCAAAGGAGTCGTTCCTTTCTCCAATGTCCCGATTTTGTGGACCCTCCCGGTATAATACAAAACACAGGTAGTTGTCGTCGTTTTACCGGCGGAAATATGGGCAATAAATCCGATGTTTCTGTAACTTTCGATAGGATATTTCCTCATGTTTACCAGGCAAAATGGGCAAAGGCTTTGTTAGCTTCAGCCATCCGATGGGTTTCTTCTTTTTTTCTTACCGCCCAACCTTCATTTTTTGAAGCGGCAATCAATTCCTCAGCCAGTTTTTCTTTCATCGGTTTTCCTTTTTTCATTTTTGCCGCCAAAATTATCCAGCGCATGGCCAAAGTGATTCTCCTCTCTTCTTTCACCTCCATCGGCACCTGATAGGTCGCCCCCCCAACCCTTCTTGGCCTCACTTCCAAAGAAGGCCCGACGTTTTCTAAAGCCTTTTCAAAAATTTCCAAGGGTTCCTTTTTCGTCTTTTCCTTCACCATTTCAAAAGCCCCGTAAACGATCTTTCTGGCCACGTTCTTTTTTCCCCTTCTCATCACTTGATTGATGAATTTCGAAACCAACTCACTTTGATACAAAGGGTCGGGCGAAATTTTCCTTTTTTTGTATTTTTTCCTTGGCATGAATTATTTTTCTTTTTTGGTGCCGTACTTTGACCTCTCTTGTTTTCTTCCTTCCACTCCTCCGGTATCGTAAACTCCTCTGACGATGTGGTATCTTACTCCAGGCAAATCCTTTACCCTTCCCCCTCTCACCAAAACGATCGAGTGCTCTTGCAAATTGTGCCCTTCACCGGGAATGTAAGCAGTAATTTCTTGTCCGTTACTCAACCTCACTTTGGCTACTTTTCTCAAGGCTGAATTTGGTTTTTTCGGTGCGATGGTAAAAACCTTAAGACAAACGCCTCTTTTAAAAGGCGAAGGGTAAAAGACCGGCCTGTTTTTTAAAGGATTGAAACTAAACTTCAAAGCCGGCATCCTCACTTTCTGCTTCTTTTTTTTCCTTCCTTTTTTGATTAGTTGATGGATCGTTGGCATAGATTCTATTTTAAGAAAAATTCAAAAAAAATCAACCAAAAATGATTAAATTAAAACGGGGATTAACCCCATTAAATTATAATTTTTTAAAAAAATAACGTCAAATTATCGATTCTTTTTCAACAGTTTTACAAATTCCTCGTAATTTTAAAAGAGCCAAACAAGTTTTAGGTCTGAACTTTCATCGCTGGCTTTTTCTAAAATTCTGAACTTCAAATACCAAATATTCCTACGATGTTGATACCAACGTTTTTCATTCGAGCGTCAATTTCTTTAAAATTTTTCTGATTTTTTTAATTTCAAAATTTGCAAACCAAAACCTTATCAAAAATGTTTTTTGAATTGTTTTAAAAGCCAGAAAATAAATTAAAAAGGAGTTGGGAAAAAGAAAAGATCGGAAAGAGGCCAAAAAAAATAACGAAAATTAAAATCAAAAACCCGTACTGTAAAAGGAAAAATTTGAAAGAAAAAAACCTTGCTGGCAGAATTTGAAATAAAATGTGGAAACCGTCCAAGGGGGGAAGAGGAATGAGATTAAAAATCCCCCAGGCAAAGTTATAGACCGAAATTAAAGAGAAAAAATCGAGAATCGGTTGGAAAAAATGGAAAAATCTGACAAAAACGGCAAAAATTATGGCGATTAAAAAATTGACTAAAGGACCGGCCAAAGAAACTTTTACTATCCCCCATTTTTTATCTTTAAAATTTAAAGGGTTTATCGGCACTGGCTTTGCCCAGCCAAAAATCGGCCCCTTCCCAAAGGTGATTAAAAAGAGGAAAAGGGGAAAGAAGATCGTTCCGACAGGGTCGATGTGTTTTAAAGGATTTAGGCTCAACCTTCCCTCTTCTTTGGCCGTCGGGTCTCCTAAACTCAAAGCCACCGAGCCATGGGCAACTTCGTGGATGACGATAGAAAAAAACAAAACTAAAAGGATAAATATTGGCAAAAGCATTTTTTTATGATAACATAATTTTGATGGCTCAAAAATGTAAAATTTGTGGAAAAGGGTCTTTCTTGGTGGTGAAAAGGAAAAAACTCAGGGGAAAGTTCAATCCGACAACAAAGAGAAAACAAAAACCAAACCTCCATTATTTTAAACTTCCTTCGGGAAAGAGAATTTTGGTTTGCGCCAAGTGCAAAAAACTTTTGACAAAAAAAGGTGAATTAGTCTAGTAAAATTTCACCTACCAGGAATGATTACGAGCGGAGCGCAATCGATTTCAAAAATTGAAAATTTCAAATTGCAAACTGCAAATTGATATTAGGAAGAGGGGTGACAGCAAAGACAATTATGCTTTGCATAATGTCTGAGCGCCATGGAGGGGAGAAACCTAGGTTTCTCCCCTATGGAGAGCGGAGCGGAGCGAGCGGGCTGTAGTACAACGGTAGTATACACCCTTGGGGTGGGTGCGATCCGGGTTCAATTCCCGGCAGCCCGACCATGTAAGGCCCAAGTTTTTGAATAAGATGTCTCTTTTTTAACAGTGGAACCAGCCGCTATAAACCTCAACTAAGCATTTCTCATTGGGGACTAACGCATTTTTGAGTTTTGGTAGATTCTAACTGCGTACACACTTGGTAATCCTTGCCGTTTGATTGATATTGATATGGCTGATTTTTTAATGGATCGAGCGGCACACTTGGTAAGTACTTAGGAGACAACTCGTTCAACGAAAATGGATAACTGTTATGTTCGGTATAATACATTTCAAGCGCTGCCTGAATTTGGCTAATATCGGCTTCTCGTCTTGCGTCGCGTGCTCTTTCTCTTGCTGAACCAAGACCCAAGAAAACGGGTGAGAGGAGTATCGCAAGGATAATCAAAATTCCAAGAATTCCGATAACGATAAAAACCGCCTTCCTTCCTTTAGTTGGAGCGAAAGCCATCTCTCCTTTTACTGCCTTTAGATTGCTATACACCAAAAACCCGTAACTCATTGCCAACGGTGTCAAAAACAATTCGACAATTTCCTTACTAAAAGGAATATTCACAAATTTGAAAACGATACCTGGGATGGCCGCTATTACACCGAAAAAAAAGAAGCGCCAAAATACACTAAACCACTTACCTCTTACATATTCCCTACTTTTTAGAAGGGCATCCATCCCCCTTAGGTCTTCGGCAATCAAAACAAATCCAGCCAAACTAAACCAGATAAAAAAAATAATTCCGGGGACAACAAAAAAAAGAGCACCACCGAGAGTAATAAGTCCAACTAAAAAAGAAATCCATAAATAAGAAATGGTTTTATGCCAGCCACGTCGGTACGATTCAATTACTCCAATTCTTTCTTGGCTATCTTTGATCGCGTAAATGAGTGCTGTTTGCCCCCACATTTGGATGATAACAGCGGCTATCACAAGTAGAATTATTAAACCAATAACCAAAGCAATACCCACTATTGCAAATTTTGAAGAAAAAAAACTAATAAGCAAACCAATACCCGAAAAAATACCCCAGACAGTAACCACTGTTGCTATTAGCACAGGAATTATCATCACCCCTAAAAATGTGCCAATCCTTTGTTTGTAAATAGCTAAAGCTTGTCCCAAAATCGCAGTAGCACTCGGTAGAGAAGAAACGTTTTTTGTCGGTGTGGGAACCGAAGACGAGGGGCTGGAAGAATTTGAGATCAAAGAAAAGGCTTCTTCGACATCTTGTGCTTGCCAACCACTTGCTATAAGAACGTTTTTGATTTGTTCTTTGCTTGTACCTTTTTTTAATTCTTCTCTGATATAATCAAGTAATTGTTGAGTAATCATTTCTTTTTTATTTAAAATTTTCTAGTTTAGCTTTTAACATCAAGACCAGTTAAATCGGTTAACGTTTTCGACCTTTCTCTTAATTTTACTCCTAAATTTAAATTTGTTAAATGAATGTATGTTTAAAATTTAACGATTTAGGTTTCAACAATATCACTAGTCTAAGACAAGGAAAATTTGACAAAAAAGTTTTTGTTTAAAAAGTTCATATTTTAAAAAGTTCATATTTTGTAAGATTAATCAAAAGACTCCGGCTCTTTAGATTCTGGAAAATGTCACTGGTGGGCACCGAAGTCGCGGCCCTCGGGCCACGAATCATTTCCGGTTCCCAAAGAAAGCTTTTGTCCCAGAACCTCAGAGGCCGGAGTCTTATTCCATTCTATTCTTCAAAAATTTTTTGTCAAGCAAAAATTAAAGTATCTTTCCCATCAAAACTTTTTTTAAATATTTTCCGGTCCAGGATTTTTTATTTTTGGCGATTTCTTGGGGTGGTCCTTCGGCAATGACTCTCCCTCCTTTTTCTCCTCCTTCTGGTCCCAAATCGATTATCCAGTCGGCATTTTTGATCACCGAAAGGTTGTGTTCGATAACCAAAACGGTATTTCCCTTTTCGACCAATTTTTTCAAAACGAAAATCAATTTTTTGATATCGTCCAGATGAAGACCGGTCGTTGGCTCATCTAAAATATAAAGGGTCTTTCCGGTGGCTTTTTTTGAAAGTTCGGCGGCCAACTTTATCCTTTGGGCTTCTCCGCCAGACAAAGAAGGGGCGGGTTGTCCTAGTTCAAGATAACCTAGGCCGACGTCGTAGAGGGTTTTTAGTTTTGGGTAAAGGCCGGGGATGTTTTTAAAAAATTCCATCGCCTCTTCCACTGTCATTTCCAAAACTTGAGCGATGTTTTTTCCTTTGTATTCGACTTCTAAAGTTTCTTTGTTGAACCTTTTCCCCTTACACTCCGGGCATTGGACGAAAACGTCGGGCAAAAAATACATCTCCACTTTTATTTGGCCTTGGCCTTGGCAGTTTTCGCATCTTCCTCCTTTAACGTTGAAAGAAAACCTTCCTGGTTTGTAACCTCTGATTTTGGCTTCTTTCGTCTGAGAGAAAATTTGTCTGACGTAAGAGAAGGCATCGGTATAGGTGGCCGGGTTTGACCGCGGCGTTCTACCGATGGGCGATTGATCGACCAAGACAACTTTGTCTAAAAATTCCGTCCCTAAAATTTGGTCAAACTCTCCTGGCTCCTCTTTTGCCCGGTAAAACTTTCTCATCAAGGCTTTGGCCAAAATGTCGTTGACCAGAGAAGACTTTCCCGAACCAGAAACGCCGGTGACGCAAACAAATTTTCCCAAAGGAATTTTCACTTCGATGTTTTTTAGGTTGTGTTCTCTTGCCCCTTTGATGAGCAAATATTTTTGGGTCTCGTTTCGAATTTCAAATTTCGAACTTCCAATTTCTACTTTTTTCCGGCCGGCTAAATAATCACCGGTAAGGGTGTGAGCCTTCAAAAGTTGTTTTGGCCTTCCCTGAAAGACGACCCTTCCCCCCTTTTTTCCCGCCCCTGGTCCCAAATCGATCACCCAGTCAGCCGCCAAAATCGTCTGGGGGTCGTGCTCGCAAACGATGATCGTGTTCCCAAGATCTCTTAATTTTTTCAAAGTCTCGATCAACCTTCCCTGGTCTCGGGGATGTAAACCGACCGAGGGTTCGTCTAAAATGTACAAAACTCCGGTCAGCTTCGAACCGATCTGGGTGGCCAACCTTATCCTCTGCTCTTCTCCACCGGCTAAGGTGTCGGCTTTTCGGTTTAAGGTTAAATAATCAAGTCCGACGTCGATCAAAAACTGAAGGCGGTTCAAAATTTCTTTTATTATCGGTCGGGCGATGTTTTCTTTTTCTTCTTTGAATTTTAAGTTCTCAAAAAAATCCTTGAGTTTTGAAATTTCCATTTCGCAAATTTCGGCGATCGATTTACCAAAAATTTTTACGGCCAAGGCTTCTGGCTTTAACCTTTTTCCCTGGCAAACTTCGCATTTTTTCTCGACCATGTATTGCTCGATCTCTTGCCGGGTATATTCTGAATCGGTCTCTCGGTATCTTCTTTCCAACCAAGGAATCACTCCTTCAAAACCAGGACCGCCGTACAAAATTTTTTCCACTTTTTCCTTTGGTAAATTTTTCACTGGGGTGTCTAAATCGATTCCTTCTTCTTCGGCAAAATCTCTGAGAAGGTACCAAAAAAAACCCTGCCTTCCGACCTTATGAGAAGCATGAGCCCAGGGAAAGATTGCTCCCTCAGAAATCGATAAATTTTGGTTGGGAATGACCAGTTTCGGGTCGATGACTAATTTCTCGCCAAGCCCCTGACAAGAAGGACAGGCGCCGTAAGGTGAGTTGAAAGAGAAAAGCCTTGGTTCAATTTCTGGAAGGGAAATTTGACAAACCGGACAAGAGAAAAGTTGAGAAAAAATCAAATCCTTTTTTCCGTCCAAATTGACGATGACCAATCCTTTTCCGATTTTTAAAGCAGTTTCTAAAGAATCGACCAACCTCATCCTTTCTGTTTCCTTATCGATAACCAACCGATCGACGACAACTTCAATGTCGTGCTTTTTGTATCTTTCCAGTCTCTTTTCTAAAGCCTCTTCGATCGAATAAACTATGCCGTCGATTCTCACCCTCAAAAATCCCATCCGTTGAATTTCCTCTAACGTTCCGCGGTACTCCCCTTTTCTTCCTCTGACCACCGGTCCCAAAATCGAAATTTCTGTTCCTTTTTTGAGTTTTAAAATTTGGGCGGTGATTTGGTCGATGCTTTGTCTGGTAATTTCTCGCCCACACTTTGGACAGTGAGGAGTTCCAACTCGGGCAAAAAGCAACCTTAAATAATCGTAAATTTCGGTCATCGTCCCAACGGTCGAACGAGGGTTTTTTGCCGATTTTCTTTGGTCGATAGAAATGGCCGGAGAAATCCCTTCGATTTTGTCAACGTCTGGTTTGTCCATCACCCCCAAAAACTGTCTGGCGTAGGCTGATAAAGATTCGACGTACCTTCTTTGACCTTCGGCGTACAAGGTATCAAAAGCCAAAGAGGATTTTCCAGAACCAGAAATTCCGGTAATGACGACGAGTTTGTTTTTGGGAATGTCGACGTCAAGGTTCTTTAAATTGTGAACCCTCGCCCCCCTGATTTTGATAAAATTTTCAGCCATAACTCCAATTTTATCTTAAATTTTTTGAAAAGAAAAGGGGGCTGACTTAATTTTTTTATTTTCCGACGGTTTTTTTGTTAAAATTTAGAGATGGAAAAGTTTAGGTTTCTTCCGAAAGAAAAAATTTTCCAAATACCAAAAAAACCGGGGGTTTATTGTTTTAAAAAAGGAGGGGAAATTTTGTATATCGGCAAGGCGGCAAATTTGAGAGAAAGGGTAAAGAATCATTTCCAACAACCGACTTACAAAGACTATCTTTTTTTGGATAAAATCGAAAAAATCGGCTATCTCAAGACCGATTCGGAAATCGAGGCTTTGATTTTGGAGGCAAATTTAATCAAAAAATACCAACCAAAATTCAACGTTATCTGGCGAGATTCAAAGAATTATTTTTTTGTTGCCAAAACGAAAGAGGATTTCCCAAGAATTTTTTGGACCCACCAAAAAAAAATTAAAGGTCAAAAGTCAAAGGTTAAAATCGAATACCTCGGACCGTTCGTTGACGGAAAGGCGTTAAAACAAACCTTAACCGTTTTGAGAAAAGTTTTTCCTTTTAGGTCCTGTCGGGTTTTACCAAAAAGGCCTTGCCTTTGGTACCATCTGAAAAGATGCCCATCTCCCTGTCTTTTAAAAACAAAATCCGGTGAGGAAATCGACCTCAGGGAAAAAATCAAAAAGGAGTCTCAAAAAAACGCCGAGAGCATTTTTAAAATCATCCAGGGGAAGAAAAAAGAGGTGTTGAGGGATTTGAAAAGAGAAATGAAAACGGCGGCAAAAAAGAGAAATTTTGAAGAGGCGGCAAAATTGAGAGACCAGATTTTTGCCTTAGAAAGAGTGTTTGAGCATTCGAGAATTTTAGAAAGCGAAACAAAGGTCGAGGTTCCCTGGGAAGAAACCGAAAAAAAATTAAAAGAGATTTTAAAAATGAAGGGGAAAATTTCAAGGATCGAAGCTTACGACATCTCAAACATCCAGGGGAAAATGGCTACCGGCTCGATGGTTACTTTTTTGAAGGGGCGAGCAGAGAAAAATTTTTACCGAAGGTTTAAAATTAAAGCCGAGGGAAAGCCAAACGACGTTTTGATGATAAAAGAAGTTTTGGAAAGAAGGCTAAAACATGAAGAATGGGAATTTCCCGATTTGATTTTGATCGACGGCGGAAAGGCTCAATTAAACGTCGCCCTCTCTCTCCTCGAAAAACTTGAAAAAAGGCCGAAAGTAATCGCCTTGGCCAAAAAGAAAAACGATTTGTTTTTAGAAGGAGAGAAAAACCCGATCCCTTTGAAAATTTTACCGAGGGAAATTTTCAACCTAATTTTAAACCTGAGAAACGAAGCCCATCGCTTTGCCATTTCCTACCATCGAAAACTGCGGAAAAAATTTTTAGAAAAAGACTTTACTTTTAAACAATAATTTTTTATCATCAAAGAGATGGAAAAACTTTTTTGGACAATCGTTTCTTCGCTTTTGACCGTTTTTTTAGCCACTAAATTCATCGCTGGTGTTTCCGTGGAAATCATCCCTGGCGAAAGCAACTATTTTGGCTTTAATTTTACCAAAGATTGGCAGATGAAAGTTTTTATCGGCTTGGTTTTAGCCTTCATTTCTTTTGTGGTCATTTCTGTTTTCAACATCGTCGCCCTTCCTTTAAAATTCTTTGGATTTGGTTTCCTTGCTTTTTTTGTCGATTTGGCGATAATCTGGTTTTTAGATGTCATTTTCCCAGAGCTGAAAATCGTCAAACTTTCCTCCCTTCTTTTAACCACCCTTTTGTTTTGGTTTTTAAATTCCCTTTTTAGAATATGAAAGAAACCCTTTATCTTTGCCAAATTTTTGTTTCGGCATTCTTGATTATCCTCATCCTCTTGCAAAAAAGAGGTTCGGCTTTTGGCGGAAGCGAATTTTATCCTTTAAGAAGAGGTTTGGAGAAAACAATATTTTATCTCACCATCTTTTTTGCTTCTTTATTCATCGTTTTGGCTCTGCTCAACCTTTTCCTAAAATGAAATGGCCGAGGAAAAATCAATGGCGACAGTTTTTTAAAGTTTTAACAAAAAAAGAGAAAATTCTCTTTTTTCTTTTCTTTTTTCTCTTTTTCTTTTCTTTTCTTTTTCTTTGCCGAAATTTCTATCTGGAAAAAACAAAAATCGTCCCGAAAGAAGGCGGGGAAATCGTTGAAGGAGCGGTCGGCTTTCCCCAGTTTATCAACCCGGTCTTGGCCGTTTCTGACGTCGACCGAGATTTGGTTGAGCTAACTTTTTCTGGTTTGATGAAATACGAGAGAGGGGAAATCGTCCCCGATTTGGCCAAGGATTACAAAATTTTAGAGGACGGAAAGGTTTATGAGTTTGATTTGAAAGAAAACCTTTTTTGGTCGAACGGAGAAAAAATCACCGCCGACGACGTCGTTTTTACCGTCGAAACGATCCAAAACTCAAACATCAAAAGCCCTTATTTGGGAAACTGGTTAGGGGTAAAAGCGGAAAAGGTCTCCGATTCTAGGGTTCGGTTTACTTTACCCGCTCCCTCGGCCGTTTTTTTAGAAAACTGTACCCAAAAAATAATTCAAAAAAGCACCTGGGAAAAAGTTTCTTCTCAATTTTTTCCTCTTTCTCCTCTCAACTTTTCTCCGCCGGCCAGTTCTGGACCATTTCTCATCGATAAAATTTTCCGTGACCAAGATGGAAAAATAAATTCTTTAGAGTTAAAAAGGAACGAAAAATATCACGGAAAGAAACCTTATTTAGAAAAAATAATTTTCAAATTTTTCCCAAACGAGGAGGAACTGATAAAAAACGCCAGGATCAATCAGGTCGATGCTTTTTCTTTAAAGGAAAAGGAGGATTTTCTAAATTTCAATCTCTATCGTTTTCCTTTTTCTCGGTATTTTGCCGTTTTTTTAAACCGAAATTTAAAAATTTTTTCTGAAAAGGGAGTCTGCCAGGCTCTTGATTTTGCCGTTGATAAAAAAGAAATTTTAGAAAAGGTTTTCGCCGGAAACGGAAAAATCGTCAGCTCTCCTCTTTTGACCGATCAGGAAAATTTTGATTTAGAAAAAGCAAAGGAAATTTTGGAAAACCTTCAGTTTAAAGATTATGACGGCGACGGGTTTCGAGAAAAAATAGTCAAGGAATCTTTTAAATTCAAGTCCGACCTCAAAATCGGTTCTAAGGGAGAAGAAGTAAAAAAACTTCAAGAATGCTTAGCCAAAGACAAAGAAATTTACCCAGAGGGTGAGGTCAACGGGATTTTTGACCGAAAAACTGAAGAGGCGGTAAAAAGGTTTCAAGAAAAGTACAAAGAAGAAGTTTTGAAGCCGTCGGGTTTAGAAAAAGGGACGGGGACGGTAAAAGGAAAAACAAGGGAAAAGCTCAATCAAATTTGCTTTCCGGAAGAAAAAATCCTTCTTTCGTTTTTTCTGGTCACGGTCGACCAACCAAAGATGAAAGAAATGGCCCTTTTGTTGAAAGAAAACTGGGAAAAAATCGGGGCAAAAGTAGAAATCAAAACCATCGACCTGAACGAATTGGAAAGGACGACGATCAAAAAAAGAGATTATGACGCTTTGTTGTTTGGTCAAATTTTGGGAAAGACAAAAGATCTTTTTCCTTACTGGCATTCTTCTCAAAAGGGAGAAATGGGTTTGAACTTATCGAATTACGAAAACAAAGAAGTCGATAAATTGTTGGAAGAAGAAAGAGAAGAACTAAATCAAGAAAAAAGGGAGGAAAAATTAAAAAAGGTTGAGAGTCTAATCAAAGATGACTGTCCGGCTGTTTTTTTAGTCAGCCCAGATTATCTTTATTTTGCGAAAGAAAAGATAAAAGGGATCGAAACTTTTTTGCTTTTCGACCCTTGTCAAAAATTTGAAAATGTCGGAGACTGGTATATAAAGACAAAAAGGGTACTAAAATGAAAGCCAAAAAAGAAACTCGCTATCTTTTTGATTTGAAAAAAGTGCTTTTTGACCAAGAATGGTTAAAAAAAGCCAAGAACTTTCCGGTTTACTATATCTTTCGAGGGGTCAAAGAAAAAAACGGTTTGAGATACGACCTCACCATCATCCCGCCAAAAAACCTGGGGCAGGAATTTGTCAAAACGAAGGGGCATTACCATCTCGGGAACTTTGGCGAACTCTATCAAGTTTTAGCCGGAGAAGGGATATTCTTGATCCAAAAAAAAGATAAAAAAGAGGTTTACTTTGTCAAAGCAAAAAAAGGAGATTTTGTGAAAATCCCTCCTGGCTACGGCCACACGATCATCAACCCGTCAAAAAAAATTTTAAAAATCGCCAACTGGGTCTCAAACGATTGCCGGTCAGATTATGAAAGTATTGAAAAAATGAAAGGTTTTTGCTATTATTTAACTGTCTCTGGCTGGAAAAAAAATAAAAAATACCGCTTTTTACTTCCTTTGAAACAAAAACGGCCGTCAAAAAAATTTCCCAAAAACCTTAAATTCCTTTATGGTGATTAAAAAAGCGATCATCCCGATCGCCGGATTAGGAACGAGGTTTTTACCCCTTTCCAAAGAGGTCCCCAAAGAACTTTGGCCCTTGGTTGACAAACCGGTTTTGCAATACGTCGTCGAGGAAGCGATTGCCTCTGGGATAAAGGAAATAATTTTTGTCTCCCGACCAGAAAAAAAGATGGTTTGGGATTATTTTGCTAAAGCTGACAAAGAGTTGGAAAGAATTCTCAAAGAAAGAAAAAAAGAAGAGGTTTTGAAGGAGTTGAAAGATTTTGAAAAAATTTTTAAAGGAATTTCCTTTGCCCAACTCTATCAAAAAAAACCGCTTGGAGACGGCCACGCTATCCTCCAGGCGAAGAAAAAATTGAAAAAGGAAGCAGTAGCCGTTTTGTTTGGCGACGACGTCATCGAGGCGAAAGAACCAGTTTTAAAACAGATGATTAAAGTTTTTCAAAAATACAAAAAACCGGTTTTGGGGTTGGCTAAAGTGCCAAAAGAAAAGATTTCTTCTTACGGGGTCATTTCTGGGAAAAAATTAAAAGGAAGAATCTATCGGGTAGAGAAAATCGTCGAAAAACCGAAAGACCCTCCTTCGAATTTGGCCATCGTCGGAAGGTACCTCCTCACTCCCGAAGTTTTTGAATATCTCAAAAAAACTGGTTTTGACAAAACCGGGGAAATCAGGTTGGCCGAAACCTTAGAAAAAATGATCGAGGATAAAAAGGAGGTTTTGGGATACGAGTTTGAGGGAAAATGGTTAGAATGCGGGAATAAAATAAACTATTTAAAATCTTTGATCTACCTTTCTTTAAAACATCCGAAGTTTGGCCAGGAGATAAAAAATTTCCTAAAAAAAATTTAAGCGGACGTGGTGGAACGGCAGACACGATGGCTTCAGGAGCCATTGGGATTTTTTCCCTTGTGGGTTCAAATCCCACCGTCCGCACCGATTCAATTTCTAAAAATGGTAAATAAACCAACCCTAAAAATCATTCCCTTAGGAGGACTTGGTGAAGTCGGGAGAAACATGATGCTTTTTGAATGGAAGGGGGAAATTTTGATTTGCGACATGGGCTTTAGGTTGCCAGAAGAAGACATGCCAGGGATAGATTATATCATCCCTAATCTCGATTACCTGAAAGACAAAAAAGAAAAAATTTTAGGGGTGATTTTTACACACGGCCACTACGACCACATCGGCGCCCTCCCCTACCTTTTAGAAAAAATCTGGAGACCGGATTTGAAATTTTTTGCCAGTCCTCTCACCCGAGGTTTGATCTTAAAAAGACAAGAAGATTTTCCCGGCCAACCAAAATTAAAAATAAAAGAGCTGAACGACGGTTCGAAAATAAAACTCGGGCCTTTCTCGGTCGAGTTTTTCAAACAAAATCACAACATCCCTGATAACCTCGGCTTTATTTTGCAAACCCCGGTCGGTAACCTCGTCCACACTTCCGATTTCAAATTCGACCCAAACCCGGTCAACGATTTGCCAACAAATTTTAAAAAGCTCCGCCAAATCGGGAAAAGAAAAATTTTGCTTTTGATGTCAGATTCGACCGACGCCGAAGAGGAAGGCCATTCCCTTTCTGAAAAAGAAATAGAAAAAAACCTCAACAGAATTTTTAAGATTTCTAAGGGAAGGATTTTTGCTGCCACCTTCGCCTCCTTGATCAACCGAATCCAACAGATAATTTCTCTCTCAGAAAAATACAAAAGAAAGGTGATCATCGAGGGTTATTCGATGAAAACGAACGTGGCCATCGCCAGGTCTTTGGGCTATATTAAGATGGAAAAAGGAACCCTCATTCCGACAAAAGAAATCGAAAATTATCCGGACAAAAGAATAACCGTTTTGTGTACCGGAGCCCAGGGAGAGGCGGAAGCGGTTTTGATGAGAATCGCCAATCGCGAACACAACTTTTTGAAAATTAAACCTGGGGACACCATCATCTTCTCTTCTTCGATCATCCCAGGTAACGAGAGGACGGTTCAAATCATGAAAGACGCTCTTTTAAGGCAAGGGGCGAACGTTTTCCATTACAAGATGATGGACATCCACGCCGGCGGTCATGCTAAAAAGGAAGAGTTGAGAAAAATGATCGAGATAATGAGACCGAAATTTTTCCTTCCCATCCACGGTCAGTATTCGATGTTGGTCAGCCATGCTCAAATCGCCCAAGAGGCTGGGATGAAAAAAGAAAACATCGTCATCGCCGAAAACGGCGACATCGTTCATCTCCATCCAAAAAAAATTTTTGTCGAAAAAAGAAAAGTGCCTTCAAACTACGTGATGGTCGACGGTTTAGGAATTGGAGATGTTGGAGAAATCGTTTTGAGAGACAGGAAAATTTTGGCCAAAGATGGGATGTTTGTCATCATTACCGTCGTCGACCGTCAAACGGGAAGGGTAAAGGGTTCACCAGACATCATCTCCAGAGGGTTTGTTTATTTAAGAGAATCGAAAGAACTTTTGAGAGAAACGAGAAAAAAAGTGATTTCGATCGTCCACAAGGCCACTGGCTCTGGTGGGGCGGTCAATTGGGTTTTTGTCAAAGACGAGATCAGAAACAAAATCGGTCAGTTTTTGTTTTCCAAAACCCAAAGGCGACCGATGGTTTTACCGGTAGTGATCGAGGTTTGAGGTATTGAAATTTTTCAAAAATGAAGTAGGATGGAATTAGAAACTTAAAAAGGAGGTGAGAAACTTGTCCAGAAAATGTCCTATATGTGGAGAAGAATTAGAAGAAAAGAGAGTCACAGAATATGAAACAGGAAGGAAAGGGTGGTTGTTTAAATGTAAAAAATGCGGCAAAATGTGGCTTCAATGGGGAGAAAAAAAGGATAAAGGAGCCAGTGTAGAAGAACTCAAACCTATTTACAAAGGGTAATCAAAACTCAGAAGAATTACCCTTTTTTGATTTGAAAGTTTGAATTTTTCCTCTTTTTTTATAAAATAAAATGAGCCTCTGTAGCTCAAAGGAGAGAGCACTGGCCTTCTAAGCCGGGGATAGAGGTTCGATTCCTCTCAGAGGCACACGTAGTTTCGGACATGAACTTTATTTAATTCGCTGGGGAAAATTGGATTTTCTTTATTATCGGAGGGGATTTCCGCCCCGCCTGCTTCTCTTTCACCTTTCGCTCGCCCGCCCTTCGGGCGGGTTCGCTTTAGAAAAATTTTCTTTTTACAAAATCTTTATTTTTAAAAATATTAGACGACGTAAGGTAAAAACTGTCATCTGACAAAATTTAAATTTTAACATATGATAAAGTATTCAGTTCAGGGATAAGTTATCCCTAGAACTGAACGATCTTTAAAAAAATCAAAGGAGGTGAAAAAAAGAATGAAAGGAGAACAGGTAGAGCGGTATATCTCGCCAAGAATTGAAACTGGCCCCTATTTTCCCGGTAGAGGAGACTTCCGAGTACTGTTTCTCAATACTAATCCTTACAGAGTTGGTGTGGTAAATTTAGGTTGGCAGACGGTAGTTGAGTATCTATTAGTTGCATGCCCATTTGTATCAATCCGAATAGAGTATGCTGATACAATCGAGTACGCCCATTTGAAACCCTTAGATTTTGATTTGGTAGCTATACATATACCATTCGAGACAAATTGCCCAACAGCTATCCGGATGCTTAATCAGATTGGATTCCCTCTCTTTAGTCGAGAACGCAATAGCTCTTTCCCTATAGTTATTGCGGGAGGCGTTTATAATCCGTTTCCCTTGGCTGACTTTGTAGATGTTTTTGTTTTGGGAGATGGTCGGTTGCCAATGGTTGAATTAGTAAATCTCTGTTTCGGCGAAAAAGGAAATAAACAAAAAGTGCTAGAAATAGCAAGCGAGAGGAAAATTAGAGGAGTGTTTATTCCTAATTTATGTGGTACCCAAGAGCAAATCTTTGCTTCACCGGAATTATCCCTAAATGAGTATCCTATCCATACGATATGGTCAAGCGAAGATAATGTATATGGTCTGCCACCGGATTATTTAAGCATTATGGTGGCTCTTGGCTGTAGATATAAATGTCCATTTTGCGTTGTATCACATTGTCAAGGGATAGGAAGAGATAGGGAAACAGAGATTGAGACAAACCGAGTCTTAGAGATTCTTAATTGGCGGAGAGAGTTTATCTCGGTCAAGACAGTTAAGTTATTTTTCGCTTCATCGGTTAATGTAGAAAAACTTAAAAGGATAATAAGTGAACTAACAAAAGAGAAAGTAGATGTACTAGTGGGCTCACTGAATTGCCGACAGATAGACGAGGAACTTGTAGCCCTTCTTAAACAAAGTGGCCAGAATCGCATCACAATTGCACCCGAGACGAACCAGAATCAAAGATGGAAAGTAAGCAAGGAATATATAACAGACGAGCGGATCTTTGAGATTGTTAAATTAGCCAACAAATACGATTTACCACTTTCGCTTTATCTAATGTATGGCTTGCCAGGAGAAACAGATAAGGATATAATAGAGTTGGGAAAGTTAGTAAAAGAAGTGCGCCGAGCATTGAATAGTAGTTTGGAAATGCAAGTGCATTGCAATCAGGTATACCTAAAACCTCATACACCGTGGCAATATGCAGGGCAAATTTCTCCAGAAGAGAACATACGCAGATTTAATTTATTCTCAGGAGAATTTACCGGCATACCAAAGATTGAGGTTAAAACTCTAGATATCTATTCATCGATTTTACAATCATTGTTGGCGCGGGGTGATAAAGAAATGGGTAAATTACTAGTGAATCTCGCTTTTTCGCCATCATATGATTCAAGAGAATTAATGAAAAGAGTAGAGAAGTTAATACCAGACTGGCAACGATACTTTACTGAAAGGGAGTTACCTGAAGAACCATGGTCGCAGATAGTTTTTCAAGACCACAAAATACTTTGGCAGCGTTGGATGGCTTTCAAAAAAAGACTAAAACAAGAAGGAAGAGGTGAATAACTATGAATCTACTAGAGATACAACAATTTGTTAAAAAGATAGCTGAAAAATTCCCTGAAAAGGAAGATGCTTTTGATATGTTAGCAAGATTAACTGAAGAATGTGGAGAAGTAGCCTCAGAGATAAGAAAGATAGAGAAGAAAGGCTCAAAGGTCTACTTTAACCTCTCTACTTCCAAAGAGAAACTCGCTGAGGAGTTAGTGGATGTTTTGAATGTGATAGCTTCTATTGCTAATCTCTACGGGTTAAATCTAGATTCAGAAAGTAATAGAAGAAATGCACATATCAAAAAAGTACTAAAAATAGAAGATTAAAGAGGAAGAGAAAACTACTTTAGCGATGGAAGATACTAGGCAGATGACTTCTACGCTCTACCAACATTAATGGGGGACGTAGTTATGCCGTTAACTTCGTAAAATGGTTAGCGGCTTTTTTCTTTACCTATTTGGTGATATTTTAAAAAATAAAGATTTTGTAAAAAGAAAATTTTTCTAAAGCGAGCGAAACAATTATCATTATTTCTTTAAATTTCTTTTCTTTAATTTGGGAATCAAATTTGGTAAGATGATGGAGAAAGTTTGAATTGTTTTAATTTGGGCACAATGGAACTTAAAACTCCGATCGAAGAAATTCCAGGCATCGGTTTTTATTATCAGAAGAAACTAAAAAAATTGGGAATAAAAACGCTGGCCGACCTTATTTTCCATTTTCCTCATCGCTATGAGGATTTTTCAAATTTGACTCCGATTTCAAAAGTAAAAGTAGGAGAGAAAGTTTGTCTCCGGGGGAAAATTATCCAGATCGAAAACACAAAAACCTGGAAAAAAAGAATGATTTTGACCCAAGCCTTCCTCAAAGACGAAACCGGAATAATAAAAGTGATTTGGTTTAATCAGCCATATTTGATCAACGTTTTAAAAGCCGGGGATTTTGTTTGTCTGGCCGGAAAAGTGGCTTTTGGCCGGGCGAGCAAAAGAGACTTACCAGAGATTTATCTTGCCAGCCCAACCTACGAAAAAGTTTTTCCAGAAAAAGAATTGATCCATACCGGAAGGATCGTTCCGGTTTATCCAGAAACCGAAGGGCTTTCCTCGAAATGGTTAAGGATGATTTTAAGACCGATTTTGCGGAAATTAAGAGAAAAAATCGAAGAGGTTTTACCAGAAGAGATTTTAAAAAAAAACAAACTCTTGCCGGTAAAAAAGGCCATCTGGCAGGTTCATTTTCCAGATTCTTTAGAATTGGCAAAAAAAGCCAAGGAAAGGTTTTCTTTCGAAGAACTTTTTTTCCTTCAGCTAAAAGTGCTAAAAGAAAAATTGAAACTGAAATCGAAAAAGGCGATTCCCATTCCTTTCAATTTGGAATTGGTAAAAAAATTTATAAAAACTCTACCTTTTGAACTAACCGAGGCTCAAAAAAAAGCGGCCTACCAGATTTTGAAAGATTTGGAAAAAGAAAGGCCGATGAACAGGTTGCTCCAAGGGGACGTCGGTTCGGGAAAGACGGTGGTGGCCGTTTTGGCTGCTTTGGAAGTGGCCGAAGCTGGTTATCAAGTTGCCCTGATGGCTCCGACTGAAATTTTAGCCAAACAGCATTTAAAAACTTTTTCTGATTTTTTAAAAGATTTCAAAATCAAAATCGGCCTTTTAACCAGAGGAGAATGTAAATTTTTGGACCAAAAAGTTTCAGAAAAGGAAATTTTAGAAAAGATAGAGAAGGGTGAAATAAAAATTTTAATCGGGACCCACTCTTTAATCCAAGAAACCAAACCCTCTTTAAACTCCCAACCTAAAGAGCGGGTTCCGAAAGTAAAATTTAACAATTTGGCTTTGGTCATTTTGGACGAGCAACACCGTTTTGGCGTAGAACAAAGGGCAAAATTGGTCCAGCCTTCGGCAGTTCAAGAAAGAGGAGAGGTCAAAATCCCCCATCTCCTTTCGATGACCGCCACCCCCATCCCTCGAACCTTGGCTTTGACCGTTTATGGCGATTTGGACCTTTCGATCATCGACCAGTTACCAAAAGGAAGAAAAAAAGTGATCACCAAAGCTATCTCTCTTTCAGAAAGGGAAAAGGCTTATCGCTTTATCAGAAAAGAGGTAAAAAAAGGAAGACAGGTTTTTGTCATTTGCCCACGAATCGAAAAAAAAGAAGACGAGAAAAATACCAGCTGGGCAGAGGTAAAGGCGGTGAAGGCAGAATACGAAAAATTGTCAAAAGAAATCTTTCCGGATTTGAGGATCGCTCAGCTTCACGGGAAAATGAAAACAGAAGAAAAAGAAAAGATAATGAAAGATTTTAAGGAAGGGGAAATCGACATTTTGGTGGCAACTTCGGTTGTAGAGGTGGGGATCGACGTCCCAAACGCGACGATAATGATGGTCGAAGGAGCAGAAAGGTTTGGCTTGGCTCAATTGCATCAGTTTCGGGGAAGGGTTGGCAGAGGAAAGAAACAATCCTATTGTTTTTTGTTCACCGAATCTCCTTCAAAGAAAACCGCCCAAAGGTTGCAAGCTCTCATGGAATGTCAAGACGGTTTTAAACTGGCCGAAAAGGATTTACAAATCAGAGGACCAGGAGAAATTTTTGGTCAAAAACAATGGGGTTTACCAGATTTGGCCATGGCTTCTTTGACCGACATATTTTTGGTCGAGAAAACAAGGACGGCGGCAAAAGAAATTTTAGAAAAAGACCCTGAGTTAAAAAGTTATCCTCTCCTCAAAGAAAAATTAGAAGAGTTCGAAAAAGAAGTCCATCTCGAATAGTTCAGCTCGGCCAGTCTTCTACCACGATCGAAGGTTTTTTGTTTTTGACCGGCAGTTTTTGGTAGATCTCCTCGGTGATAAAAGGAACGAAGGGATGGAGCAAAATCAAAGATTTTAAAAGAAAAAACAACAAACTCTCGAGCGTTTGCTTTTTTGTTTTCGGGTCTTTTAACCTTTCTTTTGCCTTTTCGATGTAAACGTCGCAAAACTTGTGCCAGAAAAAGTGGTAAAGGTTTTCGGCCGCTTTTCCAAATTCAAAATTTTCCAAATTTTTGGTAACGGTTTTCACCGTCTTTTTTAAGTCGGCAAGCATTTTTTTATCTTCTTTGGTTGAAGGAGAAAATTTTGGCCTCAAATCAAAAAGCGATTTTTCTTCTTTGGTTTGGAGTAAAACAAACCGGCTAGCATTCCAAATTTTATTGCAAAATTTTTCTCCCATCTGGATGGTTGCCTTGTCAAACCTTAGGTCTTGGCCAGTCTTTACCTGCCAGACCAAACCAAACCTGGTGGCATCAGCCCCGTATTCTTCGATTAAATAAATTGGGTCGATCCCGGTGCCCAAAGATTTGGACATCCTCTTCCCCTCTTTTGTTAAAACCGTCGGGTTGATAAAAACGTATTTGAAAGGTGCTTTTTTCGTAAATTCCAGACCAGAAAAAACCATCCTCGCCACCCAAAGGTTGATGATATCCCTTCCCGTAACTAAAACGTCGGTCGGGTAAAATTTTTCCAAATCTTTTGTTTTCTTTGGCCAACCAAAAACGGCAAAGGGCCAAAGGGCAGAAGAAAACCAGGTATCTAAAACCGCCTCTTCCCCTTCGACCGGGATTTTGTGTCCCCACCAAATCTGTCTGGAAATACACCAGTCTCTCGTCGAACTCAACCAGTCAAGATAAATTTTTTCAAACCTTTTTGGGACAAATTTAACTTTGCCAGATTTTACCGCCTCGGTCGCCATCCTGGCCAATTTTTCCATTTTCAAAAACCATTGTTCAGAAGGTAAGATTTCCAAAATTCCTCCGCATCGATAGCAGGTCGGCAATGAAATTTCATAAGGTTCGACCTTAACCAGAAGTCCTTCCTTTTCCAACTTTTCGACCAACTTTTTTCTTGCTTCAAGAACTTCCAACCCCTCGAACTCTTTTGGGACGTTGAACATTTTCCCTTCTTCGTCGATAACCTGGATTTGGGGAAGGTTGTGTTTGAGAGAAATTTCATAATCTAAAAAGTCGTGGGCCGGCGTCACTTTAACTGCTCCGGTGCCAAATTCTCTTTCCACCCTTTGATCGGCAACGATCGGAATTTCTCTCTCCACAAAAGGCAAAATTGCCGTTTCGCCAACTAAATTTTTGTATCTTTTATCTTTTGGGTTGACAGCCACGGCCGTATCACCTAACATCGTCTCTGGCCTTGTCGTTGCCACCACAACATAATTTTCGCTTTTTCCTTTTGCCTTTTGATTTTTGATCGGATATTTAATGTACCAAAGATTTCCTTTTTCTTTTTTGTATTCAACCTCGAGGTCAGAAAGACTGCTTTTGCATCTTTTGCACCAGTTGATCAACCTTTTCCCTTTATAAATCCATCCCTTTTTGTAGTAATGAAAGAAAGCCTGCTCGACCGCCCGACAATAATCTTTTTCCATCGTAAATTTTTTTCTTGACCAATCTAAAGAATAACCGACCTTCTTAAGTTGCTCCAGAATTATTTCTCCGTATTTTTCAACCCACTGCCAAACCTTTTCTAAAAATTTTTCCCTTCCCAAATCAAACCTTGTTTTCCCTTCCTTTTTTAACTCCTTCTCGACGACGTACTGGGTGGCGATTCCGGCGTGGTCGGTTCCTGGTAGCCAAAGAGCCTTAAAACCTTGAAGCCTTTTCCACCTGATCAAAATGTCCTGGAGGGTAAAGCAAAGAGCATGGCCCATGTGTAAACTCCCGGTGATGTTTGGTGGAGGTAGAACGATCGAAAATTTCTTTTTTCTCTGGCCGGGCAGTTTATCTGGATTGAAAAATCCGGTCTTTAGCCAAAGTTGGTAAATTTTTTCTTCTGTTAGTTTTGGTTGGTAAACTTTTTCTAGATTCATATTTTTAAATTAGCTCTGGCTATTATTTTATCAAATTCTTTGGTTGCTTCCTCCTGATGAAAATAACCGCTCAAAGCAACCATCAATCCGTTGTCGGTACAAAGTTCTTTTTTGGGGAAAAGAATTTGCTGATTTAATTTTTTGGCTTTGGAAATTTTTAAAAATTGTCTTCTCAATTCGTCGTTGGCCGCTACCCCACCCCCAAAAATGACCGATTTTGCGCCAAATTCAACGATCGCTCTTAAAGTTTTAAAAACCAAAACGTCGATCACCGCTTGTTGGGCCTCTTTGGCCATCAAAATTTTATAATCTCTCGATTCTCTCACCCTCTCTGGCCTTTTTAAGAAATCGTAGAGGACGGCCGTTTTCAAACCAGAAAAAGAAAAATCGTAATTTTTTTGGTCGATCATCGGCCTAGGTAAAACGATTTTTAATTTTTGATTTTTAATTTTTAATTTTGAAAATTTTTCGATGGCCGGTCCACCCGGATAACCAAGTCCCAAAAGTCTGGCCACTTTATCTAAACATTCGCCGGCGGCGTCGTCCCTCGTTTCCCCTATCAGTTTATATTTTCCGATTTTTTCCATCAAAATCAACTGAGTATGCCCTCCGGAAACGACCAAAGAAACGGCCGGAAATTTAACCTTGGAAAGAGGAAATTCAAAAAAATTGACTAAAATATGAGCTTCGAGATGGTTTACCGGAACGATCGGAAGGTTTAATTTTTTTGCCAAATTTTTAGTAAATTCGATCCCGGCCCAAAGACAAGGTTCTAAGCCTGGCCCAACTGTCACCGCCAAAAGTTCAAATTTTTCTTTTATCCTTTTAAAAAGTAAGGGGAGGTTTTTCTTATGTTCTCTTTTGGCCAAAAAGGGATAAACTCCGCCGTACTTTTGGTGGACTTTTTGAAAAGAAACAAAATGGTCGAGAGTTTTAAATTTTTCCCCCTCAATCGCCAAAAGGGCCAAAGAGGTATCGTCGCAAGAAGTATCTACGCCTAAAATTTTGAAACCCATCTTTTAATTTTCCCAAAAGAATTGATTTTTTTCAATTTTTTGATAGATTGAAGTTGGCGCCATCGTCTAGTGGTTCGGACATTGCCCTTTCAAGGCAAAAACAGGGGTTCGATTCCCCTTGGCGCCAATGGAAAAAAATTATCTCGAATTTTCAAGAGCTGACGATTGTCCGACTCTGGCAACGAAGTTTTTTTATCGGTTTTTTGAAATTTTGCCCGGACTGGTTTCTTCTTTGACCTTCTTTTTGGCCGTTTTTTTTTCTTTTTATTTGCCAGCGGTGGCCGCTGTCTTTATCATTCTTTTTGACTTCTATTGGTTTTTAAAAGTTCTCTACCTTTCTTTCCATCAGGTTTCTTCTTTGTCGAAAATGAAAAAAAATTTAAAAATCGACTGGCTGAAAAAATTAGAAGAGTTTGAAGGTTGGCAAAAAATTTACCATCTCGTTTTCCTCCCTTTTTATAAAGAAGGTGAAAAAACGGTTGAGAATTCGCTTTCCACTCTCTTGGCTACTCTTTATCCAAAAGAAAAAATGATCGTCGTTTTAGCCGTCGAAGAAAGAGGGGGGGAGAAAGCAAAGGCGGTCGCCAAAAAAATGGAAGAAAAATTTGCCAAAAATTTCTTCCGATTTTTCGTCGTTTTCCATCCTCAAAACCTTCCCGGAGAAATAGCCGGCAAAGGGGCGAACGTAAATTACGCCCTTTTAAAAATAAAACCAGAATTGGAGAAAATTGGGATCGAAAAAGAGAACCTCGTTTTTACTATCTTTGACGCTGACACCAGACCCTACCCTCACTATTTCTCTTGCTTAACCTACCATTATTTAAAACTCGGCAAACCAGAAAGGGTCGCCTTCCAACCCATCCCTCTTTACAACAACAACGTTTGGCAGGTTCCCTTTTTTTCTCGGATCGTCGCCACTTCAAACACCTTTTGGCAAATGGTTCAGCAAGAAAGACCGGAGCAGTTAGTTACTTTTTCTTCTCATTCCTTACCCTATTCGGTCCTGGAAAAAATCGGTTATCCAAAGAACGTTGTTTCCGACGATTCTCGGATTTTTTGGAAAGCTTTTTTGTATTACGAGGGCGATTTCCAAACCATCCCCCTTTTCTATCCCGTCTCTCTCGATGCTCTTCTCGGGCAAAATCTTTTGAAAACGATCGTCAACCAATACAAACAACAAAGGAGATGGGCTTGGGGCGTAGAAAACATTCCTTACTTGTTTTTTGGTTTTTGGAAAAACAAAAAAATTCCCTTATCCCTAAAGCTCCGGCATGCTTTGATCATCTTTGAAGGGTTTTGGTCTTGGGCGACCGCCTCGATTTTGATTTTTTTCTTGGGATGGCTTCCCATTTTGGTCGGTGGGGGAAAATTTAGAGTGAGCGTTTTAAGTTTCAATTTGCCGGTGATCACCCGAAACATCATGATGTGGGCGATGATCGGAGTTTTGGTCTGCGCCGTTTCCTCTCTTCTTATCCTCCCCCCTCGACCGAAAGAAATTCCTGGCCGAAAAAATGTTTTCCTCTTTTTCCAATGGCTTTTTTTACCCGTCACCCTTATTGCCTTTGGTTGTCTTCCCGCTTTTGAATCGCAGTTAAGGTTGATGTTAAATAAAAGGTTAGGTTTTTGGACGACAGAAAAAGTATGAACTATCTTTTCTTTCTTTCGGCCGTTTTCTTTGGCGTTTTGCCAAGCCTCGTCTGGCTCTTGTTTTATCTTAGAGAAGACGTGAGACCAGAACCGAAAGCGATGGTTTTAAAAATTTTTTTCTTGGGTGGCCTAGTCGTCTTTCCCGGTTTTTTTGTGGAAAACGAAATTTTGCGGCTGATGGAAAATTTTAATTTTTCTCTTTTTTGGAAAAACATTTTAGGAATTGCCTTGGTCGAAGAATTTTTCAAATTTCTGGTTGTTTTTCTTTTCGTCTTGAAAAATCCGGAATTTGATGAGCCGGTCGACGCCATGATTTATATGATCGTTTCGGCTTTAGGTTTTGCCGCCGTCGAAAACGTTTTGATTTTGTTTTCCGTTCCACCCTTCTTTTCTGAGCTCTTTGAATTTTCTTTGATCCGATTTTTGGGCGCCACCTTTTTACATGCTTTGGCTTCAGCCACCCTTGGCTTTTTCCTTGCGCTTTCTTTCTTCCAAAGAAAAAAATTAATCTGGTTGGGTTTTGTTTTAGCCGTTTTCTTGCATGGCCTTTACAATTTTTTTATAATGGTAGGAAGAGAAGGCGGGATTTTTGTCTTTTTCCCAACTTTTCTTTTATTCTTAGCCGTCGTTTTAATTTCCTTTGGTTTTCAAAAACTTAAAAGGTCATGGCCAATTTCTGGGAAAAATTGAAAAAGGGAATGGGAGTGGAAACGCCGCCAGAGACGGAAGAAAAAACGGAAAAGGTAAAAGAAGTTCCTAAGGAAAAAAAGGAAGAAAAGGAGAAAAAAAAGATTGAATTAAAAACAAAAAAGATCGAGATACCAGAAAAAAAGGAAAACTGGTTGGAAGCCGAAGGTCAGTTAGCAGTCGACGTTTATCAAACCGAAGACGAATTGGTCGTTCAGTCGACGATCGCCGGAGTGAAAAACGAGGATCTGGAAATCTCGATCGAAGAAGACGTCTTGACCATCGCCGGAGAAAGAAAACAGCCCTCAGACGAAGAAAGAGAGTATTTTGTCCAAGAATGTTTTTGGGGAAGGTTCTCTCGAAAGATAATTTTGCCGGTCGAGGTGAACGTTGACAAAGCCAAGGCTTCTTTAAAAGACGGAATTTTAACCGTCAGAATTCCGAAGGTCGCCAAAGAAAGAAAGAAAAAGATTTTGGTCGAAGGATAGTGCCCTCGGCAGGACTCGAACCTGCATCGGAAGCTCCGCAAGCTTCTGTTTTCTCCTTTAAACTACGAGGGCGATAGTTTATTTTAACAAAAAATCAAAAAAGGAGGAGTGACCCGAACCTGGTAAGGGAGAGGATTGCTAATCCTTCGAGCCCTAAAAAGGCTCTTGTGGGTTCAAATCCCACCTCCTCCGCTGATTTTGTCTTCACCGGGTGAAGCCTTGGCCAAGCAAAGGCCGATGATTTTTTTCGCTCCGGCTTCCTTTAAAACCTTGGCTGCTTCTTCCATCGTCGCCCCGGTCGTGTAAATGTCATCGACCAAGAGGATTTTTTTTCCAAAAATGGCCTCTTTTTCTTTTACTTGAAAAACTCCCTTGATGTTTTCCCTTCTTTCCCTTTCACCCAACTCAACTTGAGGAAGGTTGTCTCTGGTTCTCAAAAGTCCTTCTCTGATCAAAGGAATTTTTAAAAACTTGGCCAACTCTTTGGCTATTTCTTCAGCCTGGTTAAAACCTCGCCATCTCATCCTTCTTTTTGTCAAGGGAATGGGTAAAAGATAAAACTCAGAGAAATCTGGCATTTTTTCCAAAAGGAGAAAATGTTGTATAATCAAAAAAGAAAGGTCTTTGGCCAGTTCTTTGACAAAGGGTGAATACTTAAAACTGACAATCAGTTTTTTTAGCAAAGGATTTTTATATTCTAAGGGAAAATACAAATCAGAAAGGTAGGGAGAAGAAAAAGGAAGATGGTTTTTAAAAATTTCTAGGGTTTCTCGACAATCTTCGCAAAGATATTCTCCTTCTTTCTGACAACCAAAACAAAATTTTGGAAAAAAAACGTCTAAAAGAAAATCCTTTATCCTTTCTTTTTCCATCATTTTTATGATACAATTTAAAAAAGGAAAATGATATCCCTTTTCAAAAAAAATTTTTTAGGAATAGACATCGGGACAAACGCCATCAAAGTAGTGGAACTTTCCAAAAGTGGGAAAAAAATAAAACTTGAAAATTACGGCGAAATCTCGACGGAAGTGCTTTACGGCGCTCCTTTTCGGACTTTAGAAAAAGGGGTCTTGCAATTTGAAGCAGAAAGTATCTCTCAGGCTTTAAAAATCGTTTTTCAAGAAATGAAAGTCAAGGCAAAAAAAGCTTCTTTTTCCATTCCTGATTTTGCCAGTTTCTTTACCACCTTTATCTTACCGCCGATGAGCAAAGAAGAAATTCCCCAGGCGGTAGTCAACGAGGCGAGAAAATACGTTCCCGCGCCTGTTTCTGAACTTTTTTTGGATTGGCAATCGATCGACCTAAAAAAAATCGACCACCAAACCGGCTACCAAATCCTTTTGGTCGCCGTTCCTCTAAAAATCATCGAGCAATACCGCCAAATCTCTGCTAAACTAGATTTAGAGTTGGTTTCTTTAGAAGCTGAAGTTTTCAGCCTCATTCGAGCCCTGGCCAGCGAGGAAAAAGGGGTAGTCGGTTTGGTCGATTCTGGAGCAAAAACGACCACTTGCAGTATCGTCGAAAACGGAATTTTAAAAATCTTCCACAGCTTTGACCATTCCGGAGAGAGATTAACAAAAAAAATCGCCGAAGCCCTTTCGCTCGATTACGAAACGGCGGAAAAGTTAAAAAGAAAATACGGCCTCACTTTCGGTCCTGATTTGGTCGGAAAAAAAATAGGGGAAATTTTAAAAGAAGAAGTCGATTTAATCATCAAAGAAATAGAGAAGGTTTTCAAAAAATTTTATCTTGAGGAAGGGAAGGATGTAGAAAAAGTCATTTTTGTTGGGGGGATGGCCCTTTTGTCTGGTTTGTTGAACTACTTGGAAGAAAATGTTAAAAAGAAAGTAGAAATCGGCCAGCCCTTCAAAAACGTTTCTTATCCCGAGATTTTGAGAAAAAAAATAGAAAAAATCGGTCCGGCTTATGCGGTGGCGGTAGGGCTGGCCCTTTCTGGGTTTAAAAAATGATTCTATGCAAATCATCCCCAAAAAAATAGAAAAAGTTTCTCCCTGGGAAAAATACTTGTTTCAGTTTTTTCTCTCGCTTTTTTTAATTTTGGTTTTGGTTTCCGTTTTTCTTTTTATCTTTGAAAAGAGAACAGAAATTAAAATCGGAGAAATCAAAGAAAAAATAAAATCTTTAGAAAATCCCCAAAACCTTGAAACCGAAAAAACCGTTTTAACTTATCAAAAGAAGATCGAAGATTTTAAGAAAGTTCTTTCCCAGCATTCTTTTCCCTCAAAACTCTTTCCCTTTTTAGAAAGCAAAACCCTTTCTGGTGTTGTCTTTTCCAAAATGGACGTTGACTTAGTCAACTCAAAAGTTTCTCTTTCTGGTCAGGCAGAAAATTTCCCAACTCTAGGCCAACAGATTTTGATTTTCAAAGAAGAACCGCTCGTCAAGGAACTTAGTTTGAAAAACGTTTCCTTGTCAGAAGAAAAAAAGGTAAAATTTGATTTGGAAATCACCTTAGACCAAAAAATTTTTCAATATGGAAGATAGAAATTTTATTTTAACCATCTTTTTCATTTTAGCCTCTTTTTTCCTTTTTCTCTTTTTCCTTTTCCCCCATTTCCAAAATTTCTTCATCTTACAAAGTGAATTAAAATTCGAGAAAAAATTGCTCAAGGCAAAAGAGGATTATTTCAAAAACATTCAAAATCTCTTAAGTGAATTGAAAACCTACCAAAATGAGTTAGACAAAATTGACGTTGCTTTGCCTAAAGATCCTTTCTTACCCGAAACTTTAAACCTTTTGGAAAAAAAGTGTCGAGAGAAAGGGCTTGATTTGAAAAAAATCAGTTCTTCCCAAAGTTTGGAAAAGAAAGAAAAAGAAGGCAGTTTAGAAGAGACGACGGTCGAGCTCTCCTTGTACGGCAATTATCGTTTGTTCAAAGATTTTCTTTCTGAATTGGAAAAATCGGCTCGTTTCATCGAGGTCGAAAAAATTTCCCTTTCTCCTTCAAAAGAAGGAGGTATAGATTTCGACCTGGTCGGCAAAATCTACCACTACTAAAATGCCCATCCCCATCACCGAACAAGAAAAAAGACAAAGAAACCTCATCATCCTTTTGGTCATCCTTGCCTTGATTACTTTTTTTACCCTTTATTTTGGCTTGAAGAAAAAGGGAGAAGGGGCGCCAAAAGAAGCGGAAATTTTCGTTCCACCAAAAGAAGTAAAAATAGACTTTGAGGTTTTAAAAAATCCCATTTTTGAGGAACTAGAGATGCCAGAAAAAATTCCCCCTCCAGCAACTAGCGGAAAGGAAAATCCTTTCTCTCTCTAAAATCATGGCTTTAATCAGGGAGCTGGCCAAAAGAGGAATTTTAGAAGAAAAAACGGCCTCAGAATTAGAAATCGAAGCCAAAACTTCCGGAAAAAAAGAGGAGGAAATTTTGTTCTCGAGAAATCTCGTGCCAGAAGAAACGATTTTTTCTGTTAAGTCAGAGTTGGTCGGCGTGCCTTACCGAGAAATCGACCCGGAAGAAGTTACTTCCGAAGCCTTGGAACTGATGCCAGAAGAAACGGCCAAGCACTACCAGATGATTCCGATTTCTCTCGAAGGAAAAACCTTAACCGTGGGAATGGTCTATCCAGAAGACCTTGCCTCTCAAGAGGCGCTTCAGTTTTTACTCAGAGAGAAAAACCTTCGGGCCAGGTTTTTCTTGATTTCTTTCTCCAATTTTCAGAAACTTTTGGCTCAATATCGGGCCCTAAGCCGAGAGTTGGGAAAGACGATAGAGGAATTAGAAAAAGAAATGAAACTGGAAAGAAGAGTAACCGCTCCGGAAATCGAAAGGTTAGCCGAAGAAGCGCCGGTAGCAAAAACGGTCGCCGTCATTTTAAGGTATGCCGTCGAAGGAAAAGCCTCTGACATTCACATCGAATCTTTAAGAAACAAACTGAGGGTGAGGTTGAGATTTTTGGGAAATTTGTATTCTACCCTTTTTTTACCTCTCAGCGCCCATCCGGCCATCGTTTCGAGGATAAAAATTCTGGCTAACCTGAGAATCGACGAAACCAGGATCCCTCAAGACGGCAGGTTCACCAGCGAAGTGGCCGGAAAGAGAATCGACTTTCGAGTCTCCACTTTTCCGACCGCCTTTGGCGAAAAGGTAGCGATCAGGGTTTTGGACCCAGAGGTCGGTCTGAAAAAGTTTGAAGAATTGGGTTTGTCCCCAAAAAATTTTGAGGTCGTCAAGAAAAACATCAAAAAACCTTTTGGCCTGGTTTTGGTCACCGGTCCGACCGGTTGCGGAAAGACGACCACCCTTTATGCCATTTTACAAACTTTAAACCGAGAAGAAGTAAACATCGTCACCTTAGAAGACCCGGTAGAATACTTTATCGACGGCATCAACCAATCCCAGATCAGACCAGAGATTGGTTACGATTTTGCCACCGGTTTAAGACACATTTTACGACAAGACCCAGACATCATCATGGTCGGGGAAATCAGGGATTCAGAAACCGCCTTTTTGGCAACTCATGCCGCTTTAACCGGTCATTTAGTCCTTTCCACTTTGCACACCAACAACGTTTTGGGAATCATCCCCCGTTTGCTCGATTTAGGCGTTCCTCAGTTTTTGATCCCTCCGACTTTGAGTTTGGGAATCGCCCAACGTTTAGTGAAAAAACTTTGCCAAAATTGTAAAAAGAAAGTTAAACCTACCGAAGAAATGAAACAGTTGATTTTAGCTGAGTTGGAAAAAATGCCAGAAAATGTTAAAAAAGAATTAAAGATAAAAAAAGATTTTTATGTTTACGAACCGGTTGGCTGCAAAGAGTGTGACGGAAAAGGGTTCTCTGGCCGGATTGGCCTTTTCGAAGTTTTGGAAATGACCAGGGAATTGGAGGAAATCATTTTGAAAGAACCGACGGAAACGAAAATCGCCCAAGAAGCTCAAAGGCAGGGAATGTTAACGATGCGGCAAGACGGTATTTTAAAAGTTTTAGACGGAGTTACCACCATCAGCGAGGTCTTAAAAGAAACAAGCGAATAAAATGGCTTATTATTCAAGTCAACTAAAAACTTTGTTAGAGTTAACGGTAAAAAGAGAGGCAACTGACCTTCATCTTTCGGTCGGCCATCCCCCGATTTTAAGAATCAACGGCCAACTCACCCCTTTGAAAGAGGAGCCGGTTTTGACTCCAGACGACACCGAAAGGTTGGCCAGGTTTTTACTCACCGACCAGCAAGAGGAAAGGTTGTTGAAAGAAAGGGAAATCGATTTTTCTTACGAGTTTGAAAAGAAGGCGCGTTTCCGGGCAAACGTCTTTTACCGTCGAGGGGTGATCTCGATCGCGTTAAGAAGAATCCCGATCAAAATCCCGACCCTAGACGAATTGAACAGGCCAGCCATTTTGCATCGTTTCGCTCAGGCTGAACAAGGGTTTTTGCTCATCACCGGACCTTCTTCTCACGGCAAATCGACGACCTTGGCCAGTTTGGTCGATGAAATCAACCATACCCGACCGGTCCACATTATCACTATCGAAGACCCGATCGAGTTTGTTTTCGAAGATGACAAAGCCGTCATCGACCAAAGAGAAGTCGGTTCTGACACTCTTTCTTTTCCCAAAGCCCTCCGCTCCGCCCTCAGGCAAGATCCCGATGTCATCATGGTTGGAGAAATGAGGGACCCAGAAACGATTTCCACCGCCTTAACCGCGGCTGAAACCGGCCATTTAGTCCTCTCCACTTTGCATACCAATTCCGCCGCCGAGACCATCCACCGCATCGTCGATTCCTTTCCTGGCGAACAACAAAACCAAGTGAGAAGCCAGCTTTCTGGTTGTCTTTTGGGAATCATCTCTCAAAGGTTGCTTCCAAGGTTAAGAGGGGGCTTGACCGTGGCTTGCGAAATAATGATCAACACCCCAGCCACCGCCAACTTGATCAGAGAAAACAAAATTTACGAAATCCCCTCGATCATCCAAACCTCCTCTGAATCGGGGATGATGAGTTTGAACAAATCTTTGGCTGAATTAGTCAAAAAGAGAGAAATTTCTTTAGAAACCGCCTTGGCCTATTCTTTAAATCCAGACGAATTGTTAATTCTTTTAAGAGAATGAAGTTTCGTTACCAAGCCAGAACAAAACAAGGGGAAATCAAAACCGGAATCGTCGAAGCCTCAAGCCGGGAGGCGGCGATAAAATTGCTTCAAAAATTTGACCTTTATGTCACCCTTTTGAAAGAAGAGCGGGGGCTTTTTTGGTTAAGGCCGGTCAGAATTTTCCCCAGTATTTCCCTGAGAGACATCTTTCTCTTTTTCCGCCAGCTGGCGGTGATGTACGAAGCAAACATTCCGATCGACGAAATCCTTCACACCTTAGCCAGTCAAACGACCAACCCTGAATTTTCTGAAAAGATTTCAGAGATCGCCAGAGAAGTGGAGGCGGGAAGCCGTCTTTCTCGCGCCCTTTCAAAACATCCAAAAATTTTTCCGAGGTTTTACACGGCCATCGTCGAAAGCGGAGAAGCAGCTGGCAAACTCTCCCAAAACTTGAAATATCTAGCTGATTACTTGGAAAGGAGATACAATTTAGAGCAAAAACTGAAACTGATGATGCTTTATCCAGCTTTGGTTTTGGTCGTTTTCTTGGCCGTCGCCTTTTTGATGTTTTTTGTCGTCTTTCCCTCCTTTGAAAAATTGTTTGCCGAAACAAACGTCCAACTCCCCCTGCCAACAAAGATTTTTTTAGCCACCAGCCGATTTTTGAGAGAAGAGTGGCCCCTTCTTTTCTTCCCGACCCTGATCGTCCTCGTTGGCTTTTATTTCTACACTAAAACCAGGGAGGGAAAAGTGCTTTTGGACTATCTTTCTTTGCGCTTACCGATCATCGGTCCCCTAACCCAAACCAACATTCTTTCTCGTTTTTGTGAAAGTTTTTACACTTTAACTTCTGGCGGGATTTTGATCACCCAGGCCTTAGAAATCCTCGAGGGCACGGTCGAAAACGCCCTTTACAAAGAAACGATTACCAATTTCAAAGAAGGGTTGAAAAAAGGGCTTTTGCTTTCTTCCCTTTCTTTCTTGTATCCAAAACTTTATCCGCCGATCTTCAATCAAATGATTGCGGTTGGAGAAAAAACCGGAAACTTGGACCTTTCTTTGAAAATTTTAGCCAGTTTTTACCAAGAGGAAGTCAACCGAAGAATCGACCGCCTGACCGAACTCATCGAACCCTTGCTTATCATCTGTCTCGGGCTTTTGGTTGCCTTTTTAGCCTTTTCCCTCTTCCTCCCTCTTTACAGGGTCATTTCCGCTTTCTAAAATAGAAATGAAAGGTCAAAATAAAGGTCGAAAAAATTTAAAAACATGAAAAAAAGAGGTTTTACCTTAATCGAATTGTTGGTGGTCATCGCCATCATCGGAATTTTGGCTGCCATCGTCTTGGTAAGTTTGGGTGGAGCGAGAAATAAAGCCAAGGATGCCAGAATTCAGGCTGATCTAGGACAAGTAAGAAATATTGCTGAAATGATTCAAAGTGAGGCGAGTAATGGTTATACAGATTTGTGTTCGGGAGGTACTTTGAATGAAGGTCTAACTACCTATGGTACCCAATTAGGAGCCATAGAAAATGATCTTCGTGCTCTAGGTAGCTCAAATACTTGTTATGCTTCTGCTAACGCCTATTGTGTGAGCGCTCCTTTGATTGCTCAGTCAGGTAAATACTACTGTGTTGATTCCACCGGTTTAGCCACGACTACAGGTAATAGCAGTGCCTGCGATAGTACAAACTTTGATTGCAAATAAACTTTGATTGCAAACCTGAGAAAATCTTACTTTTAGGAGAAAAGATTAGTGATTTGCCAAAATAAAATTTGCCTTGGTTAAATTTGGCCAAGGCAAATTTTTTTGTTAAAATTGTTTGATGTTCGAAATTTTGCTTTGCTCATTTGTTTTCATTTTTGGTTTAATCGTAGGCTCTTTTTTAAATTGTGTGATTTACAGATTAGAAACCAAAGAAAGTTTTTTAAAAGGAAGGTCTTATTGTCCTCGTTGCAAACACATTTTGTCTTGGAAAGATTTGGTCCCGATTTTCAGTTTTTTGTTGCTCAAAGGAAAATGCAGATATTGCCAAAAACCGATCTCTTTGCAGTATCCGCTGGTCGAGTTTTTCACCGGAATTTTGTTCGTCTTTACTTTTTACCAATTTCTCTCGACAAATCCCTCCAACCTCTTGATTCTCCTCTGCCAACTCTCGGTCGTCAGCTGTTTAATCGTCGTTTTCGTTTTTGACTTAAAGCATTATTTAATCCCCGATCAGATAATCTATCCGGCGATTTTCTTTTCCCTTTTTTGCCAACCCTTTAAAATTTGGAATTTGGCATTGGGAATTTTGCCTTCTCTTTTTTTCTTGATGATAATTTTAATCTCAAAAGAAACCTGGATGGGCTGGGGAGATTTCAAACTGGCGATTTTAATGGGAATTTTTTTGGGTTGGCCAAAAATTTTGACCGCCCTCTTTTTTGCCTTCTTTAGCGGAGCCTTAATCGGCCTGGTTTTGATCGCTTTGAAAAAGAAAAAACTGAAATCTCAAATTCCCTTTGGTCCCTTTTTGGTCGCCGGCACTTTTTTTGCCTTCTTTTTTGGTCAGGAAATGTTTTCCTTTTATTTCCAATGAAAATTTGCTAATCTAATTTAATAAAGGTTTTTAAAGGTCAGCGCAAAAAATATGTCTTCCCCCGTTTCAAAAAAATTTTTAGCGATTTACATTCTTTCAGTGATCGTCGCCGTCTTGGTCGGAGCCGGAGTTGGTGGTCTCTTGGTAAAGAACAAATATCAGGCAAAACTGGAAAAACTCCAGGCTGAAAGCCAAAAAGAGATTAGTTGGTTAAAATCGGTGTTGGAAAGGTTCTATCCGCCGCTGCCAAAAAGGCTCTACAACGTCAGCGGAGTGGTTTCAACAGTCGGAGAAAACTTTTTGATAATCCAAGCCCAAATCAGGGTTAGCCAGTTCCCTCTGCCTGACGGAAAAGATGTCGAAAAGCGAATAATGAAGATAAACTTAACCAAAGAGACAAAAATTTTTAAAGCCGGAGAAAAGGGAGAGATAAAAGAAATAAGTTTGAGCGAGATAAAGCCGGGAAGTATGGTTTTCGTCAACGCCAGCGAAGAGATTGGAAACAAAACCGAAGTTTCAGCAAGCGCCGTCCAACTGGTGAGATAAAATTTTTAAAAATTACCAAAACTCAACTTGAAGAAAGTTTTTGATTTTTTTAAAATTTGGGTAGAGGTACCTAAAAAATTAAAAAAGGAGGTGAAGATAAAATGATAAACGTTGGAGAGATAAACGTCGAAGAGCATTTAGGCCTTGTCCTTAAATTGGCGAAACGATATTTGGTGGTTGTTAGACGCCTTGGATTGTGGGGAATTTCTTTCTATGATCTGGTAGGGGAAGGGATCACAGGGCTATTGAAGGCGAAAGAAAAGTTCGATCCCAAAAGGGGGACAAGGTTTTCAACCTACGCCACCCCAAAAATCAGGGTTGAGATGCAACGGTTAATCAAGAGGGAGTTAAAAGCGGCGAGAGTTTGGCCCTCTTCCCAGATTTTCCCAGAAAATGAGGAAGGAGAAATTGAGGATATAATAGAAAAGATAGCTGGGGAGAATGAAAAAGAGGACGAAGCAAGAGAGGAGGCAAGGGAGGTGATTAAAAACATAATAAAAAAATTAAATTTGAGGGGAAGGCAGAAAAGAATTCTCCTTCTGAGAGGGAAAGGGGAAACTTTCCGAGAAATAGGAAAAAAACTGGGGGTGTCGCAAGAAACGGTGAGGATGGATTTGAAGAAAATAAGCAAAAGTGTAAGGGCCATTCTGAAAGGAGGTGAAAAAATATGAGAATGGTTGAGAGGATGCTGAAGATTTTTTTTAGGGTAGCGGATGGAGGAGTAATTATCACTCTCTTGATTTTGTGGGCGTTGCTGGGAGTAATTTATTCTGTTGGGAAACTCCTCGGGGCAGAAGTTGATATTGAAGAGTAGACGGGCTTTTGCCCGTTTTTTTAATTTCTTCTTTTCTAAAAACTGAGACAAATTCAAAAATTTGATTCTTTTTCAGAAAAGAATATAATGAAATTATGGCAAAGATTGTCGAAAAAAATTCAATAAAAATTGGAAAGGAACCAGTGGTGATTTTGCCCTTGAGAAAATGGAAAGAAATCGAAAAAACCCTCGAAGATTTAGAAGATGCGATTAGGTTTCAAAGAGCAATTTCTGATCCAAAAAATCAAAAACTTATTTCTTTTGAAAAAGTAAAGAAAATGTTAAAGCTTCCCTAAATGTTTGAGATTTATTTTAGACCGAGGGCGCTCAGTTGGCGCCTTCGTGTTGGTCGATGGAGAATTTTATTTGCTTTATTTGATAAAGAAAAACGAATTGAGATTGTGGATATATTTTTGAGAAAGGGAGAAGATTACAAAAAGAGAATAAAATTAATCAAATGAAACGAACTTCTCCTAGGTCAGACCTAGGATTATTTGACGCTTTTTTCAAAAGAGATCGAGATTTTATAGATGGGATTTAGCTGAAAGATTATAAGTTACAAAATACGACGATCGTCGCAAATTATAACAGATAAAAACACCCCTAGGTCAGACCTAGAAATCCACTCCTAGGTCAGACCTAGGATTAAGACCTAGGATTAAACTATGCCAAAAGAGAAAAGGGAATTTGTTAATGGGGAAATTTATCATATTGTGCTAAGGAGGGTAGGAAACGAATTGCTTTTTGGAGACGTTGACGATTACTATCGAGGAATTTTTTATATCTATGAATGCAACGATACAAATCCAGTTAAAATAAAAGAAAGAAGGGAAGCCAGAGCCAAATTCAAAGAAATGATGAAAAAGGTCAAGGCTGAAGAAGTGCCAACTACCTTAGTTTGGAAAGACAAGAGGGATAAATTAGTGGAAGTTTTGGCCTTTTGCCTAATGCCAAATCACATTCATTTATTAGTGAGGCAGTTAAAGGATAAAGGGATCAGTAAATTCGTTCAAAAGATTGCCTCAGGATATGCTTGCTATTTTAAAAGAAAATACGGGGTTAAACTCAGAGGGCATTTTTTCCAAGATAGGTTTACCGCCGTCCGCGTTAACACGGACGATCAATTGAGGACAGTTTTTGTTTATATTCATTCAAACCCCGTTTTATTACTTGAGCCAGAATGGAAGGAAAAAGGAATTGAGAACTTTGAAAAGACAATCAAATTTTTAGAAGAATACAAATGGTCAAGTTATCAAGATTATTTGGGCAAAAAGAATTTTCCCTCAGTAACTGAAAGAGAATTCACTTTTGGGGTGATGGGTGGAATAGAGGGGTGTCGAAAATGGGTCGAGGATTGGCTAAAATTTAAAAAGGAAATTCGAGAACTAATGAAAAAATTCGAGCCCCTCTCCCTAGAAAAACACTCCTAGGTCTGACCTAGGAATCATTTGACTCTTTTTTCAGAAAAGAATATAATGAAATTATGGCAAAGATTGTCGAAAAAAATTCAATAAAAATTGGTAAGGGAGCGGTGGTGATTTTACCATTAAAAGAATACAAAAGATTGTTAAAATACGAATTAGAAAAGGAATACATCGATGAGATTGTCAAAGAAGGCCTGAAAGAAAAAAAAGAAAGAAAAACCGAACCTTTAGAAAAATTTCTCAAAAGAGAATATCCCAAATTATATGAAAATTACACGTATTGAGGTTTCTTCTCGTTTTAAAAGATCTTTTAGAAAACTTCCCTCAAAAATTCAAAGAAAAGCTATTTTGAAAACTAAATTCTTCAAAGAAAACCCATTCGACCCTCGACTAAGAACTCACTCTTTATCGGGAAAAGAAAAAGAATGTTGGGCTTTTTGGGTAAATTACAAGTATCGAATAAAATTTATCTTCCTTTCAGATGAGGAAGTTTTATTTTTAGACGTTGGCGCTCACGATATTTACAAATAGTAAGAACTTGGCTAGGTCAAACTTCGGGGTCCAAAAATTAGAAAAACACTCCTAGGTCTGACCTAGTTTCCGAACTTGACAGGGGGGGGTTGGCGTTTTAAAATGGAAATGGAGGTCGGTCCTATGATGAAGGCCTCAACAAATTTTTATTTCAAGCCACTTTGAAGTGCGAAGGTGGCTTTTTTTATTTTTTAGCACCTTAAAAAACTAAAAAAGGAGGTGATTCAAATGAAAAAGGTGCTAGTGTTCCTCTTGGTTCTTTTTGGTGTTTGTTTGATAGCCCCAATAGCCCCAACAAAAGGTAAGGTTAGCAAGCCAAAGCAAAGCGCAAAGAAGGTGGAAAAGATAACCGACCCCTACTACCGCCTGCAAGCGCCGTTTGTCAAAACAAAATGGGAATGGCTCGGAGATTTCGTTCCCAACCTTGACAGCTACAGTATCTGGATTGGCGATGTGGAAATCGACCCCAAAGATCCCAACCATTTCCTCGCCACGCGTGAAGACGACACTGCTATTTACGAGTCGTTCGATAGCGGAAAAACCTGGCAGTTAAAACTCCGAATATGCCACATCGACCCAAAGAAGATCAAGATAGAGATCCCAAAGAACATTCCTCCGGGTTACTCTGTTTATTATCATAGTAGGTGGGGGTTAGAGAGAGTACAAAAGGATGCCCGGCCAGAAGGCTACGTTGGATATGTAAAAAAGTTGGTATGGAAAAACGGTTACTTTTACTTTGCTTCACCGGCAATCGAAGGCGCTTGTTTGTATCGCACCAATGATTGGGAAAACTTTGAGGTTGTTTTCGCGACGATGTTTTATGTTCCCACCTGGTGTAACCGCGGCGACCAAAGCGATTCTCCTTGTCGGGACATTGACGATTTCTTGGTCACAGACGATGGCACAATCTATGCGCTAACACGGTTCATAATACCAAAAGAAATTTCTGGAAGAAGCCAGGACTTAATCTATGAACTCTGGAAAATAAAGGAAGGAGAAACGAAAGTAGTATGGAGGGCAGAAAGATATTACGCCTGGAAAACGGCGTATGCTTTCGATAAAATTCTATTCGTCGACAACGAACTGAAGGTAAGAGATAAAGTATCACCTTTTGACACTCCAGATGATGCGGGTTGGTTCAAACACACATCCTATGCAGATTGTTGTTTAGAAGATCTTTACCGTCCCAAGGATATGGTCTGGCTGGGGATATGGCGTTGGTTTGACGGCAAAGAAATCAAAGGCTATCCCTGGGGGGATGATGAACAAAAGATCCTTGAAAAATGGATAGAAAGAGCATCTGAGTCGAAAGACAAACCCGACGCCTTCTTCTACGTCAAGAAATACGGAAAAGTTTTCATCGTGGCGGGAATCGATGGGATGTCCTTTATTACCAAAGACGGCGAAAAGTGGAAAAAAGCCTATCCAGAACCGGAAACCAAATACGGTTCCTGGAAGTCGGTGTTAATTTTCAAAGACAACTGGGGCTATCTCTTTGCCAACGGCCGGGTCTGGAGGATCGACCTCGAAAAGCTCATAAGGGAGGACTTTTAGTCCTCCCTTTTTTACTTGACAGGTTTCTTTGGTTTTTTAAAATAAAATAAGATGGCCAAAGGAAAAATAAAAAATTTTTTCTTTCTTACTTTTCTCTTTTTTGTTTTATTTTTTCCTTTAAAATCTCTTGATTATTCTTTAAATTCTCGTTCTCTTTCTCTAAACTCATTTTTGGTATCTTTCAATTATCCAGTTTTCTTAACTGACGGCAGTAGTCAAGGAAAATGCGACTGGGACGCTGGGTTGGTGCCAGCACCCATCAGTGGTTACTATTCTGGCGGTTGTTACTATTGTAGTGAGACAGCTAAGACGTGTGGTGAGTGTAATTCCTTGAAACAAGGATGGTGGTGCGGTTGTGAGGGAAAATCTCCGGGGCAAGTAGGTAATAGGATATGTCGAGGAAAGGACGTCGGGACGGAGTGTTGCACTCCTAACAAATGTATTAAAATAATACAGGGCAAATGTGTGTATAAACCGGATACAGGTCGGGAGAAGGAATGCCACGAAGAATATTGTCTCCGATGCGTGTATGATGATGAGTCTGAATCTGGTTGTATAACTTCCGCGAGTACTGCCTGCGGACATTATGGCCAGCCTTGTACCAACCAGGGATGTTTTGATAATTTAGTGTGTTGTCCGTTAAAAGATAGCCAGGGCAACATAGTATATAGATGTCTTGACAGCTGCCCTCAGTGCATTCAAAGCGGAACTCATATCAAGGAGTGTTCCGACTCTTCTAAATCTCAACGTTGCTATTGTTGCTCGCAAATTTGTTGGGACGGAGTATTATATGCAGTAGGTTCTGTTGATAATTATTCTTTAGTGGTAGACGAGAGGGCGCCTCTTTGCTGTAAGCAAGAATGTAAAACTAAATGCGGTGGCACACCAAAAGATATCAACGTGGCTGTGTGTACGGCTGAAGGAACCTGCACGGAGATAAAGACGAAATGTCCGTACTCAAAGTGTTGCGCAACCACAAAAGCGGGTTACGCCGGTTGTCTCACTGGTGAGTGCGAGCCAGGAGCGACAACAAGCTGTGGCACTTGTGGAGTGAAAGTGTGTAAAGATGATTGCACCTGGGGAGATTGCCAGTCAGATTCTTCAAAATGCAGTGGTGATTGCCCGGTTTGCAAGCCAGAATATTCCGCCTATCCGCCGAATGGGAAATTAGTGGGTTATTTCTGCGAAGCCGACGATTCAAAATGTGCGGGAACGGTAGATTCTTGTTTTTGCAAAGGTGAAGGTGACATAGTCGCTTACCGGCCCTCAGATAATACTCCGCTCTATCTCACCTACAACTGCCATCCTTGTTATAATCCCGGTGGCTGTTGCGTGACGAAGTGTACGCCTGGGGCTAGCCCGCCAGTAGGACCGTGTCAAACACCCTTCCCTGACAGTAGTCTCTGTCCTCCTACTTATGTTCAACCCCCTTGCGGTCCATTTGGATGTCCGCCGCCGATGTTGGTTGACCAGTACTGTTATTTGGGTGAACCTTGTGAATGTCATCCAGAAGGATGGCAACCACCACCAACGCCCTGCCAACCTGGAGCGCCATGTGGATATTGCGGACAGTGGACGTGTATTGGCGATCAATACGATCAATGTATAAATCAAGGGGTTTGTCTCCCAAGCTCTACGGTTTCATGCAGGGGACCGCACAATTGTCCGGGAAAGATGCATTGTAACGCTAGCTGTCAGTGGGAAGCCTGTCAAGAAGAAGGGATGGAATGCGATCCTGCAGTAGACAAGAAAAGAGAGTGCGGAACTTGCGCCTATCAAACTTGCGATCCTAATACATGTAAATGGGGACCTTGTCAATTTGTTGGAGAGTGTATACCTGGGGCAGAAAGGTCCTGTGGTTCTTGCGGAATTCAAACCTGCGATAATAAATGCCATTGGAGCTCTTGTCAAAAGAATGATTCTTTATGTGGAGGTGAGTGTGGCGTTTGCAAATCAAAAGATAATGGGCGCACATACAACTGTTATCCAGACGACTTAAAATGTGCTGGCACCACCGGTTCTTGCACCTGTCAACAAGAGGGCAGTAATTGGTTCTATTGTGCGGGATGTTATCCGTCCGGATGTTGCGACCCAGAGTGTGAAACTTACACTTATATGGGCGAACAAAAACGTCGATGCACTCGTGGCCTCCCGAACAATGCTCTTTGTGGAATCGACGGGACCTGTAAATCCGATTGCACTTGTATTTATCCATCTCCATCTCCCACTCCAACACCAAGTCCAACACCTACTCCAACACCGACGCCAACTCCATCGCCATCTTCTAGTCCACCGCCAGGTCCCAGTCCATCGCCATCTTCTAGTCCACCGCCAGGTCCCAGTCCATCGCCATCTTCTAGTCCACCGCCAGGTCCCAGTCCATCGCCATCTTCTAGTCCACCGCCACCACCACCAAGTTTCCCTAACTGGGAATGGAAGGAAATTCCGCCGTTTCTCATTTTGGGAATTTTGATGGTGGCTGGCTTACTCCCCGAATCTTGGCTCAAATTGCCTAAATCATGGTTCAAAAAAAGAAAAAAATAAAAGGGTTTACCTTGGTTGAAACGATAGTGGTCATTTTTATCATCGTTTTGCTCTTGGGTGTGGTCTTGGCTAATTATCGCGCCGAAGAAAGACAATATTCGCTTTTGCGCTCGGCTCACAAACTGGCTCAGGATTTAAGAGAGGCAGAAAAAATGGCTATGGCCGCGGAAATTTCGTTAGTTTCGCAACAATGTTCACCAAATTATGGATATGGTCTCCATTTTGAAAAAAATACAGATTCTTATTTCTTTTTTGTAGATTGCGACGGTAACAAGACTTATGATAAAGGAAAAGATCAAGAGGTGCTTTCAATTTCCCTTGAACCAAAAATTTCAATCAGTGACCTCTCTCCTGGAGGAAATCGACTCGATGTCATTTTTTCTCCACCAGATCCTACAGTCACAATTAATCCTAATCCTAACAACGAAAATCATGCAACATTAACTTTGCAAAACATCATCGACAACCAAACAAAAAAGGTTATAATTTATGGTAGTGGGGCGATCGAAATAAAATGAAAAGAGGATTTACCATTTTGGAATTACTTTTTGTCATTTTCATTTTGACCGTCGGAATCGGTGGGGCTTTTTATCTTATCAGTCAAACCTTTTGGGGTGTTTCGGTGACAAAGAATAGGTTGGTCGCCGCTTATTTAGCCCAAGAGGGAATAGAAGAAATAAGGAACAAAAGAGATGAAAATTTTTTAAAAGGCACCCCATCATGGACCGACGGTATCCCTCAATCCCGGACTGACTCGATTCCGCTTAATAATAGAAATTTTACAAGAAAGATTACCACATCTTCAGATACCGATAAATTAATAGTAACCTGCGAGGTCTCTTGGTTTGAAAAAGGTCTGCCCCAGTCATTAACAGTGGTCGAGCGATTAACCAATTGGAAACAATGAAAAAAGGCTATACTTTAATCGAAATTTTAGTTGCCATTTTCATTTTCTCGATTTTGGCTTTGGCTTTGGCCGAAAGTTTTGTTTCGGCAAGCCGAGCGCAAAGAAAGGCCTTGGCGGAAACCCAGGTCATCAATAGTACCTCTTATGTTTTAGAATATATGAGCCGAGCCTTGAGGATGGCAAAAAAAGATAGTAGCGGAAGTTGCGTAGTTCAACCAAATACTAACTACCAAGTTTTAGATAACGGAAATGGAATTAAATTCAAAAACTACAAAAACGAATGTCAAACTTTTTCGCTTGGAGGAGCAGAAGGGAAACAAATAGTCGAAAATCAATCTGTCCCTCTTACCCCAAGTGATTTGGAGGTGAAAAATTTAGAATTCACAGTAACCGGAGACACACCTGGAAGTCAACCTTTAGTTACAATCAAATTTCAAATCCAAAAACGAGATCAGCCGGAAACAAAAATTGAAATTCAAACGGCCGTTTCCCAAAGAAACTTAAATGTCCAACAATCGCAATCACAACCATAAAACAGAAAAGGAAAGAGGGGTTTCGCTTCTTTTAGCCATCTTGATTTTGTCTTTGGTTTTGGGAATCGCTCTGGGACTTTCTCTTTTGCTCACTCAGCAATTGAAAATGGTCAGGGGAATTGACAATTCGGTGGGTGCCTTTTTTGCCGCCGACAGCGGAATCGAAGATGCGCTTTTGCAATTGAAAAATGAGAAGAAAACTTGTTTTGATAAAGACACATCAATACACGGAAATTGCGGAAAAGATGGAGATGAAGAATATGATGTCAGATTTTTGCCCAAAGAAGAATGTCCGTCCGCTAAAAGTTGCGGTTGTCTTCAATCAAAAGGAAAATATCGAGGCGTTTCCCGAGCGATTGAGCTCAGTTATTAATCTTGGAAATAAAGGGTTGAAAAAGCCCTTTTTTTAATTTGCTATAATAAATTTGATGACGAAAGCCGAAGCCAAAAAAAGGGTCGAGAAGTTGAGGAAGTTGATCGAAAAGTATAGATACTCAAGGCACGTTTTGGACAAGGAGTTGGTGCCGATCGAAGTTGAGGATTCTCTAAAGAAAGAACTTTTTGATTTAGAGCAAAAATTTCCTGAATTCATCACTCCTGACTCCCCTACCCAAAGGGTCGGGGGGAAGCCTTTGGAAAAATTTGAAAAAGTGAGGCATCCGAAACCGATGCTTTCTTTTAACGATGCCTTTTCAGAAGAAGATATCAAAGATTGGTTGGAAAGAAATACAAAACTTTTAAAAAAAGAGGAGGTTTCAAAAATCGAGTTTTTTTGTGAGCCAAAGCTTGATGGTTTAGCCATCGAGTTAATTTACCGAAACGGGATTTTTGCCGTTGGTTCGACAAGGGGAGATGGTTTGGTCGGTGAAGACGTGACCCAAAATTTAAAAACGATAGAATCTATTCCTTTGAGGTTAAGGGAGGTAGAAGAGGTAATAAAAGATTTGGAAAAGAGGGGGTTAAAAGAAATCGCCAAAGAAGTGAAAAAGAATGGGTTGGCAGAAATTGTCGTCAGGGGGGAAGCGATTATTACCAAAAAAAATTTTGAGCTGGTCAACGAAGAGCAAAAAAAACTGGGGCAAAGCCCTTTTGCCAACCCGAGGAATTTAGCCGCTGGCTCGATCAGGCAGTTGGACCCAAAAATCACGGCAAAAAGAAGGCTGGACGTTCAAGTTTACGATTTGGTTTCTGAACTTGGTCAAAAAACTCATCAAGAAGAGCATCAGGTTTTGGAAATTTTGGGTTTTAAAACAAACAACAAATATTGCAAACTCTGTCGCGATTTAAAAGAGGTGGTCGAGTTTCGGGAATACTGGTTAAAGCACCGCGAGAAATTGCCATACGAGATCGACGGCATCGTCGTCCAAATAAACGACAACGAAATTTTTGAGAAATTGGGGGTGGTTGGAAAGGCGCCAAGGGCGGCGATCGCTTTCAAATTTCCTCTAAAAAAAGCGACGACCATTTTAAAAGATGTTAAGTTTCAAGTAGGGAGGACGGGAACGGTCACGCCGGTGGCGGTTTTGGAGCCGGTCGAGGTTGGCGGAGTAAAAATTACCCGGGCGACCTTACACAACGAAGATATGGTCAAAAAACTCGGGGTAAAAATCGGCGATACGGTTGCCGTCGGCCGAGCTGGCGATGTCATCCCTGAAGTCATCCAGGCCTTTCCGGAATTGAGAACGGGCAAAGAAAAAGAAATAAAGTTTCCGAAAAATTGTCCGGTTTGTGGCCAAAAATTAGAGAAAGAAAGAGGAGGGGTTCATTGGCGTTGTCTAAACCCGAAATGTCCGGCCAAAGAAAGGAGGTATTTTTATCATTTTGTCAATTCCTTCGAAATCGTTGGCCTTGGTCCGAAAATCATCGACCGGCTTTTGGACGAAGGTTTGATCGAAGACCCGGCCGACCTTTTCTTGCTCAAAGAAGAAGACGTCGCCCAGTTAGAAAGGTTTGCCGAAAAGTCGGCGAAAAATCTCATTTCGGCCATCCAGTCGAGAAAGGAAATTACTTTACCAAGGTTCGTTTATGCCTTGGGAATAAAAAACGTCGGAGAAGAAACCGCCCAAGATTTGGCTGAAAATTTCGGTTCGATCGAAAAATTGAAAAAAGCCTCCTTAGAAGAACTGGAAAAGATAAAAGATGTCGGACCGGTAGTGGCCAAATCGATTTATGAATTCTTTAGGGAAGAAAAAAATTTAAAATTTATCGAAAAGTTAAAAAAGGTAGGGGTGAGGGTCGTCGCCGAGAAAAAACCAAAACACCAACCATTGAAAGGAAAAGTTTTTGTCTTGACCGGTTCTTTAGAATCGATGACCAGGGAAGAAGCGAAAGGAAAAATAAGGGAACTGGGGGGAGAGGTTTCCGAATCGGTTTCGAAAAAAACAGACTATTTAGTCGTCGGAAAAGAGCCCGGTTCAAAGCTTGAGAAAGCGAAAAAACTCGGGGTCAAAACGATCGAAGAAAAAGAATTTTTGGAAATGCTCAAAACTTGATCGATGAAAAAGATATTTTTCCATCTAAAAAAACTTGACTGGCCGATGGTTTTTACCGTTTTTTTGTTGGTCGGGCTTGGTTTTTTGTTGCTCTACAGCTCTTCACGAGGAAACTTCTTAAACCTAAAAAAACAGGTTTTCTTTTTTTTCTTTGGTTTTTTTCTGATGCTCCTTTTTTCTTTCATTGACTGGCGGCCGCTGAAAGAAAGTACTTATTTTCTCCTCTTTTTTTATCTCCTTTCTCTCTTTCTTTTGTTTGGCCTCTTTTTCTTTGCCCCTTCTATCCGAGGAACGAAATCTTGGTACAAAATCGGCTTTTTCTCTTTTGACCCGACCGAACTGACCAAAATCGTCCTCCTCTTTTTTTTAGCCAAATATTTTTCTAGCCGGCATGTCGAAATGTATCGACTAAAACACATTTTGATCTCTGGTTTTTACGTTTCCCTACCCTGCCTTTTGATCTTTTTCCAACCAAACTTAGGTTCGGTTTTGATTTTACTCGTCCTTTGGTTGGGTATTCTTTTTCTTTCTGGGATCAAGCTCCGCCATTTTTTTCTTTTAATCTTTGTTTTTCTTTTGATCTTTCTCATCGGTTGGAAAAGTTTTCTCAAAGAATACCAAAAAGAGCGAATTTTAAGTTTTCTTTCCCCAAAAATTTCTGACCCTTTTAAAGTTGGCTGGTCCCAAAGGCAGACAAAAATTGCCATCGGTTCTGGGGGAATTTTTGGCCAGGGAATCAAAAAAGGTTCCCAAACTCAGTTAGGTTTTCTTCCCGAACCCCAAACCGATTTCATTTTTTCCGTCTTGGCTGAAGAAACCGGACTTTTTGGCGTTTTTCTCTTTTTATTGCTTTTTTTATTTTTGGTTTGGCGGATTTTGAAAATCGCCCTCGAATCAAAAAGCAATTTTCCCCGCCTTTTTTGCGGTGGTTTTGCCATCCTCTTGGTTTCCCAAACTTTCATCCATTTAGGAATGAACCTTGGCCTTTTACCGATTGTCGGCATCCCCCTTCCCTTTTTAAGTTATGGTGGCTCTGGCCTCATTTTTAACCTTTTGGGTTTGGGGATAATCCAAGGTTTCAAGGTCTATCGCTAGTTTTCTTTTGATTTGTTATAATAGGATTATGGAGAAAATTGTGGATAAAATTTTCAAAATTACGATCTATCTCTTGGTTTTCCTTTTTCCTATTTTCTTTCTCCCTTTTACTTTTGAGTTTTACGAATTTAACAAAATCTATCTTCTCTTTTACCTCCTTTCTTTTGCTTTTTTAGTCTGGTTTGGAAAAACGGTTTTTTTGAAAAAGGAGTTTGTTTTTAAAAGAACGCCTCTTGACATTTTTGTCTTTCTCTTTTTGGCTTCAGCCACCCTTTCTACCGTTTTCTCCGTTGACAAAAATTCTTCCCTCTTTGGTTTTTACGGAAGGTTTTCCAACGGCCTTTTCCCTATCTATCTCCTGGCCCTCTTTTATTTTTTGTTAATCAACGAATCCCAAACCTTGAACCTTAAAATTTTAAAAAACGTTTTCTTTTTCTCTCTTTTTCTCCTTTCTCTTTCTGCCCTTTTTTCCATCTTCAACCTCTGGCAAAAAATTCCTTCCCTTCCTCCGGTTTTCCGTCTGCGAACCTTCAATTTCCTTTCTGGAAGTTTTGAGGGGTTGGCCCTCTTTTTGACTTTTTCCGTTTCTCTTTTGGTTGGCGAAATTTTGATTTCCGAAAGAAAAAAGGATTTAATCCTTTATTTTTTCTTTCTAATTCCACCAACCCTTCTTTTGGTCTTCATCGATTTTTGGGTTTGTTGGCTGATTTTGATTTTGAGTTTTTCTGTTTACCTTTTCCTCGCCCTCCGTTTTCGTTTGTTTAAAGAAAACGTCAACCGGCTTTTGCTCCCGATCGTTTTTATCTTGATTTCTTTCTTTTTTCTCTTTTTCAACACCGCCAAAGTCTCTCCTCTTTTTGCTTTTCCAAAAGAAAAAACCTTAGAGCAAAGTTATTCTTTAAAAAGCGCCTTCGGAACCTGGAAAGAAAATTTGAAAAGTATCTTTTTCGGTTCCGGGGTCGGCACTTTTTACTACGATTTTGCCAAATTCAAACCGAAAGAGTTTAACCAAACGCCTTGGTGGCAAGTAAGATACGACCGGGCTGGTTCTTTTATCACTGAAATTTTTGGGACGATGGGAATTTTTGGAATTTTGAGCTATTTGGCTTTGGCCGTCGTTTTTCTTTTGCTTTCTTATTTCCTTTTGGCCGCCAACCATCGTTTGGTTTCACCGTCCTTTTTGGCCTTTTTAACTCTCTTTTTGGCCGGCTTTTTCTACTACCAAAACCTTCCTTTGGCCTTTGGTTTTTGGTTAGCTTTGGCCTTAGGGGTAAGTTCTTTTGAGAAATCGAGTCAAGAAATTAAAATCTCCTTCCAGAATTTTCCAGAATTGAATTTGATTTTTTCATCGATTTTCATCGCCGCCGTTTTTGGTATGGTTGTTTTGTGGTTTTTTGCCACCAAGTTTTATCTCGCTGACTTAAAATGTGCCAAAAGTTTTCTCGTCCCTTCTCTCCCAGAAAAAGGAAAATTTTTAGAGGAGGCAACAAAATTAAACCCTTATCTCTCTGCCTATCGAATCTTCCTCTCCCAAAATTATTTAGCCCAGATTTTCGAAGAAACTCAAAAACCACCGGCCAACCAAGATCTTGGAAAAATCCAAAATTTAACAGCCACGGCCATCGATCAGGCAAAATTCGCCACCGAGAGACTTTCACCAAATAACGTTGCCGCCTGGGAAAATTTAGCCATCGTTTACCGAGAAATCCAAACTTTGGCTGCCGGAGCGACTGACTGGGCGATCAAATCCTTTGAGAAAGCCCTAAAACTCGAACCGAAAAACCCCGCCCTCTTGACAGAGCTTGGTAAATTGTATTTCATAAAAGATGAGGGGAAGGCAAAAGAATGTTTTTCCCGGGCGGTGGAAATGAAACCAGATTTCTCGCCAGCCCAAATCCAGTTGGCTTTGGTTTTTGAAAAGGAAGGAAATTTAGAAGAGGCGACAAAAATTTTAGAAAAGGTGGTAAACGAAAACCCAACCGAGATCGAAGCGAGATTCCAGTTGGGAAGGATTTATTACAACAAAAGAGATTTAGAAAAAGCCCAGGCGGAGTTTGAAAACGTTTTACAAGTTTTCCCCAACCATTCAAACTCCCTTTATTCTCTTGGTTTGATTTGGAAAGAAAAGGGTGATAAAGAAAAGGCTCTTTCCTATTTTAAAAAAGTTTTAGATTTAAACCCGGGGAACCCAGAAGTGATCAAAAAAATCGAAGAATTGGAGGCAACTTCAAGCCAAAAATAGGTTGACAAAGTTTTTAAAAAGATTAAAATAAAATTATCTTTGGCTTTTCCTTCTAAATAAAAATAAAAAATAAAACCTTTGAAAGGGGCTTTTTGTTTATGAAATTCAAAAATTTTTCAAAAGCTGGTGTTTTTTTAAATCCACCCTACCTCCTTTCTTTCCAGAAGGAATGTTGGGAAAATTTTTGGCAAAAGGACTTGAAAAACCTTTTTGCCGAAATTTCTCCGATCAAAGATTACACCAAGAAGGAGTTGGAACTCCATTTTTTGGATTTCAAGCTTGGCCAACCAAACTATAAATCAGAATTGGAAGCAAGGATAAACAACGACACTTTCGAGGCTCCCTTGAGAGTAAAAGCTCGTTTGGTCAACCTAAAAACAAAAGAAATCAAAGAACAAGAAATTTTCTTGGCCAATTTCCCCTTGATGACGGAAAGAGGGACTTTCATTGTCAACGGGGTAGAAAGGGTGGCCATTTCTCAGTTGATCAGGTCGCCCGGTGTTTTTTTCGTTGCCGAAAAATTTGGTAACAATCTCCTCTTTGGCGCCAAAATCATTCCCAACCGAGGAGCTTGGTTAGAATTCCAAACCGAACCTTCGGGAGAAATCGGGGTAAAAATCGACCGAAGGAAAAAAGTTTCGGCTACTACCCTTTTGCGAGCTTTTGGTTATGACAAAGAGGAACAGCTAAAAGAAATCTTTCAAGATTCAGAAAAAGGAGAAGTCGATTTTCTAAAAGAAACTCTAAAAAGAGACCCAACAAAAAATCAGTTTGAAGCTTTGGTCGAAATATACCATGCCCTCCGACCGGGCGAAATGGTCACGCCCGACACGGCCAAAGAATTTATTTGGAATTTGTTTTTTAATTTTGAAAGGTACGACCTCTCCGAAGTCGGAAGATGGCGAATTTGGCAAAGACTTCCAAATTTAAAAGGGAAAGAAAAGATCGAAATAAAAGACAGGGTTTTGAAACCAGAAGATGTGGCCGAGGTAGTAAGAGAAATAGTCAGGTTGAACAACGACCCTCAAGCAAAACCAGACCAGATCGACCATTTGGGCAACCGCCGGGTGAGGCCTTTCACCGAGCTGTTGATCAATCGGTTGAGGGTTGGTTTGATGAGGATGGAAAGAATAGTGAAAGATAGAATGTCAACTTTAGACATTTCTACCCTCACCCCGGTCCAGTTGATCAACCCAAAACCCTTTATGGCTGTCTTGCAAGAATTTTTTACTTCCAGCCAGATGGCCCAGTTTATGGACAACGAAAATCCCTTGGCCGAATTAGAACACAAAAGAAGGCTGACGGCTTCTGGACCGGGAGGTTTAACCAGAGAAAGAGCCGGGTTTGAGGTTAGAGACGTCCAACCCTCACACTACGGCCGGATCTGCCCGATCCAAACGCCAGAAGGTCAAAACATCGGCCTGGTCACTCACTTGGCCACTTACGCCAAGCTTAACCCTTACGGCTTTTTAGAAACACCCTATTTTAAAGTGGAAAAAGGGAAAGTCACTTCAGAAATTCATTACCTCAATGCTTTTGAAGAAGAAAGGTACAACATCGCCTCAGGAACCGTTCTGATCGATGAAAAGGGAAACATCATTCCAGAAAGAGTAGAAGGGAGGATAAAAGGCGAACCGGGGTTGATCGAAAAAGAGAAAATAGATTTTATCGATGTTTCACCAGAACAATTCATTTCGGTCGCCGCCTCCCTCATCCCCTTTTTACAAAACGACGACGCCAATCGAGCCCAGATGGGAGCGAACATGCAAAGGCAGGCGGTCCCTCTCTTAAAGCCAGAACCTCCTTTGGTCATGACTGGAATAGAAAGAAGGGTGGCTTTAGATTCCGGACAGGTAATCATTGCCGAAGAAGATGGAGAGGTGGTCGAAGTCGATGCCGAACACATCGTGATAAAAATCAAAGGAAAAAATCAAAAAAAGGTTTATCGACTGAAAAGATTCTTGAGGACGAACCAATTCACCTGCTTCGATCAAAAACCGATCGTCAAAAAAGGACAGAAGGTAAAAAAAGGAGATGTCCTGAGCGACGGTGGGGCAATCTCAGAGGGATATTTGGCTTTAGGACAAAACGTTTTGGTGGCTTTTTTACCCTGGCGGGGAGGAAATTTTGAAGACGCGATCGTCATCTCAGAAAGGTTGGTCAGGGATGACGTTTTCACTTCGATCTACATCGAAAATTTTGGTTGCGACGTGAGAGAAACAAAACTGGGGCCAGAGATCACTACCGCCGACATCCCAAACGTTTCTGAAGAAAGACTAAAAGACCTAGACGAAGAAGGCATCGTCAGGATTGGAGCAGAAGTCTTTCCCAACGATATTTTAGTCGGGAAAATCTCTCCCAAGGGGGAAAAGGAATTAACGACCGAAGAAAGGTTGCTTTTGGCCATTTTTGGCGAAAAGGCAAAAGAGGTAAAGGATACTTCATTAAGGTTGGAACACGGAAAAAAAGGAAGGGTGATTAGCCGAAGGATCTTTTCTCGAGAATTGGGGCATAAGCTCGATGTCGGGGTGATAAAAAGGATCGAAATCGAAATAGCCGAGCTGAGAAAGATTCAGGCCGGCGACAAACTAGCCGGACGACACGGAAACAAAGGGGTGGTCTCAAAAGTTTTACCGATAGAAGAAATGCCATTTTTAGAAGACGGGACGCCGGTCGATGTCATCTTGAGCCCTTTGAGCGTCATTTCGAGGATGAACCTTGGCCAAATTTTAGAAACCCATTTAGGTCTGGCGGCGAAAAAATTGGGCTACCGAGCGATTACCCCGGCTCTTTCTGGAGCGATCGAAAAGGAAATCAAAGAAGAACTAAAAAGGGCCGGGTTCTCGGAAACCGGAAAGATGACTTTGTACGACGGAAGGACCGGCCTTCCTTTCCCAGAAAAAATCACCGTCGGTTATATGTATTTGATGAAACTGATCCATATGGTTGCCGACAAAATCCATTCAAGGTCGATCGGTCCTTACTCTTTGATTACCCAGCAACCGCTCGGAGGAAAAGCTCAGTTTGGCGGCCAAAGGTTTGGCGAGATGGAGGTCTGGGCCCTTGAAGGATATGGCGCCGCCCATACTTTGCAAGAAATGTTAACTTTTAAATCAGACGATGTGGCCGGAAGGATTCAAGCCTACCAGGCGATTTTGAAAGGAGAAAAAATCGAAGAACCAAACGTTCCGGCCTCCTTTAGCCTTTTAGTTTCTGAGTTAAAATCGTTAGGCCTGGGAATCGAAATAAAAGAAAGACAAAAAACGGAAAAAGAAGAGGAATCAAAATAAAAAATATGAAAGTTGAAAACCTTCAAGCAATAAGAATAAAACTAGCCTCCCCAGACGAGGTTTTGTCTTGGTCCCATGGTGAGGTGACAAAGCCAGAAACGATAAACTACCGAACCCAAAGAGCGGAAAAAGACGGTCTTTTTTGCGAAAAAATATTTGGGCCAGAAAAAGATTATCAATGCTATTGTGGGAAATACAAAGGAATTAGATACAAGGGAATGGTTTGCGATCGTTGTGGGGTAGAAATAACCAAATCCGCGGTGAGAAGAGAGAGGATGGGACATATCAAATTGGCTTCGCCGGTTTCTCATATTTGGTTTTTAAGAACCGTCCCTTCACCGATGGGAATGATTTTAAATTTGTCTCGAGAAGAATTAGAGAAAGTGATTTATTTTGCGGCTTACATCATCACCAAAGTTGACGAGGAGGAAAAGAAAAATATTTTAAAGGAGATTGAGAAAGAATACAAAGAAAAGGTGAAGGGAGAAAGTTCGAGAATAAAAAATAAAAAAGAATTAGAAAGGGTTTTGAGACAGCTGAAAGAAGCTAGAGACAGAGCCCGCTCGGAAGTTTTGTCGATCAAACCCTTCCGGATTTTGTCAGAGTTTGAGTTAAGGGAACTTTCTTTAAGGTATGGTCGTTGTTTTGAGGCGGGAACTGGGGCGGAAACCTTAAGAAAAATTTTTGAGAAAATCGACCTCCAAAAAGAGATCAAAAATTTAGAAAAACAACTGGCAGAAAAAACGACGACTGAGAAAAAAACGATTTTGATGAGATTAAGGCTTTTCAGGGAAATGGAAAGGGCAAAAATCAGGCCAGAATGGATGTTTTTAACCGTTTTGCCGGTTTTGCCCCCTGACCTCAGACCTTTGGTTCAGTTGGACGGGGGAAGGTATGCTTCTTCTGATTTAAACGACCTCTACCGAAGGGTAATCAACCGGAACAACCGTCTGAAATACCTTTTGGAAATCAAGGCCCCAGAGGTGATCGTCAGAAACGAAAAAAGGATGCTCCAAGAAGCGGTCGATTCTTTAATCGACAACGGAATGAGAAAAGAGGTAAAAACAAAGGCAACGACCGGAGGAAGAAGGTTGCTGAAATCTTTGGCCGACATGCTCAGAGGAAAACAAGGAAGGTTTAGACAAAACCTTTTAGGAAAAAGGGTCGATTATTCTGCCCGTTCGGTCATCGTCGTCGGTCCGGAATTAAAAATCAACCAGGTTGGGGTTCCTAAAAAAATGGCTTTGGAACTTTTCCGGCCCTTTGTCATCAGAAGGCTTTTGGAAAAGGAGTTGGCTTTTAACGCCCGGATGGCTTCAAAGTTGATCGAGGACGAAGGACCAGAAGTTTGGGAATGTTTGGAAGAGGTGGTAAAGGATAAATTGGTTTTGATCAACCGAGCTCCTACCCTTCATCGGCTAAGCATCCAGGCCTTCCATCCGGTTTTGATCGAAGGAGAAGCGATCAGAATCCACCCGATGGTTTGCAAAGCTTTTAATGCCGATTTTGACGGCGACCAAATGGCCATCTTCCTTCCCCTTTCAGAAAAAGCCCAAGCCGAAGCCAGAGAGAGAATGCTCGTCTCCCTTAATCTCTTAAAACCTGCCACCGGCACGCCGATCGTCACCCTTTATCAAGACATCGTCCTCGGTTGCTATTGGTTAACCGACATTTGGGAAACGCCGGAAAAAGAAAAATTTTTTGGTGATTTTAAAGAGGCGCTTTTGGCTTATGAATTCGGGCAGGTTGGCCTCAAAGAAAAAATAAAAGTAAGGACAGAAAAGAATGAATTTATCGAAACTTCGGTCGGTCGAATAATTTTCAACCAAGTCCTCCCCGAAGGTTTTCCTTTCCAAAACCAATTGATAAGGATTAAAGATTTAGAAAAAATCGTCGCCGAATTGATCGAAAATTATCCCCAAAAAATCGTCGAGGAAACCTTGGACAAAATAAAAGATTTAGGTTTTGAATACTCAACCCTTTCTGGAATCACTTTCGGCATGGACGATTTAATCGTTCCCAAAGAAAAAGAGAAAATTTTGGCCGAAGCCGAAAAAGAAGAGGAAAAAATCGAAAAAAGTTATCAGGCGGGATTTTTGTCGGCTAAAGAAAAATCAGAAGAAAAAATCGCCCTTTGGAGTAAAGCCAGAGGGGAAATCGAAAAGTTAGTCCCGAAAATTTTTCCCAAAGAAAACCCGATCTTTCAAATGGTTAATGCGGGAGCCAGAGGTTCTTGGGCCCAACCGATCCAAATGTGCGGCATGAAGGGGTTGGTGATCAATCCGTTAGGAGAGATTATCGAATTACCGGTCAAGGCTTGTTACAAAGAAGGGTTGCCGGTTCTAGAATACTTCATTTCTACCCATGGGGCGAGAAAAGGAGCGACCGATACCGCTCTCAAGACTTCTTCGGCTGGTTACCTAACCCGAAGGTTGGTTGACGTCGCCCACGGTGTAATAATCAGGGAAGAAGATTGTCACGACAAAAAAGGAATAGAAATTTTTAAGGAAGATGCCGACGAAATCGGCCAGGATTTCCTTTTCAAAATCGTCGGCCGGGTTTCTTTAGAAGACATTCCGGGAATAGTCAAGGCCGGAGAAATCATCGATTGGCAAAAGGGAAGGAAAATTGTCGAAAAAGGAATCAAAAAAGTAAGGGTAAGGTCGCCTCTTTCATGCAAAAGTCAGAGAGGGGTTTGCCAAAAATGTTATGGTTGGGATTTAGGTAATAACAAACTGATCAAGCTGGGAGAAGCGGTTGGAATCGTCGCCGCCCAATCGATCGGTGAACCAGGAACCCAGTTAACCTTAAGGACTTTCCATCTTGGTGGGGTGGCCGGGGTTGATATTACCGTCGGCATCCCGAGAGTGGAAGAAATTTTGGAAAAAAGACCGCCAAAGGGTGAAGCCTTGGTCGCCGAAGAAGAAGGAAAGGTCATTGCCATCACTCCGGAAAAGAAAATAAAAATCAAAACAAAAAACGGTATTTTAGAATACCAAGCTCCGCCAAAGGCTAACGTTTTGGTGAAAGAGGGAGAGAAGGTAGAAAAAGGAAGACAATTGACCGAGGGGAGCATCGATTTGAAAAAGCTTTCCCAACTCGTTTCGAAAGAAGAACTTTGGCGCTACATGATCAAGGAGCTTCAAAAAATCTACGTCTTCCAAGGTGCCCAAATCCACGACAAGCATTTTGAGATTATCATCAGGCAAATGTTTTCAAGAGTGAGAGTAAAAGACCCCGGAGACAGCTATTTCCTTCCCGGACAAATAATCGAAAAGGAAACCTATTTCAGGGAGAATAAAAGATTGAAGAAGGAAAAGAAAAAACCGATCAAGGCAGTCCAGGTAATTTTGAGGATTTCCAAGGTTGCTTTAACCACCGATTCTTTCTTGTCGGCCGCCTCTTTCCAGGAGACCTCTCGGGTTTTGGTCAAAGCCGCTTTGGCCGGGAAAGAGGATCGTTTGGTCGGTTTAAAAGAAAATGTTATAATAGGAAAGCTAATCCCGGCCGGAACCGGTTTTTCCAAAAATGGCCAAGAAGAATAAAAAAAATTCTTCTCTTCCGGAAGAATTTTGGCGTTATCTGGGAGGGATCGTTTTTTTCATCCTTGCCGTTTTCTTGGTTTTATCAAACCAGGGGAAAGGTGGGGTTTTGGGGGCAATTTTTCAAAAAATTTTTGCTTTTTTCTGCGGGAAAAAAACGACCCTTTTTTTACCACCTTTTTTCTTTTTGGTCAGTTTCGCCCTTTTTTTCAGCCAATACCGGAAAGTTTTCTTTCCGGTCACAGCCGCCCTTCTTTTGGGAATTTTTGGTTTGAGCGGCTTTTTTAGTTTTGAGTTTGAAAAGGGAGGAGGAAAGTTTGGCCTTCTCTTCAATTTTCTTTTTACAAAGCTTTTTGGCCCGGTAATTTCGCCGCTTATTTTTTTCTTTTTAATTTTCGTTTCCCTTTTAATCTTCTTTTACTTGGTAAAGTCTCCTTTCCCGACAGGAAAAGTTTCTGAAGGAAAAATTTCGATTATCAAAAGGATGTTCTCGCCGAGTCTGAAAATAAAAGCGATTCCATCCCTAGAAAGGGAAGTAAAACCAGAGAAAGAAGCTTTGGAAAAAGAAAAAATTAAACCAGAAGAAATAGGAGTGGCCAGAGAAAAGAGAGGAGAATATACCTTTTTACCTCTTGACCTTTTGGAAGAAGAAAAGGGAATGCCTTCAGGTGGCGATACAAAAACGAACGCCGCCATCATCAAAAAAACTTTGGAGAATTTTGGGATTTCAGCGGAAATGGGAGAAATAAACATCGGACCGACCGTCACCCAGTACACTCTCAAACCGGCTGAGGGAATTAAACTTTCAAAAATCACTTCTCTTTCTAACGACTTGGCCTTGGCCTTGGCCGCCCATCCGATAAGGATCGAAGCTCCCATCCCTGGTAAATCTCTGGTCGGAATTGAGGTTCCAAACAAAGTAAGGACCTTGGTCAGGTTGAGAGACCTTTTTTCGCTTCCCCAGTTCAAAAACTCCCCCTCTCCTTTAACTATTGCCTTGGGAAGGGACGTCTCGGGAAATCCGGTTTTTTCAGATTTGGCCAAGATGCCTCACTTGTTAGTAGCTGGCGCGACCGGTACGGGCAAGACCATTTTTTTGAACAGTTTGATTTTATCTCTCGTTTACCGCAACTCCCCGGAAATTTTGAATTTCATTTTAATCGACCCAAAAAGGGTTGAGTTTCCGGTTTACAATGACCTCCCTCACATTTTAAACGACGTCATCTTCGACGTCCAAAAGACGGTCAATTCTTTAAAATGGCTGATCGAAGAAATGGAGAGAAGGTTTGAAATTTTGGCCCTTTCCCAAACCCGAGACATTACCGGCTATAACCGAATGGCTTTTGAAAGAAAAACAGAACCGATGCCCTACATCGTTTTGATCATCGATGAACTGGCAGATTTGATGGCCGCCCGGGGGAAAGAAATAGAAGCGGCAGTGGTAAGGTTGGCCCAGATGGCCAGGGCGGTTGGAATCCATTTGGTCTTGGCCACCCAAAGGCCATCGACCGAAGTGATTACCGGTTTGATCAAGGCAAACATCACTTCAAGGGTTACTTTCCAAGTTGCTTCTCAGATCGATTCGAGGACGGTCATCGACACGGCCGGAGCAGAAAAACTTTTAGGCCAGGGAGATATGCTTTTTCTTTCGACCGAAACCCTCAAACCAAAAAGGATCCAGGGGGCTTTTGTTTCAGAAAAAGAAGTGAAGAGAGTGGTTGAGTTTTTAAAATCGAAATATCAAAACCAAAAGGTAAAAATCGAAAGCTTGGAAAGAAAATTAGCCGAAACGGAGGGAGAAATCGAAATACCAAAGGAAACGGAATTCGACGAAGATCCCTTGTACGAAGAGGCAAAAAGGGTGGTCATCGAGGCAAAAAAAGCTTCGGCTTCCCTTTTACAAAGGAGGTTAAAAATCGGTTATGCCCGGGCGGCTAGGCTTTTGGATATTTTAGAAAAAAGAGGGGTCGTCGGCCCAGCTCAGGGTGCGAAACCGAGGGAGGTTTATTTCAACGAAGAAGAGGGTTGGGAAAAAATTTAAAAAAGGTTAAAATAAAAAAATGGCCAAAAAAGAAAAAAAAGAAAACTTAAAAGAGGCCTTAGAGGAAATCAAGCAGAAATTTGGTGAGGGAGCGATCATGAAACTGAAGGAAATCAAACCCTCCCACATCGATGCCATCCCCACCGGTTCCATCTCTCTGGATTTGGCCTTAGGGGTGGGAGGGGTACCGAGAGGAAGGGTGATCGAAATTTATGGTCCAGAATCTTCTGGCAAAACTACCCTTGCCCTCCATATTTTGGCCGAAGCACAGAAAATGGGCGGAGTAGGAGCTTTTGTCGATGCCGAGCATGCCTTGGACCCAGATTATGCCCGAAAAATCGGAGTAAACGTTGAAGAGCTCTTGATTTCTCAACCCGATTCCGGTGAAGAGGCTTTGCAAATTGTCGAAACCCTTGTTCGTTCTGGAGAGGTCGACGTCATCGTCGTCGACTCGGTGGCCGCCCTTTTGCCAAAGGCTGAGATTTCTGGGGAGATGGGCGATTTTCAAATCGGCCTCCAAGCAAGGTTGATGTCGGCTGCCCTAAGGAAACTTTCTGGGATAATTTCGAAAACAAAGTCGGTGGTCATTTTTCTGAATCAAATCAGGATGAAAATCGGGGTTTATGGCCGGCCAGAAACGACGCCCGGAGGTTTGGCTTTAAAATTTTATTCTTCAGTTCGGATCGAGTTAAAAAGAACAGCCCAAATCAAAAAAGGGGAAGAAATAATCGGCAATAAGATCGTTGCCAAAATCGTCAAAAATAAAGTAGCTGCTCCTTTCAAAAGCGCTGAATTCAGCATCTACTACAACGAGGGAATTTCAAAAGCGGCCGATATCATCAACACCGGCTTGAAATACGGAGTGATTAAGAGAAGCGGGAGCTGGTTTGAGTTTGAGAATAAAAAATTAGGTCAGGGATTGGAAGGGGTAAAAGATTTTTTTAAAAACAACCCCGAACTGATGGAGGAAATTAAAAACAAAATCCTCTCTTCTTACTTTGCCAAGTAGGGTAAAAGTCCCATTTGCCTTGCCCTCTTTATTGCCTTGGCCAATTTTCTTTGATGAAAGGCGCAAACACCGGTTTTTTCCCTCGGTTTGATTTTTTGCGAGGGGGAAAGGAACCTCTTTAGAACTTCCGCACTCCGAAAATCGATCTCCTTTATATTCCTTTGGCAAAAATAGCAGGCTAACATTTTAAAATGGGATGTCTTCGATGTTTATTTCTTCGTCTTCGACCACCGGGATTTTTTCTTCCTCAAGGGGTGGAAGAATTTTTTCCCCGGCTTTTGGCCCAAGTTGGATTCTTTCTCCTACCACTTCCGTCCTCCATTTCTTATTTCCTTCTCCGTCTTCCCAGTTTCTTGTTCGCAACCTTCCCTCGACAAAGACCAAAGATCCCTTTTTTAAATATTCAGAGGCGATTTCGGCCAATCTCCCAAACAAAACGACGTTGTGAAACTCTGTTTGCTGTTGCTTTTTTCCTTCTTTGTCTAAAAAATAGCGGTCGGTAGCCAAACCAAAAACACAAACCATTTTTCCTGAAGGAAGGGTCTTTGTCTTCGGGTCTTGGGTCAACCTTCCGATTAAAAAAACTTTGTTTAGGTTCATTCTTCTAAAATTTCCTTTAGCTTTTTTTCAATCTCTTTTAGTTCGACCTTTTTTTTCTTTAAAGTCTCTTTCTCCGTTGGTTTCTCTTTCTTTTCTTTGACCAAGATTAAATAGCGCAAAATTTTATTTTCCTCTTTTAATTTTTTCTCCAAATCCTTTATTTTCTCGGGGGAAAAATTAAAATCTAAACTCACCAGAAAAACTTCTTCTTCCTTTTTGATCGGATAGGCGGTTTTCCTTTCGATCGATAAATCTTTTCCGACCAAAACCCCGCCTTCTTTTTCAATTTCTGAATTTACCTTTTCCTCCAATTTTTCCAGTTCTTTCCGAGAAATTTTTCCGGAAACTAAATAAGTAAGTTGATAGGTTTTCATATTTTGAATTCGACCACTTGACCGTCTTCGATTTGATAATCTTTGCCGACGATTTTTATTAAACCCAATTCTTTTGCCTTTTGCCAAGAACCAGCCTCGACCAGTTTTTGCCAATCTATCACTTCTGCCCGGATAAATTTTTTCTGAAAGTCGGAATGGACAACTCCGCCAGCCTCCGGCGCGGTTTTCCCCTTTTCAAGCGTCCAGGCCTTCACTTCTTTTCCTCCAGCCACCGTAAAGAAAGTGATAAGGTTTAAAACTTTATAGCAGTTTAAAATCAGCTCTTCTAACTTTCCCCTCATCCCCAGCTCTTTTAATTCCTGGTCAGAAAGTTCAGAAATTTCTTCTTCCTCTTTTAAGTTCATCTCTAAAAAATTTACTTTCGGTCGGGTAAAGGCGGTTTTGCCGTTGACGTTGAGAAGGTAAAAAATCGGTTTTTCAGTCAAAAAGCGATAACTTTTTATCAACTCTTTTTCTTCTCCTAAATCAAGTTCAGAAATCATCTTCCCCCGGGAGAGCCAATCCTTCAGTTTTTCTAAAACCTTTACCTCCTTTTGTTTTCTTTCTAATTTTGCCATCGCCTTTTCAACGCTCTCTAAATCTTTCATCAAAAGTTCGGTTTTTAAAACCTCGATCTCTTCTTGAGGGTTAATCTCTCCTAATAAGTTTTCAACTTCCGGGTCAGAAAAACAGCGGACGACAACCAAAATGGCATCGCAGTTTTTTATATGACCCAAAAACTGATTGCCCAACCCTTCGCCTTTGTAAGCCCCCTTGACTAAACCGGCGATGTCAACGAACTCGATTTGGGTTGGGGTTACTTTTTCCGGTTTAATAATTTGAGCGATCTTTTCCAACCTTTCGTCTGGAACAGAAACCCGGCCAAAGTTTGGCTTGATGGTCGTAAAAGGCCGGGGAGAAATTTTAACCTCCCTCTTAGTTAAGGCTTTAAAAAGGGTTGACTTGCCAACGTTTGGTAGGCCACAAATTCCAACCGAAAAAGACATTCTTTATTTTAATCTTTTTTTCTTTCGCTGTCAAACCCTTGGCTATTTCAAAAGTTCGGGCAATTCCTCAAAGCCGGTTCGGTTAAACTTTTCTTCTCTTTCCTGAAAAATCTGAATAATTTTTTGGGCTTTTTCACTCTCAAACCGAAAAACTTTTTCTTGCTTTACCTTTTCTTTGCTCGAAAGGGAAAATGAATAAACGACCAAAAGGATAAAAACCAGGCCAAAAAAGAAAAAAGGAAGGAAGAAAAGGAAGAATTTTTCAACCAAAACCCCTGGTATTTTTTTAAGGTCTTTCCGGGAAATTTTAATTTTTATTTTCATTTGGCCAAAACCCTGATTTGGAAATCGGCCTTTGCCCCTGCTGGTGAAAACTCTTGGGATTTTTCTGCTCCTTCTTCTTTTTCGCTTATTTTAACCATGCTCAGTTTTTCTACTTGAACCAAAAAATAGCCGTTTTCGATTTTTTCCAAAAAACAAAGGAGGTTTTTTGGTTGAGCAGTTAAACGCAAACTAAAAACGAGGGAATCTTTCTCTGCTTTTTGGGAATAGATTTCAATCTTTGCCTGGCAAGAGCTGGCGTTTTTTTCAAGAAAATCGATGAAATCTACCGGTATTTCCTTGTTGGCGAATGATTTTTTAAGTTTTGAAAAGAAGTCTTGGTATTTTTGTTTCTCTTTTTGAAAATTTTCGATGGTCGAAATTTCTTTTTCAAGCATTTCGGTTTCTGATTTTTGGTTGGCGATTTTTTCAAAATCGCATTTGATTTGAGAAAAAGAAGGGATAATTAGGAAAAAAAGAAAAAGAAGAGAGAGGAAAATAAAAGCGAAGGCAAAAACGGTCGTTTTTAACTTCAGGCTCATTTTATTTTAAACTTAATCGAAAACTCAAGGTTTGCCTCTTTCAAAAGAGATTCCGGGGAAAAGCTAACTTCTTGGAATTTTTCTTTCAAAATGGCAATCGATCTTAAAAAAACCTCCCGGCTAGGGGCGAAACCAGACAAAGAAACCGAGAGACCGTCTTTTTCTAAATTTAAAACCAGGTTTTTAAGGGAAATTTCCGGGGGCAAAATCTGAGAAATCTCCAAAAGACGAGGAAAAAAATCGACCTTTTTTTGATAAAATTTTTCTGCCAACAAAATGTCTTGGTTGATTTCTTGGATTTCTTTTTCCTTTTCCCTGTTTATCCTTTTTCCTTCTTCTTTCAAAAGATAATCTTGAGCTGAAATTTTAGCCGAAAGGTTGATTTTAACCGCCAGCAAAACCAAATAAAAAGAAAAAAGGAGAGCCAAAAACAAAATTCCTAAATTTAAAACTATTTTCAGGTTTCTCTCTTCGTTCAGTTCGTTTATTTGGCTTGGAGGAAGGAGGTTAATCATTTTTTTCTATTCCTCGTAAGGCTAAACCGACGGCGGTGGTAAAACTTAAGGATTTTTCGAAGGGCATTTTTTCAAATTCGCTTTTGGCCAAGGGAAGGTTGATAAAAGAATCTCCAAGAACGACCGGTAGGTTCAATTCATATTTTAAAAAATTCAAAAGCCCCTTCAAATTGGCTCCCCCCCCAGAAAGGATGATTTTTTGGATTTTTTTTCTTTCTGGAGGAAAAAAGGGGAGCAAATCGTGGGTCTCAAAATAACTCAGGCATTTTTTAATTTGCTGGGTAAGGTCGACCAAAGGAGGAATAAGGGCTTCGAAAATTTCTCCTTTTTCTTTTTTCGTTTCTTCACCAAGTTTTAAAACGATTTTTTCTCCCAACCCATATTTCCTTTTCAACTCTTCTGCTTTAACCAGCGAGATCTTAAGATTTTTGGCGATCGACTGGGTAAAAAGCTGGCCAGAAACGGCGATGGATGAGGTAAACCTTACCGATTTTCCGGCAAAAATGATGAAACTGGTTCTCGTTTCTCCGATGTCCACGATCAAAACCGGAAAATCGCTTTCTTCGTTTTTGATCACTGCTCGAGCGATGGCTAAAGATTCGATTTCAAAAGCCAAAGGTTGCAAACCGGCTTTTTTTAAACAGTTTAAGTAGGAATCGGCGATTTCTCGAGGAATGGCTGAAATCAAAACCTCCACCTTGTTTAAAGAAGGAGAAACCGGAGAGATGATTTGGGAATCTAAATAAACTTTCTCGACCGGCAAAGGAATGTAATTTTCCGCCTCAAACAAAACGGCCGATTTCAAATCCTCCTTGGGCATCGGTGGCATCTGGATGACTTGCAAAAAAGCCTTTTCCTCGGGTAAAGAAACGACACAGTATTTTGTTTTTAATTTCTCACCCTTGACTTTTTTCACCGCCTCTTTCAAGGTTTCGGTTAATTTTTCTTTGTCTTTTATTTCCCCTCCTTCGATTATTCCCGGCTTGATCCTTTCTTCGCCAAAGGAAGCCAAAGAAAAAAACTTCCTCTTTTTTTTGAGTTTCAAAATTTTCAAAGAAAGGTCAGAAATATCCAATCCAAAGGCCTCTGGTTTTAAAGATAAAAATTCCATATTTAATAAGATTCTTCCCAGTATTCAATGGTAACTACTGGTGAATACTCCGCCGGTTCTCCAGCTGGAGGATTTGGTCCTCCCCAGATTGCTTCTCTAATTATATCATTGTCTAAGTAAAGATTTAGGGGATTTAAGTGGCCGCTGTCAAAATAGAATTTTCGAGCGATTATTCCTCCTCTTACATTAAAGGTGTGGGGAAGGCTTTCTAAGGTAAATTGGTCTTGAGAATAAAGTAAACCGGTTACTTCAAAATCTTGCCAAAAAGAGAAAAATTGACCAAATTTCATTTTATCTTTAGTTAAAAGACCGGAGGGTATTCCAGGACCGGGATCTTTAATAACTAAATATCCGTTGCCCCAATTACCAATATAGACTGACCCGTCAGCTATTAAAACGCCGTTAATTTCCAAATGCCTCCAAAGGTCTACAACAATTCTTCCTTTCACATAATAAGTGGAGGTAGCAAAGCCGTTGGCTCTATGCTCTAAAATTAAGGTTCCTCCTACTCCTACTTTATCTAAAAGGTCATCAAATTCGTTTTCAGTAAAAACACAATTTGTACTGAGAGTGCTGGTTGCTCCGAATACATCTTCTTTTATCACAAGGCATTGACCTTGACTTTGAGCATTTTTCGCCTTTTGTAAATAAGAATCAAAATCCGGGGATGGCATTTTCACAAATTTTGGGGGACAGCTAACCTCATTTTTGCAGGCATCAAAATTCTCCGGATTTGTAGCGCAAGAACAAGTAGAAGTGGTCTGACATTTATCAGCACAACAAGTAGCGCTTGAGGTTACGCTGCTATTGGTAAAAATACACTGATTATGAACTAAAATTTTACCTTCTTGCTCTTCGGTATTAGTAGCATCATAAACATTTACGACACTTCCATCTCTAATCCTTAGATTATTGTTAACGAATAAATTTCCGTAAACGTTCATTTTGCTCGAATCGATAATGCTTTCTCCACTCGGGGAACCGGTAAAAAGGGGACTATCTTGGGTTAAACTTCCCAAATTCCTCATCACTTTTGTTTTCACCACTCTCTGGCTTACCTTTCCTTTGGAAAAGACCACTGTTGTCGTCGCAACAATTTCTCCGTGGGCACAACTTGAATTTTGGATGGAGACAACGGTGGTCGAATTTTCAGTATAATTTTTTGAAAAAAAAGATTGCCAGCTCTTACAGTCAAGGCAATTGTATTCAGTTGAGGTAGAAACAAAACAGGTTTTCCATTCTGGGTCATTTTTTAATTTCCAGATTGCTTCGTTGATCCCAGCTTCTGATAAGTAATAAGCTTTAGCAGCCACTTCTTGACTTTTTGAAATTTTAGTCTCGGTTAAAGTGAAAGACAAAAAAAAGGTTCCTAAAAGAAGTAAAATTCCTAAGGCTAAAAAGGCAACGATTACGATTTCTCCTTTTTGTTTAGAGATTTCTTCCATAAATTTTTGTTTCCAAATTTAGAATTTTTTCCTCCTTTTTCAAAATTAAAGAAATGTTAATCGTCGTTGATTTCCAAATTTTTAAATCCGAAACCCACTCCCCTATTATTTGGGGGCTTTCTATAGTCGTAGTGGCCAAAGTTTCTCCCGAAGAGGTAGCATCCCAGGTGACATAAGTACTGGTATCGTTGGGATTGCCAGAGGGAGAAAAATAATAACCGATAACCTCTCTTTTAACCGTTTTATCGTCATCATCTTTAAAATAACGAATGTAGTGAATGTAACTTGTGTCGTGGCCATCTTCGAATTCAACGGTGCTGGTAGCTTCGGTGCTGGTTGAGGGAAGGTCAGTTACTATCTCTTTTGCCTGGCGAATCTCTCTGGTCATTCTTTCTAAAATTACCCTACCATTTTGGGTGAGTTCAGCCAGAGCTTCTCCTTCTCTGGAGGCTCTTTGGTTCAATATATACGCTTCATAAATTGCTCCGATAACCAAAACGAAAATAACAATCGTTACTAAAGCTTCAGTTAAAGTAAATCCATTTTTCATATTTATCTTCTGGCAAAAAAGGTTATTAAATTAATACTTTTTTCGCCCCAAAGAGGGGAATGCCAAAAAACGGTTACGGTTATTTTTTTTATCCCTGTATCGGTAGTGGTAGTATTTGAACTTTCCGGATCATAATAGTTTACCTCGCTTATTCTTTTGTATGCTTCAAAGCCAGAAATTTTTCCATAATCTTCAACCGAGGAGGAGATATTATCGTACGATTGGGAAATGATTTCTTCCGTTTTCTCTTGGGCCAATTGAGTGGCAACCGAAGCCATTTTAGAAAATGTTGTAAACTTAGTTCCGATAGGGAACATACTCAAAACACCTAAAATTCCCACTACCAAAATAAAAACGGCTATTAAAATTTCGATTATAGTAACTCCTTTCATCTTTTTATTTTAACAAAACCAGAGGGCCTAACTTCAATAGTAGTGGTAACATTTTTCACATTGATTAAAGTAACGCTTCCCGCTTCTTTCACCGCTCCGTAAGGATTGAATTTTACTTTGCCATCAGTAAAACTAATTTCTTGGAAACTTACTTTTTCCGGAAGGTCTTTGGTTTCTAAAATTTCTTCCGTTGTTCCAATTTTTATTATTTGGTATTGGTTAGTGCTGGTAGAAAAACGAATCCCGTAGGTGATCTGTTCAGTCACGGCTAATTGTTGAGCGTAACGAAGGTCGGTAACTAAATCCCGAACTGCTCCTGACAATTGCAAACTGGGCTGATAGGCTCTAAAGGCCGGAATACCAATTAAAGAAATGATTCCGATAATACAAATGACAATAAGAAATTCGGCTAAGGTAAAACCGTTCGAATTTTGAAAATTGAAAGTTGAAAATTGAAAATTCACTTTATTGCTTGCAACATCGAATACATCGGTTGGACCATGGAAACGGCGAAAAAGCCGACCGCCCCGCCGATGATTAGCATCAAAACTGGCTCGATGATCGAGGTTAAATTTTTGGTCGCTTCGGAAACTTCGTTTTCGTAAAAATCGGCCAGTTTTAATAAAATTTTTGAGGTCTCGCCGGTTTCTTCCCCAACTTCGACCATCGAAACTAAAGTTAAAGGATAAATTTTTTGATAAGATTTTAAAAGAACAGAAAGTTTTTCTCCTTTTCTCACTTTTTCTGCCGCCTCGATCAAGGTCTGACGATAAAAGACGTTTCCTAAGGTATTGGCGGTGATTTCCAAAGCCCGGGGTAAAGAAACGCCACCGGCCAAAAGAGAACTCAAATTTCGAGCGATGGTCGCTGAATTCGTTTTTTTAATCAAACCAGAAACGACCGGGGTTTTTAAAAGGAAGGTGTCGAAAATTCTTTTTCCGGTTTTCGTCTTCAAAAATCGGTAAAAGAGAAAAAAGAATAAAACCAAAAAGGCCAAGGCCAAATACCATTTCTGGCTCAAAAAATTTCCTAGTCCGATGACGATTTTTGTCGTTATTGGTAATTCGATTTCCAGTTCTTTGAAGGTTTCGGTCAACTTTGGCACGACCATGACGAGCATCAAAATTCCGATGCCAAACATCGCTGTCAAAATCACCGTCGGGTAAATCATCGCCCCCTTGATTTTTGATTTTAATTCGTTTTCTTTTTCTAACTGTCTGGCCAAAATTTCCAAAACCTCCTCCAAATTTCCAGCCTCCTCCGCCACCTTAACCATGTTTTGATAAAATTCAGAAAAAATTTGGGGATGAAAGCTTAGGGCTTCAGAAAAATTTTTCCCTTTGATTACTTCTTCTTCGATTTTGCCAATCGCCTTTTTGAATTTTTTATTCTTGACCTGCTCTTTTAAACTGGCCAAAGCCTTTGGCAAAGAAACTCCTGCTCCGACCATCGTCGCTAAGTTTCGAGTAAAAAACATTTTTTCAGAAAGGGAAACGCCAAAAGATGGAAGGGAAAATTTAAAACCCTCTTTTTTTTCTTTTATCTTGATTAAAAAAAGTCCTTCTTTTCTTAAGGCCCGGGCTAACTCATAAACGTCTTTTGCCTCCAGTTCTCCTTCTTTTGTTTGACCGCTGGCCGTTCTCGCTTCAAAAAAATATTTTGCCATTTTATTCGACGATCACCCTTAAAACTTCTTCGATCGAAGTGATCCCCTGGGCGGCTTTGACAAACCCGTCTTCGACCATCATCCTCATTCCTTCCTTTTGGGCTTGGGCTTGGATTTGGTCGGCCGTTGCTTTTTTAAAAATTAAATCCTTTATCGCCGGGGTAACCGGTAAAACTTCAAAAATGCCGATCCTGCCTTTGTAGCCGTCGGGCGCTTCTTTTGATGGCTTTGGTCGGTAAAAGGGTACTTTTGTCAAAGGTTGTTTCGGTTTGGCCAAGTTTTCTTCTCTCAAAATCTCCAAAATCCGGTCGGGGTGGCAGTATTTTGAAATCTGTTCAACCTCAGAAGGGGTCAAAAAATACTTCTCTTTTTCTGAACAAAGTCTTCTGACCAACCTTTGAGCCAAAACCAAATTGAGAGTGGAGGCGATCAAAAACGGTTCGGCCTTCATATCGATCAACCTAGGAATGGCTCCGGCGGCTGAGTTGGTGTGCAGGGTCGATAAAACTAAATGACCGGTCAAAGCGGCGTTTATGGCTAAGGAAGCAGTCTCGGTATCCCTGATTTCCCCGATCATGATGATATCTGGATCTTGCCTGACCAAGGCTCGCAAGCAGTTGGCGAAACTCAGGCCAATTTTCGGATTGACCTGGGTTTGGTTTATCCTTGGCATTCGGTATTCGATCGGGTCTTCAGCCGTGGAAATGTTTACCCCAGGATGGTTCAAAATGGCCATCATGGAATAGAGAGTGGTCGTTTTTCCAGAACCGGTCGGACCGGTGACCAAAATCATCCCGACTGGCTTTTTCAAATTGTCTTTGACATCTTGAAGAGCCTTTTTTCTCAAACCGAGTTCTTCTAAGGTTAAGGGTTTGGTCGTCTCTGGCAAAAGCCTCATCACGATCTTTTCACCGTCAAAAACCGGTAAAACGGAAACCCTGATCGAATATTTGTAATCTGGGGTTTCGATTTTGAAACGACCATCTTGAGGAAGGCGATGTTCGTCCAGCTTAAGGTTTGATAAAACTTTTATCCTGGCGACGATCCCTGAAGAGATGCTTTTTGGTAAAACCATGGCGTTTCTCAAAATGCCGTCGATCCGGTACCTGACCAAAACTTCTTTTTCCATCGGCTCGATGTGAATGTCAGAAGCTCTTTGAAAAATGGCGTGTTTCAAAAGAGTCTCAACGATTCTGATCACTGGCAACTCCTCAGCCATTTTTTCCAACTCCTCTCTTTCTTTTTCCTCTTCTTTTACTACCTTCAAACTGCTTTCTTTTTTAATCATTTCGCCAAATTCTGCCTCAAGGCTTTTTTGGTACTGGGCGAGGATGTTTTTGATCGATTGGGGGTTAGTCAACCTTGGCAAAATCCTTAGATTTGAAGTTTTTTTGATGAAATCGATGGTCACTAAATCTTCTGGATCAAGCATCGCCACCTCCAACTCGTTTCCTCTTTTTCTGAAGGCGACGATGTGATGAGATCTGGCGATTGGTTCGGGAATGATTTTTAAAACCTCCGGCGGCACGATTTCTTTTTCCAAATTAACGAAAGGAATGCCGAGGATGTAAGCTTCCAATTTTTTCAGTTCCTCCTCTTCGATGATTCCTTGAGAAACTAAAATTTCCTCGACCCTTTTCCCTTTTTCTTCTGCCTCTTTTAAGCATTGATCAAATTTCTCTGAGGTAATGAGGCCGGCGTCGAGCATAAAGGCTTTTAGTTGTTGGGGCTCGACTCTCATGAAAATTTTATTTTTCTAGTACCTGTTTTATCTTTTCGAGCACTTCTTCTAAATTGTACTGGGCCTTTACCAAATAGGTGGTTGCTCCCAATTCCAAAGCCCGACCGACATCCTTTACGTCTTCTAGGTTGGTCAAGACGATGACCGGAATTTCCTTGGTTTCTTTATCTTCTTTCAATTTTTCTAAAACGGAAAAGCCATCTAGTTTAGGCAAAATGAGATCCAACAAAATTAAGTCTGGTTTCTTTTCTTTGGCCGATTTTAAACCGCTCTCCCCGTCAAAGGCGGAAATTGTCTCGTAGCCTTCTTTTTTTAAAATTTCAGTAACACTTTTTTGGAGAGCCGATTCGTCTTCAATGAATAAAATTTTTTTCATTTTAGCGGGAGGTAGAACCAAAAGGTTGAACCTTTTCCTTTTTCGCTTTGAAAGCCAATTTTTCCTCCTAGCCTCTCGACGATGGCCTTAGAAAGATAAAGGCCGAGGCCAGAACCTTGGGTTTGGTATTTGACTTCGCTTTCTAACCTAAAAAATTTTCGGAAAAGAAACTTTTGTTCTTCCTTAGAGATTCCGATTCCTTCGTCCCTTACTCTAAAATAAATTTTTTTTGGTTCTTTTTCAAGTTTGATTTCTGTTTGCCCTCCTTTTTTGTTATACCTGATGGCATTGTCCAAAAGATGTTTTACCACAAACTTTAGGTAAAACTTTGGGGCAAAAATTTTAGGTAAATTTTCTGGAAACTGAAAACTTACTTGAACCCCAAGGCTTTTCGCGTAATCTTTCAACTCCTCGATCGCTTCTTTAACTAGGTCGGGGAAAGAAATTTCTTCGTTTTGAAAAAAAACTTGTTTTTTCTCGATCTCAGCCACCAAAACCAAGTTTTTGATTAAATTTTCTAACCGGTCTAAATTTTCTTTTAAAAGTTCAAGGTATTTTTCTTCTTCTGAAAGAGAAAACTTTTTTAACCGGAAGAAGGCTTCTAAAACCCATCGGGCGTTGACTAAAGGCCCTCTCAACTGGTGAGAAATGATGTGGAGAAATTCGGTCTTTATCCGGTTGGCTTCAAACAGAATTTCAAAACTTTTGGTAAGAGAAAAAGAAATGATCAACAAAAGGACGGTCAAAAAAAGGACAAAAAGAGCGACGATCCGGGGATCTTCGATGTAACGAGTGCCAAGAAAATAAGTAAAAAGACTGGAAAAAATGATTATTCCGCCAAAGATAAGAAAAAGAAAGGTCGGAGATTGCCAAAAAGGGAGGCCGTACTTTTTTGTTTCAGAGAAAATGCCAAAAGGAGAAATGTTTTTCTTGGAATCCATTATTCGATTATACAATTTGACAAGGAAAAGGTAAACTGCTAAATTTTTAATGAAACGGAGTGTGGCCCAGTGGTCTAAGGCGCTTGGTTTGGGACCAAGAGAACGTGGGTTCAAATCCCACCACTCCGAAGCGAGAGTAGCACAGTGGTAGTGCAACGGCCTTCCAAGCCGTGTACGCGGGTTCGATTCCCGTCTCTCGCTCAAATTTACCTGGCGTACTCTACCACCTTTGTCTCTCTGATTAAAGTAACCTTTATCTCTCCTGGATATTCTAATTCTTCTTCGATTTTCCTGGCAATTTCTCTGGCTAGTTTTTTCGCCCCAAAATCGTCGACTTCTTCTGGCCTAACAAAAACTCTGATTTCTCTCCCTGCTTGTAAAGCCCAGGCCTTTTCCACTTCGGGGAAAGAAAGGGCTATTTTTTCCAAGTCAGATAACCTTTTCAAATAATTCTCTACCGTGTCCTTTCTCGCCCCTGGCCTGGCCCCAGAGATTTGGTCTGCCACCTGAACCAAAACTCCTTCCACCGATTGAAAAGGATATTCTCCGTGATGCGATTTTACCGCCTCGATCACTTCTTTTTCTATTCCGAATTTCTCCAGAATTTTTACGCCGATTTCGGTATGGGAACCTTCCACCTCTTGGTCGATGGCCTTCCCGATATCGTGCAAAAGACCGGCCTTTTTGCAAACCAAAGGATCGGCCCCAATTTCAGAAGCCAAGGCCTCAGCCAGGTAAGCCACCTCTAAAGAGTGAAGCAAAACGTTTTGACCAAAAGAGGTTCTAAATTTCAAACGACCCAAAAGTTGGATTAACTTTGGGTCAAGACCGATCAAACCAAGTTCATAAACGGCTGCCTCTCCCGCTTCTCGGATTTGGTTTTGAATCTCTTTTTTTGCCTCCTCGACCTTTTCTTCGATTTTGGCTGGCTGGATCCGACCGTCTTGGATGAGCTTTTCCAGAGCAAGTTTGGCGATTTGGCGACGGATGGGATCGAAACCAGAGATGATAACAGTTTGGGGGGTTTCGTCGATAAGGATTTCCACCCCGGTTAGGTTTTCAAGGGTTCTGATGTTTCGACCTTCTTTTCCGATGATTTTTCCTTTTATTTCCTCGTTTGGCAATGTAACGGTGGTAGTCGTCAACTCTTGCACTACCGGAAGGACGTTTTTTTGGATGACCATTGCCAAAATTTCTCTTGCTTTTTTTTCAAGTTTTTCTTTCCCTTCTTTTTCCAACTTTTCCATTTTTTCAAAAATTTCCTTTTTGTAATCTTGCTCTAAACGTTTAAAAATCTCTTCCTTGGCTTTTTCTCTCGAAATTTTGGCAACTTTTTCTAAATCTTCAATTACCTTCTTTTCTTTTTCTTCGATCTCTTTCTTAATCTTTTTTAACTTTTCCACTTTTTGATCAAAATCCTCTTCCCTTCTTTCAAGGTCGGTTGCTTTCTTTTCCAAAAAACTTTCTTTCTTCAAAAGAAGTTTTTCTTTTTCCAAAATTTCCTTTTTTCTTTTTTCGATTTCCTCTTCTTTTTCCTTGAAAAGAGTTTCGGCTTTTTCTTTTGCCTGAGATAAAATTTCATTCGCTTCCTCTTTTGCCTTTTCGATTTTCTTTTGAATCTTTGCCTCGACCGTCTTTAAATCTCTTTTGGCAATAGATTGACGGGCGAAATATCCTAAAATCGCCCCAAAAAAAGCGCCGACAAACGTAAAAAGGAGAGAAAATTCGGCCATGATTTTAAAGAACGGAGATTAAGCCCTGAATTTATTTCCGAGGCTTTATCACTTCATCGATGAGGCCGTAAGCCTTGGCTTCTTCAGCCGAAAGATAGAAGTCTCTATCGGTGTCTTTTTCGATTCGCTCTAGGGGCTGGCCGGTATGCTTGGCCAAAATTCGGTTGATTTTATCCTTTATTTTGATGATCTGCTTGGCGGTGATTTCAATCTCAACCGCCTCACCGGTTACCCCTCCAGAAACCTGATGCAAAAGAATTTCTGAATTGGGCAGGGCATATCTTTTCCCCTTTGTTCCGGCCGCCAAAAGAGTGGCAGCCATCGAAGCAGCCATACCGACGCAAACCGTCGAAATCGGACATTCGATATACTGCATCGTGTCGTAAATGGCTAAACCAGCGGTGACAATCCCTCCAGGGGAATTGATATAAAACTGAATTTCTTTCTTGGGATCCTTTGAGGCCAAAAACAAAAGCTGGGCGATGATCGAATTCGCCAAGCTATCGGTAATCGGACCGGCCAGAAAAATGATCCTTTCTTTTAAAAGCCTAGAATAAATATCATAGGCTCTCTCTCCGTACTGGGTTTTTTCGATTACGGTAGGAACCAAAACCGTCATCGGTTTTATTTTAAAAAATTTATTTTTCTTTTTCAAGCTGTTCGGCCGAACGAACGTCGATTCGCCAGCCGGTGAGTTTTGCCGCCAGCCTGACGTTTTGTCCGTCTTTGCCAATAGCCAGAGAAAGTTGGTCCTCCGGAACGATAACCAGGGCCTTGTTTTTGGGCATGATTTTCACTTCTAAAACTTTAGCCGGGCTTAGGGCATTGGCAATGTACTTTTCCGGGTCGTCAGAATATTCGACGATGTCGATTTTTTCTCCTCCCAGCTCGTTAGTAACCATTTGAACCCTTGTCCCTCTTGGCCCGATGGCCGAGCCTATCGGATCGACTCCTTCGGCTTTCGAGGCTAAGGCGATTTTTGTCCGCGAACCGGGTTCTCTGGCGATCGATTTTATTTCCACTTGTCCGGCCGAAATTTCGGGAACCTCCAGCTCAAAAAGTTTAGAAACAAGCTTGGGATAGGCCCGAGAAAGGATAACCACCGGTCCCTTTTTTTCTTCCTCTACTTTCAAAACAAAAACCTTTAACCTTTGGCCTGGGCGATAAAATTCACCCGGGACCTGTTCTTCTTTTGGTAAAATTCCGATCGTCTTGCCAAGATTGAGAAGAACGTTTTTCCCTTCGATCCTTTGGACGATGGCCGAAACTATTTCCCCTTCTTTTTCTTTGTATTCTTTGAAAATCGCCTCCTTTTCCGCCTCCCTGATTTTTTGTAAAATAACCTGCTTTGCCGTTTGGGCAGCGATCCTACCGTATTCTTCTTTAACCTCAAGAGGGACGACCAATTCTTCTCCGGCTTTTATCTCGGGATTGATCTTTCTCGCCTCGCTTAAAAGGATGTGTTTTTCTGGATTAAATTTTATTTTTTCTTCCTCTTTTTCCCCTTTTCCCAGGGCAACCTCTTTTTCGTCGACAACTAGCTTCGTTTGGAAAAAAGAAACCTTTCCTTTTTCCAAATCAAACTTCGCCCGGATAACCTGCCCCTTTTTTCCGTATTCTTTTTTGTAAGCGGCGGCCAAAGCGCTTTCTAAACTTTCCAGAACTTTTTCTGGCGAAATTCCTTTTTCTTCGGCTAACTGCTGAAGGGCTGATTTTATCTCTTTCAGTTCCATTAAAGAGGGATGTTACCGTGTTTTCTTCCTGGACCTTTTGGTTCTCTTTTTTCAAAAATAGATTCGAGAATTTTTAACAAAATTTTTCTGGTGTCTTTTGGGTTGATAACCAAATCTAGCTGACCAAGTTTTAAAGCCTCGAAACAGTCTGTTTTTTCTTTCAATTCTTTGATTTTTTCTTCCCGAAACTTTTCTGGTTCTTTTGCTTTTTCGATCTCTTTTTTAAAAATTATCTCTACCGCCTGCTCTGGCCCCATCACCGCCAGTTGAGCTGAGGGCCAAGCTAAAACGTAGTCATAACCCAAATTCTTTGAAGCCAAGGCAATGTAAGCTCCGCCAAAAGCCTTTCTTAAAATCAGAGAGATTTTTGGCACACTTGCCTCGGCAAAAGCATACAAAACCTTTGCTCCGTGTCTGATGATCCCCCCTTGTTCTTGTTCTTTGCCCGGCAAATAACCCGGACAGTCGACCAGGTTGATTATGGGGATGTTGAAACAGTCGCAAAACCTGACAAAACGCGAAATTTTGTCAGAAGAGTCAACGTCCAAAACTCCGGCCAAAACCTTGGGTTGGTTGGCGACTATTCCGACCACTTCTCCGCCCAACCTGGCAAAACCACAAACGACGTTTTGGGCAAACTTTTCTTGGATTTCAAAAAAACTTCCTCGGTCAAAAATTTCCTCGATCACTTTTTTTATCTCATACCCCTTTTCTTCTTCTTTTGGGATGATGTTTAAAAGCCTTAAATTTTCTTCACCTTCAAAAAGCTCGCTCAAAATTCCTTTTTGACGGGGCGGGTTTTCCAAATTGTTTTGAGGTAAATATGATAAAAGTTTTCTCACCGCGGAAAAGCATTCTTCTTCAGTAGAAAAAGTAAAATGAGCAACTCCTGATTTTTGGGAATGGACGTTAGCCCCCCCCAAATCTTCAAAAGAGATTTCTTCACCCAAGACTTTCTTTATCACCTCTGGCCCGGTAATAAACATAAAAGAAATCTTCTCGACCATGAAAATAAAATCAGAAAGGCCGGGAGCATAACAGGCTCCGCCGGCCGAGGGTCCAACCATAACTGAAATTTGGGGGATGATTCCCGAAGCTTTTACTTGGGCCCGAAAAATTTCTCCGTAAGCATCTAAGGCTAAAATCCCTTCTTGGATCCTTGCCCCCCCGGAATCGTAGATCCCGATGATTGGGAATCCTGTCTTTAAGGCTAAATCGTAAACCTTCAAAATTTTTTTTCCGTGCATTTCACCAAGCGTCCCACCGATTTTTGAAAAATCTTGAGAGAAAAGGTAGACTTTTCGGCCGTTTATCTTTCCAAAACCAGAAACGACGGCGTCGCCGGCGAATTTTTTCTCCTTTAAAACCCGACTTTCCACCAAAGGATCCAATTCAATAAAGCTTCCTGGGTCTAAAATTAAATTTATCCTCTCTCTGGCCGTCAGTTTTCCCTGTTGGTGTTGTTTTTCGACAAATTCTGTTTTTTCCAATTCCTTTAATTTTTTATTCAGTTTTGCCAGTTGGTTCTCTTCGGGCATACTTTAAATATACCAAATATTCACGTTCTTGCAACCGATTTTAACCTTAAAAAAGAGGCTTCAAAAGGTTTTTTAGGGTTTTGAGTATTTCTTTTAAAATTTTTCGGTTGTCGACTTCTTTGGCTAATTCTATTTTGAGAGAGGTGGCTTTCTCTTTTAAATCTTTGGGAAATTCAACGATGTTTGTGTTCAAACCAATCCCCATAACCGAAAATTTCACTTTCTCCCCTTCAATGACGTTTTCGATTATCACCCCAGCGATTTTTTTTCCGTTCAGGTAAAGGTCGTTTGGCAGTTTTACCATCGGTTCTAATTTAAAATTTTCTTTCAAGATTTTGGCAAGAAGAAAAACGCTCAAGATGTTCAAAATTTCTAAATTTTCGATTTTTAAGGGAGGTAAAACAACCGAGAAATAAAGCCCGCCCCTTGGTGAATACCAAAAGTTTTTTTTTCGACCGTAACCTGAGGTCTGCTCTTTGGCCAAAACGACGGTGAAGGGTTTTTCTCCTTTTTTTGCCAGATCAAGAGCCAAAGTTTGGGTCGATTTTAGTTTTTCAAAAGTCAAGATTTTCATTCTAAAACGAGGAGGATTTGGTCTTTTTTCACTTTTTCTCCTTTTTGAACCAAAACTTTTTTTACCCTTCCCTCTATCTCTGAAGAAATTTCGTTTTCCATTTTCATTGCCGAAAGCAAAAGGAGTTTTTCTCCTTCTTTCACCAAGTCTCCCTCTTTGACAAAAACCTCAACGACCTCCCCGGCGATCGGGGCTAAAATTTTCTTCTCTCCAAAATCCCTTTTGGGAAGGTTAACCTTAGCTTTAAAAATTTCCTTGAGTTCTTCTTTTTCTTCAAACAAAAATTCCTTCTCGTTAACCTTTACCTTCGTCCCTCTCTCTGTTTCCAAAACTTCTATTTCGTATTCTTTCTCGCCGATTTTTAATTTAAATTTCATTCTTCAAAAAATTTAAGCCTTTCGACGATTTGCCAGGGAGAAATTGTTTCTTCTTTTTCTTTTTTTCCCCGCAATTGAGAATAAATCTGAAAAACGAGCTCGGCTAAAACTTCTTCGGAAAACTCGGGTTTTTTAGGAAAAGAAGGTTGAACTACCGGAGGGACTTTCATTTTTTCTAAAATTTTACTTTTTTCGATAAAATCGGTCGTATAATTTCCCTTGAGAAATTCCTCCTCTTCAACTAAGGCTTGGAAAAGAGGGATGTTTGTTTTTATCCCTTCGATCCGGATTTCGGCCAGGGCTCTTTTCAGTTTGGAAATGGCTTCCTTTCTGTCTTTCCCAAAACCTATCAGTTTTACCAAAAGAGGGTCAAAATAAGGCAGAATTTCTTGCCCTTCGTGTAAAAAAGTATGGATGAAGATTCCTTGACCACCGGGAGCAAAAAAGCTTTCCACCTTTCCAGGGGAAGGTTTAAAATTCTGGAAAGGGTCTTCGGCGTTAATTCTCATTTCGATCGCCCAGCCGTTGATAAAAACGTCGTCTTGGGAAATTTTCAGTTTTTCTCCCTGGGAAATCCTGATTTGTTGTTCGACCAAATCTATCCCGGTAATCGCTTCAGTAACCGGGTGCTCGACCTGAATTCTGGGATTTATTTCTAAAAAGTAAAAGTTTTTCTTTTCGTCAAGTAAAAACTCCACCGTTCCCACCGTTTCGTATTTCAATTCCTTGACTATCTTTAGGGCTTCCGAAGCCATTTTTTCTCTTAACTTTTCATCTAGGGTTGGCGAAGGTGCCTCTTCCAGGATTTTTTGAAACCTCCTTTGGAGAGAACATTCTCTTTCAAACAAATGTAAAAATTTCTTTCCGTCGCCGACAACCTGAAACTCGATGTGTTTTGCTCCTGGCAAATATTTTTCAAGAAAAAACTCAGTATCACCAAAGGCGCTCGACATCTGCCTTTTTATTCCTAAAGCTAAAACAAAAATCTCGCCGACTGAAATTTCTCCGTTGACCGCCCTGATCCCAATTCCACCCCCTCCCCTTCTCGCTTTCAAAACAAAAGGGTAACCGATTTTAAAAACCCATTTCCTTAAATCCTTAAGCGATTTAATCGAGGAATCGCTCATCGGTAAAATCGGCACTTTCAATTTTCTGACCAGTTTTTTTGACTCGAGTTTGTCTTCGAGTTTTTTTAAAACCGAATAGTGAGGACCGATAAATTTTATTTTCTGTTTTTCGCAAAGCTTGGCAAAAAGCCAGTTTTCAGCCAAAAACCCATATCCCGGGTGGACGGCGTCGACTTTTGCCTTTTTGGCAATTTCTAAAATTCTTTTGATGTCTAAATAACCTTTTGCCCCTTCTCTTTCTAGGTAATAAAATTCGTCGGCCAAAGAAGTTTCGAGAAAGTTTGCTTCTTGTCCTTTCTCTGGGCAAAGGGCGACCGTTTTAATCCCCATTTCTTTACAAGTCCTGATTATCCTCAGGGCGATCTCTCCTCGGTTGGCGATTAAAATTTTTTTAATCATATTTTTTCAAAGAGATTTTTTATTTCTTCCATTACCCTTTTGGTTATTTTTTGACAAATTTCTTTAAACTCTTGAGAATGACAATCCAAATTTTTTGCTCTTTCAAAGTCTTCTTTGAATTCGATCGGTTTTCCGATGTTGATTTTAACGATTTTTTTAAAACGGGGAAAAACTTTTCCGACTGGCATGATTTCCAAATTTCCCTTGATTGCCACCGGTAAAATCGGTACGCCGGTTTTTAAATAGATTTTGGCTACCCCGGTCTTTCCCTCTCCGATTTTCCCGTCTTTCGACCTCGTCCCTTCTGGATAGATGATTAAAACCTCTCCTTTTTTTATCCTTTTGATGCATTCTTCGACTGCTTTCTTTTTTGATTCTTCGTCGTAACGATGGACAGGAATCACCCCGGCGATTTTGTAAATTAAATCTCTGAAAAAAGCGCTCAAACCAGAATATTTGTCAATCTGGCCCAAATAGGTAAAGGGTCTGGGGACTAAAATATAAGGGTTGATCACCTGATCCCAGTGGCTTTGATGGTTGGAGGCTAAAATAAAATTTTCCTTGGGAATGTTTTCGAGACCCTTCACTTCCTTGACCCAGATAAATTTAACAACCGGTTTTAAAAAGAGATAACAAAACCAGCTCAAAATTTTGTTCATAATTTTTCAAGTTCTTTCCCTATTTCCTCTAAAATTTCTTTTACCGGTTTTATTTCGGAAATTCCGGCAGCTGACAAACCGGCCAAAAGGGGAATTTCCTCAACGTTTTTCCCGCCCAAAGAACCGGCGATTCTCTCTGCTCCGATTTCTTCTGGAAAAATTTTATCTTCGATTTTTTTGATTTTTTCTGACCAGACATTTTTTATTACCCTGATTGGATGCCCGGTCGACCAAAGAACGACTTCGAGATCGTCCATCGTTGCCTTGAGGATTTTTTCTTTGTAAGCTTCTGAAACGATACACTCTTTTGAGGCTAAAAACCTCGTTCCCATTTGGATGCCTTCGGCGCCAAGAAAAAAAGCGGCCCTGGCCGTCTCTTTGTCGTAAATTCCACCAGCCGCGATTACCGGAATTTTGACAAGCTTTTTGGTTTCGACCAAAAGGGAAAAGAGAGTATTTTTCCCAACGTGTCCTCCGGCCTCCCAACCAGAAACGACAACGGCTTCAGCCCCGTTATCTTCCATTTTCTTGGCTAACCTTGGAGAAGGAACGACCGGCACGATTTTTATCCCAACCATTTTTAAATAAGGAAAAACTGGTAAGGGATTTCCGCCGCCGGTAAAAACAACCGTCGGCTTCTCTTTCATCAAAACCCTAACCAAATCTTCAACCTTTGGGTTTTGCATAAACAAGTTTACGCCAAAAGGATTTTTTGTTTTCTCTCGCGTCGCCCTAATCTCTTTTTCCAACCAAGAAGCAGGCATCAACCCGGCCCCAATCACTCCTAAACCTCCGGCGTTTGAGACGGCGGAAACTAAATTTGACTCGGAAATCCCAGCCATTCCTCCTTGGATTATCGGATATTTAATTTTAAAAAGTTGGCAAACTCGGTTTTTCTCAAACTCCATATTTTTTTGAAAATTCTTCTTTTTTTAAAATAGCCACGACAAACCGAGCTTCCACTTTCAAATCGTTCCCCACAAAAGCCTGACCTTTCACCCGAGCGATTTTTGTTTCAGAATCAGGTAAAGGATAGATGGCCAAAACTTCAGCTTTTAACTCTATTTTATCGCCAGGGAAAATCGGCCGGAAAAATTGACAAGATTTTACTTCATAAGCCAAGAAATGATAGTCTTTGTGGTTTTCGCCGATTTTTTTCCTCAAAAGGATGGTCGAAAGCTGGGCCATCGCCTCAACGACCAAAACCCCGGGCATAATTTTAAAATCGACAAAATGTCCTTGAAAGTAATAATCTTCTTTTGAGGTTTGGTAAAAACCAGAGATCGTCTTTTCTCCGATTTCGATTACTTGGTCGACAAATAAAAACGGTTCTTGGTAGGGAATTATTTTTTTTATTTCTTCTTTAGTCAGCATTTTTTAGTTTTTTTATTAGCTTTGGGAGAATAAGCCGAAACCAAACGGTATATTTTTGGGGATATTTTTTTAAATCTTTTAAAACTTTTTCTCTTTTTTCCCATTTAAACCCTTCAGCCTCTTTTTTGTTTATTTTTGGATTCCCCTCGAAATAACCAACCAAAACGTGGTCAATTTCGTTTTCGCTCAATTTGCCCAAATTTGCCTGGTAAGAGATTTTGAAAACTTCTTTTAACTTTGTTTTGATCCCCATTTCCTCTTTCAACCTTCTCTTGGCCGCCTCTAAAATTCTTTCACCGGGTCGAGGATGAGAACAACAAGCATTCGTCCAGAGACCACCCGAATGGTATTTTAACCTGGCTCTCTTTTGGAGCAAAATTTCTCCTTTTTTGTTAAAAATGAAAATGGAAAAAGCCCGATGAAGTTTTCCTTCTTGGTGGGCTTTGATTTTTTCCTCTTCGCCGATTTTTTGATCTTTTTTGTTAACCAGAATGACTTTTACCATTTAAAGGCGAGAAAGAATTTTTAACAAAAGGTTGACCGTTTTTTTGTGGGGGAGAAGGAAAGAAAAAATTTTTTGCAAAAGAAGGTTCCGAAAAGATTTCAGATAAATTTTCTCTTTTACTTCTTTTTCATATTTCCTTAAAAACTTAGCCGAAAAATCGTTTTTCTCGATCGCCTCTTTAGCCATTTTTCCCGCTAAATAGCCAGAAAAAATAGCGCTGGCGATGCCCGCTCCCCAAAAGGGGTCGGTCAAGGCGCCAGCTTCCCCGACTAAAATTAGATTATCAAAAGAAAGCCGAAAAGGCAATTGGGTTGGTAGAAAAGCTCCTTTTTCGTTTTCGATTTTTAAACCAAACTTTGAAAGAAATTTTTCTAAAGAACTTTTAACTTTTTCAGCTTCCAAACCCCCAAAACCAACGTTCGCTTCTCCTCCTTGACGGGGAAAAACCCAACCGCAACCTTCTTTCGAAATTTCCGGGTCAAAGAAAAAAGTTGGGTATTCTCTCTCTGATTTCCCATAGCCTGAAATCGCAAAACCGTAACTTTTGATTTTTTGGCCGACAAACTTCCGACAAACCGAATGGAAACCGTCTGCCCCGATAACCAGTTTTGCTTCTATTTCATCGTCAATTAAAATCGAGTCTTTTTTTCTTTCTAATTTCTTCATCTCTTTTCCTAAAAAAATTTTCGCCCCAAATTCTTTTGCTTCCTCAGCCAGTTCTTCTTCAAAAGCCCTTTTGTCCAACTGAACCACCTTTTTGAAGCCCAAAGAGGAGTTTTTTAGATCGAAAAAATAGTCTCTGCCAGCAAAATTGATGACCATTTTTTCCGACTTCCTTAAAATCACCTCCTCTTTCTCTAAAAACTGGTAGAGGTTTAAGCCAAAAAATTCTTCAGTCACCATTTCCCCGCAGGCCTTTTGGCCGAAGGTTTTGTTTTTTTCAAACAAAAGAGGAGGGATACCTTCTTTGGCTAAAGTTTTGGCTGTCACCAATCCCCCGATTCCGCCTCCAATGATAACGACTTTTTCCATTTTAGATAAGACGAAAGAGACCTAAAATCCCGTAAACAAAATATTCATAGAATGAGGTTTGAAAGGAGAAAACGTTTTTTCTGATCTTTCTCGCTTCTTCAAGTTTGAAATTTCGGAGGGAGAAAAGCCGAAGGGAAGAAAATGCAAAAGTATTAAGGAATATCGGGTTGGAGAAAGAAAAACAAAGAGAGGTGAAAAGAGAGGTGGTGGGGAGAATTTTTAAAAGCTTTAAAGCCTTTTTTTGGTCTAACTTTTTAATTTCGGTTTCTGACAAAGAATCGTCAAGGACATGAAGGATTTCCAGATAGGTTTCGAAAAGGAAAAACAAAACGACGAAAAAAATAAGGTTTAGGGTTAATCTACCGACAATAAAATAGCTTTCTAAAAAAATCAAAAAACTACCTAGAGGAACGGCCAAAAAGCCAAAAAATCGTCTTTCTTTTAACCTCAAAGGGGGGTTAGCGTAAAAAAGAGTTAAAAGAAAAAGAAAGACTAAAAGGGAAAAAGAGAGGGTTGGAATTAAACCAAGAAAAAAAGAAAGGAAAGAAAGGAAAAGACCAAAAAGAAAGGGGAGAAAACAAAAAAAGAGGGCTTTGTTTTCGCTGATTTTCCCGCTTTCGATTTTCTCTCCCAAAAAATTTTTTTCCCTTTGAACTTTCCAATCGTAAAAATTGTTAACAGAGAAAGCAAACAAGGTCCCTAAAAAAACGACGAAGGTATTTAAAAAATAAGAAAGAAATTTAAACCTTCCAGAAAGGGCGTAACCCAAAAAAGTGTAGCCGATCGCCCCCAAACCAGTCATTTTTTCTTTCCAGCCCAAAATCCGATAGAAATATAGGACATTTTTTATTTTTTTCATTTTAAAACAAATGGCTATCGATTATTTTAGCACTCTGGCCGGGTTTTGCAATCATCACTTTTTTTATTTTTTTTATTTTGGAAAGTCTTTTTTTAATTTCCTTTTCGTCTCTTTCCAGACACAAGATTTTAACGTTGGGGCCGGCATCGATCGTAAAATAACATTCCAACCCTTCTTTCCGCCACAAAATCACCTCTCTGATTATTTCCAAAGTTATCGGTTGCCAATAGATAATCGGGGGCTTAGTCGTCATCATCAAGGCATGCATTTTTAAACAATTGTATTCTGCCCGGGAGCCAACTTTTTGAAAATCTTTTTTCAAAATACCTTCTCTGACGATTTTTAAATCTTCTTCAACCGTTCTTACCCAATCTTTGTAATAAGGGCAGGTCTTCACCGTCTGGGCCATCCCCGCTCGACTTCCAATCTCTTTTTTTTCTTTGCTCAAAATGGTGACAACCATCCTAAACTCTGGCCAATAATTTTCGTCCACTATCTGCCGGGCATAGCTGTCTTTGCCGTCTTTTCTTTTTCCCTTTAACCATTCAACAAAACCACCGTAAACCGAACGGCAAGCTGAACCAGAACCTTGTCTGGCAAGAATCGAAAGTTCTTTCAGAGAAAGTTTTAAGCCGGCGGCCTCGGTGGCAGCTAAAGTTAGGGAGGCCAAACCGCTGGCTGAAGAAGCCAAACCAGCCGCCACCGGAAAATTTGATTTCGAAACAACTTTAGCCCTTTCTTTTATTCCGGCCATTTTTCTTATCCTCTCTAAATGCCCCAAAACATCTTTTTCGTCCTTTTTCAACTCTTCGTCGTTGACGATAATCACGTCCCGAGGGTATTTTTTGGAAAACTCAACGGTGGTGATGGTAAAAAGCCCCTCGCAAGTCATCGAGATAGAGCCGTTGTAGGGCAAAATAAGTTTTTCGTCTCTTTTTCCCCAGTATTTCACCAAGGCGATGTTAGCGTTAGCCAAGGCAGTCGCTTTTTTCATATTTTATTTTCGATTTTCAAACCCTCAAAGTCAATTCTCACGGAAAGAGGAACACCACCGGCTTTTTTTATTGCCTTTTCGACCTTTTCTTTTTCTCTTCCTAGGGCGATGATACAATCTCCTCTTCCTGCCCCGGATAATTTAGCGCCATAAGCCCCCGCTTCTAAAGAAGCCCGGATTAATTTTTCGATGGTTGGCGAAGAAACGCCATATTTTTTCGAGGGGGTTTTAAATTTTCTTAAAATTTTTTGGTTTTCTAGCATCAACCTCCCCACTTCTTTCCAGTTTTCGTTTTCGATTTTGGTCTTTGCCTTCTCGACGATTTTTTCAATCTGGTCGAAGAGGTTTTCGTAATAGTCAGGATTCTTTTCCATTTCCGATTTTACCCTTTTCACGATTTCTGAAGTGCTGGCTTTTTTTCCGGTATAGCCGACGATCAAGGGAATTTTTTTAACTTTTAGCGGTTGAATAATTTTCCCCCCGGTCAAAAAATAGAGGATTCCTCCGTAGACGGCGGCAGCAACATCAAAACCTGAACCCACTTTCTGAATGTCTAAAACCGTTTTGTAAGCCAAGTCAAAAATCTCTTTTTTTCCCATTTTGATTTGAAAAAGTTCGGCCAGGGCTTTAATAGTGCAAACGCTAACGGCCGAACTAGAGCCAAAACCGTATTCAGCCGAGAATTGACTTTTGGTTTTTATTTTTAACCCCGATTCAACTTTGTATTTTCGAAAAAAATTCTTGATCGCCTCCAAAATAAATTTAACCTCTTTCGGTTGTTCTTTTTCTAAATCAAAAAGGGAAACGGCGAAATCAAAAATTCCCATTTCTGGAGCGGAAATGAAAATTTTATTCTCGGGAATTTTCTCTCCTTCCAAAAATAATCTTTGAGAAATGGCTGCCACCAAACAAGGTCGATGGTAAACCACCGCATGTTCTCCAAACAACATCAACTTTCCCGGCGCCGAAACTTTAATTTTTTTTATCATTTTTTTCGATTCTTACTCCCTCAACTCCTAATGCGCTTTCCCAGAAAGGGTAGCCAAAAGATTTTATTAAATCGACCAATTTCTTTTTCTTTTCAAAATAGCACAAAACCGTGCCTCCGCCACCAGCCCCACAAAGTTTGGCCGCTCCCCCGATTTTTTTCACCGCCCTTGCCAACTCTTCGATTTCTCTGGTCGAAACCCCCAGTTCGGCTAAATTTTTTTGGGTTTCGTTTATGATCTCTTTCACTCTTTGAAAATCCTTTTGCCTTAAAGCCCTTCTCATTTGATAAGCCATCTTGCCGATTTTTTCTATCCTTTCCTCTCGGTATTCTTTTTTTAATTCTCTGACCGCCTGGACGAGTTCACCGGTCGTTTTCTTTGGTTCTCCAGTATAAACAAAGAGAAAGTTTGAAAGTTTGTAAGGAATTTCTTTTTTTAAAGATTTGACGATCGTTTTTCTCTTGTCTTTTTTAAACCAAATCAAACCGCCGAAACAAGAAGCAGAGTTGTCTCCGCCGCTTGGCGTGCCGTGGATGATTTTTTCTTGTTCGAGGGCGATTTGGTTTATCTTTTTCAAGGAAATTTTTTTCTTGAAAAGCTCGGCTAAGGCTTTGGTCAAAGCCACCGCCCTTGAAGCAGAAGAACCCAAACCAGCACCGGTAGGAATTTGGCTTTTTATTTTTACCGAAAACCCATTTTTTATTCCTAAGTTTTTCATCGCTATGCCCAAAATGGTCGCCCGGTATCCTTCGTAGCCGTTTTTTTTGACAAAAGAAAAAAGTGGAGAAAAATCTTTTTTTTGATTGCCTTTTTGCCAAAGTTTTAAAGTTTTCTCGGTTATTGCCAAAACCTCCTTTTTGGTCCAGGTTTGGAAAATTTCTGGCCAGGCCAAATCCAAATAACTTATCTTTTCTGAGGGCGTCACGGTCACATAAGTTCTTTTCCCGACCGAAGCCAAAATGGCTGGCTTTCCGTAAACGACGCTGTGTTCGCCGATCAAATAAACCTTACCCGGGGCAGAAACTTTAATCATTTTTTATTTTTTTTCAAAAATTCTTGATGGAGTTTCATGTGCCCTTTTTGGATTCCTTCGGTCCCCAAAACCGAAAGGGCGGCTAAATTATTAGCCAAACCCACTGAGGCAGCCACTATTCTCAATTCTTGACTATCTTGAACTCTCAAAATCTTGAAGGCTAACCTGGCTTTTTTTGTCGAAGTCGCTCCGCCAACCGTGGCTAAGGGCAAAGGAATTTTGATTTTCCCCTTTAAAAAACCGTTTTCTATTTCCCATTTTGTCACCGGTTTGTATTTACCGCCTTTTGAAGCAAAACTATGGACGGCGCTTTCGACCGCCCGGAAATCGTTTCCGGTAGCTAGGGCTAGGGCGTCGATGCCGTTCATTACCCCTTTGTTGTGAGTGACCGCTCGCCAAACGTCCAATTCCGCCAGTTTTTGGCAATTTAAAACCGCCTGAGCCACCTCCTTTCCCGAAAAATTTTTTTGAGCCAATTTCTCGATCGGTACCTTTCCTTCAACTATCACCATTCTTTTTTCGACGTAGTTTGAAATGATCTTTGCCCCACTTTTCTTTCCGGTAATTTTTTCCAAAAAAGGAGAAATTTTTTCTAACATCGTGTTGATGATGTTTGCCCCCATCGCATCTTTCGGGTCGCAGACCAAATACAAGACCAAAAAATTTCTTCTCTTTTTTACCTTCAAATCTTTGGCCCCACCACCGATTTTGAAAAGAAAAGGGTTGGTTTGGTTGGCGATTTTTAAAATTTTTTCTTTTTGAGTTAAAATTTTTCTTTTCACTCTTTGGAAGCCATCGATCCCGATTAGCTGAAGTTGCCCGACCATTTCATTTCCTAAACATTTTCCAAAAAACCCTCCTCCTTCTCTGATAAGCTTTGCCGCTCGAGAAGCCGCCGCGACCACCGACGGTTCCTCGATTTCCATCGGTACCAAATAGTCTTTTTGGTTGACTAAAAAATTGGTGGCGATTTTAAAAGGGCCGAGGTTGTTTTCGAGATCTAAAAAATCTGGTAAGGCTTGGTATTTTTTAATCAAAACCAAATCTTCTTTGCTCAAACCGGCAAATTCTTTTATTATCCTCAGTTTTTCTGGAAGGGAAAGTTTATGAAACCCGGGCAAGAAAGAGGTTTTTTCGCCATTTTTCATATTCTTTGATCGAAAGCTTTTTTCCTTTTTGAATCTGCTTTTTAAGGTCGGTGGTAAAAAAATCGCTCATCACCTCCCCGGCTAAACAAATCGCCCCAGCCCCGGCCCCATAACCACCTAAACCGATTTTTTCTCCTTTTCTTGCTTTTTCCAAAACCGAAAGAAGGGAAACGAAAATAGAAGAGGTGTAGGAATTTCCGACGTAGGGATTGTATCTTAAACCAGGTTTTATTTTTTCTTCAAAAAACTTTTTAAACTCGGGAAGAAGCCTCACCCGGTCTAAATCTTTTTTGTATTCTGGAAAAAGAGAGGGGTTTTTTAGGCATTGGCTCAACTTTAAATGTTCTTTCGATTTCTCGTTTTCGTGACGCCAGAACAAAGCCGCCGCCCATTCGACCATCTTGGGAAAGGGAACGTGTAAAACGAAATAGTCAAAAATTTCGGTCGCGTTCTTTTTTTTGAGCTTTTTTGCATTTTTTCTTTTCCAATCTTCGAGGGCTCGTTTTTGACATTCCAGATAGGCCGGTTTGGTCAATTCACCGTCAACGATCGGAAAAGGAAAGGAGCTGGGAGGGACAAAAAAATCGTCGATGTCTGAAGCATAATGACCGAAGTTTTGCCATTCTAAACTTAAAATTTTTGGCCTTCCTTCAACCCTCAAAGCCACGGCCGCACAACCCTGGGTAATTTCTGCCCTTGGGTCGTTTTCAGAATAAACCGAGCGGTCGAAGGTTAAAACGACGGCCGGTTTTCCCGAATGGGCGAAACTATACTCACAGGCCAAAATCAAAGCTTCCAACCCCCCAAGGCAGGCGAATTTCGTTTGAAAAGGAACAAGGTTCAGGCCGATTTTTTTTAAAACCTTGACGGCGACGGGTTTTGAAGCATCTGGGTCAGATTCGGTGCCAAAATAAAACCTTTCGACATCATGAAAATCGATTTTTTTCAAGGCCTGGACGGCTAAATCTTCGACCGAAATCCCAAAGGGGATCCTCGCCTCAAAAACCCCTAAGCCCTTTTTTCCGTATTCTGGAGGTAGCTTTCGCTTTCTCGAAAGTTCTTCGAGTGAAATAAAAAATTCTGGGATGGCGATTCCGATTTGGCTGATGCCTATTTTTTTCATAGTTTCCTTTCGATTAAATACAAAAACAATTCTCTCAACCTTTCTTTTGCCCGAGATTCTGGCAAAAGTTTTTCTACCCCTTGCCAACTTTCTTTAACGAGATTTTTGGCCACCTTTTTTGCGTAATCGATCCCGCCGTATTTTTTGATGATTTCGATCGCCTCTTTTTTTTCTGTCTCATCGTCAGTATGCTTGTCTAAAATTTCCAACAACCTCTTTTTATCTCTTTTGTTTGCTTTTTTCAGAGTATAGACGACCATCAAAGTCCTTTTACCCTCTTTGATGTCGTTACCAAAGGATTTACCAAATTTTTCCCTTTCTTTTCCGGTTAAAGTCAAATCCAAAATGTCATCTTGGATCTGAAAAGCGATCCCCAAAGACTCGGCAAAATAACCGATTTTTTCGGCCAGTTTTTCGTCACCGTTGGCTAAAACGACGGCCAGTTTTGCCGCCATCCTTGCCAAACAACCGGTTTTAAAAGCACACATTTGCAAATATTCCTTTTCCTCGATTCTTTTTGCCTTTCCTCTATGCCAAAAAATATCTGTCCCTTGGCCCAAATGGATGTTGATCATTTCTTGAAGAGAGGTTTCGTAAAACCTAAGAAGGGTTTCTTTTTTCAATTTTCTTTTTTTCTTAAAAAGGAGGTGAAAAGGGAAAAAGTAAAGGAAGTTTCCGGCGTTAATTGCCACATCCACCCCAAACATCCGATGTAAACAAGGTTTTCCCCTTCTCAACTCACCCTGGTCCTCGACGTCATCGATAATGAGACTTCCGTTATGAATGAGCTCAGGGATGATGGCGAAATCTAAAAACTTCTTTGGGTTCTTGCCCAAAGCTTCCAAAATTAACAAAAAAAGGGTTGGCCTCCATCTTTTCCCTCCTCTTTCTAAGAGTTCCCAGGCCGGCTTTGTCAAAACTTCTTGCCCGGCTTTTTTACTAAAAGAATAACGTGGTTTACCAAAAACTAATTTTAGCCATTTTTCGCCTATTTTCCTCGGAAAATGCTTTTCTATAATCTGGTCGATCTCTTTCTTTTTTTTCTCCAAATATTCTTCAATTGTTTCTTTTTTCTCCATCTCTTTTTAATTTAAGATATTTCTGGAATACTTCAAGGACAAAACCGGTCGTTAGTTCCTCTGAGCCATAGTAACGATAAGGAAAGGGGCCTAAAAACAAAACTCTTTTTTCCCAACAGCCTTCCTTTTTCTGTCTTTTAATCAAACTTTCCATTCCTCGCTCTATTTCTTTTCCAAAGTAGGAAAAGTCAAGAAGGGTATTGAGGGCAAGGGCGGTTTCGAGTTCGTTTCCGAAAGAACCGTCTGGTTTAAAAAAACTCAAAACTGATTTGACGATTTTTTCTCGGCTTTTTTCTAAACAAGTGATTTTGTTTTTGTAAGCCTTGGCCAAGGTATAGAAAAAGGCCAACTTGCTGGGATAATGGATGGAAAAGGGTTGGTCGGTTTTGACAAGTTGGTTGAGAAAAGAACAGACCGAGGGGTCGTTTTCACCCAAATAAATCAAAACGTTGGCGTTAACCACACCGTCGACGTCTCTTTTGGCCAATTCGTAGATTTTGTAGATTTTGTCTATCCACCAAGTAACTTTTTTTCTTTCTTCCTCTCTGGCTAACCAGGTCAAAAAAAGGTTTTTTTCGTTTCTATTTTTTTTAATCAAGGAAAGGTTGTCTTCAAACTCCACTCCTTCCCTTTTTAAAGCAAAAGAAATAACAGAAATGTCGTCCAGGTCGGGAATGATAAATTTTTTATTTCTCGAGGTCCAAAACCGCCAAACCCCTCCTTCTTCTTTTTCGCTTAGCAAAAAATCGACCGCCTTTTTTTTGATTTTTTCTACCCGACTATCTTTAATCTCAGAGTCAGAGATGGAATAGAGCAAAAGACCGGTGGCGAAAGGGGAGGGATCAAAATAACTCCCCAAAAAATAGGGATTAAAACTGGCCAGGGTTTTAAACTCCCCCCAGGCTAGTTGGTTTTGGTAGAGAAAATTTAAACCTTTATCGATCGAATTTTCGACTTCCTCTTTGGAAACCATTTTAAAGAGGTAAACCGCCGTCGATGTTGACTACCGTTCCGGTGATGAAATCAGCCTCGTTTGAAGCCAAAAAGAAAACTAAATTGGCTACCTCTTCTGGTTTGCCAAAACGACCGAGAGGAGTAAATTTTTTAACCGTCTCTTTCAGTTCCAAGGGCAAATTTTCGGTCAGGGTGGTTTCGATGAAGCCGGGAGCAACCGCATTCACTCTCACCCCAAACCTGCCAACCTCTTTGGCCAAAGCTTTGGTAAAACCGATGATCCCAGCCTTGGCCGCGGCGTAGTTTGTCTGGCCAAAATTTCCCCTTTGCCCAACCAGAGAAGAAATGCTGACGATGTTTCCTTGGTTGGCAATGATCAAAGGAAGGGCCAGTTTGGTGGTGTTGAAAACTCCGGTCAAATCGACCTCGATGACTTTCTGCCATTCTTCTCTGGTCATTTTGGCCAAAGTTCGGTCTCGGTTGATGCCGGCGTTGTTTACCAAAACGTCCAACCGGCCAAAATCTTTTTCGATTTCTTTGACCATCCTTTCCACCTCTTCATAGTTTGAAACGTCGGCAAAATAATACTTTGCTTCGCTTCCTAAGCTTTCGATTTCTTTTTTCAATTTTTCTAAATTCTCTTTTTGAGATTCAACGTCGTTTAAGGCAACCTTTGCGCCGGCTTTGGCGAATTTTAAGGCAATCGCTCTTCCAATTCCTTGGGCTGACCCGGTAATTAAAACAACTTTGTCTTTCATGATTTTTAGGATTTTTTGACCTTTAAAATTTTCCAGGCCAAAGGCAAAATCGAACCGGCCAAGATTATTTTTAAAACATCACCTAAAACGAAAGGAAAAAAACCGACCACCAAAACCTTTTCCGGGCCGACAAACCTTCCTAACCAAAAAAGTCCAGGAAGGTAAATCAAAAGATTTCCAAAAAACATTGCAAAAATTGCCCTTCCTAATTTCCTATCAAAACCTTTTTGACAAAGGAAACCGACGAAAAAAGAGGCAAAAACAAAACCAACAAGGTAACCAAAGGTCAGGCTCAAAAGATAGGCCATTCCTCCTCCTCTGGAAAACCAAGGAATTCCGGCAAAACCCATCGAAAGATAAGTGATTTGGGATAAGGCTCCTCTCTTTGCTCCAAGTAGGGCTCCGGAAAGCAAAACGCTAAAGGTCTGCATTGTTATCGGAACGGGCCCTATCTCGATTTTTAATTTGGCACAAAGACCGGTGAGGATGGCAAAAGAAAAAACCAAAACAAGGTCTCTTACTAAAATGAGAATTTTATTTTCAATTTTGGGAAAAATCACCTCGATTAAAGTTAGGTTTTTTTCCATATTCAGAAATTAAATTCAACTTCGCTGATTTTCCTTCCCAAAATTTCTATATTTTCAATTTTAACCTCCTTTAAAATTTCTGGCAAATCTTTCTCTTTTACGATTTCAAGAAAAACCCGGTCTAAATTTTTTGGGTTAAAAGAAGCCAAGACTAAATTTAAGTAATAATTGACCCCTCTTTTGTCTTGAACTCGATCTCCTTCGGCGATCGTCAAAACTTCTGGAATTTCTTTTTTCAAATTTTCAAAAATTTCCTTTTCAGAATAAAGATATTTTTGGGCCAAATAATTTTCCTTTTTCAAAAGGAAAAATAGGTTTTCGCAAGAACTCGCCTTTCCGATTTTTAAAATCGGTAAATTCAAAATCAAATCTGCTTTGAAAACTTCTTCTGAAATTTCCAAATCTCCCTTTTTAAAAAAATTTCCTTTTGCCAAATCAAAAGGTATCACTTTTTGTCTTTGACAAACTTCCAATAGCCCCGATTTTTGGGTCTTCTTTTCAATTTCAACTTCATCAAAACTCTGCGAACAAACCTTAATGTTTTTTGGGTTGATTCCCTTTTCTATCAAAAATTGAATTGTAGATTCTAAAAATTCTGGAGAAGTATTGTCTCTAAAATAGGAATGGGAATCTTTAACTAAGGTTGGTAAAATCAAAATTTTTGAATCCTGATCGATTTTTAAATTTAAAATTTCGGCCGATTTTTCGACCGCCTCAAAGAAATCGTACTTTACCCTCCAGAGAACGACCGAATTTTTATCTTTTGCCCTTTCTTTTTCAGTTTCTTCTCCAAATTTCAACTCTTTTTCTGACTTTTGAACCCAACGGTTTTTGTTTTCGTTTTCAAGCAAGTAAACGAAATAGGGAACCTTTTGGTGGAAAACCGAAGGAATGGTCGTCTTTCCTCCACCGACCACTTTCGCCCTTTTTCTCTTAACCCTTTCCAAATTTAAAAAACAATCTGGACATTTTTCGATCGGGTATTGCCAAACCCTTTTACATTTTGGACATTGCCAAAAAGGCATAAGAAATTATAACAAAAAATGGCCGACAAGGAAACGGCCCAAAATTTGGTCAGCTCGTTTATAGAACGATCACATAAACACATGCGGGAAAGGTCGAGACGACTTCGGTATCGGTTCCGTTTGTCTTCAAACCTACCACCTGGCCACAAAACTTTACCATGCCCAATCCCCTAAAAGAAGTGGCGTTGAATTTCCACTCAGAAGCACAACTGGTTGCCCCACCGCACTGGTGATCCGGAGCAGAAACGACCGAAGGTGAAACCGAAAGTCTTAATTCTCGCACCCCGTTTGGGTCCTCTCCTCGGATCTGGACGGTAATTTCTTGGTTTCGAACGCTCAAAGCGACCGCCGGCGAAACAGAAATCGTTCCTCGCGGAGCTACTTCGGCGGAAGTAGTCGGAGAGGGGGAGGGGGAAGAAGGCGGTGGTGGGGCACCGGTTACTTGGATTTCAACCGATTGGGGGTCGGTCCAGGTTCCGGGTTCGATTTTTCCGTCAGCCGTCCTTCCGTAGAGATAACCGTAGTACTTATAGGTTCCCTCTCGGCTTTCGGTAAAGACGAAGGTCTGGGTACAGGTCGGCAACTCGATCGAACAAGGTCGGCATTCCCAACCGGCCCGGTAGAGACAAACCCTTGCCAAGCCGTTTGGATCTTCAGCTTTTATCGTCACCGAGATAGGTTGATTTACACCAACCGTATTGGTGGCGACTGAAAGAGTACCTTTGGCCGGGATATCAGGGGGGAGAATGCTAAACCAACGATCGCTTCGGTCAAAAACGTTCTCGTCTTGTTTGATAAGGACAAAACAGAGGCAGCGTTTCTCACCGAGTTCCTGGGGGATCGTCCAAGAATAGGTTCCTTGTTCAGCTTCTACCTCGGCGATCAATTTTCTTTCTGGAGCGGCACATTTTTCTATGTTTTTCACCGAGCATTTAAGCCCAGGGGTAAGGCAATATCGGTCGAGGTAAATTCCTATCTTTTGCCCTTCTAGACCGGTTTGGCTCCATTTTATATCATAGGTCTTGCCTGCTTCCCATTTCTCCCCGCCGTTGGGTGAAATGACTTTTAAAGTAGCAACCGGTGTAGGCGAAGGGACAGGGGAAGGCGAGGGAGAAACCGGACCGGTACAACCGAGATAGGAAAACTTTACCAACCCCAACAGCTGAGAGTCAGAAACCTTTCCCACCTGGTATAACCAATCGTTCACTGCTTTATCTAACTCTTCTTTCTCTATCTTCCCGTTTCCGTTGCTATCGTAAGCCTGGATCGTTTCTTTATTTTCTTCGTAAACCTGAGAACAAACGTTTCTCGTTGCCTGGGCAAAGACCACTCCAGCAACCAAAGCAAAGGTTAAAAAGAGAAAGGCAAAAGTTATTTTTCTCATTTTTTTTAAAAATTCGACCTTTTAAAAGCCTCCATTTTTATTATAAAATTTCACTGTCAAAGTCAAAACTATGAAAACCCTTTTTCTTCCCAAAAAACTAAAAAGCGAGCTAAGAAAACCTTTTGGAAAATTGATTTTGGGCAGGAAAAAAGAGGTTTTCCAAAAGTTTGAAAAATTTTTGAAAAAAAGGAAATTTAAAAAAATAATTACCGTCGGTGACTATTGCTCGCTGAACCTTTTTTCTCAGGTCAAAATTTTCGACGGGAAAATAAAAAGGAGAAGGGTTAAAAAAATTTTGCCCTACTCTTTAAAATGCAAAAATCCAAGAGGAACGATCCAAAAAGAGGTTTGGTCAAAGGTCAAAGAGGCGATCGAAAAAAATAAAAATTTGTTCGTTGAGGGAGAGGAAGACCTTTTGGTCATCCCTTCGGTTTTGCTTTCTGAAAACGGAAACCTGCTCGTTTATGGCTTTTTCAAAAAGGGAGTTTGTCTGGTCGAGGTTTCAAAGAAAACGAAAAAAATTTTAAAAAAACTACTCAAGAAATTCAAAACCCTTTAGTTTTTCTTTTTATAATTTTCTTCCCAAATTTTGTCAAAAATTTGATGAACTTTTCTTGAATACTCATCCAACTGGGGGGCTAGTTCTCTGATTAAAGTTTCGGCGCCAGAATGGGTTGGTTTCAAACCGTAGATTTTTTGAATTTCTCTAAACTGTTGCGGATAGTCGATCAAAGGGCAAGGTAGCAAAAGGTTTTTTGAGAAAGGCTGTCTTTTCCGGTATTCTTTAAAAACATCGGAAGCCATAATCTCTTTCAGGCTCTTTTCTTTTATGTTGTCCTTTGAAAAGTGGGTAAAAATGCAGGGTTCGACAAAACCTTCGTTGTCGATGTGGATGTAATATTTTCCGGCGATGCATCCCCCAACCAAAGGGGCGTCCCCCCAAAAATCGATGACAACGATCGGCTTTTTCGACCTGATTTCCAAATGCCTTTTCCACAAAGCCACTCTTTGTTCTGGAGTTGGCATCAAAGAGATATCTCTATCTCCGCAAACTGGCATGTACAAAAAGTACCAACCCCAAAGGCATCCCTTTTCGATCATCAAATCGATAAATTCATCTGAAATTACCCTTTCCGCATTTTTTCTTGAATAGACCGCTGAAAAACCGTGGGGAACGCCGTATTTTTGTAACAATTCCATTCCAGAAATTACTTTTTTAAAAGTTCCTTTCCCTCTCCTTTCGTCGGTCTCTTTTTCGAATCCCTCGATCGAAAAATTGACAAAGATGTTTCCGAGCTCTTGAAGCTTCTTTGCTATTTCTTCGGTTAAAAGAGTGCCGTTGGTAAAAAGCTGGGCGTAGGCAGTGTTGTATTTTTTGAAAATTTTATAGATCCTCTCAAAAATCATTAACGGTTCTCCTCCCAAAATTGTGTAAAAGAAAACTCCCATTTCTTCTCCTTCTCTGATTATTTTTTCAAAAATTTCTTCTGGAAGGTCGGTTTCTTTCGGATAATTTTTGGCATAGCAACCTTGGCAGCTTAGGTTGCACCTAGCCAAGGGGGAAATCAAAACGGTGGCTGGGGTAAAACTTCCTTCTTTTTCTGTTTCTTTCCAGTTTTTTCTATATTTTTCCGCAACCCCTAACAAAAAATTTTTTATTATCTTTTCTTTGCAGTTTGGATGGATTTCAGCCAAAATCCGGTTTGGGTATTGAAAAACCAGGGGTTCTTCTCTTTCTATCGCCTTTTTGATCTCTTCGATTTTCCAACGGGCAAGCTCGTATTTTTCTCTTTGGGTGTAAGGAACGGGTAAATACTGAAGAAGTTTTAAGGCAAATAAAAGTTCTTTTTTTGAAATCGCTTTTTTATTCTTGAAAAGCCTGACCAAACTTTCTTTTAAAATTTTCCCAACCATTTTTTAATTTTATCCAATTTAAACTTTTTTAAAAATGTGGACGGTAACCGAACCCCCGGCTCCTCCGACGTTGTGGCAAAGACCGATTTTGGGAATCGGTTTGACCTGACGCTCGCCACATTTTCCTCTTAATTGGTTGACGATTTCGTAAATTTGGGCCAAACCGGTTGGGGAAATGGGATGCCCTTTGGCTTTCAAACCGCCAGAGGGATTAACCGGCAGTTTTCCGTCCAAATTAACCGTTCCTTTCCTGATTAACTCTGGCCCCTTTCCTTCTGGGGCAAAACCCAAATCCTCGTAGGAAATTAGCTCAACTGAAGTGAAAGCATCGTGGATTTCGACAACCTGGATTTCTTTTGGCGAAATTTTTGCCTCTTTGAAGGCTTTTTCCGCCGCCAACTTTGTCGCTAAAAAATGGGTTGGGTCTTCTCTCCCAAAAGTTAAAAGATAGTCGGTGGCCAAGCCAGAACCGATAACTTGGATGTCGGTTTTTTCTTGGCTCAAGATTACGGCCGCCCCACCGTTTACCGAAAGCGAGCAATCGTAAATGGTAAAATCGCCAGCGATTTTTGGGGCTGATTTGATTTGTTCTAAGGTCACCGGCCTTTTATAAAAATAGGCTTTCTCGTTTAAGGTAGCGTTTTGATGATTTTTCAAAGAAATCAATTCCAGGTCCTCATGGCTCGCCTCGTATTTTCTTTTGTATTGCTCCCAAATCAAAGCATTTTGCATGGGAAAGTTCAAGCCCTCGGTTTGTTCGATTTCTCTCTCGATGGCTGAAGAAATCCAATGGGTGGTGATCGCGCTTTGGTTGTCGACGAGTTTTTCCCCTGACAAAACGAGAATGTTTTCAAACCCCTTTAATCTCAAGGCAGTCCAAAAGGCCACCCCTCCACCAGCGCAAACGGCCGGAACTTCGATTATCGGTACGTGAGTTTTAAACAAATCTGAAAGTAAAGAAGTTTTGTGAGTTTGGTGTTCAAAAAATCCGTCGCAACTTTCCATCCCAGTGAAAACGATACAGTCTATTTGAGAAATCCTCATTTTGGCATCTTCCAAGGCTTCCATCGCCGCCTCAAAGGCAAACTTCCACCAGGGCTTTTGAGAATAATCAAATTTTGTCATCCCGACTCCTTTAACGTACATTTTTTTCTAAAATTTCTTTTCCCCTTTGAAGAATTTTCTCGTTGATCTTATTTTCTAAACCGATTTCTCTTCCTAATTTTACCACCGCCCCGTTGTAAAATTCAATCTCATCCAAGTCTTTTGGCTTTTTTCTTCTTTCCTTTTCAACCAAACGAGCCAAAATTTTTCGAAAAGGAAAAACCAAAAACCAGGGAAGGGAAAAAAACAAAGATAAAAATTTCACCGGATAACGAGGGAAATTCAAAAACCTCCCCCCTTTCTTTTTTACCGTTTTGATATATTCTCTCAGGGCAAGGAATTCTTCTTTGAAAACTTCCTTTTTGGAAAAACCCTCAGCGATTGAGAGACCGTAAGTGGCCGAGGCCATCCCGATCAAATTCAAAAACAATTTTGAGTATTCCATATTTTTGGTTTCTTTTTGAGGAACCCAAAAAATTTGGAAATTTGTTCCTTCAAAAATCTCTTGAATTTCCTTTTCTTCTACCTCACCGCTAATTTTCCCTATTGCCATTTTGACCGGTAAAGAATAAGAAACAATCTCTTTTCCTTCAGAAGTTTTTTTCTCGATCGGGTTGAAAAGGGAAATTCTAAAAACCGGAACTTGGTCGGTTTCACCAAAAACTTCTTTGAGGGCCAAAACTGCTTCTTCCCCGGCCTCGATTCCGTTTTGAGAAAGAAAGAGGACAGGAATTTTTGATTTTTCTTTTTGGATTTTTTGAAAATAAAATTTTATTGTCTCCCCAACTGGATTTTTGGTTGTTAAAAATAAAAAATCAAAGGAAATATTTTTAGGAAATTCTTTTTCCTCGATCAAATTTCCTTCAAAGCATTCCCACCCCCTACCTCTTTCGATAAAAAGTTTTTTTTCTCTTATCAAAGAAATTTCTCTTTCTCTCCCGATCCCAAAAACCTCCCCTTTTCCTTTCAGCTCGAAAGCAAACATCGTCCCCGTCCGGCCCCCTATTCCGATGATACCGATTTTTTTCATCTTCCAAATTTTTTTTCTCTTTTCAAATAGTCTTCGATCGCTCCTTCTAATTCTTGGGGTGAGAAATCTGGAAAAAGAGTTTTTGTGAAATAAAACTGAGAATAAGCCGTCTGCCACATCATAAAACCGGCGGAATTGTGAGGGTCGCCCTGGCACCCTGTTCTTATTACCAAATCGACCGGGGGTAAGGAACCCGTCCAAAGCGATTTTAAAAGTAATTTTTCGTCGACCGGAACGTTTTTCTTTTTCACTAACTGAGTTATTTTTTTTATCGCCGCCAACATTTCGTCGGTGCCGTTGTAAGCCAAAAGTAAGGTGAAAACGGGGCCTTCGTTTTTCTTCGTCTTTTCGACTATTTCTTTTATTTTTGCCTTTAAATCGCTTGGCAAAATTTCTTCCCATCTTCCAAAAACATTAACCTTTACTTTTTCCTTCGCCTTGGCTTTTAAAATTTTGTCAAAATATATTCTAAAAATAGAAAAAAGCCTTTTTACCTCTTCTTTCGGTCTTTTTAAAACGTTGTCGGCCGACATCCCCCAAAAAGTAAAATAGGGGATTTTCATTTCTAAAACCTTTTTTAAAATTCTTTCAAAATTTTTTGCCCCGGCTAAATGTCCTCGCCAGGGTGGCAACCCTCTTTTTTTCGCCCACCTTCTGTTTCCGTCTGGGATTAAAGCAAGATGAGAAACCATATTTTTAATCTTTGGATATTTTACCACTTTGCCTGATGGATTTTCAAACGATAACCCAACCTATTGAAAATCAAATGTAAAAAGAAGGTTAAAACAAAAAGTTTTAGCCAGAATAAAATCCCAAAGCGGAAAAACGGTTCTAAAAAAATGGCTGAGCCGATGACGTAGTTTGTTTGGTCAAAAGGGAAAAAGGGGGTGCCGGGTTTCAAACCGATCCTTCTTTTGATAAAGGCAAACATCAAATCCCCAAAAACCGCGCCAAAAGAGATCAAAAAGGCAAAAAGAAAAAGGTTGGTCTTTGAATAGTCAAAAACCGAAATTTTTTGAAAAAACGCAAACCGAAAAAGGAACCTTTGAAAAAAAACGGTTAAAAAACCAACGAAAACAGCCAAGATCACTCCTCGCCAAGTTTTGTGAGAACCAAAAATTTCATTTCCTAAAAATTTTTTATTGAAATCGACCGGTCCCGCTAAAAATTTTAAAACCCCCAACCTTTTTGAAATCGGCGGGGTCATGTTGGCAAAGTAAGCAGGGAGAAAAAAATAAATCAGGGTGGAAAGAGAAAACAGAGGGTTCATTTGCTTTTGGCAATAAGTTATTACTAACTTAAATATACTTTAAACTAGCGAAAAACAAAAGATACCAATTAGGTATTTTTTAAGCCCTCAGGTCAGAAACGGCGTTTTCAAAATGAAAAATCTCCTTTTTTCCTTCTTTCAGGAGAACCGAAACGACATCGATCTGCCATTTTGCGTCAAAAGGAATTTTGTTTTTCATCAACCAGCTCTCGGCGGTCAAAATCAATTTTCTCTTTTTGGAAAAATTTATTTTTTCTTCAGGGAAAATTTCGACCTTAGGGTCTTTTAAAGTTTTCACTTCGACAAAACAAATCGTCTCTCCTTTTTTTGCTACAATGTCAATTTCTCCTCGTTGCAAATCTCCAGAAATTTGAAATTTATAGTTTCGGTCTAAAATTTGGTATCCTTTTTCTTTTAAAAATTCAACGGCAATTTCCTCCCCGGTTTTCCCGACTTCTTTTTGCATAAAAATACCGAAATTCTAAACTGGCGACGACAATTTTCAGGTTCAATAATATCGTAACATAAATTAAAAAAGGATTCGAGTGATTTCTCACAAGGATCCTCATAAGGGTCACTTTAACCGGGCCTCGAGCCAGATGCCCGAAGAATAATTCTTCAGCCCTTTTTGGAAGTGGAGTGTCACTACCCTTTCGTGGCTTAAACTTAAACTTAAGCGCCAATATCCCAAAAAATCTTTTTCTCTCCCGCCAATTGTCAGGAGGGTAGTTCCGAGGGGAAGAGCTATCCGATAATTCCACGTACCGCTTCTTCCTTTTTCACTACGTTGGATGTGGAAAAGGTACCCCTTCTCTTCAGCCTTTAAGTTCAAGAAATGGATCGGGGTTTCTCCTTTCCCTTCCGAAAAGGCTTTATAACACACATATGAAAAGGAGACCTTCCATTTCCCAAAACTCTGGCCTTTTTCTATGCTTCCTCCGAGTTCGTACCATTGGGGACTCCCGATGGTAAAAATAACTTGGGGGAGTCCCAAAAGGGTGGCTCTCACTACCGGTTCATCGTAGATGAGAGAACCGGTTGGAGTTACGTACTTTGTCCGTAACTCCAACGACCACTGGCTTTGGCAGAATCCTGCCAAAGTCGCAAAGAGGAGCACTAACAAAATTCTTTTCATTCTGATCCCTCCTTTTTAGTTTTTAAGAACTCCTCTATTTTTAAAATACAAGAATCTTAAATGCTTGTCAAGTCCTTTGGTTTGGGGGTCGTAAATTAAAAAAGGCCTGAACAGGCCTATGGAGCGAAGGTAACGAGAAAATTAATCTTTCAGATGACTTCCCAGAGCTCCTCACCGGTATTGGCGAGATAGAAAGATAAAAATTCTCGCCCTGAGAACTTCATAAAAATCCCTCCTTTCAAAATTTTTTTGTTACCTTCGCTTTTCAATTTTGCTTCTATTTAAAAAATAACAAATTAACAAAAAAGTTGCAAGGGGATAAAGAAATAGTTTTTAGATCGATTTTTTCAAAAACAAAAAATGGCTTACAGCCGATTTTAAGAGATTTCGAAAGCGTAGAAAATTTGGAAAAATG
>Ga0315298_1000084_pt1 | contig 173245 bp, 152 predicted proteins | sample WHS_1_MG_FD_203077 | JGI IMG/M metagenome (GOLD analysis project Ga0315298, IMG submission 203077) | Extremophilic microbial mat communities from Washburn Hot Springs, YNP, Wyoming, USA - WHS_1_MG | ecosystem: Environmental > Aquatic > Thermal springs > Hot (42-90C) | place: USA: Wyoming...
GGTGGGCGGCGGGACTGCTGAGCGTGGCAGCGGTTGGGGCGGCAGCCGGGAGGGCGGAACTGGGTGCCGGTGGGAGGGCGGCGGAGTTTTGGCGCGGGAGCATAGCGGAGCTGGAGGCCTTTGCGCCTGATTGCGTTGCCGATGAGCTGGGGGGACGGTTGTGGTTTCGTGGCTGGCATGACCAAATGCTTGAGGCGAAGTGGTGGGCAGGCGATGGGGCGCTGCCGTGTGTTGTCGCCGCCGCTAGCGTGCCGGAGGGATGGGAGCCGCCAGCAGATGGAAGGACGTGGCTGGTTTTGCGTCCTAAGGCTTGGACGGTTGAAGGTCTGCCGGATGCGAGGGGCTATTGGCTGCGCGAGCAGGCCCTGGCTATTGCACAGGCGCGCAGGGCCGTAGAGCGGCTTTATGGCCGGGCCGTGCGGACGATACTGATGGCTGAGGGTCTGTCCTGTGTGGCGGCTTTGGGTGTGGCCTGCGCGGAACCGGAGAAGGTAGTCGGTGCTGTGCTTCTTGCGCCCAGGCCGTATCGGCATTTTGACGGCGAGACGGTCAGCCTTGGGGGACGCGAGGCAGAAGAGCTGGGGCGATTGGCGCGCGAGCGTCCTGAGTGGGCGGAGGATTTGCGCAGAGCCACGGGGCTGTATGACATCGCGGTGGTTGGACCGATTGTCAAGGTACCGGTGGTGGCAATTGGCGACGTGCGCTGGTGGCCGGCGTGGCTGGACTGGGCGGCTGAGAAAGGCCGCTGGTACTGCATTGGGGTGGACGTGCGGGAACCGTCGCTGGAGCGCCTTTCCGAGGCCAGTTGGTTTGGCGAGCTGTGGGCGGAATGCATGGCGGCGCTGGGGCAGGGTGGGGACACGGTGGCGTGCAGGTAGGCTCATTCGGCAGTTTCGCAGTCAACAGGCGTGGGGTCAAGCTTTCGCCGGGGCAATAGGTGCCTTGGCGGTTTGTTTTTGGTACAGGTGGGACCGTCAGGGGGCGCCGGCAAGGACCTTGACGAGGCTGTGATTGAGGGCGTGGCCGGAGTTGTAGCCGATGAAAAGGCCGCGCCAGGGGCGCCCAGCGGCGTATAGGTCGCCTAAAAGGTCCAGGAGCTTGTGGCGTGCGAAGGCGTCTGGGAGAGGCGGCGTCTCAGAAAGGCAGTCGTCGAAAATGAGCAGCACATTGGAGGCGTCGCCGGCTTGGAATATGCCGGCCGCGCGGGCAGCCTCGGCGTCGCGGGCTAAGGCAAAGGTGCGGGCGGGAGCGATTTGGGTTTGAAAGTCGTCCGTCGCGGGGTCGAATCGGGCGCACTGAAGGCCCACCAAGGGATGCGGCCAGTCGAGAATGTAGACGAGCTTCCAACCATCGAGCGGAAAGGCCGCCAGCCATTGGGAGCCGTTGCCGGCGTGGAGGATGGTCGGTGCGCCCACAACAAGGCAGGAGGTCTCGCCTGGGAGAGAGGTTGTGCCGGCGGATGACAGCACATCGAACCAGGGTAAAGCGCTGCCGTTGAAAAGAGGAAGCTCGGAGCCGTCCACTTCGATGTCCACGTCGGTAATGCCCGTGGCGGCGAGGGCGGCGAGAAGGTGCTCGATAAGGCTGACGGCAACATCGTCGGAGCGGAGGGCGGTCCAGCTGGGGCCGGTGGACAGGAAAGAGGGGCCGGCGGGGATGAGGGTGCCGGAGGGGAGGTGGTGGAAGCGAAGGCCCCGGTGGGCTGGTGAGAGGGTCACGGAAACTTGGCGGCCGCTGATGACACCTAGGCCGGAGAGGGTGGCGGGTTTGGCAATGGTGTGGCGGCGGGCCGAGGCCGTAGGTGGCGTGGTGGCGGGCGGGGTCATGTGTCGAACACCACCTCGATTGAGAGGCGGTCCGCCTCTCGGCGGACGGCCAGGTTGTGATAGGTGACGGCTTTGATTTCGCCGCGCAGGCGGTCGCGGGCCGAGGCAATGGGTACGACGCCGACTTCGAGCTGGGCCGAGGGCGGGAAGTCGGAAGCACTGACGCTGAGGGTGACGGGGAGCTGGCCGTCCTGGACGAGATAGAGAAGTGCGCGCAGGCAATGGTGGACGAGATATTCTACGCTTTCGGCTTGGACGTCGAGGGTGAGGGTCTGGGTGGGCTTGAGGCCTTCGGTGTCGGCGATAAAGGACAACATGCCGCGGGCGGCGGCGGATATGAGCGAGGACAGGTCTCGTCCCCAGGCGCGGACGGCGTAGTCGGCCGCGTGGTCGAGAATCTCAAAGTCGCCGGAGGCGTCAGCTCCACTCAGCATTGCGGCCACCTGGGAAAGGTTCTCGAATTCCCGATATGGCACTCCTTCGGCGGCCAGGATTTGCGCCAGATGGCTTTTAGCGAAAACGGTGGTTGCGTGCCTGGCTGGGCACCGGTCCGAATGGCCGTCGCCGATATAGATAACCCGACGGAAGTGAGGACGCAAGCGGGTGAGGTGTAGGAGCTTACAGTTGGCGCAGTCGGGACAGGCTTCGGACGAGTAGGGAAAGGAAAGGACGAGGCGGCCTTGGCGATACTCGGCGTGGTTAGCAAAGCGCGGAACGCAAGAGCCGAAGTCGGTGGAAAGGACGGCCTCGCCGTCGCAGGCGGCATAGCCGAGACGGGAGAGCATGCGGTCGAGGTAAAGATCGAGGCCGTCGCTGAGTATGAGGAGGCGGGCGTTGCGGGCCAGGGTGAGTTCCCAAAGTTCGCGGAAGCCTTCATCGAGAGGGAGGCTGTCGAAAAAGGCAAGGAGGCGGTCTTCAGGCCAGTTGAGGAGGCCCCACTGGCCGAGGAGGCATTGCCTGGAGTCAATTTCGCCTCGGCGCCACTGGTATTCCAAATCCCAAGCGCGAGGGTCGCCGAGGGCGGTGATGACGGCAAGGCCGACGTCCTCGACGGAGATGGTGCCGTCGAAATCGCAGGCGACGAGGTCGCCCGCAGCCAAGCGAGGAGGAGGGGGCAGGGTTTTGGGTAGGAGTGGGGAGGGCATTGGTGGGGCGCTGTGGGCTGGGCCTGGCGGGTTTGGTGGCACCTATTCGCCGGCCAGGGCCGCGTGAGTTTCTTTGAGCTGCTGAATGATTGGTATTTTCTGCGGGCACTTAGGCTCGCATTCACCGCACTCGACGCAGGCGTCGGCGGCCTTGACCTCCTGGTCCTGCCAGCGGGCCTTGCCTTCGAGGATGTGACGGTAGCGGGCCTTGGCCGCGTCGGTGGCTTCCCAGACCTTGTGCTGGATCATGGCGGCGAAGATGAGGGGGATGCCGACGCCCTGCGGACAGGGCATGCAGTAACCGCAGCCCGTGCAGTAAAGTTCAGCGAGCTTGCGGTTCTCTTCGTAGAGGCGCAAGACGGCTTCGCGCTCTTGAGGGGACAGCGGCCCCTTGTTGTTGGCGACGGCGCAGTTTTCCTCGACCTGCTGCATGGTGCTCATGCCGGACATGGCGGTGGTGACATGGGGGTTGGAAATGACAAAGCGGAGGGCAAGTTCGGCGGTGGAACCGATGCCTTCGAGGAAGCGCTCCATCTTTGCGGACCTGACCCCCAACCTGCCGCCGGCCACAGGCCCCATAACCTGCACGCCCATGCCCACCTCATGGGCGTGGGCGATGCAATCCTCATAGGAGCGGTCCAAAAGATTGTACTGCAGTATGAGGCCCTCGAAGATGCCGAGGTCAATGAGCTTATGGACGTTTTCGGGTGTGTCGTGACTGGAAAAGGTGAAATGGCGGATGAGGCCTTCGTCGCGGGCCTTAATGGCTTCCTCGAGTCCCTGACCGGGGTTCTTGAATTTTTCGTTCCAGGCATCCCACTTGAGGTCGTGGACGAGTACGTAGAAGTCAATGTAGTCGGTGTCGAGGTTGGTGAGGGACTGTTCGAGGCGCTTGCGCCAGCCAGCGGCAGTGTCGTCGAGGAGGGGGTTCTTGGTGGAGAGATAGACCTTGTCGCGGCGGCCCTTGACGGCGCGGCCGACGAGTTTTTCGCTGCGGCCGTCGGGGCCATAAAGGAGAGCGGTGTCAATGAGATTGATGCCCAGGTCGAGGCCGCGTTGCATGATGCGGACGGCTTCTTCGTCGTCCTGCGGGAGTCGCATGGCGCCGAAACTGAGCACGGAGACGAGCTTACCGGTGTTGCCGTAAGGGCGGTACTCCATGGTTGGTCACCCCGCTGTGAGCATTGGTAACCCGCCCAACGCGATGGTTGGGCTGGTATGTTTCCGGCTAAGGGACATCGGGCGCCGACCCACCGGCGCCCGCTCGGAAATAGGATATCACATTGTGCTATGGTCGTCAAAAACTCGAGCGGCCGCCAGCAAGGGAGTGGGTGACGGGCTTTTGATGCTGAACGACGTCGGCCAGATGGCTAAAAGTCGTTTCGGCACTTGACAGGGCGGCCCGTCTGCATGGATTCGATGGCAGCCCAGGCGAGGGCGACGGTTTTCGCGCCGTCCACGCCGTCAATGAGAGGCTGGCGGTCGTGGAGGACGCAATCAATGAAATGGGCAAGCTCGCTGACGACGGCCTTGGCCATGGGAGGCTTCGGCAGCCGGAGCCACACGTGACGGTTGACCTCCCGCAGGCTTAGGAGGGCGTAGTCCTGTGTATTGTCGCCGACGAGGGTGCCCTTGGTGCCCCAGACCTGAAGGTCAATGTTGTAGGGGCGCTGGCAGCCGGAACTGTTTAGGATGCGGCCGACGGCGCCCGACTTGAACTTGACGTTGATGGTGATAAGGTCTTCCCATTGCTGCTGGGGGATGTTGTAGTGGTTGCCGTAGGCGTGGACCTCCTCGGCGTCCCCACAAATCCAACGGGCGAGGTCAATAGCATGGCAACCGCCGCCGACTAGGGGGTGGCGCTTTTCGGGGTCGAAGCGCCAGCCGCCGACGCCGCCGATTTCCTCATAATTGTGAAGGTAGCTGGTCTCCACGTAATAGACTTCGCCGAGGGTGCCGTCTTCACTCCAGCGCTTGGCGTCCTGGAAGAAGCTATAGAAACGGCAGACTTGAGCGACCATGAGTTTGCGGTCAGCGCGGCGGGCGGCGGCAATCATGGCCTCGCACTCCTCAATGGTGCGGGCCATGGGCTTTTCGACGATAACGTGCTTGCCGGCGTCGAGGAAGGCACAGGTCATCTCGCAGTGGAGGTGGTCGGGGGTGCAGATGCTGGCGATGTGGATGTCAGGGCGGTCCAGGAGCTGGCGCCAATCGGTGGTGGCGAAGGGGACATTGTATTCAGCTGCGCGGGCCTGCAGAAGGTCCTGGTCGGTGTCGCAAAGGGCGACCAGCTGGGCGGAGGGGTGTTCGATGGCGGCGAGGAAATGCGCCTGGCCCATGTGCAGGCCGATGACGGCGACGCCTAGCTTTTCCTGCGGCATGGACTGTTCGCCTCCTGATGTAAGGTTGAAGCAGCTTCTCCATCCCAGGGTGTGTAGCTTGCGGGACTAGGGTCTATTCTATTCGAAGCGGAAGGTCTCCTGCATCTTGGCGGCGACGAAGCGGGCGATGGGCGAGTCGGGGGCGGTGCGAAGGAGGCAGGTGAGGTCCTCGGGCAAATCTATGTCGAGGGCAATGCCAGGGCGCTCGATTACGCTGCAGGGCAAATTTAGCCCCACGGCGGTTGACAGGTGGGCGGCGAAGCTTCCCGTCCCGACTACTTCTCCGAAGCTGTAAGGGAAGTGCTCCGGCTCGTTGACGAGCATGACATTGGTGGCGCGGTGGCGGCGGTCAGGGCCGAGGACGACGTGGGCGCAGGCCCGCCAGGCACCAACGACGGCGAGGAGGTCGTCGACGGTGAGCAGAGGCAGGTCGGAGCTTACGATGAGCATGGCGGCGTGGCCGAAGATGCGTGGGTCTTCGGCGGCTGCTGCCGCGTCGCGGCGGAGGCCTGCAAAGCCGCCCGGCAACATCTTGGCCTGGTAGTCGGCTGCGACGGCTGCCAGGTCGTCGGGGCCACACAGGAAAAGACGCGAAGCGCTCGGCAGGGAAGAGCAAACTCGTAGAACGTGGCGGAGCATCTGCAGCGTCAGCGCGGTTCTCGCATCGCGAGACAGGACCGCACGGAGCCTTGTCTTAGCCGACGAGAGGGCCTTTTGAAGTACTACGACGACGAGTTCGTTGCGCTTTGGCGCGGCGGACATGGCAGGTGGTCTTTCGCCGGACGGCGCGGGAACCCTTGCCGGCGTGAGGGTGACGGCGCGTTGCATTTTGGCCGTGGCGTGGGTCAAGGTTGGCGTGCGGTCCTTCGCGGGCGTGGGCCTTGACTTTTGCAAGGTTGGGTAGCCGTGAGGGCAAGGGCCCTGGTCGTGCGGGGGCGAAGGAAAGGCTCCGCTGATGCACTCGTGTGCTGTGACGCAGGCGGGTGCGTGACTCCCTCGTCCGGCTTGCTGCTTTTTCTGCGGCGGCGCGGTTACTCTGAGGCCCGCAGCGGTGAGGGCACAGAAGCTTACAGGCATGCCAACGCCACGCTTCCTTGTCCTTCTCATGCGGCCGGAGTAGAATATGGACACCGTGCCTTCCTGGGGGAGGGCTTCCGAATGCGTGCGGTCGTGATGGTTGTGTGGCTGGCAGTAGTGATAGCGGCGGCTCATGCCGATGACGCTTTTCCCGGCGCCATCAGCCAGGTTGACAAGTCCGTGGTCACCGTCAAAGTGCGAATGGTCGGGGGGAAGGAGCGCGTCGGCTCTGGCTTCATCGTTGCTCCCGATGGCTACATCGTGACGAATTCCCACGTCGTCGGCAACAGCGGCAAAGCGACTGTAAAGTTCGCCGACGGCAGCGAACTGACGGGGACTGTCACTGCCCGCTCCTCGGATGCGGACATCGCCCTGATTAAGGTCGAAAGGAGCCACCTGCCGGCGGTGCAGTTCGGCTCAGCCAAGACGCTGCGCAAGGGGCAAGAGGTGGCTGCCCTTGGCGCTCCCCTGGGCCTTGAGCACTCCGCGACCCGCGGGTCGGTGAGCAATCCCCAGCGGGAGCGGGACGGTCGCAGGTACATACAGATTGACGTGGCTCTGAATCCAGGCAGCTCAGGCGGCCCGCTCATCAATTCAGAGGGCCTCGTCGTCGGCATGAACACCATGGTTGCTGCTGGCGCCGAGAAGGTGGGCTTCGCCATACCCGCCGAAGAAATCTGCAAATTCCTCGACGGCAACAAGGTTGCCTACAGCGTTTCCTTCGGGCCGGCGGCGGCTGAGGAACCTTCCGCCGGCGCGAAGCCCGCCAAGGAGGAGCCGGAGCCAACAGAGCCTGAGGAGGGGCCAGGGCTTCCTCTTTCGGTTCTGGGGACGGTCGTTGGCGTGTCGCTAGTTGTGAGCCTGGTGATGGGGGTTTTGGCGGGTTCTCTGGCGGCCAGGGCGGCGGTTCGTCGGCTGGCCTGGCAGGCCGCGCCACGGCGACCCACCGGTCCGCCGGCTGGCCAGCAGGACGACCTGTCCGACATAGACATCCAATTGTACTAGCCGGCCTTCGGGGCTTGGCCAGGAGGGTTGCACCATGGGAAAGGTGATGGTCACGATTATGGATGCCACCGGTAGCAAGGAGCAGAAGGCCAGCCTGCCGGACGATGCCCCCGTACGCCGCATCATCGCCAAGCTTTTGCAGCTTATGAGTCTTCCCACGGTGGGCCCAGACGGTCAGCCTTTGAGCTACAAGTTTCACCACAAGCAGTCGGGCAAGCAGCTTACCGACGAGCAGACCCTGGCCGAGGCCGGTGTGAAGGACGGCGACGTGCTGCGGCTGCAGCCGGAGATAACCGCTGGCAGGGTGGTTGCTTAGTGGCCGCGCCGGACAGTGCCAGCGTGGGCGAGGGCGTGCTTGACCTCACGGCCGCCGAGGACCGCTACAGCCGCCTGCGGCTCATCCACTGGTGGGATCAGGAGCGGCTGCGGCGTGCGCGGGTGATGGTAGTGGGGGCAGGCGCCCTGGGCAACGAAATCGTCAAGAATCTCGCTCTTCTGGGTGTGGGCAGCATTTTTGTGGTGGACTTGGACACCATCGAGGACACGAACCTCACGCGCTCAGTTTTGTTTCGGGCTTCGGACGTTGGTCGGCCAAAGGCGCTGGCGGCTGCCGCCATGGCCGAGGACATCAATCCCGACGTGCGCGTGCAGCCCGCAGTGGCTAACGTGGTCCACGACATCGGGGCTGGGGTCTTCGCTGAAATGGACCTTATCTTCGGCGCCCTGGACAACCGGGAGGCTCGGGTAGCCATCAACGGCTTTGCCTGGCGGGTGGGCAAGCCCTGGATTGACGGGGCCATCGAGGTGGTGCAAGGGGTGGCGAGGATGTTCGTGCCGCCCGAGGGTCCGTGCTACGAGTGCACGATGTCGGAGCTGGATTATCGCCTGCTAAGCGTGCGCCGCTCGTGCGCTCTGCTCAGTCGTGACGACCTTCTCGAGGGAAAGGTTCCGACCACTCCTACTACGGCTTCCGTCATCGCCGCGATTCAGGTCCAGGAAGCCGTGAAATGGCTCCACCGCGACCGCGGCCTGCCCGTATTGGCCGGCAAGGGCTTCGTCTTCAACGGCCTAAACCACGACTCTTACGTGGTGGAGTATCAACGACGTAAAGACTGCCCGGCCCACTTCACCTTCGATAAGGTAGAACCCCTTGGGCGAAGCGTTGGGGATACCACTGCCCGTGAACTTCTCGGCATGGCCCGCGAGCGTCTTGGCCCCGACGCCATCGTTGACTTGGAACGAGAACTTGTCACGGGGTTGCGCTGCCTGCCTTGTGGGACTTTTGAGCGGCGCTTCGGTCGGCTGAGTCAAATTACGGAGGCCGAAGCCCGCTGTCCTTCTTGCGGCCAGGTGCGCGATCCGGACCTCGTGCACGCCTTTTACGGCCACGAAGACTTCCTGGACCTTCCGCTTGCCGAGTTGGGGCTGCCGCCGTACGACATAGTCACCTTTCGGGCCGGCATGGAGCTTCGACCTTGTCTGCTTGCGGGGGATCGGGCGGCGGCCCTGGGGAAGCTCGCCTGCGGCGAAGGGGGAGGGTTGCATGAATGAGCGAAAAGCCCAACCCTGTTGGAGATGAGTGGCCGGCTGAGGACGTGAGTTTGCTGCCGCCAGATGCCCATAAGCTTCCCGCGGCACCCGACAAGCTACCCATCGTATTGATTCCGCGCGATGTCCAAGAGAGCATGTGGCGCCATGCTCTCTCCGAGACTTCGCGCGAGGTCGGTGGGGTTCTCATTGGGAGGGTCAACGAGGGTGACCCGACGGTGGTAGCAGTGGAGGTGGCCATGCCGGCTCGGGAGGCTCAGGCCAGCTCCGTGCATATCACCTTCACTGCGGACTCCTGGGAACATTGGCACCGCCTGCTTGATGAGCAGTACGCCGGACGCATTATCGTGGGCTGGTACCATAGCCATCCCAATCATGGCGTTTTTCTAAGCGGCCATGACACCTTCATCCAGCAGAACTTCTTCAACCAGCCCTGGCAGGTGGCCGTGGTTGTTGACCCCGTGCGCAACGAAATCGGTTGCTTCGGCTGGGAGCGCAATGAAATAGTACCTTTGCCCGAAGACCACGTCTCGCCGCCCCTGCGGCGGTGGCCTCGGCAGGTAACTGAGGCTGTTACCACCGCCGGCGCTGGTCTCGAACGCCCCCAGGCAGCGCCGGCAACCCGTGCGTGGTGGCTTGGCTGGGGCGTAGCCATCGCCGTGCTCATCATCGCCATCATGCAGACCGTCAGCCTTGCCCGCCTCAGCCGCGTGCGGGACATTCGAGATGAGGTCAAAGCGCTACGCGGTGAGGTCTCAGAGCTGCGCCGGCAAATGGCGCCAGTGCCGGCAAGTACGGGAAACTGGGTAACATGGAGAGACGGAGACAGCTTCGAAAAGATTGCCGAGCGGGTGTATGGTCGGCGGGAACTTGGGGAGGCACTGGAGGCCATAAACTCGCCGGTGCTCGGGTCGGCGGGACGGCCGGCGGTGGGCGAGATGATTTGGGTGCCAGCCCGTGAGGCCCTCATACCGCCGCCTAGGCCAGCACCCTCACCGCCGCCGGGGCGTTGAGGCCGTGCTTGGCGCCCGAGCGTGAATCATTGCAGCTATGGTGATGATTGATGTCAGGCTCACCCAGATTGCGCCGTCTCTACGCTGACTACCAGTCGGTGACGGAGGAATTTGCCGGCCACCCGTACATTACCGTGCGGCCCCTGTACGGCAATCCGCCGGAGGCCTATGAGGTTATTTACCGTGTCCCAGGCGTCCGCTTGGATGAGGCCAGCCAGCGCCCGTACATCGCCCACGAGCATCGTGCCCGCATTTATCTGCACCGCGACTACCCTCGCGAAAAACCCAAGTGCGTGATGGAAACCCCCATATTCCATCCCAACTTCGGCTCTTACATTTGCATAGACGACTACTGGGCCGCCGGCGAAACCCTCGTTGACATCATCATCCACATTGGCCAGATGATTCAGTACCAGAACTACAATCCCAAAAGCCCGCTGAATCCCGTGGCAGCCATGTGGGCCGCGAGCCATCCGGAGCTGTTTCCGGTCGGGAAGATTGACCTCTACCAGCCTGACTTGGACATTGACTTGGAGATAGGGCCTTCGAAGGATGAAGCTGTGGCTGAAGTGGAGGGTGAAGAAGAGAGGGAAGCTGAGGCACCAAAGCCCTCTGACGACCTGGACATCGAGCTTTGCTGAGGGCAAGTGGTGGGGTGGCAACCTGAATGAGATGTCCCTTCTGCGGGGGAACCTTCCAGCTGCAGGGCCCCTTTTGTCCGCTCTGCGGCCGTCGCATCATAGGGCCGGACACCGGTGAGCTGGCTCCGGAGGCTCCAGCAAGCCCGCAGCCCGTGGCACCTGCTCCACCGCCGGGGCCGTTTGACTATTCAGGCGACGTCCTGGTGGTGGACGTGGAGCCAGAACCTGCCCCGCGCATCCCGCGTGCCGTCCCGCCCGCACCCGGCATGCCCGTGGCAGCCCCGCCCGTCGCCGTGCAGTCGGTTCGGGTGGACCAGGAACACGCTGGCAAGACCTGCCCGTACTGCCGGTTTCCGCTCAAGGTAAACGAGCAGATGACGATTTGCCCAGCCTGCCGGGTGGCTCATCATGCGGACTGCTGGCAGGAAAACGGCGGTTGCACTACTTATGCCTGCCGCCTATCGCCGGAGTCGCGGCCGCCGGAGGCAGCGGCTGCAGGACCTGTGATTGCCAGCCAAGGGCCGACGGCTCCGGCTCCGCCGCCCTATGTGTCTCCCCACGGGCCTCTTCTTCCGCCCGACAGGGTCGCCGCCGTGGCTCGCCTTGAGGCCGACGCCACGACCGCCCTTACTCTGAGCTTGCTTGGGCTGTTCTGTTTTGGGATACTGTCGCTGGTGGGGGTGGGAATGGGCGTTTGGGTGCTGGCGCGCATGAAAGCTCTGGGCGTACACGCACCAGGGGCGAGTGGGCGTGCCATCGCTGCTATTATCATTGGGGTTGGCGTCCTGCTGGCCATGGTGCTCTGGGGGTACGCGGTGTCAGGGAGCGGTGGCGGTACGGGCCTGTGAGGCTTTGTGAGGTGCGCAGGGGGTGCTTATGTTGGACGACCAAAGCCGTGGTGGACAGCCCGCTGACGAGTTCCTCGACCTGTCAGATGAGGACCTTGAGGCCGAGTCACTGCCGCCAGTGCCTACTGCTCAGCCGGGGGAAGGCGAGATTCTGAACATCGAGGCAGAGGACCTGCAGGACGTGGAGGAGCCATCTCTGCCGCCGGTGGCCAAGGTAGGTCAGCCCTTGACTGGGCCGGTGTCGTATATGCCCGGTTTTGGGATGCCGGTGGCCAAGAAGCGCCCGCCTGTGACGGAGGCAGTACTCTCGGCAACTTTCAACATGCTTCCCTTGGCCCTCGCGGGCGGTCTGGGCGGGTTGCTGGCGTGGGGCATCCTGGAACCCTTCGAGAATGACGAGGCCGTCCGTCAGCATCTCGGTGAGGTGCTTCGGGCCATGGCTGCCTACGGTGGGGTCATGGGGGCGTGCATAGCTGGTGCCATCGGCTCCGTTGAAGGCATCACCTCAGCAGATGTGCGCAAAGCCCTTCGCGGGGCTGGCCTTGGCTTGCTCATCGGTCTCCTCGGCGGCGCCTTCGGTGGGATTTTTGGCCAGCTCGTCTATGGCACCCTGGGCGGGGGCGGAGGCCTGCCGATACTCGTGCAGATAATAGTCCGTTCGCTGGGCTGGGGGATGGTGGGAGCTTTCGTCGGCGTTGCGCCTGGCGTCTTGGCCCGCGCTCGAAAGAAAGTCTACAACGGCATCATCGGCGGGCTCATCGGGGGCCTGATTGGTGGCTTTCTTTTCGACCCCTTCGGCTTCATTTTCGGTGGGGGCGAGGTGAGCCGGTTGGTTGCGCAGACGGTCCTCGGGGCCGCCGCCGGCGCCGCCATCGCGGTGGTTGAGCAAATCGCCAAGGAAGCCTGGCTGGTCATCACCGCCGGGCCGCTCACTGGCAAGCAGTTCATCCTTTACAATCCCGTGACTACCATTGGCCGTGCCTTCACCTGCGACATTGCGCTCGTTAAGGAAGGTGGCGCGGCTCAGCAGCACTGCCGGATCGTCCGGGAAGGCGCGACCTTTGTCCTGGAAGACCTCTGCGGCGCCTCGGTGGTGAACGGTCGTCCGGTGCGCCGCCAGCCTCTGCGCTCCGGCGACCTCATCCAAATCGGCTCCACGGTCCTCGCTTTTCATGAGCGCGCGGCTTCGGCGCCACTGCAGTAGCGGCTTTGGTGTAGGGAGAGCGCGAGCGTTTGGGGATGCGGCCTGAAGCGCGGGGAGGGCGTGGCGGTCGGGCGCCGAAGCATTGCTGGGGGAAACCCTGTCAATATGCAGGAGTGGGAGGGGCAGCGAGAATGAGCCAAGGCAACCGCCGGCCGGAGGACTTCATCTCAATTGAACATGGTGACCTGGAAGACGAACCTGGGTCCACCGCCAAGCCACCGCCTGCGCCGCAGCCACCTGGTCAGCAGTGGGTAGGACAACCGCGCCGCTGGTTCGTTGCGAGGACGAGCATCGGCGACCGGACGGTGCGCGGCCCCTATGAGGAGCAGGCCATCAAGCAGATGCTCCAGTGGGGGCAGCTTTCCTGGGAAGACCACGTCAGCCGTGGGGGGAACGACCCGTGGCGCCCTATCGTCCACGTGCCGGAATTTGCCCAGGCCCCTGATGTGCAGGCTCCTGCGCCCCAGCTTCCTGGCTATCCGGGCGGGCCACCCTACTACACTCCGGGCTACGCTGGTTACCAGCGTAATCACGTCGCCGCCGGCCTTTTGGCTCTCTTTCTGGGCGGGATTGGTATCCACAAGTTCTACAACGGCTCCTGGGGCTGGGGCATCCTCTACATCCTCTTCTGCTGGACTTTCGTGCCCTGCCTTGTGGCTCTAATCGAGGGCATAATGTACCTGGTTGACCCACAGAGATACGACCTCATCTACAACCGTACGCCGCCATATCCGTGGAAGTGGTAGGCAGGATGTGCTGGCTTCCGCGTGCGGGCCATGGGTGACGAAATTCTCGACGTGCGATTGGACGGAGAGGACGGAGGGGGTGGCTCTGGGCCTCGGCGACCGGGCGTGCCAGGCGGGGAAGATGCTTCGCCGCCCGTACCGACCTCGCCCCATCGTGCTTCTTGGGCCTGGCCCATCCTCAGCTTGCTCCTAGTCGTCCTGCTAATCGCGCCGGCCCTCTACATCCTGGTCGGCTCGCCGGCGGCGAGGGCGCGGCGTCATTTCCTGCGCGGGGTGTTTCTTCAGACTTCGGGGCGGTTTGATGAGGCTGCGTCTCACTTTGAGACCGCCATGCGTCTGGACCGGCGTCTGGCCGCTGCGGGGGTACGTCTGGGCCTTTGCAAGCTGCATCTGGGGAGCGTTAGACCTGATGCGGATTATCTCCGGCGCCTGGTGGAGGGCGCGAGCGGTGGCCAAGTGACTGCTCTTGACGAGGCTGACCGGGCTTTCTATGAGGCCTTGCAGATGGCCGAAGCCGCTCCGCCGGCCATAGGGTTCCCCGACACCGACCAGCCTGGTCTAAACCAGGTGAAGGCCAACGCCTATGCGGGCCTTGGGCTGACGCGGGTGCTGCGGGCCGCCGGTGCCATAGGGGCCGGCCGCGGCTACGAGGCTCTTCAGCTATCCTCGGAGGCCCTTGGCTACGTGGAGTTTGCGCGTAGGTACGACCCCGCCAACATGCTTGCCAGTGTGGTGGGTGGAGTGGCCGAACTCGTGCAAACCTGGGCCCGATTCAGTGACATGGGACTGCTGTGAGGCCATGAGCGGGCGAGGGGCCGGGGTGTGGCGCGGCGGTCGGCCCAAGCACAACGGAGGCGCGCTTTGATCCGGGGACCGGTCAGCACCTACGCCCGCGCTGCTTTCAATTCCGCGCGCCGTCCTTTGGAATCCTTGTGCGCCGGCCTACGGTTGCATTCCGTGTTCGCGCGCCACCCTTGCCGCCACCTTTGCCGGCAGCGCGAAAATGTCAATGAAGCCCTTGCTGGCCCTCTGGTCGAATTTGTCGCCCGTGTCGTAGGTGGCCAGGGAGTACTCGTACAGGGACCAGTCGGATTTGCGTGCTACGGCTTCGCACTGCCCTTTGTATAGCTTGACCGTGACCTCGCCGTTGACCCGCTTTTGCGTTTCGGCCATGAAGGCATCAATGGCGTGCCGCAATGGGGTGAACCACTGGCCGTAGTAGACCAGCTCAGCGTATTTCAGCTCCAGGTAGGGCTTGAAATGAAAAGTCTCGCGGTCGAGGGTGAGGCTTTCTAGGTCTCGGTGGGCGGTGAGAAGAATGGTGGCTGCAGGCGCCTCATAGGCTTCGCGGGACTTTATGCCGACGAGCCTGTTCTCCATCATGTTTACTCGCCCGACGCCGTGAGCGCCGCCGAGTTCGTTCAGGCGCGCCACGAGAGCCGGCCCCTCCATCTGCTCGCCATTGACGCTTACCGGCGTGCCCTGCTCGAAGCCTATCGTCACGTAGGCCGGCTCGTCCGGCGCCTTGGCAGGGTGGGTGGTCCACAGCCACGCATCCTCGGGCACTTCCTGGGCTGGATCTTCTATCTGTCCGCACTCAATTGACCGTCCCCAAAGATTCACGTCCACGGAGTACGGGCTTCTCTTGTCCACCGGGATTGGTATTCCGTGCTGCTGGGCGTAGTCAATCTCCTGGTCGCGGGTCATGCCCCATTCGCGGACGGGGGCAAGGACCTTCATGTGGGGCGCGAGGGCTGCGTAGGTGGTCTCGAAGCGCACCTGGTCGTTGCCTTTGCCGGTGCAGCCGTGGGCCAAGCATTCGGCCCCGTGCTCCAAAGCCACCTCGACCTGTTTGCGGGCCAGGAGGGGGCGGGCCAGGGCTGTGAAGGCCGGATATTTGTGCTCGTAGAGCAGGTTGGCCCAGATGGCCCGCCGGATGTGCTCGTCGAAAAACTCCTGCCTGGCGTCAATCACCACAGCCTCCACCGCGCCTATCTGTAGTGCCTTCTCGCGTATCGCTTCGTAATTGCGCTCCTCGCCCACGTCCACAGAAATGGCCAGGACGTCATAGCCATAGTTCTCCTTAATCCACTTGATGGCCACGGAGGTATCCAAGCCGCCAGAGTAAGCCAGTGCGCAAAGCCCCATATCATCTCCTCCCGCGTATAGTCGCTTCTGGTGGCGCAGGGCGTGGGGCCGGGCGTGCACTGCACAGTCAGCTCTACGCCCTCCGGGATGCCGAGGCCCAGAAGCGCCAGGGCCTCCCGCTGCTCCAGGCACCCCGCAGGAGGCCCTTCTTGAACCGCCACTATGATAGCCTTGCAGGCGCGCTGCGGCAAGAAGCGGGCGGCCAGGCTGGCCTGGTCGCGCGCCGGCCTTGTCTTAGGGGCCGGCCAGCGTGGGGATGTTAGCTGCAATGTCGCGGCCGCTGCGCCATTTCACGTGGCCGTCCGCAAAGCCGACGTTCGAACCGCCGTTGTGCCTGGTAAGCTGATCCAGCACCCACTGGGGTTTGCCAACAAGCCCACAGCCCAGGCCGTATCCTGGCAGGTTCCCGATGCGGGGGTTCGGGTAGGCCAGAGGTAGCCCGTTGCAGACCGTCCACAGCCAATGGCATGAGTCGCCAACGAGAGCCACTTCGGCGGGCCGGCCGACGCGCGCCAGCGAGACCACCGACGCTCCAGTGGGCGCTCCGTTCCACGTGAGCCGCGGCACCAGATAGCCGTTTACCCCGTATTCGTCGGTGTACTGAATGTAATAGGAGCCGGCGTTCGTCATGTAGCCCTCGGGACAGTTGAATAGATTCCAGTTCTTCACGTAAGGCTGGACACGGAAGCGCCACCAACATTCGTTGTAGCAAGGCGGGCCACACCCGTAGGGCGAGCCGGAGACATATTCGTCATGCGGGAAAACCTCATCGTAGTCTTGTACGTACATCATGAAGGCCAGGGTTATTTGTCGAAGGTTTGACATGCAAGATGCCTGCCGAGCCTTCGACCTCGCCCGGGCAAAAACTGGGAAGAGTATTGCTGCTAGTATCGCGATAATGGCGATTACAACTAGCAGCTCGATTAAGGTGAAGCCGGACTGCCGCCGCACAGTGAACACCCCCTTTGACGTATTTATGAGGCACGGACGGTGCCCACAGCACCTGTCGTGCTTTCTGCTCTGATTCGGAGCGAGGATTCCTTCCCCGCTGGCGTTTCCCTTCTCGCGGTTTTGGGCTTTTGGGATGTGGACTTTCCGGCGGCGCGCGGGCAACTTAGGCCCCGTGAGGGGTGGCGCCACGGCGCCCTAGCTCCCATCAGATACCGAAAGGACTTAGGCGGAAGCGCTGCCACTTTAGTATGCAGCCTCGGCTGGTGGTGAGGCGTGGGCTATTTGGGGCGGACGTGGTGGCGTCCTGCGGGCGGCTGTGGCAGGAGGCCTGGGCAAGGGGAGTCGGCGAGGGGTAAATTCTCATGCTGGCTGGGTAGAGGGTGCGGGGGCTTCTGCTCCGCCCGTGGTGTCGCCTGCCTCCTGGGCTGGTCGTGCGCTGCGGAGGCCGGCCAGGACCTGCTCCACGTTGTGTGCCCCAACGAGCACGCGTCTCGGCCTCGACCCCTCGTGGGGCCCGACGATGCCCTTGCGCTCCATCAAGTCCACCAGCCGCCCAGCGCGGGCGTAACCCACCTTGAACCGCCGCTGCAGCATGGAAACGGAAGCCTCTTGCTCTGCTACTACGTAGCGCACGGCGGCCTCAAAGAGTTCGTCGCCGACTTCCGTCTCGCCCGTGGCCTCGCCTCCCTCTTCCTCGACTACCTCTGGGACGATGGCGAACTGCGGCTCTCCTTGCTCCTGGAAGAAGGCCGCCAGCCGCTCCACGTCTGCGCGGTCCACGTAGGCCCCCTGCACACGCAGCGGCTTGGACAGCTCCGAGGTCATGAGCAGCATATCGCCGTTGCCCATGAGCCTGTCGGCGCCCACGCAGTCCAAAATGGTGCGTGAGTCATGCTGGGCGGGCAGGCGCATGGCAATGCGGGCGGGGAAGTTGGCCTTGATGTGTCCCGTGATGACATTGACGGAAGGCCGCTGGGTGGCAATGACCACGTGAATGCCGGTTGCGCGGGCGAGCTGGGCCAGACGGCAGATGCTTTGCTCGAACTCCGCCCGCGCCTGTGTCATCAGGTCTGCTAGCTCGTCTATGACGACGACGATGCGCGGCAGGGGCTCCACGGGCCGGCCGTTCTCGTCCCGCCCGCCCGCTACCTCTTCGTTGTACTCGGCTATGTTCGCCACGCCCGCCACCGCGAATTTATCGTACCGCCGCTGCATCTCGCGAATGGTCTTGCGGAGCACGTCGGCTGCCTCGCGAAGCGTGTAGACCACCGGGGCGTAGAGGTGAGGGATGCCGTCGTAGCGGGTCATTTCCACGCGCTTAGGGTCTATGAGGATTAAGCGGAGGGTGTCGGGGGTGGCCCGCATAAGAAGGCTGACGATCATTGTATGGAGGCAGACACTCTTGCCGGAACCGGTCTGGCCGGCCACCAGAAGATGCGGCATGTTTTCCAGGTCCACCACCACGGGCCGACCGGCCACGTCCCGCCCCAGCGCCACGGCTAAGGGCGAGGGGTGCTCCTGGAATTCTGGTTCTTCGACCACCGACCGCAGACTGACAATCCTGCGCACTGCGTTGGGCACCTCGACGCCCACCGCCCGCTTGCCGGGTATGGGTGCCTCGATGCGGATGCGCCCCACCGCTAAAGCCATCGCCAGGTCGCCCTGGAGCTGCGTTACCTTCGACACGCGAATGCCCGGCTCCAGCTCGACCTCGAAGCGCGTCAAGGTTGGGCCATACTCGTAATTGCGTACCCGCGCCGGGATGCCGAAGTTGAGCAAGGTGCGCTCCAGGACGCGGATTTTCTCCTTTATCTCTGCGGCGTCGGCCGGCGTTGCCTTGTCGTCAGGATGGGGGGAAAGGATTTCGACGTCTGGGAGGCGCCACTGGGGTTTGGGCTGGTCGGCCACGTCCAGGAGCCTCGGCTGCTTTGGCGTTGTCGGGGAGGCTACCGCGACCGCTGTGGGCACCGGCCCTGCGCTCTCGTCTTGGGCCGGCTCGTCCTCCTCACCGGCGAGGGCACTCGCCTCTGTCTTCTCGTCCCAGGGCGCTTGCGCCGACTGCTGTGCGTCGGCGGCGACCGTGCTGACCCGCTGTGGTGGCGCAGGTGAGCTGTCCTCGTCATGGAGGACGCTGGGCGGCCTGGGGGCCTGTCCTTGCGGCGCCGCGGGGTCGGGCACGGGCCGCCCCTTGGCCGTCCTGGCACCTGCTGGGGGCTTCGGGCGGGCTTTCACGGGCCGCCGGGGCACCAGCCGCGCCAAGGCCGCCAGTATCCCGCGCCCGAGCGCGAGCACTGCCTCTCCAAGCCCTGCCAGAAACTCACCCCACGACGTCTGGGCCACCAGCAGCACTCCCGCCAGGGCCGCCCCAACCAGCACGATGTAGGCGCCCACGTCGCCTAAGGCCCGCGCCAGAATCCAGCCCACTGCTCCCCCAAGATAGCCGCCGGCCTGTCTCACGACTTCGGGCGAGAGCGGTCTGTCCCCTGGCCCGGCCGCCAAATGCACCATCGCCAGGAACACGAGGTAGACCACGGCTCCGCCCGCCAGCGGCTGCCTCGCCAGCGCCCGCGGCTGGTTCATCCCCAGGAGTACGCCAGCGGCCAGACATGCCAGAGGTACCACCCAGGCCCCCACGCCGAGGAGTGCGGTCAGCGCCCCCGACAAGAAAGCCAGCAACGGCCCTGCCTCTCGATAGGCTCTGACCAGGCTGGTGAGAAGCAGCAAGGCGAGGATAATGAGGCCGATGGCTGCCAGGTCTCTTTCCAGCGTCCTCGGCCGCGGCGGAGGCTGCAGGCGTTTGCTGCGCATTGCTATCCCCTCAGGCTGCGATACAGGCTCCGTCCCACTCCGGGCACATTATAGCCGATTTAAGCTCCTCTCACAACCTGCGGAGGCTCCGCAAGGGTTCATCGGGCGTGGGAGAAGGCGTGCCGTCCGGTCACATGTGCCGCCTCGCCCTTTGTCTGGCATTGGCATGCACTAGAGCCTTCCTCGCGCAGGCTTAGTTTGACTCGTGTTTGCGGAGCTGCCTATAATCGGCGGCGGTTGCCGCTACCATGGGTGGCGGCCTGTGAGTCATGGCCGGCGTGCGGCTCGTCAACCTCACCAAGCGCTTTGGGGATGTAGTGGCCGTCCGCGACGTCAACCTGGACGTGTGCGACGGCGAATTCATGGTTCTCGTCGGCCCGTCGGGCTGCGGCAAGACCACCTGCCTGCGCGTTATTGCTGGCCTGGAGGAAGCCACTGAGGGGGAAGTTTGGATAGGCGAGCGCATGGTCAATGACGTGTCGCCTAAGGACCGCAACATCGCTATGGTGTTCCAAAACTACGCCCTCTACCCCCACATGACCGCCTACGAAAACATGGCCTTCGCCTTGCGTCTGCGCCGGATGAAGCGGGAGGAGATAGACCGGCGGGTGCGAGAGGCTGCCCGAATGCTCGGCATCGAGGAGCTGCTGCACCGCAAGCCCAAGGAACTCTCCGGTGGTCAGCGCCAGCGGGTGGCCGTGGGCCGAGCGATCGTGCGGGAGCCGGCGGTCTTTTTGATGGACGAGCCGCTGTCGAACCTCGACGCCAAGATGCGCGTGGAAACCCGCGCCGAGCTTATAAAGCTGCATCGCCGCCTCGGCATCACCACCATCTACGTGACCCACGACCAGCTCGAGGCCATGACCATGGGCGACCGCATCGCCGTCATGAACGACGGCCGCATTCAGCAGGTGGACACGCCCTTGGGACTTTTTCATAACCCGCGCAACGTCTTCGTGGCGGGCTTCATCGGCACGCCGCCGATGAACTTCGCCGAAGCCGTTGTAAGGGCGGCGGGCGACGACGAGCTCATCGTGGATGCTGGGGACTTTCAGGTGAAGCTGCCGCCCGCGAAGGCCGAAGCAGCCAGAGGGCATGTGGGCAAGCCCGTGGTCTTTGGGATACGCCCGAACGATATTTACGACGCTGCCCTCTCGCCGGCAGTGCGGCCCTCGGCGGAGAATATCCTCGCGGCTACGGTGGATGTCGTGGAGCCGATGGGCGCCGAGGCCATTCTTTATTTGTCCGTCGGTGGCACGCGCCTCATCGCAAGCGTTGACAGTGCCACCAAGGCCCGCGAAACTGAGCCGCTCCAGATCGTCCTGGACATGGACCGCACCTATCTGTTCGACCAGGACACGGGGGAAGCCATCTTCACCGCAGCCACCGGTAACCCGGGCCTGGTTGTCGAATCCCCCCACACGCCGCAGCCCACGTAGGTGCCCTGAGGGCCTTGGGACTGCGGAGCCGGCCGCGCGCAGCCTTAGGCGCTGCATTAGGGGTGAATGGAAAGCGGGGCCTGGGCCGGCCTCTGCTCGTGGTGAGTGCCCCTTGAACCGGTCTGGCCGACAACCCGTTCCAGAAGTCCGAGGACAACTGCGTTGCCGTGAAGTGTGTCAAGGGGTGGCAAATGCCAGCGGATTCCTGTTGACATCGTGGCTGGAGCTGGTATATTCTAACAAATGACTGCAGCGGCGCTGTGGCATTGAGAGCACCAGTCAGGGGGTGACAGCGATGCGCCGCGGTTTCACGCTCATCGAGCTGCTAGTCGTGATCGCAATAATTGCGATCCTAGCAGCCATCTTGTTCCCCGTTTTTGCCAGAGCCCGCGAGAAGGCGCGTCAGGCCAGTTGCCAGTCAAACGAGAAGCAGATCATGCTGGCAATCCTCATGTACGCTCAAGACTACGACCAGCGCATCATGACTGGGCGCAACGGGCTTACCGACCCAAACTTCGGCGGCGCCTGCAGAAACATGGGGACGGATCCCTACATGACCTGGCGAATAGTTATCCAGCCCTACGTCAAGAACGAGCAACTATTTGTCTGTCCGTCCCTGCCCAACGGTGGCAGTGAGAACAACCCGGCGCTGAGACACTACGACGTTCCGCGAGGCTCGTACGCGCTGAACAACCGCTTCTGTGGCTGTTGCGGCATCCGCAACTGGGCGGAGATTGACGCGATCAAAGCCCCAGCCCAGCAGATTGTCGTCAGCGACGACAGCATCAACGTTGACTCACATCCCTGGTGCTTCCTTACCCATCCTGAGTACCCATGGAACTGCGCGCGTCAGCCCCATAACGGGGGCGCCAACTACGGCTTTCTCGATGGGCATGTCAAGTGGCTGAGATTCGAGCAGACGGTTGATCCGGTATTCCTGTGGATGGCCTACAACCCCAATGACCGGTGCGGGGGCGGCGACGGGGGCTGGGCACAGTGTCAGCGGCGCATAATGCGTGACGCTATCCCCGGCTGGCGCGCGGTTTTCCCCGAATAGTCAAGCCGCTAGCCGCACGGCACCGGGCGATCCCATCCCCGCCAGGAGCGGCGGCCAGATAGGTGTGAGCCGAGGGTTGGCCGCTCGCCGGCTGTTTCGTCGTCCCACTATTCCACGCCCCCGAAGCGCTAGGACGGCCAGTTCTGCCCCCGAGGCGCCGGTGCCGTGGTGGGAACCTCTGCCATGCCAGGCAGCGCAAGCTGGTATAATCCTCGGCGGCTGGTGACACATCATGGCTGAGACGGCAAACGAGGAAGCTAAGGAGATGGGTTTTTGGGACCACGTGGAGGAGCTGAGGCAACGGCTCATCCGGTGTGCGCTTTACGTGGCCGTGGCATCGGTGGCGGCGTGGTTTTTCCGCACGCCTTTGCTGACCGCTCTTGAGTATCCGGCCCTGGAGGGAGCACGGCGAGCCGGTATTCAGGACTTCTCGTTCCGGATTTTCGAGGCGGCGGGCGGGTTCATGCTGATGGTGCAGATAGCGCTGGTGGGGGGGATTGTGCTGGCGTCGCCGCTGCTGACGATGGAGTTGTGGGGTTTTCTTTCGCCGGCGCTGCATCCGCACGAGCGCCGTTGGGTGATGTGGGCACTACCCACGGCCACGGCTCTGTTTTTGCTTGGCGTGGTTACCTGCTACTGGATTGCGCCGGCGGCTTTTGCCTTCTTTTTCCGCTTCAACGTTACCTTGGGCGTCCGGCCAGAGCTGACCTTGGCGCCGTATCTGTATTTCTTCATGCGCCTGGCGCTGGTTTTTGGTGTGCTTTTCGAGCTACCGTTGTTTCTCATGATACTGGGGGCGGCAGGGTTGATAAGCAGCGGGGGCCTTCTGCGCCAATGGCGGGTGGCAGTAGTTGCCATCTTTGTGGTTGCTGCAGTGGCCACGCCTACGGGCGACGCCTTAACGATGACCGTTCTTGCGGCGCCGCTGGTAGTGCTGTACGTGCTGAGCGTGATTTTGGTGCGAATGGTGGAAAGGAAGCGGTCGGCAAGCGAGGAGGCAGGGGCTGAAGACAAAGGCGGTGCTGCTGTGGCCCGGGCAGATTTGGGGGCTGCGCCCGCCGAGACGGCAACGGAGCCGCAGGCGGCAGAAGTGGATATTGACGAGCTTTACCGGCAGATGCGTGAACAGCAGGACCTTGACCGCTAGGGCCTGAGGGGCCATGCTCCTTCGCAGCCTGGTGGACGAGCTGATGGCGTCGCGGGAGTACCGCGGCCAAATCGTCTTCCTGGGCGAGACGAAGGCCCAGCCGGCGCAGTGGGCCGAAGGCTCGCCGCCTCTCTCTGCGCTAGCTGCCGAAGCCCTTAGACGTCAGGGCATTGAGCGTCTTTACAGCCACCAGGCGGAAGCCATCACGGCTGCGCTGGCTGGCGAGCATGTCGTGGTAGCCGCGGGGACAGCCTCTGGCAAGACCTTATGCTTCCTGGTGCCGATAGCTGAGGCTCTTCACCACCGGCCGACTGCTCGCGCCCTGCTGATATACCCCACCAAGGCCCTGGCGCAGGACCAGCTCCGGAAGCTGTCGGACTTCGGTGCCGGGGAGGTCTTCCAGGCAGACACCTACGACGGCGACACTCCCCAGGCTCGTCGCCGTCTTGTGCGCCGCCGCGCCCAGGTGGTCCTGACGAACCCCGATATGCTGCACGTTGGGATACTTCCCTACCACTCCGCCTGGGCCGAGTTTTTCCGAGAGCTTCGATACGTGGTGATTGACGAGATGCATGTCTACGCTGGAGTGTTCGGAGCGCACACGGCCAACGTGATGCGGCGGCTGCGGCGGGTGGCGGCACACTATGGCAGCCAGCCGACCTTCATATGCTGTTCGGCGACCGTCGGCAATCCGGCGGAACTGGCCGAGACCCTAACTGGCCTGCCGCACCGGGTGGTATCTCGGGATGGTTCGCCCAATGCCGGCAAGTTCTTGGTGATGTGGAATCCGCCGCTGGTAGACCGTCGGGCGGGGCAGCGTCGCAGCGCTAACATGGAAGCCGCAGAGCTGCTGGCCTGGTTGGTGCAGCGGCAGGTGCGCACCATAGTCTTTACCCTGGCTCGGCGTCAGGCCGAGCTTATCGTTCGCTACGCTCGGGATAAGCTGCCGCCTGGCTGCCTACGGGAGAAGGTGATGGCGTACCGGGCGGGTTATCTGCCGGAGCAGCGGCGGGCCATCGAGCGACGCCTGTTCGACGGCGAGTTGCTGGGCGTTGTGGCCACCAGTGCTCTCGAGCTCGGCATTGATATCGGGGGCCTCGATGCCGTCATCATGGCCGGCTATCCGGGGCGGGTGTCGAGTTTTTGGCAGCGAGCAGGACGCGCGGGCCGGCGCCACCAGCAAGCTCTCGTGGCCCTCATCGCCCTCGAGACCGGCGTGGATCAGTACATCATGGCCCATCCCGAATATCTGCTGGACCAGTCCAGCGAGCGCATCCTCTTCGACCCTCAGAATCCCTACATCCTGGCGGGCCATCTCATGTGTGCTGCCTACGAGCTGCCCATCGCGCCGGAGGAGACGTCTCTTTTCGGGCCGAAGGCGCCCGAGTTACTAGAGCTTCTGGAGGGCGAGCGCTACGTCACGCGGCGCCAGCGGTGGCACTGGCTCTCACCTGATGTGTATCCGGCAGGGTTGATAGGCCTCCGATCGGCCTCGGGCGCGGGCTACGACATCTTCGTGCGCGGAGAGGACGGCAGGGAAGAGCTTCTGGGTACCGTGGACGACGCGGCGGCTTTCAGAGTGGTACATCCTGGGGCCGTCTACCTCCACGAGGGTGCCGCGTACTTGGTGACAAAACTCGACCTCGACGCCCGTCGCGCCCTTGTGGTGCCCCATGACGCGGATTACTACACGGAGCCTCTGGTGAGTTCCCAGGTTGTGCCGGGCATTGCAGAGGAGGACCGTCGGGCCGGCGGTGGCCTGCGGTGGTGCCTGGGTGAGCTGCAGGTCACCGAGCAGGTCGTGGGCTATCGCAGGCGCCGGCAGGTCACCGAGCAGGACCTCGGCGTCGAGCCGCTTGACTTGCCCGCTAAGGAGTTTGAGACCCAGGGATTGTGGATAGTCATCGGGGAGGCGGAACTGTCGCTGCTTTCAGAACGCGGGCGGGACGTGCTGGGCAGCCTCCATGCCCTCGAGCACGCCCTGATTGCCGTCACGCCTCTCTTCGTTCTTTGCGACGAGCGAGATATCGGAGGCGTATCGTATCCATCGGCGCCAGGCATGGGCATGCCGACTATCTTCTTGTATGATGGCTACCCTGGTGGGGTGGGTATCGCGCGGGCGGCCTTTGGGCGGCTTGGGGAGATTCTGGCGGCGGCGGGCGAGCTGGTGCGGGCCTGTCCGTGCGAGGGTGGGTGCCCAGCATGCGTCCAGAGCGCGGGCTGCGGGGACGGCAACTGGCCCTTGGATAAGTCTGGGGCGGCGGAGCTGGCGGAACGCCTTGCCCAGCGGTGGAACGAGGTAAGCAGGCCGGCAGATGAATAGGCACTTGTTACAGCGCCAGGGCACACGGTTGCGAGGCCGCGAGGCGTCTCATCATGCCCGTTGACCTTCACTTGCACACGACTTTCAGCGACGGCACGCGCACGCCTGAGGAAACCGTGCGGCGCGCCTTGGAGTTGGGCCTCTATGCCATCGCTATCACTGACCACGATACGATAGAGGGCGTGCAGCCGGCCCTGGCTGCCGCTCAGGGAACTTCCCTTCACGTCCTTCCAGGCGTTGAGCTGAGCGTGGACTACGGCCAGACGGAGATCCATATCCTAGGCTTCTTCCCCGAGCTTGACCACGAACCGCTGCTGGAGGTCATGCGCAAAATCCGCGAGGGGCGGCTGGAACGGGCTGAGAGGATGGTGGCGCTGCTGCGGGAGGCGGGTATTCCTATAACGCTGGAGCAAGTGCTTAAGGAGGCTGGAGGGGGAAGCGTGGGCCGGCCCCACGTGGCGAAGGTGCTGGTGCGCCTGGGCGTGGTGCGCACGGAGCCAGAAGCCTTCACTGAGTACCTGGCCCGCGGCAAGGCAGCGTATGTGCCGCGGTACAAACTTACTCCGGAGGCGGCGGTGCGGCTGCTCGTTGAGGCGGGTGCGATGCCCGTTTATGCTCACCCAGGTCTATCCCACACCGACAGCATGATTGACACCCTCATCCCTCATGGCTTGCTGGGCATTGAGGCCTATCATACCGACCACACGCCCTCGGAAACACGCAAATATCTCAACATGGCCAAGCGCCGGGGACTGTACGTAACAGGCGGGAGCGACAGCCACGGGCCGGAAGGTGTCGTACCTGTAGAGATTGGGTCGGTTCACGTGCCCGACGAATGTGCGGACAGGCTCATGGAGTGGGCCGCTGCGCGTGGGCGGGTTTTCGTGTAGGGCCGCCGCGCATGCGCCCCTCTTTTGCTACTCTCCGGAGAGCTTTTTCGGCCGCGAAAAGTCTTGCCTGGGCGCGTCGGGCCGTGCCGCAGGGCTGTCCTTGCTTCACTGCTCGCGTGCCTCGTGCCACAAGGCCGCGATGGAACGGCGGCGGGCATCCTCAGAGGCTGCGTAGCGCTGCATGAGCTGCTCCAGGCCCGTGACCAGGCGGTTGAAGGTATCCGTGTAGCTATTATCTGCCGCCGTCTGGGATGCTGGGTCGGCGAGCGGGGGCAGCTTTCCTTCTTCCTGCAAGCGCTTACGCTCGTGTATGGTCATCAGGCATTCGATGGCCAGCAGGGCGTGGGCAGCTTCGTAGCTTTCTTCTTCGCCGCTTTCTATGAGACGCGCGACGAACTTCGCCAGGGGCGTGGCCCGCCCGTCAGTGACCTGGGCAGTGCGCAGATAGTCGTGCAGGTCGCGAATGAGTGGGTTGATGGCCGGTGCAGCCCCTGGCTTGCGCGATGGCACAAGAGGCTTCGCGCCCCCGAGGCAAACGCAAAGGTGTACGACTGGGGGAAGGCCTTGTGCTGGTAGCGTGACGCTCTGGGCGTCGAAGCGTCGCCAAGGCTTGCCGTTTATGGTGACACCCGTGACCCGCCCGCGGCCCACCGCCGAGATATAAAGGCGTGAGCCGCCGAGGCGGACGGGGAAGAGCTGTTCGATTTGGGTTATGCCGGGCGGGATATGGGGATACAAGGTAAGGCCATCAGCCGAGTATATGTACTCGAAAAGCCCGCGCAGCATAGCCGCCGGTGGCCCAAAGGCGTCATAGGTCAGGTTAATTGGTTCGTGAGGCTGGTACACGTCGCTGCCGAAATTGACCAGGGGATTATCCAGGCGGAAGCGCTTGGCGAAATCCAGCAGGCGTTTCATGGAGCGGCGGGCGTCTTCGAACTTTCCCAGGCGGTAGTAGGCCATAATCATGCGGGCCTCGCAGGTTGACCAGTGGCCGCCATTGACCCATCTGCCGAATTCCCAAAGCCCCACCGGCTCAGTGTACATGTCGTCGTAAGACGGGTAGTTGGGCACGATGAAGTCATGAGGGCGCAGGCCGGGTATCGAGGCGATCTTGCGGTATATCTTCTCGGCTTGGGCGTCGTCCACAACGCGAAAGCAGATGGCGTCATGGTTGGGCGGTGCTTCGAAATAGCCATGCTTCTTGGCGCCGTATAGTCCGTGAATGGTGCCGTCGGGGTCAATGGAGCGCACGAAGTAGCCTTCGTCGGTGGTAAGCAGGGGCAGGCCTTGGCGTGCAAGGGCGCGTCGGTGAGCGTAATAGTCGGCTTTTTCGCGATTGCCGGCCAGTTTTTCAAGCTCGATGAGGCGGTCCAGAGCCGCTATGTAGGTAATGGACAGGCCGGCGAGGTAGGCCATGCCGTAGGTTCCGTCGGGGCGCTTCCAACCTGCGTAGCTTGGTGCGAGGAGGTTGCCCGCCGGCCCAGCCAAGAAGAGGTTGTTTCTGGGATCGCGGCGGGTTTCAATGAAGTTGGCACAGCGCTCCAGGCGTGGCAAGTAATGAGCAATAGCCCTGGCGTCGCGGGAAATAAGCAGGAGCTCTGCCTGCATGAGCAGGCCGGCAGCGGTAAACTCCATTCCCCAGTCGTGGATGTCAATGCGACCGTCGCCCTGTTTGTAGACGATCCAGCCGGGCGAGGCGGCGTCGCAGAGGCAGCCGTCCGGGGCCACCCAGTCGTGGTCGCCCTTGCGTTGGCCGTCTCCCATCTGGTCGAACCAGAGGTCGTGAGAGTTTTGTAGGAAAGTTATCAGGGGCTGGTCATAGAAGGGCAGGGCACAGTAGGTCGGGCCGTAACTATTTTGTATCCACCAGGCGCCCCAGGTAGGGCCTTCAACGAAGCCATTCCAGACTGGCGTGTAAAGCATTGGCAGGTTCTGGAACTCGGGGTCGGGAGAAAACATCCGGCGGGCTATGTCGAGAAGCTGGAGGTAGTCGGTGTCGCCGGCACCGCGAAAGAAACGCCCCTCAAAGTGATCCTGTGAAGGTGGGGAGGCTTTTGCCGATTCCAAAGAGAGATCACCTGCCCAAGCCGAGCTGGCGAGGGATAAGACGAGAGCGCCCCACAGGGCGGCGACGCGCGCAGCAAGGTTCTTATCTGGCATCATCAGTCGCCACCGTAAGGCATTCACTCACTGAAGGCAAGCCCGCGCGCCTTCGGTTGAGAATCGCCCGCGGCATTCTAGCAAGTCCTGCTTGACGACGGGAGTGGGGGGATGTATGCTACGGGGGCCAACTGAATAGCAAGCTGTGAAGGGGAGGAGTAGGCGGGGAGCGCAGCGGCTGAGAGAGCCGGCGGGAAGGTGCGAGTGCCGGCCCCTGCGTCCGCCGAAGGTCGCCCCGGAGCTGCTCGCCTGAAAAGCTCGTCGGACTTTAGGGGAGCTGAGTAGGGCAGAGTCGGGCAAGCCCGTTACAGCGAAAGAGTGCCGCACGGCCACGTGAAGGCCGGGCGGAAGGTGGGTGGTACCGCGGGCAACATATTGCCTCCCGTCCCATGGACGGGAGGCTTTTTGGTCCGCAGGCCGCCTGTGTTCGCATGAGGTGTTGGTGGGCGTGGGGCGGCTCAGAGGCCAGCGAGGACATCGTAGGAGAGTGATTAGAGTGAACCTGAGGCACTATGAGGCAACTGGGGGCTTGGCGAAGGCGGGCAGCCGCGCTCTTTTGCACGCTTGCGGGCTGACCCGCGAGCAGTTGGACCAGCCCTTCATCGGCATCGCCAATGCTTACACGGACCTGGTGCCGGGCCACCAGGGGTTGCAGCGCCTGGCCCGAGCCGTTGAGTTGGGCATAGCTGCCGGCGGGGGCGTGCCGTTCAATTTCGGGGTGATGGCCATTTGCGACGGCATCGCCATGGGCCACTCAGGCATGTTCTACTCGCTGCCGTCGCGCGAACTCATCGCGGATAGCGTGGAATCCATGGCCCAGGCTCACAAACTCGACGGCTTGGTGCTCCTGACGGACTGCGACAAGATAACGCCCGGCATGCTCATGGCCGCTGGGCGCCTGGACATACCGGCCATCGTGGTGACGGCCGGGCCGATGCTTTCCGGCCGGTACAAGGGTCGTCGGCTCGCCCTCGTGCGCGACACTTTCGAGGCAGTGGGGCGCTATCGGGCGGGTCTGATAGATGATGAGGAGCTTGAGGCCTTGGAACTCAATGCGTGCCCTGGTGAAGGCTCCTGCCAGGGCATGTATACGGCGAACACCATGGCATGCCTGACGGAGGCCATGGGCATGAGCCTGCCATATTGCGCGACCGCCATTGCCGGCATGGCTGAGAAGCACCGGATAGCCTACGAGTCGGGGCGGCGCATCGTCCAACTGGTGCGGGAGAACGTCACGGCGCGGCGGATTATAAACGAGAAGGCCATCCGCAACGCCATCCGGGTGGACATGGCCTTGGGCGGGTCAACGAATACCGCCCTGCACATACCGGCCATCGCCCACGAGGCCGGGGTGGCGATGAGCCTGGAGGTCTTCGACGAGTTGAGCCGCAAGACGCCCCAACTGTGCAAGTTGGAACCCGCGGGCGACTACATGATGGAAGACCTTCACTGGGCGGGCGGGATACCGGCCATCCTGTCGAGGCTTCGCGACCACGTGGAGGACAACCTGACCGTCTCCGGCCTCACTATCCGGGAGATTGCGGCGACGGGTAGGGTGGTGGATGAGGACGTCATTCGTCCGCTGGACAATCCGTATTCTCCTGAGGGCGGGATAGCGGTGCTGCGTGGGACGCTGGCCCCCGACGGTGCGGTGGTGAAGATAGGGGCGGTGTCGGAGAAGATGCGTAATTTCCGGGGGCCCGCCGTGTGCTTCAACTCTGAGGAGGAGGCCATGGAGGCCATCCTGGCCAATCGGATACCCGATGGTTGCTGGGTGGTGGTGCGCTACGAGGGGCCCAGCGGTGGGCCGGGGATGCGGGAGATGCTTGGGCCGACGTCGGCCCTGGCCGGCATGGGGAAGGCCGAGAGCGTGGGACTGCTGACGGACGGGCGCTTTTCAGGCGGGACGAGGGGGCCGTGCATTGGCCATGTTTCGCCCGAAGCCGCTCGTGGCGGGCCAATCGCCCTGGTCCAGGACGGGGACGAAATAGAAGTCAACATGGAGGAGCGGCGGCTTGACCTGCTGGTGTCTGCGGAGGAACTGGAGCGCCGGAGGGCTATCTGGCGGCCCGTGGAGGCGAAGGTTACCACGGGGTGGTTGGCGCGCTATTGCCGGTTCGTCCAGTCGGCGGCCAGTGGGGCCATCATGACGGCGGACTAAGTCGCCATGGGTGCGAAATCCGTAATTTGCGGAGCTGAGAGGCTGTGAGGTGCCTGCTGCTGAAAAAGCCAGCCTACGGGGGCGGGAGCAGGGCCGTCAACGTACGGCCGCCCGCCGTCCGCGTTGCTTGACGCGGGCGGCGGGCCACCCGTCCTCCGCCTGGCTTGTGCCGGCGGCATCCCATCACGGCAGGTGTTTGGCAAAATGACTGAGGAAACCATTAGAGGCGCGGAGGCGCTTTTCAGGGTGCTGGAAGAGGAAGGCGTGGAGGTGATTTTCGGCTACCCCGGGGGCGTCCTACTCGCAATTTACGACGCCCTTTACAACCGCAAGACCATTCGCCATATCCTGACCCGCCATGAGCAGGGGGCCGCTCATGCCGCGGACGGTTATGCGCGCGCCACGGGCCGCGTTGGGGTCTGCATGGCAACCAGCGGCCCCGGCGCCACCAACTTGGTCACGGGCCTCATGACGGCCTACATGGACTCGGTGCCCGTGGTGGCTCTCACGGGCCAGGTTAGGACCGCCGCCGTGGGCAAGGATTCCTTTCAGGAGGCCGACACCCGCGGGATTACCATGCCGGTGACGAAGCACAACTATCTGCTCCGGCACCCAGACGAGCTGCCAGATGCCCTGCGGGAGGCCTTCCATATCGCCCGGACGGGGCGGCCAGGGCCAGTGCTTGTGGACATCCCCCTAGACGTCAGCGCCGGGCAGGCGCGCTGGACGGAGCGCGACGAGTCCAAGCTCCTGCGCCGGTATCCTCCGCCGGCGGAGCCGGACCTGGAGGCCATCAGGCGGGCCGCCGAGCTTATCAACCAGGCCGAGAGGCCCCTGCTGCTCATTGGCCACGGCGTCATTCTTTCAGACGCCTGTGGGGAGCTGCGAGAGCTGGCCGAGAAGACCAACATCTGCGTGGTCCACACGCTCCTGGGCAAGGGTGGGTTCCCCGAAACCCACGAGTTGAGCATGGGCTACGTGGGAATGCATGGCCATGCCTATGCCAACTATGCGGTGAGCCACTGCTCGCTGCTGATTGGCATTGGGCTGCGTTTTGACGATCGGGTGACGGGGGACGTGAGCAAGTTCGCGCCAAGGGCGAAGATAATCCACGTGGATATTGATCCGGCGGAGATAGGGAAGGTGGTCACGCCGACGGTGCATGTGGTGGGCGATGCGAAGGCCGTGCTGCGCCAGCTCCTGCCGCTCGTTAAGCAGCGACCACGTACGGCGTGGGAGGAGCAGATTGCCGAGTGGCGCCGGACGCATCCACTGAAATACCGGCATAGAGACGACCAAATTGCGCCCCAATACGTCGTGGAGGAACTGTATCGGCTCACGGGGGGACAGGCTATCATCACTACCGAGGTGGGCCAGAACCAGATGTGGGCAGCGCAGTACTACAAGTGCGAGCGCCCGCGGCAGTTTCTAAGCTCTGGGGGTCTTGGTACGATGGGGTACGGCTTCCCTGCGGCCATCGGTGCGCAAATCGCCTGCCCCGACGAAACCGTGATTGACATCGCCGGCGACGGGTCAATCCAGATGAACATACAGGAGATGGCCACGGCACGTGCGAACAACCTGCCCGTGAAGGTGGTTATCCTGAACAACGGCTTTCTGGGGATGGTGCGCCAGTGGCAGGAACTGTTCTACGAGCGGCGGTACAGCCAAACGAAGCTAGATGGTCTACCCAACTTCGTGAAGTTGGCGGAGGCTTACGACAGCGTCGGCATCGAGGTACGGAAGCCGGAGGAAGTCACACCGGCTCTTGAGCGAATGCTGGAAGTGAGAGGCCGGCCGTGCATCGTGGATGTAAAAATCGCTCCGGAAGAAAACGTGTTCCCGATGATTCCGGCCGGCAAAAGCGTTGAGGAAATGATACTCGAGCAGCCGACCTGATGGGAGACCTATCCGCGCGGGCCAAGAGGCTTTCGCCGGCGGCCCGCGGTACTCACTCGTGGGGGTGACGGAAGATGGCTAACTCGGCAGGTACTGGCAGCGGCGCGAGCGGCAGCTCCCGCCATGTCATCTCGGCCCTGGTGGACAACCGCCCAGGCGTTCTGGCACGGACGGCAGGCTTGTTCGCCCGCCGGGGCTACAACATTGACGCCCTCGCCGTTAGCATTACTGAGGACCCAGAAGTCTCCCGCATGACCATCACCGTTACCGGCGACGAGCGCGTCCTGGACCAGATTTGCAAGCAGCTTGCCAAACTGGTGGACGTGCGCCAGGTGATAGACCATACTGGGCACGCCCTAGTCGAGCGGGAGCTGTGCCTGGTCAAGGTAAAGACAACTCCGGAGACTCGTCGGGACATCCTCGACGTGGTGGAGATTTTCCGCGGCGACGTCCTCGACGTGGGCAACGGTACACTCATCATCCAGGTCACTGGGGACGAGCAAAAGATAGACGCCTTCGTGCGGATAATGCGCGACTACGGCATTGTGGAGATGGTGCGGACGGGTCGTGTGGTACTGACCCGTGGGATGCAGCCGACATAGTAGTGGAGGGGCGCTCGGCGGGACGCCGGAAGGAAGACGCAAAGGGATGCCAAGCCCCGAGCTGCGGGAGATGATAGATTTAGGCCAGGCGGGCCAGTTGGTGGCGCTTGCCGGGGCCGGTGCTGCAGTTGTGGCGGTAGTGCTGCTGGGCGTGGGCGTGTTATGGGCTGGCGGCCGGGAGCCTCTAATGCGGGTTGCGGCCGCCTTGGCCCCCTGGTCGGTGGCCTTGGATGCTGGCTGGCGAGCCTATCTGTGGCGCGTGCGGTTCGAGCCTGCGAGTGGCTTCTGCGGGTTGCATAGCGTGCGTGTGCTGTTAGGAAACGTCGTTTTCGCAGTGCTTGCTGGCCTTGCCTACGGGCTTTATCTGCGTTGGCTTTGGGGCCTGCCTCTTAGTGCCCCCAGCGAACAGATTGCGACAAGGGAGGACTGACAATGCCTGCCAAAATTTACTATGACCAGGATGCGGATTTGGGCCTGCTGGCCGACAAAACCCTGGCCATCATCGGCTACGGGATCCAGGGCCGTGCTCAGGCCTTGTGTCTTCGCGACAGCGGCCTGAAGGTGATTGTCTCCGAGCTGGAGGGCACGCCCAACTACCAAAAGGCCCTTGAGGATGGCTTTTCACCGCTGCCGGCTGCTGAGGCCGCCGGCCAGGCCGACATGGTGCAGATGCTCACTCAAGACCACGTCCAGGCGCGGGTCTACCGAGATTTCGTAGCGCCTAACCTGCAGGAGGGCAACGGGCTTATCTTCTCCCACGGCTTCAACATTCATTTCGGCCAGATAGTGCCGCCGCCTCACGTGGATGTGTTCATGGTGGCACCGAAAGGCCCTGGCGCCCTCGTCCGCGAAATGTACGTCAAGGACGTGGGCGTCCCATCCCTCGTTGCAGTGTTCCAGGACTACACTGGCAAGGCGCTCCAGTACGCTCTGGCGTATGCTAAGGCCATCAAGGCCACTAAGGCTGGCGTGATCGAGACCACCTTCGCCGAGGAAACGGAAACCGACCTCTTCGGCGAGCAGGCCGTCCTCTGCGGGGGCGTCACCGAGCTTATCAAGGCCGGCTTCGATACCCTAGTCGAGGCGGGCTATCAGCCCGAAATCGCTTACTTCGAGGTTCTGCACGAACTCAAGCTCATCATGGACCTAATCTATAAGCGGGGCATAACGGGGATGCGCAATGGCGTGTCGGACACGGCCACCTATGGCGACCTTACCCGCGGCCCGCGCATCATTGACTGCGGCGTGCGGGAGCGCATGCGCGAGATTTTGCGCGAGATCCGTGACGGTTCCTTTGCCAAGGAGTGGATTCTGGAGAACATGACCGGCCGGACCATCTACAACGCAAGAATGCGCGAGGAGCAGGAGCACCCCATCGAGAAGGTGGGCCAGGAGCTGCGGGCGATGATGCCCTGGCTGGAAGAGAAGTAAAGCCGCCGGGGCTGTGGCGGAAGGTCTGGCCGGAGGCTGAGCAGGTACGCAGGAGGTTGGGCAGAGTTTGCGGCGGCCGAAGTGACAGCTCAAGGAGCGTGTTAGCGGTGCCCACGATGAAGGCGGCCCGCCTTTTCGGCGCCAAGGATACCCGCGTGGTGGAAGAGGAACGGCCGATGCCCGGCCCTGGGCAGATACTGCTAAGGGTCAAGGCCGTGGCCATCTGTCCGTCTGATGTGCGGCTATGGGAAGACGGCCACGCGGGGGGTACTTATCCCGACCACCCCTTTGTCCAGGGGCACGAGTTTTCCGGGGTGGTTGAAGAGCTGGGCCCAGGCGTTGATGGGCCGGCGCCGGGCACGCCAGTAGTTGTGACGCCCCTTTGGCCCTGCGGGGAGTGTGACCTGTGCCGGGAGGGCATGGACAACATTTGCCGCAACATGCCTTTCCCCAGCTTCCCGCAGGCGGACGGCGCGATGGCGGAATACTTTGTGGTGCCGACGGGGGCCGTGGCGCCGATGCCAGCAGGCCTGGATTTCGTTCAGGCGGCTCTCATCGAGCCTTTGCAGGCGGCCGTGCACGGCGTGGGTTTGGCAGGGCTGCAGCCGGAGTGTGCAGTCGCCGTCGTGGGAGCAGGAATCATCGGGCTGAACGTGCTTCAGGTGGCCAGGGCCTCGGGCGTAAGGAGTCTCTATGCTGCCGACCCAATTGAGCAGAACCGCGCCCTATCTCTGCAAGCCGGCGCCAGCACTGCGGCGCCATACGCCTCAGACCTGGCAGAGATGCTCCAGGACCTCGCCAGCCAGCCTCGCGTGGTCTTCGAGTGCTCGGGGCATCCGGTGGCTCTTCATCAGGCCATGGACCTTTGCCGCCCTGGGGGCCAAGTGGTAATCCTGGGAGTGCCCCATCCCGACGTCGTGGACTTCGACACGCGCGCTCCTCGCCGCAAGGAGCTTCATTTTGTCTTTTCGCGCCGGTATCGTGCCCGCGACCTGCAGACGGCGGTGCAATTGGTAAAAGAGGGCAGAGTAGACCTGGGCTTTTATCCCGTTCGCACCTACCCGTTGGAGAGGGCCGCGGAGGCGATGCAGGCTGCCTATCAGCGCGAGCCGGGCGTCCTCCGCGTCGTGGTCACCATGGACTGAACGGCCCGCGGGCACTCCCGCGCCCCTTCGCCATCAACGCCGCAGCGGTAGCTTGATGGTGACCGTGGTGCCCCGACCCTCGCGGCTTTCCACCGTGATGGTGCCGCCGTGGGCGTCCACCACGTTCTTGACGATGCGGGTGCCCAGGCCGGTGCCGGTGGGCTTTGTGGTGACCGCCTCGTCAGTGAAAAGCTTCCTGCGGACGTGCTCCGGCATGCCTTTGCCAGTGTCGGCAACCTGGATGCGCACATAGTTGCCTTGTGGGAATTCTTCGTCGGGGCGGGCGGAAATTGATACGGTGACCGAGCCGCGCCCCTCGCAGGCCTCAATGGCGTTGAAGACCAGGTTGTACAGGGCGTTATAGAGCTGGCGCCCGTCTACGACCGCCGGCGGGACTTCGCCCTGTTTTTCCACCGTGAGGGTGACGCCCAGGCCGTCGGCCTGCATGGTCAGCAGGTTTACGACTCGTTCGGCTACCTCCGCCACGTCCGTCTCCTCAAACACTGGCTGGACAGTCATGCCCTTGACGGCGTTGGCAATCTCGGCCATGCGCTGCTGAGTGGTGAGGGAGCCTTCCAGCATCATTTGGATGATTTCGGGTACGAGGGAGCGGAGGTCCTCGGCAACGGCGGCCAAGGACTGCCAGGCCTCCTCCGGCAGCTTGCCGGACTGGAGAAGTTCGTCGAGCTTTTGGGCGTCAGCCACCACGATGTCGTTGAGGGTCTGCGCCCCCGTCTGTAGCGGGGTCATGAGGTTCTTCAAGTCGTGGGAAATGTGGCCGACGTACTTGGCGATTTCGGCCAGCCGCGCCTCTTGATGGAGTCTTGCATTTTCCAGCCTGGATGCTATTTGATGGGCGAGGATTTCCAAGACGGCGACGTCGTCTTCGTCGAAACGTCCCTGGGCCTTGTTGAGCACCTGCATCACGCCGATGGGTTGGCCCTCGCCAGTCTTCAGGGGGACCGTAACCATGTTGGTGGTCGCGTACTTGGTCTGTTCTTCGATCTCGGTGACATGGTCGGGGTCCAGTTCAACCTGGTCGCTCACGCAGGTCCGTCCCTCGCGGAAGACTCGGCCCGCTATGCCGCGGCCGATTTCAATAGTCGTTCCGACGAGCTGGTCGCCAGCCCCCCCAACCACGTAGCGGAAGACGAGCTTGTCGCTGGTGGGGTCGTGAAGCAGGATGGAGCCGGCCTGGGCGTCCACCACGTCAAGGGCTACCTCAAGCGAGCGCTTCACGAGGCCTTCCAGCTCGGTGAGGCGCCCCAGCTCGGTGGCTATGAGGTGGACGGCGTCGAGCTGGCGCTGAAGCTCGGCCACGCGCTTGCCGGACTCAGGCGTTTTGTCTTCGGTCTCCACGCTCCCATCCTCCTCGACGGGCCTATCTGCCGTGCTCGGGGCGAGGTCGTTTCATTTCGGCAGGACGGCGAGGGACCAAGGAGGCTGCCACCTCGGCTGCACGCCGGGCAGCATCCGTCATGCCAAGCTCCTTCAGCCCCGCCGCAAGGGACGCCCAAGCCTGGTAATTTGTCGGGTGGGCGTGGGCTACCTGCTCGAGTTCCCGCACGGCGGGCTTTTTCTCGCCCGCTAGGTAGAGCGCCGTGGCGGCTAAAACCGCCGCTTCGCCGTCTCCCGGCTGCAGTTCGTCGGCGCGCTGGGCCAACTGGCGGGCCTCAGCCAGGCTTCGCTTTTGGGATATTAGCAGGCGCGCCAGACTCATCATCGCCGGCACGTGGTCGGGATTGAGGCCCAGGGCGCGGCGATATTCGGCCTCCGCCTCGGCCACGCGGCCCATCCGCGCAAGGGTGATGCCGTACTTGTAATGCACGTCGGGGGATTTCGGCTCCATGGCTAAGGCCTCTCGCCCCATCCGGAGGGCGAGCTCGTCCTGGTCGGTGGCTTCATAAGCCAGGGCGAGGTTGAGGCGGGCTACGTTCAGGGTGCCGTCCAGGGCCAAAGCCTTCCACAGACACGGGATGGCTTGCTTGTACTTGCCCTGGGCCATATATAACTCGCCCTTCTTCTCCCAGGCGAGGGCCGAGCTGCGGTCCAGCGCCAGGGCCTTGTCAATCCATTCGTGTCCTTGTTCGGCGTCTTGGAGCCACAAGCAACAGTCCGCCAGGCGCACGAGAACGCGAATGTCTGGTGAGGGCTTCGTGGCTGCGTCGCGGTAGAGGACGTAGGCTTCGTTGAACTTCTTGGCGCCAAAAAGCTGGTCCGCCCGCAGGAGGAGGTCTTGGCTCTCGCCCGACTGGCTGCGGCAGCCGCCAACTGCAGCGGATAGCAAGAACACAACGCTGAGAGTCTTGTGGACGACCTTCGTCAAACAATCACTACTCCCTTGTGAGGCTTGACAAGGCCTGGGAGGATTCTACCATATCGGGCAGGCAATGAGGTGCGGTGCCGAAGTCAAGTCGGCGGCGCGAGGGGCCATGACCAAAGCTTGGGCCGATGGGGTTGGCGGAAAGGTGGTTGGCGGCGGGAACCGTTTGGGGGCCGGACAGGAAACGGGTCCGCGGGCGGCGGCAGGCCAAGGAATGACAGGGCTCCGGTGGGGAGTGTGGGACGAGATGGCTGACGAAGAGGCCGGCAAGGACCAGCCAGAAGAAATGTCAGAAGAAGTGCTCGACGTGGAGGTCGAGCCGGAGGACATCCTTGAAGTCGAGGTGGGTAAGGAAGAAGGCGGAGAAGAGCCGCCTGGGAGCGGGGAGGGAGTGTCAGGGAGCTGTGCGGATGCGTCGGGGAGTCTGCCGCCGGTCGAGCAGTACATGGTGACGGAGGCCCTGGCCGAGGAGCTGCCCGCGGTTTGCGCTTATACGAAGCAGCCTTTCGTCGTCTCAGCGGTGGCCGCGGCGGCGGGCGCCTACGACGTGGTCGGCGCCAAGCCTCTCCCGCCAGGAGTGCCCGCGCGCCCTCCCGCTGGCAAGGGACGGGCGCTCTCGGGCGTGTTCCGGCTGGAGCGCTACCACGGCTGCCCGCACTGCGGGGCCGCCGGCCTCATCCTCTGCCAAGACTGCGGCACCATTTCCTGCGGAGCCGTGGACGCCAAGACAGGCCAATGGCTACCGTGTCCTGGCTGTGGAAGCACCGCGCCGGTGAGCCAGTCCAAGCAGGGCTGGACGGTTCACGTGGCGGGGAAGGGAAAGGGTAAGTCGGGGAAGGCCTAGCGTGCGGGGGGGGTAGGGCGGCAGGAAGCTCGGGGTAGGGGCTTTCCGGCACGCCATGGGGAGCTTTGGAACGGGTAGGGGGCAGCGGCGAAGGGCGTTGACTGAGGCCACAGACAGCAGTATATTGGCCCGTACAAGCGTCTGCGCACGCGCAAACTTGGGGGGATGTAGCGGTGCAGATTCGGTACGCTTTAGTGGTTTTGGTGGTTGCTGCCTTGATTGCCGGGGTGCTGGGGGCGTGCAAGAAAAAGGGTGAGGAAGGCGCTGCTCCTTCCGAGACAGGTGCGGCAGCCAAGCCTGGCGGGGCGCCGGGGGCGGGAGTGCCGGGGGGCGGCCCACCGCAGGCTGCCGGACGCGGTCCTGGTGGGATGGGGCCTGGTGGCGCACCGGGCGGCATGGGGCCGGGTGCCGGTCGCCCGGGTATGGGGCCGGGTGGTGGCGGTCCGGGCGGAGCTGGCATCGCCGGCCCGCCTGGGGGAGGAGTGGCGTCGGCGGGCGGCCCTGGGGCAGGGCCGGGTGGCATGCCGGGTATGCCTGGGGCGGCTGGTGGGGCTGGAGCGCCTGGTCTTGGTAAGCCGGGCGTAGGTCCCGCCGCGCCTGCGCCGTCCGCGCCTGCGGGAATGCCCGGCGCGGCAGGCCCGTCGGCTGCCGCAGCCACGGAAGACCCGGAAAAGTTGGTGAAGGAGGCCTATCAGCTCAAGCGCAGCGGCAAGTACGATGAGGCCGCGCAGAAGCTTGAGGCTGCCCTCAAGGCCCAGCCCAGCAACGCCAAGGCGCATTGGATTTTCGCCTGGATACTGGCTGAGCAGGGCACCACGTATAACGACGCGGCCAAGGTCCAGCGCGCTAAGGAAGAGTTTCAGGCCTTCTTGAAGAACTCGAAGGAAGCCAAGAAGGTCGCCGAGGCGAAGAAGGCACTGGCCCGCTTGGCCAAGAAGTAACGCGCGTTGCGCCGGGCGCAGGGAAGATGGAGGGGCAGTGGGGTGCCACTGCCCCTCCGGCTTTTGTGTGGGTAGGCCTGTCGGCGCGGCCGGCTAGGGCAAGGAGGCGCCGTTTGAGGCGTCATGGATTCACCTGGTTGGGCAGCGGGTCGCCGCGCAGTCCGGCTAGGAGGTTCTCGGCGGCCATGACGGCCATCCTGTTGCGTGAGGTGTACGTGGCCGAAGCAATGTGGGGGACGATGGTGCAGTTGGGGAGCGAATAAAGGGGATGGTCTGGGGGTAGGGGTTCGGGATCGGTGACGTCGAGGGCTGCACCCCAAATTCGGCGGTCTCTGAGGGCTTCGTAAAGGGCCTGCGTTTGCACGATTGGCCCCCGTGCCGTATTGATGAGCACCGCATTGGGTTTCATTTTGGCAAACTCTGCGGGTCCTATAAGTCCGTGAGTAGTTGGGTTCAGGTCGGTGTGGATTGAGATGAAGTCGGCTTGCTGCAGAAGCGTGTCAAGGTCAACTTTTGTTGCTGCGAGGTCTTGCTCGGCTTTTTCGTTTGGGCGGACGTCGGTGTAGAGAATCGTCATGTCGAAGCCTCGGTGGGCGCGATATGCGACGGCGTATCCGATGCGGCCCATGCCGATGATGCCCAGGGTGGCGCCCCAGAGGTCTTGGCCGAGATGGCCCATCGGCTCCCAGGTTTTCCATTTGCCCTGGCGGGCGTAGTCGGCGGCTTCGACAATACGGCGGGCAGCAGCACACAGGAGAGTGAAGGCTAGGTCCGCCGTGGCCTCGGTCAGCACGCCGGGGGTGTTGCCCACCTTGATGCCCCTCGCGGTCGCGGCGGCCACGTCTATGTTGTTATAGCCTACCGCATAGTTGCTGATGACCTTTAGCTTGGGCGCCGCGTCCATTATCTCGGCGTCTATGGTGTCCGTGAGCAGCGCCAGCAAGCCTTCACAGTCGCGTACCTTCTCCTTGAGGACTTCGTGGGGCGGCGGCAGCTCGCCATCCCAGACTTCGGCATCGGTGTTCTCGAGGACCATCTTCAGTCCGGCGTCCGGTATGCGCCTCGTGACGAAGACTCGTGGTTTGCTCATTGGGTGGCTACCTCCTATGCGTGCTCAACGCCGCAGCCGGCATACCCGCGCCAAGGCGCACCGGCTACGAGATGGGCATGGCAGGATTCTGCTCAGGGGCCGCCATTCCTTCTGGCGAGCACAGTCGCGAGGGCCAAGTCGAAGGGCTTAGTGGTCTCGCAAAGCTGGTAGTCTATGTTGGCGGCGCGCAGGCCATCGCGGACAGCAGTGATGTGGGCTGAAAGCTCTTTCATGTATTCACGCCGCGCGAGGGTGACGTCCGTGATTACACTGCGGCCGCCTTCGGGGTCGAGGAAACGTCGGGAACCCGCGAAGGGCAGAGTAATCTCGTCCGGGTGGAGAACATGGAGGGCCAAGACGTCGTGTCCCTTTCGGCGGAAGTAACGCAAGGAGCGGATGATGGTCTCTGGGGGCGCCCACAGGTCGGAGATGAGCACGGTCAGGCCGCGGCGGCCGGCTGCGGCAGCGGCCTCGGTTAGGCCCGCGCCGAAATCGGTTTCGTCGCCAGGTGTGAGGGCGTCAAGGGTTTCGAGCAGGCGGGCCAGATGGCCGCGCTGGGTGCGCGGTGGGAGGAGCGTCCGCAAGCGGCTGTCGAACAGCGCCAGGCCCGGAGCGTCACGTTGTTTCCAGGCGATGTAGGCAAGGCCGGCGGCTAACTGGGCGCTGTAGTCAAGCTTGTTTGGGGCGGTGCTGGGATAATCCATGGAAGCGCTTATGTCGAGGAGTATGTACACGCACAGGTTGGTCTCGGCGTCGAACTGTTTGACGAAGTCGCGTTCAGCACGGGCGTAGAGGCGCCAGTCGAGGTGGCGGGTATCGTCGCCTGGGGCATATTCGCGGTGGTCTGCGAACTCCACACTAACGCCGTGGGTCGTGCTTCGGTGCTGGCCTGAGAAGTGTCCCTCGACGGCCACGCGGGCGCGCAGGCGCATGGCGCCAAGTCGTCGGAGGGCGGCCAGGCTTATGCCTCGGCGACGTGGCCCCTGGACGGCCTCTGGGGCTTCAGAGCCATCGCGCGGTGGTCCAGCCATGGAGTCTTCTCCACCAGTTACGGACGACAAGTTCCTGCTGCTCGTTTTCGACGGCGCCGGGGCGCCGCGACCTCACAAACTCAAGGGCGTCTTGGGGAGAGTACCCGCAAGATACCAGGTAGCACGCGACGATGGTACCGGCGCGACCCACCCCCGCGTCGCAGTGAACGGCTACCGGCTCGTTGTGTTCCAGGGCGTTTCGGATGGTCTCAACCAGCCGCTCCACGAGGTTCAGGGGAGGCGCGGAGCCGTCGGGAAAGGCCTCCCACACCTGCCTCAAGCCGGCGTGATGGACATCGCTGGCGAGCGGAGGGGTCTCGTTGAGCGAGATGAGAACCTTGAAGCCCAGGCGGGCGAGCTTACGCAGGCCGGCCTTGTCCGGACACGCCAGCACCGCCAGCCTGCCCGGCAGAATCCAGTCGAGGGCCAGCTCTGGGACGTCGAAGTCGCTTTTCATCGGAACTTCCGCGTACGTACCGGCACCCGTTGTATACCCGTGCGCACAGTATGGGTCAATCTGTCGCACTGCGGGCGTGCCTCGTCGGCTCCTTTCAGGCACCGCTGCGCGTCCTCTGTGCGGCGGCTTTGGCGAGGCGGTCAGCCTCAGCGTTTTCCTCGCGCGGGATGGCCTCAAAATCCACTTCGTCAAACCGGGCAAGAAGTTTGCGAGCCCAAGCGTGTAGGGGCTTGAGATTAGGCGCGGACACCTTGTATTCGCCCCGCATCTGCTTCACCAGGAGCTCCGAATCGGCCCTAACGCGGACCTTCCGAGCACCCAGGGCGGCCGCTTCGTGAAGAGCGGCAATCAGGGCACGGTATTCGGCGGCGTTGTTCGTCATCGGGCCGAGGGGCACGGCGCGGCGCCTGAGGATTTTCCCGTTGGGCCCGACCAGGACAAAGCCCGCACCCGCCGGCCCAGGATTTCCTAAACTGGCGCCGTCACAGTAAATCACGATGGCCCCGCGGCTGGGATGGGCCGCAGGCTTGGGCGCGTCGCCGGGCATCAGAAGACCGGGCCTTGGCCTCCTCGCTCTTCTTCATCCGGAGGTGGACCAGTGTCCTCGCCGGGCGGTTCGGCGAAGGGCTTGCCCTCCTCGATGCTGGGAGGAGGCGGAAGCTGTTCGGAAACTCCTGGCACAGGTGGCTTCTCCTGGGCGGAGGGCCATGCGGTTGGCTTTCCCGTCCCTGGAGCCGTCGGCGCCGGAATTCCTACTCGCGGCCCGATCTCCGTAACGAGAAGCTGCAGATCGAAGGCTTCCTTGCGCACGCGGAGGTCGTAGTAAAGCACAATCAGGCCGGTGATGCTGAGGGGCAGGACGATCATGTGAACAAGGGCGCCGACGATTTGCTGGAACGCCTGGGCCCAGGAGCCTCCGCCGAGCGCGAGCGCGCCCAGGGCGCCGACGAGGGCCAAAACAGCCCACTGGATGACCGCCATGATGAGGGTGAGGAGAAGGATCGTTCCGCAAACTCGCCACCAGTAGCCGCTCACTAACTGCATACTTCGACTCATCGCGTCGGTAGGGCCGCGGTGCTCGAGGATGACAAGGGGCCAGGCGAAGGCCAGGACGACGCCAAGATAGATGCCCGGGATGACGCAAAGCATCGTCCCAATGGCCACCACGATGAAGACCAGCAGCCACGTGGCCAGGAGGGGGCCGAGGCGCGGCATCACCTGGCCGTACGCATCGCCGACGCTGACGGAACGGCCGAGGTAGTAGCGGCTGACCGCGACAGCGAGGGCGGCGTAGAGGAGAGCCACTCCGATCGCGCCGACGGCAAGCATCACCAACATCCCACCGAGGGCTGCAGCGGCTGTAGCGCGGCCTTGAGCTACCTCAAGAGCGGTGGCCTGGCGCGCCGCAGCCGGCAGCAGTAAAACGGCGAGAAGTGCTTCTACAACCGCCAGGGGCACGTAGACTACCGCCGAAATGCTTACCAGGGTAGCAAAATTCCTGCGCCACAACCGGAAAGCCGTGTCCAAAATCTCGGCAACCGACAGGGGCCTCAGAAGCGGAGGCTGGCTCGCCACCTCGTTCACCTCCCGTTTGGATGACCCGCAGTGGCTAATGTACTCCTAAATGGGGCCGAAATACAATAGGAGGAGGAAATTTAAGCTCTTGGTCTTCGTTATGGTAGCTGTTGTGGCGGGGTGGTTTGTGTTGGGGGTGGCGGCAATCTGCGCCTGCGCTGTCGGAGCAAGAGCAGAGGCGCGGAGGTCTGAGCGTGGCCTGGAGGACACTGGGGGGACCGAGGGGCGGAAGTCCTTGGCTAGGGCGGCGATGTTCTAGCCTGTCGAAGCCTGGGTGCGCTTTCGGGAGGGCGTTGCCTATCTGCGTGGCGGGAAGGCGACGGCCCCAGGGATTCTGGGTGGGCGGCGCCAGCATTGCTCACCTGGTGGGTGGAAACAAGAAGGGTTTTGAAAGGTCTCCGGGCAGGCGGGTGCCGGGCGGAAGCTCCACTCCGGTGTCGAGATAAGCTGCCGAAACCACGGAATCGGCGCCGAGGCTACACTCGGAAAGAAATATTGCGTGGGATAGCCTTGCACCAGCGCCCACGGCACAGTTTTCGTGGAGCGAGACCGCCGGTCCTATCCTCGCTTTCGCTTCGATGCGCACCTTCGGCCCCACGTAGACTGGAGGGAGGAGTTGGGCAGCGGGGCTTATTTGCGCGGAGGGGTCTATCCAGGTGCCGCCGCTCAGGTGCTCAATGACTTGGGCGTTCATACTCAAAACCGTGGTAGGGCGGGCGACGTCGGACCAGTAGCCGTGGACCTCGACCGCGCGAAGCCTGGCTCCGCGCGCGAGGAGAACGTCTATGGCCTGAGGGAGCTCCAGCTCGCCTCGTGGGGACGGCTTGAGGCGGGACGCAATCTCCAGGATGTCAGGCGGCAGGACGAAAATGCCGGCGTTGTTGAAGTTGGTTGTGGACGTGCCTGGGGGAGGCTTTTCGATAACGCGCTCGACGAAATCCCCGCGGGTGTATACGGCCGCGCCCTCCCAGGGGTCTTCTACTTCGTTGACGCTCAGGACGCCGTCGGCGCCAGGGGCAGCCTCGACCACGCGGCGGTAGTGCGCTGGCGGGACGAGAATGTCGCCCCAGGAAAGTAAGAAGGGGCCATTGGAGAGGAAATCGCGAGCAAGAAGGACGGCGTCGGCGGTGCCGCGGGGTACTTCTTGGACGCGGTAAGTGAGGTTGGCGCCCCAGGGGGAGCCGTCGGCAAGGGCAGCGGTAAGCTGGTCGCGGAGGTGGCCGACGACGATGCAGATGTCGGTGACGCCGGCGGCCACGAAGCCGCGAATTATGTGGACGATGATGGGCGCATCGGCGACGGGCACCAGGGGCTTGGGGCGCCAGTAGGTGATGGGCCTCATGCGCCTGCCTTCGCCGGCGGCAACTATTAGTCCCCGCATGGCAGTCCCCCGTTAAGCTTGGTAGGAAGTTTATTGTACGGCTGCGGGCACTTCGTGGCCAGCAGGTCCCGCAGTCGGTCGGTTGAATACTCTCACCAAGGCGCAAAGAAAGGGTAATAATCCGTGTCATGGAGGGAGAAGGATGGCAGTCAAATGGGGGGTCCTCGGCTGTGGAGGCATCGCAGATAGGCGAACGATACCAGAGGGCTTCGTGCCGTCGGAAGAGGCTGAATTGGTGGCCGTGCAGGACGTGGACGAAGGGCGGGTGAGGGCGGTGGCGGAGAAGTACGGAGTGGCGAAGGCGTACACCGATGGGGCGGCGCTGCTGCAAGACCCCGATGTGGAGGCTGTGTACGTGGCGTCGCCGACGGCGTCGCACTGTGAATACGTGCTCGCGGCGGCGCAGGCGGGTAAGCACGTACTGTGTGAGAAGCCACTGGCCCTGAACGTGTCTCAGGCGGAGGAAATGGTAAAGGCGTGTCGGCGGGCAGGGGTGAAGCTGGGTGTGAACTTCATGATGCGGTTTCATGCCTGCCACCAGTACCTAAGGCAACTTATCCAGGAGGGCAGGCTTGGCAAGCCCGTGCTTGGGAAGGCTGAGCTTACGTGCTGGTACCCGCCAATACCGGGTGCCTTCCGCCAGGATCCCACCCAGGGCGGCGGCGGGGCGCTCATTGACATGGGGAACCACTGCTTGGACCTGCTGGAATACCTTTTCGGCCAGCGCGTGGCACGGGTGAGCTGCTTCACTTCGAATCTGGTGCAGGCCTACCCGTCGGAAGATACGGCGGCGGTTCTTGCAGAGTTTGATGGCGGGGCACTGGCGCTGGCGAATGCTTTGTTCAACGTGCCGGACGCAGCCGCGAAGAATATGCTGGTGGTTTATGGCAGTCGAGGCGGGGCATGGGCTTTCGGGACCATTGGCCAGGACTCCACGGGGCAGCTCCACGTCACGCTCGAGGGAGAAGACGTAGGCTATGACGCGGCGCAGGTACGGACGGTTGCTGCGGGCGAAGAGACGGTGGAGCCGGAACCAGTCAACATTTACAGGGCGCACGTGGACGCGATGTCGCGGGCCATACGGGAGGGAGGAGAGCCACCGGTGCCGGGGGAGGTAGGACTTTGGAGCCAGCGGGTCGTTGCCGCGTGCTACGAATCAGCCCGCAGCGGGCGCTGCGTTGAACTTGAGCCATGATTTTGACGAGTGGCGGGCGGTCGCTGAGGTGGTGTGTGGCGCTGAGGCAGATGCAACTGGGCAAGAAAGTGGGGTTTTAGGCGGCGCGGCGCTCGGCGTCTGCCGCGGCGGAAGCAGTGGCTGCAGTTTGTCTCCAAGTAGCCGCTTCATAGGCGGCGGCCAAAGTGGGGTGGATGACGACCCTGGCGGCGAAAACGTTCATTGCGGCTATGGTGCCGCTGAGCCGTGGAAAGAGCAGGGCGTCGCCGAGGTAGTAGGCGGCGACGGCTGTAGCGAGCCATGCTGCAAGTAACGCTGGCCCGCCCTGGCGGCCCCTGTCGGCTATGTGTTCGGCGAGGCTGGCCAGGTGGCGGTCGAGCAGCACCCGCAAGGGTAGAGCCATGGCGGTGCCGATCCCTAGCCCAAGTAGGGCCGACAGGACTACCGCAGGCCGTCCCCACGGTACGTAAATCAAAACACCTCCCCCAGCCCAGAGCACGGCTCGGTCTGACGGGGGGAAGGAGCGCTGGAGGAGCGCCCAGGTATCAACCAGGAGCGCCACAGCCACGTACACACAGGTGCTTTTGAGCGGATATAGGCGGTCCACAGGTTTGCTCATACGTGAGGCGTTGCTCCCGAGATCCTCGATGAAGGCCGATGGTTCACGGCGGCTGATTTGAGGCGGGCAATAACCGTGCCAGCGTTGGGGTGCTGCGGTGTAGTTGGTGTCTTTTTGCCGGTATGGTCTCAGCTATGTTACGTGGGGCGCTAGGCCGAGGTGTCTGGCGGGGTTTTCTGGCCGTGGGTTGTATTGAAGCTGTGGCGGAGGGGGCGCGCGCCTAAAGGCAGCAGCGAGTTTGGCGTTTGGGTGGCCGGGCTAACGCGGGCGCGGGGTTCTGGGGACGCTGCGGAGGTACGAAATTCTCAGTGCGGCGACTGCGGCGAGAACGAGGAAGGGGATGGGAACCAACCAAGGGCTGACGCGCCCCAGGGCGATGGCACCTGCCACGGCTGCCACGACACATGCGACGCCGGCCAGCACGGCGGCCGCCCATCGAACCGAGTCACCGGGGTTGGCCAGGCTCAGCGCCAAGTAGCGGCCGCACACGGGGCACTCTTTGGAGCCCCTTGGCACCTCGGAGAGGCATTGGGGGCAGACAGTGAGGCCCAGTTGTCTTCGCCGAGCAATTCGTTGGCACTGCTTGAGCTTCCACTTGACCTCGGGATCATCGGAAAGGCTGAGAGCTTTCTTGTAATAGGAGGCTGCCTCGTCAAGCATTCCGCGCTCAAGAAGCAAATCGCCCATCATCTTATAGGGGTAAGGTATCTCGGGCCGCTCCTGGATCATGCGCTGGCACTCCTGCATGTCCTGGGCGCGGATAGCGGCAAGCTGGCTTTGGTTGATCCAATAGCCAAGGACGTTGTGGAGCAGGCCGAGGGCGATAATGATGAAGGCAATGCTTGGGCCGATGGGGTCGTGAACATGCCGGATCATGACGCCCGTAAAGGCGAGAAGGCCGGCGAGGTAAGCCAGGGCCTGCCAGGGGAGCAATTCCTTCTCGATGGCCTGGCCGATTATCCGCCACGCCAAGAAGCCCGCCACCAGTAGGGCCAAGAGATACCACACGGCTTTGGCTCCAGCGTATCTCTTGAAGTCGGCCGCGCATAGTTATACTATCCGCCCTCGGCGGCCGCCAGCGCCTCTGGCCCGCCACAATAACAGTCGTGAATGAGAGGGAGCAAGATGGGCGAGATACGCAAGCGAAAGCTCGGACGCACTGGCTTCATGGCAACCGAAATCGGGCTGGGCGGTATTCCCATTATGCAGGTGCAGGACGTAGAGGAGGCTGCCCGGCTAATCAACTATGCCCTGGACCAGGGCATCAACTACATTGACACGGCCCGCTGCTACGGGGACAGCGAGAAGAAGTTTGGCCTGGCGCTGAAGGGCCGGCGCCAGGAGGTGTTCGTGGCCACCAAGACCAATGCCTATGATTACGACACGGCTTGGCGATACCTGGAGACGAGCCTGTCGGAGCTGCAGACGGACTACTTGGACGTGTGGCACATGCATGACATCTCGACGCGGGAGCGGTGGGACCAGATTCGGTCCAAGGACGGTGCGCTGCGGGCGGCCCATGAGGCACGGGAGCAAGGCCTCATCCGCCATATCGGTGTGAGCTCGCACAACGACGATCTGCTGCTGGAATGTATGGAGACTGGCGAGTTTGACGTGATTTTGTGCGTGTACAACCTGGCCATCCACAGCTCTGGCGAGAAGTGCCTCCCTTACGCTTATGAGCATGGCATTGGCGTCACCATAATGAAGCCGCTGTCAGGGGGTATATTTTTCCGGCGCGAGGAGACTTACGTTGACCCCATCAAGGCCTGGCACTTCGTGTTGATGAACCCGCACGTTACCGTGGCCTTGGCGGGCTTCCAAAATCAGCGGGACATTGACCAGGCGCTTGAGGCGTCGAGGACTTTCCAGCCTCTAAGTGAGGATGAGATAAGGGAGCTTGTGGAACGAGCGCGGTTTTTGGGCGAGGAGGTGTGCCGGGCGTGCGGGTACTGCCGGGAGTGCCCGGCGGGAATACCCATCCCCGAGATAATGCGCATCGCCGACGAGGCGCGGGTGTTCAGCTATGAGTGGCCGCGATTCCGGCGAGAGTACGCGGCGCTGGAGCCGAAGGCTGATGCCTGCCAGGATTGTGGCGAGTGCGAGGAACGGTGCCCCTTCAAACTGAAGATACGCGAGCGGCTGCGAATGGTGCACCAACATTTTGGACAGCCGGTGTAGCAGTGGTGCCATGTGCGCGCACCCTTGGCACGCTCATCATGCATCTCCGCGGCACCGGGGTGAGGCGAACTCTTTGCTTTTCGGGGCGTTTGGCATATTGTGTAGGCCACTCTGATGCCGGGAGGTGCCTGTGGTGAGGCGCGCCATAACTTGCGCTGTCGTAGCGGCGTTGGCAGCGGCTGCGGCGTTGGCTGCAAATACGATTGTGGGCTGGGACTTTGAGCAGGGACAGGGGCCGTGGCAGACGGCGGACCTGGCAGGAGAGTTGGGGTTGGCCGTGGGGCAGGCTCAGGCGGCCCAAGGCTCGGCCAGCCTGCACCTGAAGTTCGCTCGCGTGAAGTCAATGGCGGAGGTACAGCAGAGGGGTATGCCGGGCGCGATAATGGCGCCGCTTCCGGCCCCACCGACGCCAGCCCCGACGTGTTTCGAGTTCGCCGTCAAGGCGAAGCTCCGCACACCGCTCATCGTCAGCCTTGGCGAACAGGATGGCTCTCAGTACATACGGGCGGTGTCCGTGGAACCAGGGGATTGGCGGAGAGTGAAGTTGTTCTTGACCGACTTTGTCTTGGAGGACAATTCCACGGACGAGAACGGGCGACTGGACGGTGATCAGATCGGCGCTGTGGCCTTCGTAGATGCGTCGTTTTTCCTGGTTGCGCTCAGCGAAATGGTGGCACCAGCCGGCATCACCTTGCCCAGAATTGACACCAGCGAGAACGAGCTCTGGCTCGATGAACTCAAGCTGACGGATGAAGAAGCGGTTCCTTCCAAGGATATGCTCACTGACGCCGGTGGCTCCGTGCCGCTGTTCATACCCCTCGTGCGCCCAGATGCTTCGGTAGAACGACTGGCCGACGGCCTGGGTGGCAAGCCCTGCTGGCAGGTAAAGTACTCGGTGGGGGAGAAAGAGGTCGCGGGCTTTTGGTGCGGCACGCCACAGGGCGCCTTCGCGGGTTCTGCGGGCATCCACATAACGCTCAAGCCGCTCCTGCGGACGATGCTGGTGCTGCAGGTCAAGGAACGCGACGGTTCAGAATACAACGTAGTTCTGGACATACCGGATGGCCAGACAGAAGACCGGCACATTCCGTGGCCAGAGTTCAGGCTGGGCGACGACTCGACCGACGAAAACGGACGCCTGGACGTTGAGCAGATAAAGGAAATCGGGCTGCTGGACCTGACCGCGGTCTTCGGCGGCGCTGGCGGGCGGCAGAATGAGTTGCTGCTGGGGCCGGTGGAGGTCATGCGGTAGCGCCGGCTAGGTGGCTCCATAGTGTGCCCAGGGGTAGCCCAGCCGCGACGTTGTCGGCGGCGGGCCGGGCTGTTGGCTATTCCCCGATTACCTTGATGACGACGCGCTTGCGGCGCTGGCCGTCGAACTCAGCATAGTAGACCTGCTGCCAGGGTCCGAGGTCGAGAGTGCCGTCGGTTACCGGCAGGATGACTTGGTGGTGCACGAGGATGCTCTTCAGGTGCGCATCGCCGTTGTCCTCGCCGGTGCGATGATGTCGGTAGTTGGGGCCTTGCGGGGCCAGGCGCTCCAGCATGTCGTCGAGGTCTTGGATAATGCCTTCCTCGGCATCGTTGACGTAGACGCCGGCAGTAATGTGCATGGCCGAGACGAGTACCAGGCCCTCTCTTATGCCGGCGGCCGCGACGGCTTTCTCCACTTCGGCGGTAATGTTTATGTACTCGCGGCGGCGCCTGGTGTTGAACCATAGGTACTCCGTATGGGACTTCACACGGCTTCCCTCCCGAAGGTAATCTTCTTGCTGAGGCGGCATGGAGTATAATGCCTGCCGCGTTCTGTGAGCTATGGGGGGCTTGGCGGAAGGGCACAGACAGTGAGGGGACAGAACTACCTGAGGCCGTGTGGGGTGGGAGGCGCGCGTCGCTAAGGATGGTACCCGTCTTCAACTTGTGCGGCGAAGTATTTGCACCTGGCAGGAGCGCCGGAGGGATAGTCAATGGCTTGGCGCAACTGCGTCGGCGTAGAAGTCCACGTGCAACTCAAAACCGCTAGTAAGATGTTCTGTTCGTGTTCCGCCGACTTCGGGGGGGAACCGAACTCGCGGTGTTGTCCGGTGTGCTTGGGGCTGCCGGGGTCGCTACCAGTGCCGAATAAGCGGGCGGTGGAATTCGTCATCCGCACCGGATTGGCGCTCAATTGCCAGGTGGCACGGCGTTGTCGGTTCGCCCGCAAGAACTATTTCTACCCTGACCTGCCGAAGAATTACCAGATAAGCCAGTACGACGAGCCGCTAACTTTCGGTGGGTGGGTGGATCTGGACGTGGACGGAGAGACGGTGCGCATCCGCATCCGTCGCGCGCATTTGGAAGAGGACACTGGCAAGAACATCCATCTGCCGGATGGCCGCTCGGTGGTTGATTATAACCGCTGCGGCGTGCCGCTCATGGAAATCGTCACGGAGCCGGATTTTACGGAGGCCGAGCAAGTACGAGCGTATCTGCAGACCCTGCGCCAGACGCTGAGATACCTGGACGTCTCGGACGCCGACATGGAGAAGGGGCAGATGCGGTGCGAGCCGACGGTCAACCTGGTCAACGATGAAACGGGCGAGCGGACGCCCAAGGTGGAAATAAAGAACCTCAATTCCATCCGGTCAGTCTACGAAGCCGTACGGTACGAGCTGGCGCGGCAAAGAGAGGCTGTGGAGAGAGGCGAGCTGCTTTACCAGGAGACGCGACGGTGGGACGAGGTGAACTGCGTTACGGCGACGATGCGGCGCAAGGAAACTGCTGACGACTACATGTACTTTCCTGACCCCGACCTGGTGCCGCTGGAGCCGTCGCCGGAGTGGGTGGAGCAAGTGCGGGCGGAGCTGCCGGAACTGCCGGCAGCGCGGCGGCGAAGGTTCGTCGAGGAGTACGCGCTGCCGGCCTATGACGCCGCAGTTTTGACGGAAGAGAAAGGTGTGGCGGACTATTTTGAGGCCGTGGCGCGGGCTTGCGGCGACGCGAAGGCAGCCAGCAACTGGGTCATGACCGAAGTCCTGCGCTATCTCAAGGAGCAGGGCATAAGTATCTGCGAGTTTCCCATGCCGGCCGGCCACGTCGCAGAGCTGATAGAACTCGTGCGGGAGGGCACGCTTTCCTCAACGATTGCCAAGGAGGTCTTCACTCGGGCCTGCCGAGACGGGCGAAGTCCGAGGGAAATTGTAGCTGAGGACGGGCTGGCGCAGATAAGCGACGTGGAAGCTTTGGAGCGGCTAGTCGAAGAAGCTATTGCCGCCAACCCGAAGGCCGTGGCGGACGTGAAGGGGGGCAAAGAAAAGGCCTTGGGAGCGATTGTGGGCCACGTCATGCGGGCCACAAAGGGCCAGGCCAATCCAGCGTTGGTAAATGAGCTGGTGCGCAAGCATCTGCAGGCAAGCTGAAGGCGGCTGGCTTTGAGTAATGTTGCGTGCGGTGGGTCTTGGCGGAGCGATGTGGCGCCGGGGTCTTGACAAGGTGGGCGTGGCTGGCTACGCTAGAGGAGACAACTTGGATGGGCAAGGCTTGTGGGGAAGCCCCATAAGGGGCCGGGAAGTGCGGTGAGAAGCCGCCGCTGCCCCGCAACTGTAACCGGGGACGAAACCCGCAGGTGCCACTGGGCTTGAAGGCCTGGGAAGGCGCGGGGAGTAGGACGATCCGGAAGCCAGGAGACCGACCCACGAGCCGACGCGTCATCCTCTCGAGGGTAGGGGATGAGCGGTTTCTTTTTGCGGATTGTGCGGCCCGCAGGGTCTGCCGCCCCAGCCCCTGCCCTCCTAATCAGGGCGCCGTGTGCGCCAAACGTTAGGAGGGAGCAAAATGAAGCGCGGTTTCACCCTTATCGAGCTGCTGGTGGTGATAGCTATTATCGCCATCCTGGCAGCTATTCTTTTCCCTGTGTTCGCCAGGGCACGGGAAAAGGCCCGCCAGGCCTCCTGCACCAGCAACCTCAAGCAGCTCGCCTTGGCCATGCTGATGTACGCCCAGGATTACGACGAGACCTTTCCGCCGTCGTACTACTTCTCGCCGGACTTTATGCAGGAGTACGCATGGGACTTCCAGGTTGACTACGGCACGGGCGCGGCCAGTCTGGGTTTGATAGGCCCGTACACCAAGAATGCGCAGCTCAATGCGTGTCCGTCGGCCAGGGGGTTGCGAAGCTGGGGGCGGCCCTACACCGGTTACGGCTACAACGCGTCCTATATCGGCGGGGACATAGATTTTGGTGGCCGGCCGCCCGCGGGCCTTGGTCAGGTGCAAAGGCCAGCCGAAGTCGCCCTGCTGGCGGACTGCGCCTACTGGGATTCATGGAGCAACGCTGTGGCCGCTACCAACTACATGCGTTCGCCCTTGGATCCCTTCCGCGCCCTGTACGGCCTTGGCCCGACCGTGCACTTCCGCCACAACGGCGCAGCTAACGTGGCCTACTGCGACGGGCACGCGAAGGCCGCTACCAGAAAATATAACGTAAGCCCGAACGATCCGAATCTGGGCGACCTTTCGGCGGATGACAGTGCTTACTGGCTGCAGTAACCGGCGCGCTTCTGGCAGCCCGAGGCAAGCCGTAGGCGATGTTCTGTGGCCGGCGGCGGGCGGGCTGAGGCTGGCACTTGTGGTAGGTGCTTTTTGCGTGGCCTGGCTGGCCGTGTTGGGTTGTGGAGCTCGGCGAGCTTCTGTGGAGGCCGCCAACACCAGCGGGGGTGCGGTGGTGAGGGGCGGACACGGGCCGGTGGCCGCCGGCGAAATATATGCTGTGGATGCCCTTGGCGTGGAGGTGCGGCTGGCCAGCCCAGCCCGGCGGGTAGTCAGCCTGGCCCCCAACCTTACCGAGATTGTCTGCCTGGTGGGGGGCGAGGGACAACTCGTTGGCGTGACGGACTTCTGCAAATACCCGCCCCAGGTCCGCAGTAAGCCGAAGGTGGGCGGTGTCATCAACCCATCCCTGGAGAGAGTCCTGGCGCTAAGGCCCGACCTCTTGTTGGTGGCGCGGGGTACGGACCTGCGGATTATCGAGCGGATGAGGAAAAGCGGCGTGCCCGTATATGCGGCGGATCCTAAGAGTGTGCGGGAAGTGATTGGTCTTGTGCGCGCAGTTGGGCACCTTTTGGGGCGGGACGCTGAGGCTGATGCAGCGGCCCGCAAGCTGGAAGCAAGATTGGCCGCGCTCACGTCTAAACAACCCGCAAGGGGCCGCCGGCCCAAAGCCTTGGCCGTGGTGGAGCTTGAACCCCTCTTCGTAGGTGGGTCGGGGAGTTTTCTGGATGACCTGCTGAGGCTCGCTGGGCTGGAAAACGCAGCCAGAGGCGAGCAGCCTTGGGCCCGCTGGTCCTCGGAACGTGTCCTGAACGCCGACCCCGACCTGATACTGGTTGTCTGCGCGCATGGTGCTTTAGGGGGTGCGGATTCGGGACTACGGGACCGGCTGATGGCGCGGGCGCCGTGGCGCACCCTGCGGGCTGTAAAGGCTGGCGACGTTTATTCGGTAACCGACGACTTCGTCACCATCCCTGGGCCGCGGCTCCTGGATGGGCTTGAGCAGGTCGTTTCTATCCGCCGCGCCTACGAACGAGGCCTGGTGGCACGCGGCGCTGCTGCTCCAGGATGACGCCATGCCAGCCATCGAGCTGCGGAACGTTACCGCTGGCTACTATCCGGGCCGGCCGGTGCTGTCGGACCTGTCGCTTTCCTTGGCCGCGGGCACCTTCTGCGGCGTCATCGGCCCCAATGGCTCCGGCAAGACCACTCTCCTGCGGGTGGCATCTGGCGCCCTGCAGCCACAGTGCGGGGAGGCTTTAGTTGACGGCAGGCCTTTGGCGGCGTGGGCGCGGCGGCAGCTCGCCCGCACTCTGGCCGTTGTTCCGCAGCTTACCGTGCCGCCCTTCGCCTTCACCGTGCGGGAGTACGTGGCTCTGGGCCGCACGCCCTACGTTGCGCCCTGGGCACGCTTGACCACGGCTGACGTAGAGGCCATCAATGCCGCCCTCGACGCCACGGGTCTTCAGCCCCTCGCCTCGCGGCCTGTGACAGAGCTTTCCGGCGGGGAGCTGCAGCAGGCTTCGGTGGCCCGTGCTCTCGCGCAGGAGCCTAGAATTCTGCTCCTGGACGAGCCGACAAGCTTCCTTGACCCAGCTCACTGTGTTCAGCTTCTCGGCCTGCTGGCTAGACTGAACCGGGAGGGGCTGACAATTCTCGCTACCTTCCACGACCTGAACCTGGCTGCATCCTATTGCCGGGAGATTTTGGCCATCAAAGCTGGACGGGTTTTCTCTGGTGGACCGACAGAAGAGGTCTTCCGCAAGGAGTTGCTGGAGGCTCTTTTCGACACGCCGCTCTTGGTCGAGAGTGGCCCACAAGGCCGACCGCGAGTGACTCTTTTGAGGACGGACGTGGACAATGTCGTTTAGGGCGAAGGGGCTGCTGCTGCTCGCCGGCCTGGGCTGCGTGTTGGTAGCCTGCGTCCTCGTCGGGCCGGCCGAGGTCACGCCTGGGGAGGCGTGGCAGGCCCTCTGGCATCCTCAGCAGGCAAAGGAAACCGTCCGCGCCATAGTCTGGGGGGCGCGGCTTCCTAGGGTGCTTTTGGCCTTTGCCGTCGGGGCTGCCCTTGCCGTCGCGGGCGTCATCATGCAGAGCTTTTTCCAGAACCCAATGGCCGATCCGAGCATCATCGGGGTCTCTTCGGGGGCAGCCTTGGGCGCCACGCTGGCGCTGGTCAGTGGCCTGGCGAGCACGTCTTCCTGGCTCCTGCTGCCGGGGGCAGCCTTCCTAGGCGCGGTGACGGCTGTGGTTTTGGTGTATCTGCTGGCGCGGAGGGCCGGGCGCACGCCCGTGGCGCTGCTGTTGCTGACGGGCATTGCCGTGGCGGCATTGCTTTCGGCCTTCTCGGCCCTAATAATGATCCGCGCCCAGCGGGGAGACATGGATTTGGTTGTGCTGTGGATGCTGGGGAGCCTGGCGAACCGCGGCTGGACGGAGGTGGGTATCGTCTGGCCGTATGTTGTGGTGGCTACTCTGCTGGCCGGACTATTCGCGCGTTACCTCGATGTGCTTTCCCTTGGCGATGAACAGGCGACCTATCTAGGCCTGTCCGTGGAACGGGTACGGCTAGGCTTCCTGATACTCGCCGCCGTTTTAGCGGGGGCCGCCGTATCGGTCACGGGCATCATCGGTTTCGTTGGTCTCGTCGTGCCGCATATTTCCAGGCTGATTTTCGGCGCCAGACACCGCAGGCTTTTGCCCACCGCGGCCCTTGCGGGCATGCTGACCCTCGCCGTCGCCGACCTGATAGCCAACCTGGCCGGGGAAATCCCCGTCGGCATAGTGACGGCGATGCTGGGAAGCCCCTTCTTCTTGTGGCTCTTGCGCCAGCGCGAGGTGCATCCTGCCTGAGGGGCCGGCCCTGAGCGAGCAAGCTCTGCCGCTTTGGCACCGGCGTCAGGCGACGGGGCTTGCCGCCTCTCGGAGCTCCGGCAGAGCTAGGCCTGGGGAGTAGGAGGGTGGTTTTCGGCTTCTAGGCGGGCCAAGAAGACTTCCAGGGGCATCGGCCCCAGGTCGCCTTCGTCGCGGCTGCGGGGAGACACGGCACCGGTATTTTGCTCGCGGTCGCCCACCACCAACATGTAGGGTATCTTCTTCAGTTCGGCGTCTCTTATCTTGTGATTCAGCGTGGCTGCCGAGTCGTCAACCTCGGCGCGAAAGTCTCTGGCGCGGAGCTGGTCAAGGACGTGGTGGGCGTAGTCCAGGTGGCGGTCGGCGATGGGCAACACGCGGACCTGCACGGGCGCGAGCCAGACGGGGAATTCGCCGGCGCAGTGCTCAATGTAAGCTCCGAGGAAGCGCTCGATGCCTGCGAGAACCACGCGGTGAATCATGGCCGGGCGGTGGAGCTTGCCGTCCGGTCCGACGTAGGTCATATCGAAGCGTTCTGGCAGGTTGAAGTCACACTGAATCGTCGGCCCCTGCCATTTGCGGCCCAGAGCGTCGCGCAACTTCACGTCAATCTTGGGGCCGTAGAAGACCCCCTCGCCAGGGTCTACCTGGTATGCCAATCCGACCTTCTCCAGGGCCTCCACTAAGGCCGCTTCGGCATGGTCCCATATTTCCTCTGTGCCGAGGAATTGTTCTGGGCGGGTGCTGAGGAAGATGTCATAGTCATGGAAGCCAAAGGTCGCGAGCATGTATCGGGCGAACTCGAGCACGCCGATTATCTCGTCGGTGAGCTGGTCACGGGTGCAGACGATGTGGGCGTCATCCTGAGTGAAGCCGCGGACGCGCAGCAGGCCGTGAAGCACGCCGGAGCGCTCATGGCGGTAGACGGTGCCCAGCTCGAAGAAACGCAGGGGCAGGTCTCTATAAGAACGTGTGCGGGATTTGTAGATGAGGATGTGGCCGGGGCAGTTCATGGGCTTGATGCCGTAGCGCTGGCCTTCAATATCGGTGAAATACATGGGGTAGCCCTTCTGGATATGGCCGGAAATCTCCCAGATGTCGGCCTTCACTAGATGAGGAGTAGAGAGCAACTTGTAGCCGCGCCTGAGGTGCTCGCGGACGGAGAAGTCGCAGATGAGCTGGCGAAGGATGGCACCGTTGGGATGATAGTAGACAAGCCCCGCACCCGCTTCTTCGAAGAAGCTGAAAAGGTCCAGGTCGCGGCCGAGCTTTCTGTGGTCGCGGCGCTCGGCTTCCTGAAGGCGCTGGAGATAGGCGTCCAACTGTTCGCGGGTGGGGAAGGATATGCCGTAGATGCGTTGGAGCATCGGCTTGGTCTCATCACCGCGCCAATATGCCCCAGCGGTAGTCAGGAGCTTGAAATGCTTGATACGCCCTGAGCTGGGCAGGTGTGGCCCCCGGCAGAGGTCCACGAAGTCGCCGGTGCGGTAGACCGACACAACTTCGTCCTCTATTTCATCAATAAGCTCTACCTTGTACTGGTTGCCTGCAGCCTCGAAAAGCCGGCGTGCCTCTACGCGCGGCAGTTCCTCGCGGACGAAGGGCTCGTCGGCGGAGATGATTTCGAGCATCTTCGCCTCAATCTGCCGCAGGTCGTCGTCGTTGAAGGGGCGGTCAACGTGAAAATCGTAGTAGAAGCCCTCCTCGATGGCTGGGCCTATTGTGGGCTTGGCGTGGGGGAAAAGCTTGACCACGGCGGCGGCCAAGACGTGAGAAGTCGAATGCCAGTAGACTTCGGCACCCTTGGGGTCGTCGAAGGTGAGTATTTGGAACTCGCCGGAACGGCAAAGGGGGCGGGTGAGGTCAAGGAGCTCACCGTCCAAGGAAGCAACCACGGCGTCCCGCGCCAACCTCTTGCCGATGATTTCTGCTACCCGGAGAGCAGTAGTCCCTTCGTCAACCTCGAGGAGCGAGCCATCAGGAAGACGAAGCTGCAACAGAGCCATGTGCTTCACCTCGCCGGTACGCGATTACCCTCGCGCCCGCCGTTAGATGGAGAAAAAGCCGCGTCGGGCGACGCGGCGGTAACTGCCTAACTTGGTGGGCGGTGGTGGAATTGAACCACCGACCTCCACGGTGTCAACGTGGCGTTCTCCCACTGAACTAACCGCCCACGCGGCCAGAGATAAAGTTTACGTCATGCTCCTCTGGCTGTAAAGACCTGGCCGTAGCCTGGGCTTGACGGGGCCGGTGAGGGCATGGTAAGCTAGCCCCGTCGAAGAAGCGGTGCCCGCCATTTCGTCCCGCCGCACGCAGACGAGGGCAACGGCGGGATTGTTGTTGACCGGGTGCTGCTGACTACCAATAATGTGCGGGGAAACGCCAGCCCCTGTAGCCCAGTAGGGGAGGGGCGGTGTGCGGCTCGGGTAGACGCCTCGTCCCAACGAGCCGTGAGTGAGGTGAAGAATCGTGGCTTTGGTGAGCATGAAGGAACTGCTCGAAGCCGGGGTGCATTTCGGCCATCTGACGCGCCGCTGGCACCCCAAGATGAAGAAGTACATTTACCACGACCGCAACGGGATTTACATCATTGACCTGCACCAGACCCTGAGGCTGCTGGAGGAAGCGTATAACTTCGTGCGAGACACAGTTGCCAGCGGGGGGACGGTGTTGTTCGTAGGGACTAAGCGACAGGCCCAGGACGCGGTACGGGAGCAGGCACAGCGTTGCGGGATGCCTTACGTGACCGTACGGTGGTTGGGGGGGCTGCTGACGAACTTTCGCACCATCCGCAGCCGCGTGGACTACTTGGAGAGGCTCATCCGGGACGAGGAGAGCGGCGAATGGGAGCGCCTGCCCAAAAAGGAGCAGCTAGCCCTCCGTCACAAGAAGGAGAAACTTCTCAGCTACCTGGGCGGCATCCGCAATCTCCACGACCTTCCCAGGGCTCTCTTCGTCGTGGACGTGCGGCGAGAGCTGATAGCCTGCAAGGAAGCTCAGCGCCTAGGCATACCAATCATCGGTATCGTGGACACGAACTGTGACCCTACGATGGTGGACTACGTAATTCCGGGCAATGACGACGCCATTCGGGCCATCCGGCTCATCGCTTCCAAAATCGCTGATGCCGTGCTTGCAGGCAGGCAGGAGTATCAGCAGTATCTGGTGGAGACCGGCGAGGTTGCGCCGATAGGGGCGGGGGAGGAGGTCGTGCCCGCGATGGCTGAAGAAGAGGAACCCGAGCTCATGCCGGAGGACATGTTCATTGACGTGGACATGATTGACTTTGACGAGCCGGCTGAGGACTAAAAACCCATTTGCCAGCAAGGAGAGCAAGAGCGATGTCCGTATCCGCTGCTGACATAAAAAAACTACACGACCAGACGGGGGCCGGGGTCATTGACTGCAAGCGCGCCCTCGAAGAAGCCGGCGGCAACTTCGAAGAAGCGGTCGCCTTGCTGCGCAAGAAGGGCGTCAAGGTTGCCACGAAGCGGGCAGCGAAGCCGACCACCCAGGGCCTCGTATGCTCCTACATTCATGCTGGGGGACAGGTGGGCGTATTGGTTGAGGTCAACTGCGAGACGGACTTCGTGGCCCGCACGGAAGACTTCCGCACCTTCTGCGAGGAAGTGGCGATGCAGATAGCAGCCATGCGGCCGCGCTGGGTTGCTCCGGAGGACGTGCCAGCCGAGGCCTTGGAGCGGGAGCGGGAAATCCTGCGCGAGCAGGCGCTGGCCGAGGGTAAGCCCGCCCAAGTAGTGGACAAGATGGTCGAGGGCCGCCTGCGGAAGTTCTACGAGGAGAACTGTCTTCTAAAGCAGCCCTATATTCGCAACGACAGCCAGACCATCGAAGACCTGCTGAACGACCTGATGGCAAAGACCGGTGAGAAGGTCGCCATACGCAGGTTCGTGCGCTACCAGGTAGGGGAGGAGATAGGCTGACTTTGGCCGGTGATGGCGGGCCGCGGTGGCCCCGGATAATGGTGAAGCTGAGCGGCGAGGCCTTCAAGGGCCCCGGAGCCTATGGTATTGACTATCCCACCCTTGAGCGCATCGCTGGAGAGCTGGCCGAGGTCTGGCGGCACGGCATTGAGACGTTGGTTGTGGTAGGTGGTGGCAACATCTGGCGCGGCAACCAAGCGGCGGAGCGCGGCATGGACCGCGCCACCGCCGACTACGCCGGCATGATCGCCACGGTTATCAACGCCCTCGCCCTACAGGACGCCCTTGAGCGCCTGGGACTTGAGACCCGCGTCCAGACGGCCATCGAAATGCGCGCCGTCGCGGAACCCTTCATCCGCCGGCGCGCCATCCGCCACATAGAGAAAGGCCGCATCGTTATCTTCGCCGCCGGTACCGGCAACCCGTTCTTTACCACGGATACAGCCGCTGTCCTTCGGGCTGTGGAGACGGGCGCCGCCGTGATGCTCAAGGCCACAAACGTGGATGGCGTCTACGACGACGACCCGCGCACGAACCCCAATGCCGAGCTTCTCACGCGCATCTCGTATCTGGAGGCGCTCTCCAAGGGTCTTCGCGTCATGGATCCTACCGCTATTTCTCTGGCCATGGACCACAAGCTGCCCGTCGTGGTGTTCAACATTCGCGTGCCTGGCAACATCGTTCGCTGCTGCTTGGGCGAGAGAATAGGCACCCTCGTCTGCGCTGCGGACGATGAGGCCAGCTCAGGTTGACACTCCCAGGCCGGGAGCGAGGGAAATGGCCGACATTGAAAAAATCGTCCAAGACGCCGAACGACATATGAAGGCCAGTGTGGCGGCCTTGGAGCGGGAGCTGGCCACCGTGCGGACGGGACGGGCCAGCCCCGCCCTGCTGGACCCCGTCAAGGTGGACTACTACGGCACCACCCTGCCCGTCAACCAGCTCGCCACTATTTCCGTGCCCGAGCCCAGGCTGATAGTCATCGCGCCCTGGGATCCTTCCTCCCTTCAGGCCATTGAGCGCGCCATCTTGGTGTCCGACCTTGGCCTGAATCCTCAGAGCGATGGTAGGGTCATCCGGCTGCAGATTCCGCCGTTGACCGAGGAGCGCCGCCGCGAGCTTGCCAAGCTGGTCACCCGTATGGCCGAGGATGGCAAGGTAGCCATTCGCAACATCCGCCGAGATGCCAATGAGCACCTCGACAAGCTCGAGAAGGCCGGTGGCGTTTCGGAGGACGAAATCGAGGCCGCAAAGAAACGTGTTCAGCAGCTCACCGATAAGTACGTTGAGCACGTGGATGAGGTGCTCGCCCGCAAGGTACAGGAGATAATGGAGGAGTGAGCGCCAAGACTCTGCCGGATGTCATCGGCCTTGCCGTGCCGCTGGCTGTGCAGCTTCTTGCCAAGGCCGGCTGGCAGGTGAAGGAAGTGAGGGCGGTGCCGGCGTCCGCGGGAGACGAGGAGCGCGGGCGGGTGGTCCAGGTCCGGCAAGCGGGCGAGGAAAGTGTCTCGCTACTCTACGTCGTCCCACCCCCGCCGGCTGAGTGACTTCAGGGGCGTTGTTGAGGGTGGGGCGTGCTGCTTGGAGCGCCGGCACATGACGGTGATTGGATGGGCGGTTCTCCCTGCACCGCCTTTTACGCCCCGCCCGGAGGTACACGATGGCCGCACGCGAGGACCACGACACTGAAGCCATTGAGCACCTGAAGAGGCGGGTAAGCGGCCTGCGACTACCCAGGCATATCGCCATCGTCATGGACGGCAACGGGCGTTGGGCGCAGCAGCGCGGATTGCCTCGTGTCCAGGGTCACATCGAGGGCCGCAAGGCGACGAAGAGAACCGTGCGAGCATGCGCAGCCATCGGCATCGAGGTTCTTTCTTTGTATGCCTTCAGCGTTGAGAACTGGCGCCGTCCCCCCGAGGAGGTCAACGCCATCCTGCGCCTCATCGCCACTGCGCTTGAAGAAGAATTGGACGAGCTGGACGCAAATAACGTGCGCTTTCGCGCGTCGGGCAGGTTGCATGAGACCCCTGAGTATCTTCAGCAGGTTCTGTGCAGGGCAGAGGAACGCACCGCCAACAACACAGGCTTGGTGCTGAACCTGTGCGTGAACTACGGCGGCAGAGCTGAGATAGTGGACGCAGCCCGCGCTTTGGCAGCCGAGACGGCTGCAGGTCACCTCGACCCGGCAAGCATTGACGAAGCGACCTTCGCGAGCCATCTTTACCAGCCCGAGCTGCCTGACCCTGATTTGCTTCTTCGCCCGGGCGGGGAAACACGGGTCAGCAATTTTCTGCTGTGGCAAATAGCGTACGCCGAGGTTATAATATTACCGACACTATGGCCAGACTTCCGAGAAGAGCACTTGGCGGAAGCGCTGGTTGAGTACAGCCGAAGGCAGCGGCGCTTTGGCGGCGTGTCGGGTACCGAGTAGCCTCCGGCAAAGGATTCCCAGTTCGAGGGCATTAAGGGAGGCGACAAAGATGGCGCGGTTCATGGCAGCGGTGTGTCTTTCGGTCGCGCTGGCTCTTGTTTTCCTCGCGGGCGCCCAGGCAGGCCAGGAGGAAGTCGTGATTTGGCCGCATGCCGTGGACAAGCCCAAGGCGCCGGAGACGTTTTCGGCGCAGGCGTACGAGGTCGGCGTCAATGGTGTCACCTTCTTCGTCTTGCGCGCTTCGGCTGCTGGCTACCGGCTTATCGAGCGGGCCTATATCGCTGACCTGCGGCTGACGGAGGTTCTGAGCCGTCGGCTCACCGGGCCCGTGGTGGTAAAACCCATAAGGGGCAGGCCAACTGTCTACGTAGGTCCTGTGCGCGTCATAACCGTTTATCCCAGCGACGTGGCGGCGTGCCGTGCCAAGAGCGCGGATGAGCTAGCTAGCAAGTGGGCTGAAGCTCTGCGTGAAGGCCTGCCACGGGTGGTGCCTGGAGCCCGTGTGGGCGTGTCACGTGTATACGAGGTTGCCGTCAACAACCATCTACTTTTTCGGCTGCGGGCGGCTGCCGGGTATCCCAACCTGAAGGCTCGCGGGGCGGTTGTTGAGCAGCAAGTGGTGGAGGCGCTGTCGCGGCGGGCCAAGGTGGTAACCTGTGCCCCTACAATGCATGGTGTCGGCATCTATGCCGACGGCGTCCTGGTCGTCGAGGTCACCGAGGAGGACGCGGCGGCGGTCAAGTCTAGTCCCGCCGCCGTAGCTGAGGTGTGGGCCAGTAACCTTCGGGGCGCCCTGGGGCTGATTTCCCCTGGCGGCCTGACGACCACGAAGGCGAGTTGAGCGCCTTGCCCACTGAGCAAGCCGCCTGGAACGAAGGTGACTTACTCGCCTGGCTCGCCGACCGTTATCGCCCGCCGCATCCGGGGGAAGGCATCGGGGATGACTGTGCCCTCCTCATCTGTGGGGAAGGGTTCCTCGCGGTTACCACGGACGCCGTCGTCGAGGACGTACACTTCCGCCGCGGGTGGTTGTCTTGGGCTGAGATAGGAAGCCGGGCCGCCCGCGGGTGCCTGAGCGACCTGGCTGCGGTCTGCGCTGAGCCGCAAGGCATTTTCCTCAGCCTGGGCCTGCCTCCCGACGTTTCCCGCCAAGACGCCCAGGCCTTCGTGGAGGGCGCGGCGGCGGCTGCTGGCGCTTACGCGGCGAGCCTCAAGGGTGGCGACACCGTTGCTTCCCGAGTGTTTTTTGCTGATGTGGTCGGCGTGGGGAGGGTGCTAGGGCGGCCATGGCTGCGTTCGGGGGGTCAGGAGGGCGACCTTTTGGCCGTGACGGGCAAGCTCGGCGGCCCCGCCGCGGCGGTGGCGCTTCTAGAGGCTGGCCGGTCGCGTGAGAGCAGCCAGTGGCCAGTCTTGCGGTCACGGTTCGGGCACCCGACACCCCGTGTCCGCGAGGCCATAGCCCTTGCGGACCTGGACATCCATGCGGCCATAGACTTGAGCGACGGGCTGATGCTAGACGCTTCGCGTCTCGCGGCCGCGAGTAACTGCCGGGCCGTTATCGAGGCGACGCGCTTGCCGGTACTGGATGGGGTAGAGGAGGCTGCTGGACTGCTCGGCGCTGACCCTTTGGTTTTCGTAGCCGCTGGTGGCGAGGAATATGAGTTATTGCTCGCGATTCCGAAAGACCAGGTGGAGGTCGCCGGAGAACGCTTGGAAGCGCTGGGGTGCCCCTTGACAGTGATTGGGTGTCTACAGGCCGGCTCGGGAGCAGTCCTCCTAGGGCCTGGGGGCCGGCCGATTGAGCTGTCCGTGTGTGGTTGGCTCCACGGCGGCCGAAGCTGAGCGCGATGACGGCTCGCCGGGCCGTCTCCCGGGTGCCGTCTTAGTACTCCTGCCTTGCGAGAACAAATCTGCTCAGCACGTCGGCCACCGGCGCCTGCGTGTCTCCAGCTACCCAATCCGCCGCACTCTTTGTCGCCACATCGGCGCCAGGCATAGCCACGGCGAACCCGGCAGCCTCGAGCAGCGGGATGTCGTTGTGACTGTCCCCGAGCGCCAAGGTCTCCTGGGGGCGCAGGCCGAGGTGTTCTGCCAACCAGCGAAGAGCCGTGCCCTTGTTGGCGTCCGGATGCATGAACTCCAGAATGTCTGGCCGCGACGGGGTGACGTAGAGGCGGCCGGCCCAGCGCTGCTGGCACTCTGTGGCAAGGGGCGCCAGACGCTGCGGCTCGTCCATGACGATGATCTTAGTTGCTTGGGCCGCCAGCATACCTCGCAGGTCGCCCACCGGCGTCGGCTTCAGGCCAGTGCGCTTCCAGTAAATCCAGCCCCATTTGCCCATGTGGGTGACATAGGGCTCGTCGCCAGAGAAATAAAGCAGGTACAATCGCCTGTGGACGCCCATCTCGACGACTTCGCGAGCCAGTTCCTGCGGCACCACCAAGTGTCTGAGGGGCTTTTCTTCGCCGCAGCGCTTCACCATGGCACCGTTGAAGGAAATTACGTAAGCGTCCGGCATGCCGATGCGCTGCAGGAGTTCTTCAGCCGACTTGTGCGGCCGTCCGGTGGCAACTACCACCCACACGCCGGCGGCCTGCGCTTGACGAAGAGCCTCGGCCTCTTCCATCTCGATGCGATTCTCTTCGTTCCTCACGAGGGTGCCGTCGAGGTCAACGGCCACAAGTCTGATTGTCGCGGGTGGCAGAGCTGTTCACCTTCCTGCCGTGGGCTGTCCCAACTGACCTACTGGCTGCCTGCGGAAACCCCTGCGGGCACGTCGGGGTTCCACCACGCGCCGGCGAATACCTGCCGCCACATCTCTTCCACAGACGGCCAACGCTGCGCTTTTTGCCCTTCCTCGATGACCTGTCGGGTCGTGTCGCCTCGGAAGGCGACTACCGTCCGGAATCTCTCGGCCTCTCCGCCCAGGGTATACAGTGCTCTCACGGTTATGTAGTTGAGCCACGGGCTGGCCCTGAAAAGAGCGACGCAGGCGCCATAGGCTGCCTCGAGGGTAACCTGGGCGAGGTTAGCCGTGCTCAGCGACCTCGGTATGCTTATGGTGACGAAGGCGTAGCCCGCGAGGGGGTCGGTGACCACGAGCGATTCACCCGACATTGGCGTACCGTCGGGCCAGGATAAGGCTTCGAGGACCTGCGTGAGGAAATAGTCGTCATTGGTGGCCGGAGCCTCCACGCGCTGAGTGACTCGGACGGGGAAGGCAGGGGCCTGGGGTGGTCCGGCTGGGGTGGGGGATGGCTGGACCGGAGGCTGGAGGGGGAGCTGGGGCTGAGCTTCCAGGGCCTGCGCGGCGGCGCCCGGCCCGCCGGGAACCAAGGGCTTCGGCTGTCCTGTCGCAGCCTGTTGCGGGCCTGCGGTTGGGCCTGGTATCTGTCCTGGCTGCAGGGCTGCCGACGGCGCTCCAACGGCCATTGGCCGGTGCGGTATTCTCGCTGGCCGAGATAGAAGCACGAGGGCGACCACGGCAACGCAGAGCACAACAAAGGACAGAGCCACTGCTGCTATGACTCTGGGGGTTGGCCGTGGGGGCGCCTGTGGGAGGTGCGCCCGCGCGTTGTGCAATCTGGCGGCGACGTCGGGGTCGTACCGCTGGTCTATGGAGCGTTCATACCAGTAAACCGCCTCCCGCCAGCGACCTGCGGAGGCATAGCAGTCGCCCAAGGCCGAAAGCACGATGGGCTGTCCCGGATACTCACGGGCCAATTCCCTGAGGCGGTGGCGAGCTTCCCGCCATTGCCCAGCTTCGAGGAGTGCTTGGGCCTCCTGCACCTCGGCTCTCAACACTTCTTCGGGACTGCCTGCACTTTCTGCCACCGTGCACGCCTCCTGAAAGTGCCGTCCCAGGCCGGCCTTTGTCCCGCTACTCGTACCGCTTCTCCATTCTGTGTCTGGCCACTTCGTAGCCAGCGCTTCTGTAGAAGGCCACCGCCTCGGGGTTGCAGACGCTCACGTCCAGGCTTGCCTTGGGGCATCCCCGCGCCTTAAACCACTCATCCGCGACGGCCAGCAGTTGCTTGCCGTAACCTTGGCCGCGCAGGTCAGGTGCCACGTAGACGTTCTTCACGTACCCCACCAGCTCGTCCACCATGGTAGACCGGATTTCTATCCACAAAAACCCGCACACTCTGCCTTCGTCGTCTAGGACGAAAAGTGCCTCGTACGGGCTGTGAACGGCGTCTCTGAGTTGCGTCTCGTAATCGCGCAAGAAACTTCTCGTCACGCGGAAGCCTGGAAAGTTCCGCTCGTAGACCTCGTACTGGAAGCTCAGGACGGCGTTCTTGTCAGCCGGCCACCGGAAGGGTCTAACGCGAGGAGCCAAGGTCTGCCGTCTCCGGATGGGAGAAGTCTACCCGCCTTGGTCAATGAGCAACACGTGCTCCCTGACAACGTTGGGCGGGCACAGGCGCACAAAGGCCTTTGCCGCAAGGGCCAAGACCACGATGTCGTCCAGGTATCCTGGAATGGCAAAGGGCAAGTCCACCAGCAGGTCCACAGGCACTATTGTGTAAGCCACCCCGACCAGCAACACGAGCTTCGCCACCCAGCTCACCCGCGGGTCGCGGAGCAGTCGCCAGTAAAGGCGTATTAGGTTGGGCAGGTGCAGCATCATGCGCATACTGCCTGCGTTGTCGCCCCGCATACCGCCACGCCTAGCCATCCGCAGAGCCTCCTTGTGTCATCCCTTCACGCCATTATTATACCGTCCAGCGGCCCAGGCCAGCAGCCGCAGCACCTGCCAGGATTTCCTGGCGGCTCGTTACCGCTGCCCAGGCCATCCGCAGGTGCAGGGCGAGCTTCAGGGAGAGGACGGCGGCCCAGTATGCCAGCGGCGAGATGCGCCCGCGATAGTGCTTTTCATAGAATCGGATCCAACTGCGGTGCGACTCGGCTATCATTGCGCGGCGCACCTGGCGCGTAGAAGCGCCGTGGAAGTGGGTGACCACAGCGCACGGCGTGAACCATATCTGCCAGCCCGCATCCCACATGCGCTTGCAAAGGTCCACGTCGTTGAAGAAAATGGGGAAGGCCTCGTCGAAATACCCTACTTCTTCCAGGGCCGCTTTCCGCAGTAGCAGGGCCGAGGCCATGGGCTGCTCCACCGGTCGCTCGTCGCCGTAGTCCCACCACGTCATGCGGTACTTGCCGAAAATGCGGCTGCGCGGCATCAGCCGGCTCAGCCCAAGTATTTCGTAGAAAACCACGTCGGGCGTAGGAAAGGTTCGGCAACTGGGCTGAAGGCGCCCGTCAGGATAGACCAGCTTCGGGGCGACTGCTCCAGCCCTGGGGTGCCTCTCGGCGCAAGCCAGCAGGCCCTGCAGCGTTCCGGGGCGGACAGTGGTATCCGGGTTCAGAAGCATTGCGTAGTCCGCTGAGGCCTGCGCCAGCGCCTGGTTGTTCCCACGTGCGTAGCCCACGTTTTCCTCGTTGGCGAGGAGGCGCACCTGAGGAAAGCTCTCCCGGACCATTTCGGCGCTGCCGTCCGTGGAGGCGTTGTCCACAACGATGACCTCAAGCTCAAGGCTCTCGGCGTGGGCCGCAAGACTTTCCAAGCACGCTTTCAGGTGCGCTCTGGTGTTCCAGTTGACGATGCACACCGACAGGTCAGCCACTACCACTCCTCCAGGATGGTGGCCCAAGTATCACCCCAGCGCTGGAGAGTGAAGTCTCGGCGGACGGCGTCCAGCTGCCGCTGGGCTTCTTCTTGGCGGTTTGCGAGGACGTAATTGATTGCATCGGCGAGGGCCTGGGCGTCTGGGGAAGCATGGACGCAGGGGAGATCCGTCAGGCCACCTGCGTTGGTACTGACGACGGGGGTGCCGCAGGCCATGCTCTCGAGGGCCGCCAAGGACGTGCCCTCGCCGCACAGGGAGGGTATGAGGGTCGCGTCGGCCGCGCGATACCAGCCCACGAGCGCCTCGCGCGGCCGGGGCCCGGCGAAAATCACCCGGTCGTTGAGCCAGTTCCGTGCGATGGCTTCCTTGGCTGCTGCTACCGCCTCCGGCTGCCCTTCAGCGCCGACCACTACCAGCCGCTCGCCGTGCGCCTGCGGGCCGAGGCGTGCCAGGGCCTCGATGGCCAGGTGCACGCCCCGGTTCCAGTAGATGTTTCGTGGCACGAGAACGAAGGGGCGCAGCTTTTCCGCCTCGGGCGAGGGTAGGCCGGGGCAGAAAGCCTGCGTATTTACGGCGTTGGGGACATACCAGCGTCCCGGCGCCACCTCGCTGAACAGTTTTTGCCCAGGCCGTATCTGCAGGCCCATCTGCCGCAAGAAGAACGTGTCGTTGGCGACAAACTTGGCACACCGTCGGAAAGCCCATTGGGCCCAGGCGCGCTTCACGCGCGAGCGCAGGGCGGCGGGCCTGTCGTCCCAGGTGACGCCGTGGGACAAGCCTACGACGCGCGGATGCCACAAGGCAGGCAAGCAGTAGTTAGGATAGTGGCAGACCAGCACTTCGTAGCGGCGCAATCGCCCGGCGATCAAAGGCAGCGACGCGGGGAGCACCCAAAAGGGCTGCACCACGCTGAAGGCTCGCGGATAACAGACCACGAAAGGATCGCCTTCGGGCGGGGGCGGTTTCTGGAGCACCCAGGCTTCGTGCCCGCGGGCGCGGAGGAGCCGTGCCAGGTCGTCGGCGTAGACGTCGGCACCGCCCCTAAGGGGCTTATACGAATAGGTGACCTGTAGCACCCGCATGGTCTTGGGGGGCTTCACATAGCCGGCAGCGGCTCCCCAGGCCGGGCCGCTGCCATCCGCGGCAGGGCGCTGCACAATATCTCCGCCACCAGTTCGTCGTAGCTCATTCCCGCGGCCGCCGCCTCCGCAGGCACGTCCGACGTCTCCGTCATGCCAGGTATGCTGTTTATCTCGTGCACCCATACCTGCCCCGCGCTGTCAAGGTGCATATCCACCCGGCTGATGCCGTGGCAGCCAATGGCCCGATGCACCGCCAGGGCCACTTGCTGGCAGCGGTAGGTCGCTTCTTCTCCGATTGGCGCGGGGCAAAGCAGCTCGGTAAGGCCCTTGGTGTACTTGGCCTCGTAGTCGTAGAAGCGGTTGCGCGGGACGAGTTCGAGCACAGGCAAGGCCCTCAAGGTCGGCCCGTAGCCCAAAATGCCCACCGTGACCTCCCGACCGTCCACGAACCTCTCGACCAGAACCCTCGAATAACTGCGCAGAGCGCTCGCCAGGTAGTCCTCGAGTGCTTCCTGGGTATCCACGATGGCCACGCCGACACTCGACCCTTGGTCTACGGGCTTCACGACAGCCGGTAGTCCGAGCTGCCTGACTACCTCTTCCACGGCCGTTTCGCTATCTTCATCAGCGTCGAACACTAGCCAATCGGGCGTCGGCAGGCCCACGGCGCGCAGCACCCTCTTCGTCTGCTCCTTGTTCATCGCCAGGGCGCTTGCCAGCACGCCGGAGCCGGTATATGGCACGCCAGCGTTGTCCAGTATCCCCTGTATGGCGCCATTCTCGCCGGGGCCGCCGTGGAGAGCATTGAACACAACGTTAGCGCCCGCCTCAGATAGCTGGCGCACCAGGTCCGGGCCGGGGTCCACGGCGACAGCTTTCAGGCCCAGTCGTTCTAATGCGGCCAGCACCCCGCGGCCGGATCGCAGGGACACCTCCCGCTCGCTGGACCGCCCGCCCAGCAGCACGGCTATGGTCAGTGACCGGAAGGCCGCCAGGTCGTTCACTGCCGTCCTCCTGGTTGCTTGCCTTCAACCATGTCCTGGCTGAGGGCCACCGGCTCGCCCAGGGGTACGTCCATCAAGGCTCCTTCCTGCACGGATAGGCCGTGGCGGGCGTTGGCGAGTTGGGGTGCCGCCAAGGCGTCCCCCGGTCCCAGCCTGCCGTCCCCGTCGCGGTCGAAGCCGCAGACAAGATGGTAGGTCGCCGGCGCTAAGGCCACCAAGGCCCCCGCCGGCACCCAGGCGCTGGCGATGAGCGTCTTGTGCTTGGCGTCTGCGAACAGCAGAACTTGCTTGGGCAGCGCGCCTAGGTCCTCAGGGACGACGAGGCGGCAGAGCGCCGGCGTTCGTGCGCATGGAAGATCAATCACCTGTTCACCAACTTTGACCTGGCTGGCCTCGCCCAGGGTCCCGTTCAGTTCCAGCGCGCCTATCTCCAAGAGGCCCTGGGGTAGCACCCTCAGCACGCGGAGCGCGGCGCCGTCGGCCAGCACGCCGGCCCCTTCGCCTGGCTCGAGCAGTCCGTCGCCGTCAAGATCGCTGACGGCGAAGAGCACGTAGTCGCCGGCGGGTGCGCAGACCTCGAAGGAGCCGTCGGTAGCCGCCAGGCTGGCATAGCCTATCCAGCCGTCCCCTGCGGGCCAGCAAACTACGTAGGTTGGCCCCTCGGTTGTCCCATGGACCGCCCCGCGCACGCGACCGAGAGCAGCGTCCGCGCCGCGCGCCGCCTGTTTTAGCTTGCGGTCCTCGCCGAGCTGGAAGACGATTTCCATGACAACGGTCTCGGCGGCGCTGTCTGGAGAGATGTCCAAGGCGGCGGGGGCGTCGGCGGGCTTTTGGACGCCGTAGAAGCCAATTCCATCGGGCGGATCGGCCTGACCGCTGGCGTTGACATCCACGTAGGCCATCAAGTAATACAGGCCAGGTTCGACGAAGAGCGCAAATCGGCCCTCGCGGTTGAGGGGAGCCGAGGCCACGACTTCTTTGAACCGCGGATCCCGTGCGGCCAGCACCCCACCGGCAGGGATCCAATCAAGGCCCGCCCAAGTGACCTGCCCCAGCACCAACAACCGGGTGTCTTCCGGCTCCCCAGGCGCCGACCGCTGCGGCCCCTGCCCCAGGCACAAGCTCCAGGTTGCAATTACCGCAAGCCAACTCAGCCGTCTCATTCGGTCGCACTCCGCCCCACGTCCAGAACGCGGAAGCTCACCTGGCCGAGGATCCGTGCCGTCGCTAGGCTCATGCGGGCCATCGAAGGCTCATCCAAGGCACCCTCGGCCACTTGGAGATGGGTGGCGTCCACCGTCGCCTCGCCCCAGGTCGGATCCATCTCTACCCATTCCCCGACCCAAATCTTGACCCACGCGTGGTAGTAGAAGGCATCCCCTGTGTACCCCAAGCCCACGCACATCTTGCTGGGCAGGCCGGCTGCCCGCGCGAGGGTTCCGGCCAGAAGGGCATGCTCCGTGCAGTCGCCCACCATGTTGTCCAAACATTCCAGGGCCGTCACGGGTCGCGGCTCGCTGACTACCTTGCGCATGTTTTCGTAGACCCACCGCACAATCGCCTGCGCCGCCTCCCAGGCGGTGCCCTTGCCCGCCGTTATCCGCTCCGCCAGTTCTCGCATTCGCTGGTCGTCAGCCTCGGCAATGCCCGTGGCCGACGTCAGCCCGGCGAGCTCCTGCGGAAGCTTGGCCGTCCTGTTGGCGATGGTCTTCGGCGGCGACGCTGCCCTCACACTAAGCTCGTACTCGGTATCACTCAGCGCAGTCACCGTCTGCCTGGCAGTAGTGGGGAAGGGTGGCTCTTCGGCGGGTCGGTCCAGGGTGACTCGGAGCCTTAGGGTGGCGACTCCCTGCGGTTCCCCCAGAGGCTTGTCTACGGCCACGCGATTGCTCAAGCTCAGGGGCCGGCCCAGACGCATGGCCTCCGCCTCGCCCACCTTTTCTAAGACAAGGTTCATCACGCCCGGCGCTTCTTGCCTCCACATCACCCCGTCGGCGTCTATAAAGGTTCTGATTTTCAGTTTCAGGCGTTCAGTGGTGTCGTCGAGGCAAAAAAGCCGCCGCGTCTGACCTCCCACCTGAGCTTCTACCACGTCCGTCACCGCGATATGGTGCCGGTCGAAGTCGGCGACCTCCGGGTCGAAAATGGAAACCGTGAAAGTCTCACCGGGGTGGAGGGCGCCACGGGCAGCCTTGGCGGCGAACTGCAAATCTGATCCCCAGTCTTCCGGAAGAGGCAGGCGCTTGCGTGAAGCCCTTCCGCCACTGGATACGGTCACGGCAAGCTCAGTGCCTTCTACCTCCGCCAGAACTGTCTTTTCGCGGCCGAGCTCGTCGGCGGCCATCGTTATCTTCACGGGCCGCAAATGGCCGTCAGTCTCCACGAGGGTCTCGCTTGACGCGCTGAGTTTCTGGCCATTCAGCTCGACCTGGAAGTGCAGGCGCTGGCGCGAGGTGAGCCGTGGGGTGCCGTCGCCGCCCTCCTGCAGCCAAGTCTCATACATGGCCCACCCGCTTGGCTGTCCCATGAGGCTCACGCGGTACCAGTGCTTGCCGGTCAGCTTTCCCAGCACTTCGTCGGGCAGCGGCGCGGGCACCTCCGAAGTCGTCCGGCCTGTAGCCCACAAGCTCACCAACCCGCCCCCAGCAGCCACCGCCAGTGCCATCCAGCCCACAACACGTGCTCTCATTGCGGCCCTATCTCCCGCCTGTATGGGTTGTCTGTATCCTCACCGAAGATGGGGGACGGCGGTAGGGGTATCTCGCGCATCGGCGGCACGTGCAGGTCCGGGCGCTTTCTCATTAGCCGCCGGAAGGCTGCCACCACCTCGGGATCGAATTGGCTACTGGCGCCTGCTGTTACCTCCTCCAAGGCGTCATCTGGCTCCATGCCTGGCCGGTCCGGATCACGGGGATTCAGGCATCGCTCGTAGGCGTCGGTGGCAGCCACAAGCCGTGCGTAGAAGGGTATGTCCTTGCCCGCCAAGCCCTCGGGAAAGCCCGTGCCGTCCCAGCGTTCATGGTGATGGCCTATCATGCAGAGAACTGGTTTTAGGAAAGTTATGGGCTGCAAAATGCTCATTCCAATCAGGGGGTGCATGCGGTAGAGAACTTCCTCAGTGCTGCCTGGCGCGCCGGCGGTCTGGCTCTCGAGGCCGATTTTGCCTATGTCGTGAAGAATGGAGCCGAATTGTACCAGTTCAATCTCTTCAGGGGACAGGCCCATCTCTTCGGCCAAGGCGACGGTCAGGGTAGTCACGCGTTCGGAGTGACGGTAGGTGGCCTGGTCACGGGCCTCAATGGCGGATGTGAGGGCGCGGACGGTCTCGTAATAGTTCCGGCGGATGTCCTCGTACAGCTCCGCATTCTCAATGGCGATGGCGGCTTGGGTTGCGAAGGTGGTGACAAGGTCTACCTGTCTGGCGGGAAAACGGCCCGGCCGTGCAGAATAGACCCGCATGACCCCGAGCACCTCGTCTTTCGAGCGCAAAGGCACTGTCAAGACGGCCCCAATGCCTGCTTCGCGGGCGGCGCCTGGATACTGAAACAGCTCGGCCCGCGCCGCGTCCTCAATTAGCACCACCTCGCCCGCCATGGCCCGTTGGTCCACGGGGCTGTCCTCGACTCGTACGGGTCCCTTGCCCCAGTAGGCGTCGTTGAGGCCTTCCATGGCCACCAGCTCAAGCTCGCCCGTGTCCGGCCGGTAGAGGCGAATCGAACATCCCCGCGCTTCTACCACAGACAGGGCGTGCTTGGCGATAAGCTCGAGCACCTGGCGCACGCGGAGGGTGGAACTTATGCTCTGGGCCACTTCATAAAGGGTGCGGAACTCCGCTGCCCGCCGGCGCAGCTCCATGGAGGTCCGCGACGAGACCATCCCCACCACGAAGAAGGCAAAGGCGCGGACGATGACGTCGGTGGGGGCTTGGGCGACGGTCGTGCCGTCCTCCAACACCTCCGCCGGTGCTCCGTAAGCTGTGAGGGCCGCTGCCAGAAGCAAGGTTACCAGGGCGCCGTAGTCGCCAAAGAAGTAGCCCGCGTAGATTATGGGCAGGTAGTAGAGGTGGGTTGCCACGCTCTTGGTGCCGGCCAGATATACCACCACTGTTATGCCCGCCAGAGAGAAAAGTATCGCCAGTAGGGACGCCACTATGGCCCACCATGCTGGCCGCCGCTGGACCGTCGAAAAGCCTGGGGATACCTCCGCCCGATTGGCCAACATGACCTTATCGCACCTTCGTTCCTGGAGAGCATTCGGGTGTCAGAACAACTAACGCCACCGGCTCCTGTTCGCCCGCGGCCAGTATCATTCCTTGCGAAGTCACGCCCCTTATCGTAGCCGGCTCTAAGTTGGCCACGACGACCACCGTCAGCCCCACCAGGTCCTCGGGCCGAAACCTGGGCGCCAGCCCCGCTACGATTTGCCGTGGCTGCCCTTCACCAACGTCCACGGTCAGCTTCAGGAGCTTATCTGCCTTGGGGACGCCTTCGACAGCAAGAATCTTGCCGGCCCGAAGGTCCAGCCGCGCAAACTCCGCCAGCGTCACCGGTTCTCCGCCCGGTTTCTCTTGGTTCTCCTTACGCTTCTCCTCGGCTTGCTGGAGCTTGCTGACGTCAATGCGCGGGAAAATCGGCCGCGGCTTGCCCACGACTGTGCCGGCGGGCGTCCTCCCCAGCGCAAAGGCATCCCATTCCATGGCTGAGGTATCGCCATTCAGCCCTAGCTGACGCCACATCTCCGCCGCTACATACGGCATGAAGGGCGCGACGCCGATGGCGACACACCTGGCAACGTCCGCCACCTCATACAGCACCTGACCGGCCGCCTCGGCGTGACCTGCCTTGTGCAGATTCCATGGCGCGCGCTCGTCAAGAAACTTATTCGCCCGCCTGACTAACGCCCAGAGGGCGTCCAGGGCCTCGCTAAAGCCGCAACGCTCCATGGCCTGCTCGTAAGCCTGTCGCGTCCCGTCAACCGCCTCGCCTAGCTCAAACGCGCCGATCGGGCCAGGCAATCGCCCGCCAAAGAAGCGATGCACTAGCGGCAAGGACCGGTTGAGCAGGTTGCCGAGGTCGTTGGCTAAGTCGGCGTTGAACCTCTCCACAACGCTGTCCATGCTGAAAACGCCGTCCAGACCGAAGGTGACTTCGCGAAGCATGTAATAGCGAATGGCGTCAACGGCCACGTCGCGGTCGGCACCCGACACCTGCGCCAGGTTGGCCGCCGCCTGCAGAGGGTCAATCACGTTGCCCTTGCTCTTACTGATTTTCGTCAGCCCGGTCTTGTCGCTGGCTGGAGCGACCCACCAACCGTGAGCAACCAGTCGTTTGGGCAGGGGCAGGCCGAGGGCCATAAGCATCGCCGGCCAAAGGGTGGCGTGGAAGCGCGGCAGGATGTCCTTGCCCATGAGCTGCACGTCAGGCGGCCAGGTCTGTGCAAACTTTTCCGTATCGTGGGGATAGCCCGCCACGGTGAGGTAATTGATCAGGGCATCAAACCATACGTAGATGGACTGGCTGTCGTCGCCTGGCACGGGTATGTCCCACTCGGTACGCTGACGGCTTACGCAGGCGTCCCGCAGACCCGCTGATACGAAAGCGACAACTTCATTCTGGCGCGACTGGGGGATTATGAAGTCGGGATGCTGCCGGAGGTGTTCCAGGATCCTCTCGGCGTACTTGCTGGTGCGGAAAAAGTAGGCGGGCTGGGAGACCCGCTCCACGCCGCGCCCGCAATCGGGACAGTTGCCCTGCCTAAGCTCGTCCTCGCGAAAATAGCTCTCGCAGGCGGTGCAATACCAGCCCTCGTATTCCCCCACGTATATGTCCCCGCTGGCGCGAAGCTTGTCAAACACGTACTGGACGGTGGCGACGTGCACAGGGTCGGTGGTGCGGATGAAGACGTCGTATTCAATGTGAAAGGCCTTCCAGGCCGCCTGGTAGGCGCCAGCTATCTCGTCCACGAAATGTTGGGGGTCTTTGCCTTGGGCCTGAGCTGACCGAAATACCTTCTGGCCGTGTTCGTCGGTGCCCGTGGCAAACAGCACCCGCTGGCCGCGAAGCCGCCGGTATCGGGCGGTTACATCGGCGGCCACCGTGGTGTACGAGTGTCCGATGTGGGGAAGAGCGTTCACGTAGTAGATTGGCGTTGTGACGTAGAAGATGTCGTTGGCGCCGGTCTTGTCCATCCATTGACCTCCCTAGCTGCAGCTCCTGCGCTGGTACCTGTGAAACATTGCAGCCCCCGTCCCTTCCTTGGGCTGGCTTTCTATCATGGGCCTCCGCAGGGCCTTATTTGACAATGCGCTCCTTGTTCCTCACGTTGTCCGCTGGTCGCGGAAAGCACCGATTGCAAGCTTGTGAGGCTCGACTAGGCACGGGCGCAGGTTGCGCAGCTTCCCGAGCTGCACGAGGCGCAGGCGTCGCCCGAAAGGCTAGTCGTGCCACCACCTGGGTTGCGGCTGCGGATATTGGGCGTGGTCATCAGGCGCGTGGTTGTCTTCTGGCCGCAGGCGGGACAGGTGGCTGCTTCGTCGCGCTGTGACCGTGGGCGAAGAACGTCGAACACTGCGTCGCAGTTACCGCATCTAAAGGAGTAAGTCGGCATACAGCACCTCACCTCACAATTGCTTATTCGGCCCTCCTGCGCCGGCGCCAGGGGCGCCTCTTGGCGGTATTGCCCGCTGCCGCCTGGCCGCTGGCCCCAGCCGAAGCGGTCTCTCCTCGCTCCGAGGCTGCCGCTTGGCCAGAGCCGCTATCCGGTGGCCGGGCGTGTGCGTCTTCCGGCAAAACCTGTATCTCCGCTGAGGCTGCGAGGCCTTCTTGGCCAAAGTCGGGCACGTTGAGCTCTCTAGGCCCCGGTCCACATCCAAGCTCTTCAGCCGAAAAGCTCAGCCGGCGGCCATCTTCCAGGCTCACAACGACAGTTTGGGTGAGCACGTTGACCGACTCCACCTTGCCGGGGCCTTGGGGCGTCTCGATGACCTGACCGACCTTTGGCAGATCCCTGCCGAGTTCGCGGTAACAGGCATGCTCGAAGAGCAGGCAGCACATAAGCCGGTCGCAAAGGCCGCTGAGTTTGGCTGGGTTCAGGGCCATGCCCTGGTCCTTGGCGGCACGGATGCTGACCGGCTCGAAGGTCTTGAGGAACTGGGCACAGCAGAGCGGCCGCCCGCACGGCCCGAGGCCGCCAAGCATACGGGCGTGGTCGCGCACACCTACCTGTCTCAGCTCAATGCGGCAGTGGAAGCGGTGAGCTAGGTCGCGCACCAGCGCCCGGAAGTCAACCCGCCCCTCTGCTGAGAAATAGAACACCAGCCGTCGGCCGTCCAGGGTACAGTGGCAATCAATCAGTTTCATCGGCAGCCCGTGTGCTTCGATGCGCTCTTGGCAGTACCGTAGTGCTTCTCTACGCCTGCCGGCCAGGCTTTTCTGCCGTGCTATGTCCCTCTCGCTGGCCCGGCGCAGCAGTGACCCGGTATGCTCAAGCCTATCTTCACTCACCTCGCAAAGGGAGACGACCCGCCCGACGTCCACGGCTCTGTCTATTTGCGCAACCACTAAGTCGCCAGGAACCACGTGCAGCCGGCCCCGCCGGTAGTACACGATGCCTTCCCCTGCGCCGAAGCGCACCCCTACAGCGGGCACCCGTGAGGGGCCTTCGGCTTGGGCAAGCCCTTCGGCACCTGGCTGAGATGCTGCGTTTGGCTCTCCAGTCACGGCTATGACCACCCAACCTCGCCTAGGCAGGCGCCGCGGCCGGGCGCTCTTGCCGGCGCCGCTGCCGCGCACGCTCCACCAGAAGCTGCACTACTTCCTCGACGTCGTCGAGTAGTTTCTCAGACTGCTCTCGAGTGCAGGCGAAGGTAACCTCGTGCTCCCGGGCCGTAAACCGAGCCAGCCGCGGCGTCGGCGTGCGCCCCCGGCTAGTGGTTTGCGGGCGATAGAGTGCTGCCAGCACCCGCGCCTCGCGCTCTCCCAGCTTCGCTGTGTCGTCCAGCAGGATGACGACCTTACCGTCGCGCCAGGCCAGCTCCGTTATGCCAGCCTGCCAGCATTGTACCCGCAGCCGCGCGAGTCTCACCAGCGCCTGGACTGGCTTGGGTAGAGGCCCGTAGCGGTCACGCAACTCCTCGGCAATGCTTTCCACTTCGTCTTCGGTCTGGGCGGCGCCCAGGCGACGGTAGGCGGCGATGCGCTGATTGTCGTCATCTAGATAGCTGGCGGGTATTACGGCGGTGACTGGCAAATCTATGGTCGGGTGCTTGTCCGCCAGATAGCGGCTGTCCCCCTTTAGGACGCGCACGGAGTCAGCCAGCATCTCGCAGAACATGTCGAGGCCGACGTTGGCGATGTGGCCGCTCTGCTCAGGACCAAGAAGGTTGCCGGCTCCGCGGATTTCCAGGTCACGCAGCGCAAGTTTTAGTCCGCTGCCGAGTTCCGCAAACTCCTCGATGGCCCGCAAGCGACGCTCGGCATCTTCGGTGAGGCGGTGGGGGTAGCGATAAAGAAAATACGCGTAGGCCTGGCGGTCAGAGCGGCCCACCCTGCCCCTTAGCTGGTACAACTGCGCCAGGCCCATTCGGTCCGCGTCGTCTACGATGATGGTGTTGGCGTTGGGCACGTCCAAGCCGTTCTCGACGATGGTGGTGCACACCAGTACGTCAATTTCGTGGGCGTAGAAGGCCATCATGACGCGCTCGAGTTCGTCTTCGGGCATCCTGCCGTGGCCGATGGCGATGCGGGCTTCGGGCACCAGCCGCTGGACGTGGGCGGCGACGTGCTTGATGCTCTGCACGCGGTTGTGGACGAAGAACACCTGGCCGCCACGGCTCAGTTCTCGGCGTATGGCCTCGCGGATGAGGTCGTCGTCACGCTCCCGCACGTAGGTGCGAACGGGCAAGCGGCCGCGCGGCGGGTCGTTGATGACGGAGATGTCCCGTATGCCGCTCAGGGCCATGTTGAGCGTGCGAGGAATGGGCGTGGCGGTGAGCGTGAGCACGTCCACCACGTGGCGCAGCTTCTTCAGCTTCTCTTTTTGCGCCACCCCGAACCGTTGCTCTTCGTCAATGATGACCAGACCGAGGTCCTTGAATTTTACGTCCGACATAAGCAGGCGGTGGGTGCCGATGACGATGTCCACAGTTCCATCCCGCAGGCCGGCCACGATGGCCCGACGCTCCGCCGGCGCCTTGAAGCGGCTCAGCATCTCCACGCGGACGGGATAGGGGGCCAGGCGCTCGGTGAAGGTGTAGTAATGTTGCTCGGCCAGGACGGTAGTGGGCACAAGCACGGCCACCTGCTTGCCGTCCAGCACTGCTTTAAAGGCTGCCCGGATGGCCACCTCAGTTTTTCCGAAACCCACATCCCCGCACACGAGCCGGTCCGCCGGCCGCTTGCTCTCCATGTCCCGTTTGACTTCCTCAATGGCCCGCAGTTGGTCGGGCGTCTCCTCCCAACGAAAGGAGGCCTCAAGCTCGTGCAGCCATGGGCTGTCGGGACTGAAGGCATGGCCTTCGGCCTGTTCGCGTGCCCGATACAGCGTCAGAAGCTCCTGGGCGAGAGCGAGGGCCGCTCGCTTCGCGCGGCGTTTCTGGCGCGCCCAGTGAGTTCCTTGCAGGGAATGTATCGTGGGCCTCTGCCCATCCGTGCCGATGTACTTCTGTACGCGGTCGAGCTGCGTCACCGGCACGTACAATCGGTCGCCTTCTGCATACTCGATTAGCAAGTACTCCCGCTCTATGCCCTCGATGCTTTGCCGAACCAGGCCTCGGTAGACGCCGATGCCGTGGTGGATGTGAACTACGTAGTCACCTTCTTGTAGCTCCCGCAGGGAGGTGAGTGAAAAGCCGGGCTTGTAGGTGGGCTCCTCTCCTCGCCTGATTTTCTGCCAGCCGAAAATCTCGCGGGAGGTGAGAAGGACGGCACCGGCGTCAGGCAAGCTGAAGCCCGCCGATAGCTCTGCCTGGGCCACATAGCCCCTTCCCGCCTCAAGGCGCTGTCCCGGCGTCCATACGGAAAGCTCACTCAGCCCGCGTGCGGCCAGCGCCTGCAAGGTGTCTTCTATCTGGCGGGTGCAGATGACCAGGGTCTCGCCTTTGTGCAGCCGCTCCTTGACGCCCTCAACGAGCAAGTCCATGTGCCCGCCGAAGCTATCCGGCGGCGGAGTGGCGATCTCTAAGACCTCGACGCCTTCATCCCAGGGGACCTCGGGCCTCAACATGGTGAAGTGGAGCGTGTGGCGCCGCCGGGGACCGGCCTGAAGATACTTTGCGCGAAAACTCTCCCAGTCAAGACAGGCATTCTGAGGTGGGCACAGGTGGGTACCGAGCTTGACAGCCGCCTGCTGGGCGCGGGCGGTGTCGGCTTCGAACTGCCGTGCCGCCTGCTCCACGCGGACAGGCTCGTCCACCACAAGGGTTGCATCGTCGGGCAGGTAGTCCACAAGGGTGTTCAAAGTCGGCCAAAGGTATGGCAGATAGTGCAGAAGGTGGGGCGTCGGGGTGAGCTGCTCCAGCGCTGCTAAGTCCTCCTGCATTCGCGCCAGCAGCCGCTCGCGCTCTCGGGCCTTTCCGGCAGCATTGAGGCGGTCCAACTCCCGCCGGAAGGCCGCCCGAATGGTCGGCAAGGCTTGCTGAACCCGCTTGCGGTCCAGCAGGACTTCCCCAGCCGGCGGCACCTCGATTATGTCAATCTCGGCCGTGCTGCGCTGAGAAACTGGGTCGAAGTACCGCAGCGATTCGACTTCGTCCCCGAAGAACTCTGCCCTCACGGGATAGGGGAGAGTGGGCAGGAAGACGTCGAGTATGTCACCTCTGGCGGAAACCTGGCCTGCCGTGTCGACTAGGGGGACGCGCTGGTAGCCAAGGCCGACCAGGGCTGCCAGTAGAGAATCCCTGCCCACGCGGTCGCCTCGCCGCAGGGTCATGCGCGCGGCGGCCCACACCTCCCGCGGGGCCGTCAGGTGCATAAGGGCCTGGACGGGTGCTACCACCAGCGTTGGCCTGCCCGCCGCAAGCCTATCAAGCACCCGGAGCCGTTGCGCCGTCTCGTCCACTGCCGGCAGCACGCCGTCGTAAAGCCCGCTGGCGACCTCCGGATAGAACAGTACTTCCACCGGCTCGCCCCGAAGCAAGTCTCGGGCGTCGTCTACGAGGGTGCGGCCTCGCTCGGCCCCGTAGGTGACCACGAGCACCGTCCGTCGCCCGCTGGCGCACAAAAGGGCCGCAAGAAAACTCCTGCCTGCACCCACTCCGCGCACAAGCAGTGGCCCGGCGCCCGCGGCGGCGGCTTCCAGCCGCGCCAGCTTGCTATTCTGCTCCATCAACTCGCCCAGTGCACTGACCAGTGAAGGCATCGCAGGTTCTTCGCCCCCGCGCTCTGACCCCAAAGCCCACTAGCCCGAGGGGCACTCGGGCTGACTGTTGCGAATAGTTGCGCACCAGCCCCGGACTTCTCCAGTGCTTATTCTACCGCAGCTACACGTGCTCCCACACCAAGGCAGCAGCTCCGGCTACTCCCGCCGCATTCCCCAGCATCGCCGGCACTATATTGCTTACCTCGAACTTGCCCCGAGTGATGCGGCTGCGCGCTTCTACTGTACTGCGTATGGAATCGAAAAGGACGGCGCCTGCGGCGGCTATCCCGCCGCCCACTACCACTTTGTCTGGGTCGCAAAGTATAAGCGCGTTGCAGACACCGATGCCTATCCAGAAGCCCGTCTCCTGTAAAGTTTCGATGGCCACTGCGTCGCCGCACTGCGCTTCCTCAGCAATAATACGCGGCACCTCGTCCCACAGTGCTGACCAATCCTCGCCGAGCCGCTGCACCAAAGAGGAATGGCGCCCTTGGCGAATCTTGTCCAGGGCGCGGTTTATAATGCCGTCGCGCGCTGCTATTGCCTCCAGGCAGCCGTGGTTGCCACACCCGCACAGCGGCCCATCGGGCTGGACAATCATGTGCCCGATTTCGCCGAGTATGCCACGCGGTCCTCGCACAACCCTGCCTTCCATCGCAACCCCGCCTCCTATGCCCGTCCCCAGCGTCAGCATCACCAAGTTGCTACAGCCCTGGCCGGCGCCCCACCGCAGTTCCGCCAGCGTTGCACAGTAGGCATCGTTGTTGAGGAACACCGGCAGGCCCAGCCGCTCGGAGAGCATCTGGGCGGCAGGGGTGGCGTCTAGGGCCCCGAGATTCGGGCATCTCACCACCCAACCGCGGTCTGCCTCGACCACTCCGGGGATGCCCACGCCAGCTCCCACGGCCTCGGTTCCCACTTGCTCCATGACCTGTAAAGCCCGCTGAGCCAGCTCGTCTATTACTTCCCCTGCCTTCGCGTGGCGGGGAGTGGGGAAGGATGGGAACTCGGGAACCATCGGCTGGCCCGCAGGCCCAAAGGCTCCTACCGTAAACGTCGTCCCGCCGACGTCTATGCCGATTGCTACCTTCTCGCGTGTCGCCACGGAACCAACACCCCACTTTGGGAGCAACGGGCGGGGTAACCGCGATGGTCGCGAGCGTGGGCAGCCTGCCGCAGAGCTGGGCAAGCCGGCGCAGCCTTACATGTCGCCGAAAATTTCCTCGTCGGGCGGAAGCTCTAGTTCTTCCGGGGGCAGGACCTCTTCTTCCGGCCCAAGACCCTCGGGAGCCGGCCGCTGTCGAGCGCCTTCTCCGCGTCCGCCGAGAAACTCCACCCGCTGGGCGACGATTTCCACCACCTCGCGCCTCTGACCGTCGCGCCCTTCGAACTGTCGCGATGACACACGCCCCACGACGGCCACCAGCCGCCCCTTGTCAAGGTACTGCGCCACAACCTCTGCCTGGCGCCCATAGCAGATAACCGTGAGCCAGTCCGTCTGCCGCTCCTTGGAATCGCCCCGCGGCGGGCTATCCACGCCCAGGCGTAGCCGCGTCACGGGCGTACCGTTGGGCGTATATCTCATGTCTGGTTCCGTGCCGACCCTTCCAATGAGCACACAGATGTTCACACACCCACCTCCCGCTTCCTTTTCGGATACGGCGCTCGGGCCACACCGCGGGGGCGTTTCCGGCGCCAGCCGCGGCTATTCATCGCCTCCAGGCTCTGTTTCCTCCCCTTCGTCTTCAGCAGCGCTTGCTGGGACCGTCTCCTCGGCTTTCTCCTCGCCTGGAGGTTTATACATTGCGGCCGGATTCGCCACCACGATCATCGCGCGGATTATTCGCGCATCCATTACGCTGTGCCTCTTGACCTGGTTGGCTACCTCGCCCGTGCCTTCGAAGTAAAGTATCCGGTAGTGGCCTTCCGTCCACGGTCCGATTTTGTAAGCGAAGCGCCGCCGCCCCCAGTCGTAATCGTTCTTGACCACCCCTCCGAATTCCTCCACCACGTCGTGCATCCCGCGTATCGCCGCCTCTGTCTCAGCCGCGTCAAGCCCCGGATCGAGGATGTACATGCACTCGTAAAGCTTTGTTCGTTCTTCCACCGTTGACTCTCCTTCCTTTGGCCTGGTAGCTTCTCTAAGGGAAGCAGGAAGGCCTTCCGGCGCCTGGGGCTACCGGTAAGAATCACACCGGCTCGATGGGCCGGCGCTAGCGCCATCATACACCTGCCAAGGGCGTTGCGACAACCCACCGCTGAGGTAATCGGCGTGTGTCACGGGCAGAAAAACGCGGGGGAGAGCTTTTGGCAATTGTGATGGGCGTCATGGGGGCAGCGTTTCGTTGGAAAAGGGAGAGGATAGGTCGTTCGCGCTCCGGCGGAGGGTGTGCGGGGATAAGGGTAGCGTGGGCACGGCCTTAGTCTGATAATCTCTGTTATGTCAATCGGGCTCGCGCCGCCCCCATGGCCCAGTCCCAGGAGGCTTTCTTGCCCGCGCCGCGAACCTAACCAGCGTGCGAAATACCCTAAAGCCTTTCAGGAGGGCCTCACCGTGAACCAGGAAAGCACCAATGTGGACCGACTCTGCGTCAACACGATCCGCTTCCTCGCGGCGGACGCCGTGCAAAAGGCGAAATCCGGCCATCCGGGTGCTCCCATGGGCATGGCGCCCATGGCTTATGTTTTGTGGGACCGCTTCCTCAAACACAATCCGCGCAACCCCGCGTGGCCTGACCGCGACCGCTTCGTTCTGTCCGCTGGTCACGCCTCGATGTTGCTTTACTCGCTGCTCCACCTCACTGGCTACGACATGCCCCTGGAGGAGCTTCAGAACTTCCGCCAGTGGGGCAGCAGAACACCAGGGCATCCAGAGCGTGAGCCAGGGGTGGAGACCACTACCGGTCCGCTCGGCCAGGGGTTTGCCAACGCTGTGGGGATGGCAATCGCTGAGCGACACCTGAGCGCGGTGTTCAACCGGCCTGGGCACGAAATAATCAACCATTTTACCTACGTCCTAGCCTCCGATGGAGACCTCCAGGAAGGTGTCTCGGCGGAAGCTGCCAGCCTGGCCGGCACCCTGCGGCTGGGCAAGCTCATTTGCCTGTATGATGACAATGGCATTCAAATCGAGGGCAGCACGGAAGTGGTTTTCACAGAGGACGTGGGCGAGCGTTTCAGGGCCTACAGCTGGCAAGTCATTGGTCCGATAGACGGCTTTGACCTGTCGGCATTGGAGGGGGCCATTCGCGAGGCGCAGGCAGACCTGAGTAAGCCCTCTCTCATCATCTGCCGCACCGTAATTGGCTACGGCAGCCCGCATCAGGGCACGGCCAAGGTGCACGGCGAACCGCTCGGTGAGGAAAACCTTCGGGCGGCGAAGGAGAACCTCGGTTGGCCCCAGGAGCCGAGCTTCTACATTCCTGAGGAGGTTTTGGCCCACATGCGGAAGGCCGTCGAGCGCGGGCAGAGGGCCGAACGTGCCTGGCGGCGGCGCTTCCGTGCGTATGCGAGGGCCTACCCAGAGCTTGCCGCACGGCTGCAGGCTCAGCTTCGTGGTGAGCTGCCGAGCGGTTGGGACCAGCCTTTGGCAAACCTTTTCCCGCCCGATGCCGCTCTGGCTACGCGCGACGCTTCCGGCAAGGCCCTCAATGCCATTGCCTCCCTAGTCCCTGGTCTGATGGGCGGCTCTGCTGACCTTGCGCCCAGCACGAAGACCATCATCGAGGGGGCTGGCGACTTCTCTGCCGAGAACCCCGCCGGCCGCAACATGCACTTTGGTGTCCGGGAGCACGCCATGGGTGCCATAGCTAACGGCATGGCCATCCATGGGGGTCTAGTCCCCTATGTTGGTACTTTCCTGGTATTTTCCGACTATATGCGCCCGCCCATCCGATTGGCCGCCATGATGGGTCTTCGCGTGGTCTACGTCTTCACGCACGATAGTATAGGCGTCGGCGAAGACGGCCCAACCCACCAGCCCATCGAACATCTGGCGGCCCTGCGCGCCATACCCAACCTTACTGTCATTCGTCCATCGGACGCTGCTGAGACCGCGCAGGCCTGGCGTGCAGCCTTGCTCAACAAAACCGGACCGACCGCCCTAATCCTCACCAGGCAAAAGGTGCCGGCTATCGAGCGCACGGCTGGCATAGGCCCTGAAGGCTTATTGCGGGGCGCTTATGTGGTATGGGAGTCGGGTGCCGGACGGCCGGAAATTCTCCTCCTGGCGACGGGTTCGGAGGTTGCGCCAGCCATCGAAGCTGCCCGCATGCTCGCTGCTGAGGGGATCGCTGCCCGCGTCGTTGCCATGCCGTGCTGGGAGCTTTTCGAGAAGCAGCCCCGCAAATACAAGAACTCTGTCCTGCCGCCAGCGGTGCGGGCGCGGCTTGCGATAGAGGCAGGCGTGCGACTTGGCTGGGACCGTTACGTCGGCCCGCGCGGGGACGTCATTTGTATGACCCGCTTCGGTGCCAGCGCTCCAGCCGAGGTCTTGCTCAAGCAGTTTGGCTTCGCGCCGGAGAACATCGTGGCGCGTGCTAAGGCTCTGCTGAAACGCTGACGCCGCACCGTCCAGCTCCGAGAGGATGCCCGCGGCGGTGGGCTTCGGGGTTGCCGGGGCTATGCTTGAGCAGAAGATAGCGCCGCCCGGCCTTTGTAGGGGCCGGGCGGCGCCGACAGCATGATGCCACCCCAGCTCGCTCAGCGTCAGCCGCTACCTGCCCGCCAGCCTCAGCTTGGTGACAGTTTCACCGCCGTTGATAAGGTAGAGCAGTGGGGTGGGCCTATCTACGCCTTCGATATATGCTGGCCGCGCCTGCCAGGGCGTCACTGAGAGCACGTTGGCCATGTCCATCCAGTACTCAAGCCGTGCGGGCTTGAGGCCCCAGGTCATGTGGAAGTGGTTCGCTGGCGCGAATTGCTTGTACTCGCCCATCGTGGCGTACTTCGGCACGACGAAGGTGTGCGGCCAGATGGGCGTCGAGGTCTCACAGACGGCCCTGGCAAGCTTCTCCGGCAGCGAAGTGGTTACGGCCTCGTCCCAGATAAGTGAGAACATACCCGTCACCGAGCAATACGCCATCCGGCCAGCGATTCCTTCAATCCCGCCGGGCGAGACGAAGTGGACGCAGTTGCCCATGCCGGGGAAATAGAACTCTTCAGCCAGGGGGAAGCTGACGCGGGCCATTATCTCCTCCACGCTGGCTCCGGGCATTGCTGCCCAGTCGAAGGCGGCACTGCCGGAGTTGTCGCCGTCCACGAGCCCCTTCCTGCGCCAAAGGGCATCGGGTTCCACGTCGCCCAAGCCCAGCTCCTCGGCCTTGGCGTTGATTTCCCAGGGTTCCCAGACTTTGCGGAAATCCATGAACAGAGGAGGATTGCCGCCTGTGAGCCACGTGAAGAAAAGCATCGTGAGCAGGCCTTGGACGTCGGCCTCGGTGGCGTAAGGCATAGGGGGCTTGCGGCCGTTGTGGTCGAAGGTGGAGTTGAACATGGACTCCATGATGTCGGCGACGGGCAGGGGAATGCCGCGGCGGTCTGACCCCCACTCCAGTTGGCTCATGAAGCCTCCGCCCACCGCGTTGAGGTCGGCCATAATGTCGCGCACGATGAGGTACATTGCCAGGCTTTGGTTCAGCCGCTCGCTGTCGGCCTCGTCGCGGAGTTCAATTCGATTTTCGGCCATCTTCTCCAGCCAGGCTCTCAGCGCCCGAAGTTCTTCGGCGTCGTAGGCCTTCTTGGCGAGCATGTCGGCCAGGAGCTTCATGTCCAGCCGCGTGACTTCCAGGCCGAAGGTGTTGCGGGTGGGAAGGATGTGGGCCAGGGCGGTTTCCATGCCCATACTGTCGTGACCGAAAATGACCACACGCCGCCCCTTGAGGCCGACCCTTGTGACGGCCGCGTAAGCCCAGTCAACGAGCGCCTCTGCCGTGGCCTCGGTCATAACGGGGTTCATGCCAGTGTCCGGCCAGGTGCCGACGTTTATGTGGACCAGTTTCCCGTACTGGCTTATGGCGCCACTTGATGCGTGGACGAAGACCACTCCTGGCTTCGGGCCGCTGTTGCCGCAGGTGAGGTTGACCGGCGTGTCGGCGGGGAACTGGGTGAGTAGGGAGATGAGGCCGAGTTGCGGAAAGGCCCAGGTGTCTGGGACGGCCACCAGGATGTTGACGCCTTCGGCTTCGAACTGCCGCGCCACCATGTCTGCCTGCCGCTCGCCGTCTACCAGTATCGGCGTGTAGACAACCGGCACTGGCGAGCCGTCCGGCAGCTTCACCCGCTCAGCCAGAATGTCCGCGGCCATCGCTACGATGTTAACGCACCGCTGCCGCGACGCCTCGTCAATGCGCGGGTCGCACGTCGCGAAGACCCCTATCACCGGCTTGCGGGGAACCGCTGGCTGGTTATCTGGCAATCTCTTAGCACTCATGCCTATCGTCCTCCTTCATATTGGTCTATCGGTATGGCTCAAGGAAGGCCATGGCCTTGCGTATGTCCTCAATCTGCTGCGGGCCGCTGATTTCCCGCTCGATGGTCAGAGCACCGCGGTAGCCAAGGGCTTTGAGCTTCTCGAGCACCTTGGGGAAATCCACCTTCCCCTCCCCCATCGGCTTTTCCTGTCCCAGGTGGCGGCCATCGGTGGGATACTCGCCGTCCTTGAGGTGCAGGCCGCGTACGTATCGGCCGAAGACATCCAGGGCGTCCACTGGATTGCCCTTGCCATAAAGGATGAGGTTCGCGGTGTCTAGGTTGATGCCGAGGTTGTCCGTGCCCACATCCTGGATGGTCCTGAGCAACGTCACGGGGGTTTCCTGGCCCGTCTCGAACCAGAATTGCACCCCAACGGCTGCGCAGTGGGCTGCCACTTGCTTGAGTGCTACGATGGTGCCGGCGTAGAGCGGGTCGCCTGGGTACTCGGGGATGAACCCGCAGTGGGTTGTGATTGACTGCACACCTATTTCCGCCGCCACGGTTGCGGCATGCTGAAGCGCTTTGACGCGTTCGAAGCGATACTCTGGCGGCACTAGGCCGATTGTGATAGGTCCTTCGATGAAATCCCACACCGCCGGCCCAGGCAGACCCGCCCAGAGCGTAGTTATCTCCACGCCGTAGCGGTCGGCAGCCTCCCGTAGCTGCCTTGCCAACTCGACGCTCCCGAAAGGCGGCCAGCCCACCTGGCACGCCTCGAGACCCATCTCTGCCACCTTGCTCATCGCCTCATCGGTGGTCGTGTGTACATAAGTCATTACGCCCAACTTGAGCTTTTCAGCCATGGTCTACACCTCAAGGTTCGCTTGCATGTGCGCGGTGTTGTTAGGCCACGCGAGCCTGCGGGGAGGTATTTCGGCGCAGCCGTGGGCAATACCTTCAACCCAAAGGCTCGCGGGGGCAGGCTTCAGGGCCAGGCAATCGCGCCCTTGTTCTCCCCTGGCGGCGTTGGTGGCAGCAGGCTGCAGTGTTTGCGCAGGTCTTGCCGCCGCGCCAGAGAACTGCAAGGCCGACCCAAGCCATCCACGAGAAGAGGGTGCCTGAAAGCCATGACTTCGAAGGAGCGTGTGCTTGCCGCCGTTGCTCACAAACAACCCGACCGGGTGCCTGTGGATTATTCTGCCCATCCGGAAGTCAACCGCAAGCTGCGCGAATACCTGGGCCTGGCCGACGACGGGGAGCTGCTCAGCGCTATCGAGCCAGACCTACGAGGGGTCGGCCCGACGATTAAGTGGCAAGCTTCGCCCATTTGCTACGCCGACCCCACCATCGAGGTCACGCCCGACGGGCTTTTCGTAGACCTCTGGGGCGTCGGCTTCCGTCGCGCTGAGACGCCCACGGGCGATTATATTGACATCGCCTACCATCCCCTCGCCGGCCCGTGTACGGAGGAGGACATCGCCCGCCACCGGTACATGAACCCCGACGACTGGGACTGCTCGGGCATACGGGCGGCGGCTGAAGCACAAGGCCAGTATGCGGTCTGGGCACATTCACGCGGCACCTTCGAGATAAGCTGGTTTATCCGCGGCCTCGACGACTTTTTGACGGATCTGGCTTTGGAACCGTCGCGCGCCTGCGGCTTGATGGACCGCGTGCAGGAGCCTTTGAAGGAGCGCCTGCGCCGAATTCTTGAGGCGGGCGGGGAGGCCATTGACATAGCCGAGTACAATGACGACGTTGGGATGCAGAGCGGGCTGATGATGGCCCCTGAGATGTGGCGGCGCTACCTCAAGCCTCGAATAGCCGAGATGTTCGAATTGATTCGTTCCTTCGGCGTCCACGTGCGCTATCACTCCTGCGGCGGCGTGCGCGACATCCTCCCCGACCTGATTGACATCGGCCTGGAAATCCTTAACCCGGTTCAGCCCCGCGCCGCAGGAATGGATCCGGTTTCACTCAAGCGCGAGTTCGGCCGCCATCTAACCTTCCACGGCGGCATTGATGAGCAGCAGCTTCTCCCCTATTCGTCGCCTGAGCACGTGCGCGAGGAAGTAAAGCGCCTGGTGGACGTGCTCAACGAGGACGGCGGGTGGATAGCTTGCGCTTCCCACAGCCTTCAGCCTGACACGCCGCCGGAAAACGTCGTGGCGATGTACGAGACGCTTCTGGGCCGCCCTCTGAAGTGACGAGGCCTGGGGCTTAAAAAGCCGCTGGGGGCTGCAGGAGACCACTGCCTCGCACGGCGCAGCTAGGGCGTCGCCGGTCGGGAAACCACCCTTTCTGCCTCGCCCGCTAGGTGAGCCAGCCGTACTTGTCTGAGAACTCGAAGTACCATTTCACGGCTTCGGGTGGGACGTTCCAAGGGATGTGGTTGCCGATGCACATGAAGTAGCCGGGGTACCGGCGGCCCATGTCGCACATGCGCTTGGTCATGGCTTCGATGGCGTCGCGGTCGCAAGTCTGAAGAATTCGGTTATCGCCTTCGCCGGCGAGGATTTTGTCGGGATGCTTTTGGGCTATGGTTGCCCAGTCTGCGAAGGGCTCTGAGACGAGGCCATCGGCACCGCAGGCAAACACGTCGTCGGCCACCAGGTCTGGGTTGCCGTCGGTCATGAAGATGACCTTGATGCCTGCGGCCCGCAGGTACCCGAAAAACTCCTCGTAGTACGGGTAGACGAATTCCCTGAGCCAGGCGGGCGAGCAGACAGGCCCACGAGCCATGCAGATGTCATCATGAGCCACGAAGTGATTTATGTCCGTGAGTGCGGCGGCTTGGAAGAACTTCCGCGAGAGGCACGCAAACTCGGCCATCAGTCGCTTCATCTCTGCTTTGTGTGCTGCGGCCAGCTCCAAAAATACTTCCCAGCCGAAGGTCAACAGGGGCCACATGAAGATGGTATTGTAGAAACTCGCGCCCTTGAGGTGGGCGGCACGAGGGCCGCCCGGGGGCGGCAAATCTCCTCCCTGTATTTCCCGGGCAATCTCCTCCACGGGCCGCGAATAGTCCCTGGCTTCGACGACCAGCTCGCCGCGGAGGTCTAGGTGTTCCAGGGGCGAGTAGGACAGGACCTGCTCGACGCAGGTGAACTTTTCGCCCCAGTCCCAGTGGCTGGTGAGGCCCGCGCCCCAGCGCACAGCCAGGCGCCCATCCGGTCCGACGAAGGTACTCTGGTCTTCCGGCAGCGGCTCGATTGGGTCGTCCGAGGCCGGCACCCAGGCCCCCATATCCACAGGCAGCTTCTCCAGGGCTGCCAGCGCTGCCTGGCGAGGATGCTCATAGGGGTCAATTCCCGACAGGAGGCCGTAGAAGGCAGGATTCGACAAGTGTTCCCAGTGGGGGATACGGTCAACGGGCTGAAGGAGTATCCGCTTTAGCGCTCGGTCTGGTTTCATGGTTGTCCTCCGTCGGGTGGCTACGCGTCTACGGTGGCTGCGACGGCTCTGCCGAGGCGCCGCCCCGCATCGATCATTGCTGCAATGTTTTCCTCGGGAGTCTCGGCCCCGACCTGGTCGCCCGTGCCGAGGATAAGCCGCCTGCCCTTCCGGCCCCATTGCTGGAATATCTCCTCGACCTCGCGCACCACCTGCGCCGGTGTACCGCGGATGAGGGTCTTGACGGTGTGCACGTTGCCATTCATGGTCACATGGTCGCCAATGACTGTGCTGACTTCGGCTAGGTCCTCTATGTCGCCGCCCGGCGGCCGCTCGAAAGGGCATACGCAATCCGCCCCACAGTCCGCCAAGTCGGCAAGGACGGCCCGACACTTGCCGTGAAAGTGGATGTGCAGAAGTTTGCCGGCTGCGTGAACTTCTTCTGCCACGGCTTTTATCACTGGCTTGTCCCAGCGCCGCCAGAGAGCCGGACCGATTACCGAGACGCATGACCACGCGCACCCTATGAAGAAAGCCTCTGCCGAGGTCTTAGCGCAAGCCTGCCTGGCCAGTTGCCTCATGCGTTCGATGTAAGCCTCGTGAAGCTCTTCGAAAAAGACGGAGTGGTCCAGGAGGTCTAAAATGGCCTGGGCTGGGGCGCCGTGGCGCCCGGCGGCGATATAGTCAAAAAAGGGCGCTCCCAAGGCCACCTCCAGGAGGTAGTCTTCTCCGACGGCGGCCAGGGCTTTCTCAACGCCGGACCAGTCTCCTGCGTCAATCTCGCCGAAAGTCCAGTACCGATAGGCGGGCCAGTCCCGCTCGAAGTCCTTGATGGGCCGCTCTACAACCCACGACGGTTCCCTGGGGTCGTATCTTGTGCGGCTGGTGAGTTCTCCGAGAGGCGTGTGAATGGTCACGCGGGACTCGAAGACGCCACCGAGGTCAACCCACTGCTCGCGGGTTTGCACGTCCTGGACCGGGATGTGAGCGCCAACTATGCCCCAGCCTTCCGTGCCGTAATACTTGAAGGTGTGCCAGAGAGCCTCCCACAGGGGCACCTGGCGCTCAAAAGTCACCATGTCCACTCCCAGAACACGCGCTGGGACGTAGTACCAGAATTCCGGTGCCACGGGCACGGTGTCTACAGCCTCACCACGGTAGGCAGCCAGCATCCGTTGCTTCGGCGTCATTGCCAACTGCATAGTCCCTCGCCTGCACCCGCGCGCGCCGTGCACCGCCTTGGCGTGAAACTGCTCCTTTCCGTCGTCTTTCGGGCCTTTAGCGGTCCTTCCAGCGCACGTCAAGGACGGTGTTTTCGCGGGCGCTGTCAACAATGTGGGCGATTATTTCATCAACCACGTACCCATCCCAGGCCGAGGGAAAGCCCGGCTCGCCAGCCTGGAACCGCCGCACCACCTCGGCCATCTCGATGTCAAAGGGGTTCACCGCCGGGAAGCGGTATTCAGTCGTCCTGCCGGTGGAGGCATCATGGTGAACCACAAGAGCAGGGTTATTTAGCGGCTGGTCCCATTTTACCGTGTAGATGTCCAAGCGCCCGCCAACGGCGTTTATTTCAAGCCGCTCGTCCCAGCCGTTGCGTTCGTAGCCAACGAACTTCAGTGGGTGCCAGCAGGTTTCGAAGTGGACGATGCCGCCGCCCTCAAGCCACAGCATCGCGTTGGCTTGTATGTCCACGTCCATGCCCTGCCGGATGTACAAGTCGCCGCACAGCCGCTCTGGCCGGCCAGCGAGCCAATGGACGAGGTCTAGTATGTGGCTGCCGCAGCAGACCAACGCGCCGCCACCATAGTTGCGCATCATGGGTGATGGGTGGGTCGCCAGCGCCGGCTCCAGAGGGGTTGTCCATAAGTCCCAGGGCTGCCAGGAGCGGGCGTAGATGCTAATTATCTGGCCCATGTCCGGCAGGAGGTTCTTGGCGAGCTGCAGCGCCGGGAAGAAACGTTTCATGTAGGCTGTGGCGAAGAAGGTGCCGGCCCGTTGGGCGGCTGAGGCTACTTCGAAGGAGGCGTCGGCGGCGTCGGTGAGGGTTTTCTCGCAGACAATGCCCTTGCCCGCTTCGATGGCGGCGAGGCAAATCTCCTTGTGGGTCGCTGCCGTGGTCAGCACGCTCACCAGCTCAACTTGCGGGTCGTCCAGGACGGCGCGGTAGTCCGTGCTTGCTCGTGCATCGTAGCGGGCTGCCACGGTTTGAGCTGCTTCTGCCCGTAGGTCGCATACGTGGACAATTCGTGCTCCTGCCCGCTCGTAGCCTTCGCAGTGAAAGCGGCTGATGTTACCGCACCCAATTATTCCAACGTTTGTCATGGCTCACCTCTGGAGCTGACGGGTGTCCTTCGCAAAACTTTCGCAGCGGTACTAATAGCCTGCGAGCTGCTCAAGCAATCCAACGGCGGTGTCAATCCAGAGCTTGGCCGTGCCCGGCGGAGCCTTGGAGACGGTTGCCAGCCGCGTTTCGTAGCTTCCTTCCCGCAGGGCCACGTCCGTCGGTATGTACCCAGCCCAGTCGTTGGCAAGCTCGGCAATTATGGTCCGTCGGAAAGGCGACCGGCGCTTGATGGCCAGGCCGATTTCCACGAAAACCTCGCCGGGGAGCCCGACGACGCCCACGTCGCCAATCCGCAGGGCTTGTATCGGCACCATCCGCTCTTCCGGCTCCTGCTCTAATCTGATTAGCTCGTTGGCGTAGACCCATTCGTGGTTGGCTGGGTCGGGTGGGCCGGCGAGGAGTCTTTGGGCTTCTTTGATTTGCTCGGTAGTGGGCCTGCGGCGGCGGAAGGGCACCTCCGTCCATGCGGCGGCCACAGTCGCTTCGCCTGTCCAATGGCATATGTTTTGCCATTGCCGGAAGGCCTCGGCCGCAAGTATCCGCCCAATGCGCTCGATGTGGAAGAAGGGAGTGGGGTGTTCGGGCGGGGCTTTGTCGGTGTCAATCCAAAAGATGTCGCCACAGGTGCCGTTGGCATAAATGGCCCGGAAGTCTCCGCCCATCATCCGCGCCAGCTCCCTGCGCAATACACCCGAATAATCTGCCGTGAGCGTGTTTATGGCGGGCGTTCCGACGTAATGGAGAGCGAAATTTACCAGCGCCCAGGCCGGACTTCGGTCCGTCGGGTCGGCGAAGCCCACCAGTACGAGCTCTGGGTCATCGGGCGCGGCTGGCCGAACCCTCTCCGGGCTGCCGGGGGTGGGGTGCATGACAACGGTACCGTCGCGCAGATGCCAGCGGCGGTTGTGGGAGATTTCTGGACAGCGTCCGGAGGCGTGACCCATAACGACGGGTCGAGCTCTCTCCTTGGCCAGCAAGACTGCATCGGCCGCCGTCGCCATGGCCCACTCCACATATCCCTCTTCTCGTTTCGTGTTGAACAGGGTGGCAGTCGCTGGCCCCTGATGGGTGTGGGTGCAGGCCACGAGTAAACTTTCGGCCCGAAGGCCGGTTAGTTCCACGGCCCTTGCCCGGAGCCTGTCCGCATCGGCCTTCGGGAGCATTATTAGGTCGAGAACAACCACAGCGACCTGATTAGCGCCGTCGTCCACAAATATGGCAGTCGCCTCGAGCGGGTCGTGCACGTCCTCGGCCACCCGTCGCTCGAAGTAGCCGATAATCTCCACTCCCAGGGGTGGAGTGATGTCAACGCTGGCTATGCCTACTTTCAGCATGGGCATCCTCCGCGGCTTCTCCTTCCCCCAATGCCTGGCGGGACCTTCAAGCGATGGCGGCCGAGGCGACTGGGAAGGCCGGCCTGGCTAGTTAGCTTGACTCGAAGTAAGGCGGCAGCATACTATGAAGGCCACGCGGCGTGAGCTGCCGGTCGCCGGGGGTTTTGTCGGGCGCGGCTCCCGTCGCGGCCCTTGCGGGGGCTGGGCGAGGTAAAGTCCGCTGCAGCCGACAGGGGCGCTGGCCCAGCCAGTCAAACGGGCCATAGGCCGGCGGGACCAGTAGCGCGCGGCAATGCCAGCCAGGGTAGGTGTGTGTTTATCGCCAAGCCGCTTGGCCAGACGTCTTTTCGGTCTCCCCAGCGTGGTTAGAAACATGAACCAGGACGATCCGGCGGACTGGCAGGACCGGCGGCCTGACAAAATGCTCGAGGAGAAGCTAGCCAGGTGCAAGCGTGAGTTAGCGCGCGCGCGCCAGGACCTCGAGGAGTTTGCCTACGCTGTCTCCCACGATTTGCGCGAACCGCTGCGGATGGTGTGCAGTTACCTTCAGCTCATCGAGAGGCGCTGTGTGGCTGTACTGGGCGAGGAGGAGCGCGACTTTCTGGGATATGCCAGTGAAGGTGCGCGCCGGCTGCAGGCGATGCTTGACGGCCTGCTGGAGTACTCGCGAGTGAGCACGCGCGGCCAGCAGTTGCAGGTGACCGATGCCGGCGAGGCCCTCTCCCTGGCGATAGCCAGCCTGGAAAGCCTCATTCGACAGACCGGTGCCCTGATTACCTATGATCCAATGCCTACTGTGCGCGCCGACCCCGAGCAGCTCGTGAGGGTGTTCCGCAATCTCCTGGAAAACTCGCTCAAATTCCGCGGCCCTGACCCGCCGCGGATACACGTCTCGGCCCGCCGGCACGACGGAGAATGGGTCTTCACGGTTGCCGACAATGGGACGGGGATTGACCCCAAGTCGCACGAGAGGGTATTTGTAGTATTTCAGAGGGCGCATGGGAGGGAATACGAGGGCATCGGCATTGGCCTCGCCATCTGCAAAAGGATAGTGGAGCGTCACGGCGGACGGATTTGGGTAGACTCACAACCGGGTAAGGGAGCAAATTTCTCCTTTACCCTACCCGCAAGGGGAGCCTAATACCAATGAAGGGCCGGGAGATGGGAAGGCCGTTGCGCATACTATTGATCGAGGACAACCCCGGCGACGTGCGTCTTACCAAGGAGGCTTTACGCGAAGGCGGCTCGTGGATGGAGTTGAGCGTGGTTGAGGACGGCTTGGAGGCCATGGCTTTCCTGCGTCGCGAAGGCCGCTATGCTTCGGCGCCGCGCCCTGACTTGATTCTTCTGGACCTCAACCTTCCCCAAAAGGACGGCCGGGAGGTACTTGCCGAAATCAAGTCCGACCGAATGCTTGCGCGCACGCCTGTAGTGGTCCTCACAAGCTCTCACGCCGACCGGGATATCTGCCGGGCCTATGAGTTGGGCGCTAACTGCTACGTCACTAAGCCCGTAGACCTCGAGGAGTTTCTTCAAGTTGTCAAGGCTGTGGAAGACTTCTGGCTGGCAGTGGCAGAACTCCCGGGAGACATGCCGCAATGAGCGAGGCGCCTTTCCGCATTCTCCTCGTTGAAGACAACCCAGGCGATGTCCGGCTTATCAAAGAAATTCTCAGCGAGGCGCCAGGCCTGCGCTTTGAGATGACCGTGGCCGAGCGGGTTGGTGAGGCCCTAGAAAAACTCGAAAAGCAATCCTTCGACGTCGTTCTTCTCGACCTCTCCCTGCCGGACAGCCAAGGGCTTGATACTTTTCACACGGTCTATGCGCGCGCGCCTGAGGTGCCCATCGTCGTCCTTACGGGCCTGGCTGACGAAACGGCGGGTGTCCGAGCGGTGCAGGCGGGGGCGGAAGACTACCTCATCAAGGGCCAGTGCGATAGCGAGCTTCTGGTGCGGTCCATCCGGTACGCTGTGGTGCGACATGAAAAGTTGCGGGAGACGCTGCGGGGCACGGAGAAGTTTCAGCGGGGGCGGGTGGTGGGGTTTATTGGCGCGAAGGGCGGCGTAGGCACAACCACTGTAGCGCTGAATGTGGCTACGGTACTTGCGTCCGAGCAAAGAAACGTAGTCATCGTGGAGCTGCGCCCGTTCATCGGAACTTTGGCCGCCGTATTGAGACAAGCTCCGCAGCGGAATCTCTCCCAACTCCTCGCCCTCGAGCCCGCTGCCATCAATCAAGTGGAAATAGGAGCGAGGCTGGTGACGCTTCCCTTTGGCCTGCGTGTGCTTTTCGGTCCGCAGGGCGTTGAAGAATTCCGCGAGATAAGCCCCGAGCAGGCCGAGGTCATTGTCGAGACGCTTGCCTCAATGGCCGACTACGTGGTCCTGGACCTGCCATGGGAGCCTCTCGAGTCCACTGCCGCGGCTGTACGGCACTGTGACTTCGTCGGGCTGGTCTCTCAACCAGAGCCGCAGAGTGTGTTCGCTAGCAAAGCCCTCCTGCAGCTTCTGCGACAGTGGGGCGTGAGTGGGCAAACCTGCGGCTTGGTAGTTGTCAGCAAGGCCCTGGTGGGCGAGGCGCTCAGTCTCAAGCAGATGAGCGAGGAACTTGGGCTGGGGGTCGTGGGGGTGATGGCGCCGGCACCCGATCTGTGCCTCAGCGCCGAGCGGATGGGTGAGCCGCTGGTAATAAACCAGCCCAACAGCGTCGCGGCCGCTAATCTCGTTGACCTGACGAACCGCATCGTCAGCGGGCGAAGCATGGGAGTGTGAGTGGTGCGGCATCCTTGGGCCAGGGAAACAAGCTTCCTCGCCAACCGGCGGTCAGTGGGCCAACCCTGGTTTGGAGGGTCTGGCAGCAGCTATTCGCGCCTTCGTGGTGCAAAAGCCCATGGGCCTATATGGCCTCGGGTTTCGGAAAGAGTTTTGCGCGGTGCTGTCTTTCGCCTATAATGCTGTCGCACCCGAATCAGCGGAGGTGAGGCAGTGGCGGTGAGCGAGGCAGAAGTTACCGAACCGCAAGCTGTGTGGGCGCTGTCTTCACTCCGGGAAAGCCTCGCGGCAGCGAGCGTCCTTGGGGTGCTGACTGTCTTGCTGGGCTTGTTAGTGGTGGCCTTCGCCCAAGGTTTTGGGGCATCGGACGCTGTGTGCTTCACAGTCGCCTTCTGGGTGTGTTCGCTGGTACCACTGGCGGTGGGTGCTCTTCCTCTGGCCCTTTCCTTGGGGGTGCATCTGCGCAGAGGCCGGACTTCGCTGCAGGTAGGCGGCCCCCTGGCGGCCACTGAGATGGTTCTCTCCTTGGGCTTGCAGGTACTGGTGTTGCAGGTTGGAGTGCTTTTGTGGGCGCGGGCGTTATTGCCAGAGTTCGTCGAGACCGGCGGCATCGAATTGGCTTTGGTTTGCCTGTGGTGGCCTTTGGCGATTTGGGTGGCCGTGTTGGCATACTGCGCTGCGCCCAAGACGCGTGGAAGCCTGGCACGCCTGGCGGAGACTGAGGCTAAATCCGTGACGGCTCGCCTGCTGGGGATGCTGTGGGGAGCAGGCATCACCGCCGTTGCCCTCTTTGCTGTGGGGAACCAGGCGCCGGTGTGGGCCTTCGGCGAGAATGCCTCCTACTGGTTACCCTTCTTTACGCTGCAGTGCGAGGTGGTGGCTGCGATAGCTGTTCTGGCTGGTCTCCTGGGGCTGTGAAGCTCGCTGGGCAGACGGAGACGGGTGCCAATGGAAGACTGGTCGATTTGGGATGAATGGTTTTGGCAGCAGGCCGGCGAAGGGCCGTGGTACAGGCGGTTCGTCAAATACATATGGGCATGGGTTCGCGACCCACTGGTCCAGACTGCCGAAGGCCGCGCCGCCTACCTATGGTGGTGGGGTTTGGCGACCGTTTTCGTTGCCATCCTCATTCCGGCTATAGCAGTTGGTTCCGAGCCGTCCACCGTCCGCGCCGCCTTTTGGCCCTTCGCCCTGAGCCTGATTCCGGTGTGGGCTTTCTCTCATGGGTTCATGCTCTACGTTGGCGACAGGTGGTTCTTCCGGCGGGAACGCTGGTTGGTTCTTCACTCGCGGCCTTTCCAGCCGGCCGGCCCGAATCCCCTGCTCTGCACGGCGGCTCCTGGAGTGCTGGTAGGGGTTCTCGTGCTCGTGGCACTCAGCGGCATCAAGGAACCGCTGGCCATGACTTGTGGGGTCGTCGCCGTGTGGCTCAGCGCGGCTATCGTGGTGGTTGGAGCAATCAACTACGCTCTGCCGGCCGCCTGGGTTTCCTTGGTGCCGGCTCTGGTCCTGCCTGTCACCGCCAGCGCCTGGGCCAGAAGCATGGCCATCGCCGCTGCCCAGGGTGAACCGGTGCACCGTGAGCCCTTCGCCCAATTGGCCTTCATAACAGCGGGCATTATCGTGGTGGTGCTTTACTATCGCCTGGAGGCCATTCGGGATGCGAACGTCCGCGCTTGGCAGGAGCTGAGCAGCCTGCTGCCGAAACTCGCCACCGCCGCCACTGCCGGTGTGCTCAGCCCGCGCTACGGCCCCATGCAGCTTGAGCGGGACCTTCGCCGGGTCAATACACCCGTCGAGCTTATCCGCCCCGTGTGCATACTGGTGGGCACCGTCATCATGTCCTACAAGCCGTGGTTCAAGCGGGTCGAGGAAAATATCCGGCGGGAGACCATCGAGGTGCCGGGGGATCTTTTGGTCCTCGGTGTCCTTACGCCCCAGGCCACTTTGCGCGAGCCGTGGAAGTGGTTCCTGCCGGAGCCGGGCAGCACATCGGGTGGCGGCCCCCCGCCGGCGGCCACGACTTAAGTCAAAGCAGCAGTTTGGGTGCCTCGCCAAACGCCCCCCTGGCGCCGTGGGAGCAGGACAAGCTTACATGCCGATTTTCACCATCCGCGCCGTGGAGATGGCCCTGTCTACCGCGAGGGTGAGCTGGAGGGTCTTGAGGGCGTCGAAGTAGTCACTCTTGATGAGGGCGGGGTCTTGTTTTTGCACGGCTGCGAGGAAAGCTCGGTCCTCAATCTCGAAGATGTTGTTTTCGCCGGGGTACTGTTTGGGTGCCTTAGTGCCGACGGCGTAGATGGTTGCATCGTGGCCCCAGCCTGTGAACTCGGCCGCGTGGCGTACCCCATAGACGCTCAGGGCCACGCCGCCCCTGGCATTCGACGCGCAGCACGAGTAAAGCAGGGCCACGCCGCCGTTGCTCATCTTAACGGTCGCGGCGACGGCGTCCTCGATGTTATAGCCTGGAATGTCCTTGTTGAAGCCGGTTGCCGCGAAAGCTGAGACCTGCATTGCCTCGCCGCAAAGGTAGCGCAGCAGATCAGCAGTGTGGGTCACCTGCTCGATGAACTGTCCGCCACTCTTGTCTTTCTGTATCCACCACAAAGTGATGGGATGAGCCGGGTCGGGTCTAGGCGTGCCGCCTATCCAGCCGCCCATGGCCAGCACCGGCGGGTCTTCCTCGAAGAGAGCCTTGGCGTGATTGACGCCCTTGCGATAGCGGTTCATGTAGGCCGCGGCCGTCAGCAGCCCTTTCTGCGCAATGGCATCGGCGATGCGCCGCGCCTGTTGCAAGCTGCGGTTGATGGGCTTTTCGACCATGAAGGGCACGCCTGCTTCGACGCACGCCATCTCAGCCGCTCCGTGGGCAAAGGGCGGCAGGCATATCCACACCGCGTCCAGCTTGACCGCCTCCAACATCTCCGACGGCGTCTGGAAGACCTTCCCGCCGCCAAACTGGTCCGCCCGCTTTTGCGCCCTTTCCAAGTCCACGTCACAAAAGGCAACGACCTTGGCGGAGGGTATCCTGGAGAGGGCATCCATATGAGCGCCGGCGATGCCCCCGCATCCTATAAAGCCAACGTTGAGCTTGGCCACTTGGTATCTCGCCTCCCTGGGGCGACGATTGTTCTCTCGCCTGTGACCCGCCACCCAAGCGGCGCCATTGTACAACCTGGCGGCCCGCCTGCGAAGCCCCATGGCAAACCGGCCCGCCCTGGAATACCGTCGCTGTTGGCAGAACGCGCGCCGAGGCTGCGGGAGGGCAATAAGCATTACGCTCGTCGCTTGAGGTGGGAGGGCTGGCGAGCCTTTGTCCGCTGGCCGCAAATACGGCGCAGCTACGGTCGTCTCGCTGGCCTGAGCGGGCCAGGCAACTGTCTGCGTCTTGGCTGCTTCGGCAGGGTGGCGGTAAAACCGACGCGGCGCCTCTATCGGAACATGCGGAAGACCGAGGCGTCTATCCCGGCTGCCTCAGCCAAGGTACGCGCGGTGGTCACTATCTCGCGCCGCTGGGCAACAATCTCCGGACTGTCGCCGGGGACGACTTGCCTGAGGTACCGCTCGGCGGCGGTGGCCGAAAGATTGCTGCGAATGGCCCATACTGCTAGCTGGACTGCCGGTTGGCTCCACGGCCGAGCGTCCAGAGCTGCAGCAAGTCGGGCTAGGCGGTCGTCCTGGGGCGGCAGAGCGACCAGCAAGTCATCCCTTGTGGGTTCCCGCTTGCCGTAGTCCATGCACACAGCCGGAAGAGCGACACGGGCCACGTCCGTTAGGGCCAGGGCTACGGTCGTGCTGCGCATTCCATACATGCCCTGGCGGCCCTGGGCACCGCGGCCTCCGCCGCGGCTCCGGCCCCCGAAGCCACCCCCACCGTAGTCTCGGTCTCCCCACTGTCTCCAGGCATTGTCGTCGAGGGCTGCAACTTTGAAAATCGTGCCCGCCGGGACAACTACTTCTGTCGGCCCGCCTGGCTGCCGGCCAATCGTGGCCAAGACTGACGCCGCTCCATTGCCCCGGAATTCCGCCCAGATGACTCCAGACCTCAGCGCCGTGAACAAATCCATCCGCTCCGCCCGGCATACCGGACTGCCGAACACAGTCACCAGGGTTCCTACCACCAAGCCCGCCAGCCACGCATGTTTCCTCTCCAACTCAATCACCTCTTCCCTCTCCCATAAATTGGTTCGACCGGCGAGCCGCCAGTCCTGCCACCGCCCTCTTGTCGTTTCCGCGGGCCGGCACCCCGTCTTTACCTGCCTCAAAGAATCTTGCCGGATTCGGCTCCGCCTTGTTGACAGGCACCCGCAGCGCTGCTATATTGGCCTTGAGGGATTCTCCCATCGCAGCATTGGCAAGGCCACGATGATTCTTCCCACCCGCAGAGCTTGCCACTCAGCTTAGGTGAAGCGTGCGGGGTGGCAGAGAGCAGGCAACAGACCCCTGGAGCAACCGGGCGCTGCAAACAACGCTATGCAGCCACAAGCGACCAGCGAAAAGGTCCTAGTTTTGGATTTTGGCGCCCAGTACGCGCAGCTTATCGTGCGCAAGGTCCGCGAGCAGCGCGTGTACGCGGAGATGAGAGCCTTTAGCACACCCGTGGACCAACTGGCGCGCGAACGTCCGCGCGGCATCATTCTTTCGGGCGGGCCGGCCAGCGTCTACCAACCTGGCGCCCCGACCGTTGACCCAGCCTTGTTTTCCCTGGGCGTGCCCATCCTGGGCATATGCTACGGCCACCAGCTCATGGCGCGCCTCCTCGGCGGCACCGTCGAACCCGGCCAAGAACGCGAGTATGGCCATACCGAGGTCGTCATAGACTGCCCCGACCTGTTGTTCCAGGGTCTTGGCAACCGCATCAGCGCCTGGATGAGCCACGGCGACCGCGTCACCCAGGCGCCCGGCGGCTTCATTTCCCTGGCCCATACTCTCTACACGCCAGTGGCTGCCATGGCCAATCCCGCCCGCCACCTTTATGCCGTCCAGTTCCATCCGGAAGTCCAGCATACGCCCGACGGGCCGACCATCCTGCGCAATTTCCTCTACGATGCATGCCACTGCACGGGCACCTGGCAGCCCGGCAACTTCGTCGAGGAAACGGTTGCCCAGCTTAAGGAACGCATCGGGGACGGGCGAGTTCTATGTACTCTCTCCGGCGGCGTGGACTCAGCGGTGACAGCCTTGCTGCTGCAGCGTGCCGTCGGCCCTCAAGTCCGTGCCATGTTCGTTGACCACGGCCTCATGCGGAAGAACGAGCCGGAGCAGGTCATCACGACCTTTCGCCGCCTGCTCGGCGAGACTTTCGTAGCCGTTGATGCCAGGCGTGAGTTTCTAGAGAAACTCCGCGGCGTGACCGACCCGGAGCAGAAGCGCCGCATCATCGGAGAGACCTTCATTGAGGTCTTCGAACGCGAGGCTGCTCGGCTGGGGGAGTTTCAGTTCATCGCCCACGGCACGCTGTATCCCGACGTGGTGGAGAGTGGGGCCGGGGCCGCTGGCGCAACGGCTCGAATAAAAACTCACCACAACGTCGGCGGCCTGCCCGAAAACATGAAGCTTGAAAACATCGAGCCACTCCGGCTGCTCTTCAAGGATGAGGTGCGGGAGGTAGGTCGTCAATTGGGTCTGCCGGAGGAAATCGTGGAGCGGCAGCCCTTCCCCGGTCCTGGCCTGGCCGTGCGGATAGTCGGCGAGGTTACCGAGGAGCGGCTTGCCATTCTTCGTGAAGCCGACGCCATAGTGCAAGAGGAGCTTCGCGCGGGCGGCCTGCTGCCGTATGTTGCCCAGAGCCTGACGGTGCTGCTGCCGGTGCAGTCGGTGGGCGTCATGGGCGACGGCCGTAGCTATGCCTACCCGGTTGTAGTTAGGGCGGTCGTGACCGACGACTTCATGACGGCGGATTGGGCGAGACTTCCCCACGAAGTCCTCGCCAGAATCTCCACCAGGATTGTCAACGAGGTCAGCGGCGTCAATCGCGTGCTGTATGACATTACTTCCAAGCCGCCGGCGACAATAGAATGGGAGTGAGCACGAATTGGCGGGCAGTGGGTCGGGCGAGGCCTGGCCGCCACCAATCAAACGGGTTCTCCTGACCGCCGAGCAGATTCGGGAGCGCGTCGGGCAATTGGCAGCCGAGTTACAGCGAGACTACGCCGGCCGCCAGCCGCTCCTGCTGGCGGTGCTGCGAGGGTCGGTCGTGTTCCTCAGCGACCTCATCCGCCACCTGGAGATGCCCGTGTGCCTCGATTTCGTCCAGCTGGCCTCTTACGGGGCCTCAACGTGTTCCTCAGGGCGGGTGGAGGTCGTCAAGGACGTGGGCACGGACGTTGCAGGGCGCGATGTGGTGGTGGTGGAAGACATAGTGGACACTGGACGCACCCTAGCTTACCTCGTCGAGGAACTCAAGCGGCGTGGAGCGGCTTCCGTGCGGGTCTGTGCGCTACTGGACAAGCCCAGCCGCCGCCAGGTGCCCGTTGAACTCGACTACGTGGGCTTCGAGGTGCCCGACTGCTTTGTCGTGGGTTATGGCCTCGATTTTGCTGGCCGCTATCGCAATCTTCCGTATGTTGCTGAGCTAAGCCCGCAAGCCTATGAGGCGCAGGGGAGTGAGGGAACCGATGTCAACGCCAATGTATGAGCTAGACCAACTAGAGAACATGACCGTGGAGGAGCTACGGCGCATCGCCGCCCAGTTGGAGGTGCACGGCTACTCGACGATGCGTAAGGCCGACCTGTGCATGAGCGTGCTCGCTCGCCAGAGCGAGCGCAACGGCCACGTGTATCGCATCGGCCTGCTGGAGGTGATGCCCGACGGCCGCGGCATCATGCACATTGACGGCTACAACATTAATCCGCAACTGGACGTATACGTGGCCGACACCCAGATCCGCCGTTTTGGGCTGCGCACGGGAGATATGATTGGCGGGCCCGTGCGGCCGCCCAAGGACAACAGTGCCGAGCGCTACTGGTCCTTGCTGCGCGTGCAGACGGTCAACGGCCGCTCACCAGAAAAGGCTCGCCAGCGCCCCAAGTTTGAAGACCTGACACCCATCTATCCCAACAGGCGCATCCGTCTGGAAACTGGTGACCCGTCAAACATCACCGGCAGGATGCTCGACCTAGTCACGCCCCTCGGGCGCGGCCAGCGAGGCCTCATCATTTCCCCGCCCAAAGCGGGCAAGACAACCATGCTCAAGCAGATCGCCAACTGCATTACTGCCAACGCCGATGACATCCGCATCATGGTGCTGCTCGTGGACGAGCGGCCCGAGGAGGTCACGGACATCGCCCGCTCCGTGCAGGGGGAAGTTGTCGCCTCAACCTTCGACATGCCGCCCGAGAACCACATGCGCGTCGCTGAATTGTGCTTGGCCCGTGCCAAACGCCTCGTGGAGCACGGCGAGGACGTGGTAATTCTTCTCGACAGCATGACCCGCATGGCCCGGGCCAGCAACCTTACCGTCGAGCCTAGCGGCCGTACCCTCTCCGGTGGGCTTGATCCCACCGCTCTCTACAGACCCAAGCACTTCTTTGGCGCCGCTCGCAACCTCGAAGAAGGCGGCAGCCTCACCATCCTGGCTACCATACTCATTGACACCGGCAGCCGCATGGACGAGATGATTTACGAAGAGTTCAAGGCCACTGGCAACATGGACCTAGTGCTCTCTCGCGAGGCTGCCGAGCGCGGCGTCTTCCCGGCCATTGACATTCACAAATCCTCCACCCGCCACCAGGAACTGCTCTTCAACGACGAGGAAATGCAGGCCGTGTTTCAGCTCCGCAGGGCCATGGCGGCCATGGAGACCATTGACGCCACCGAGACGCTACTGCAGGGCCTGCGCAAGACCCGCACCAACAAAGAGTTCCTGGACATGGCCCTCAAGGCCTTCGGGCAAAAAAGGTAACGGCGCCGCGCTCACCAAGGGCCGTTCGCTCCGCGGCCGAGGGTGCGGTGACCGGCAGTCGGCAGGTCTCAAGGTTTCTGCAGCGTTAAGCAGATCCATTGCTCGTCGGCTTGGCGCGCCACCTGGCTGAATCCCACCGCCGCCAAGGCCTGTTGCACTTCGCCCTCGGAAGCCAGGCTAAACCCAGTACATATGAACACGCCGCCCGCCCGCAGATGCTCAGCGGCTGGAGCAGATAGCTTTACGATGGCCATCGGCGAGATGTTGGCCACTATCAAGTCCAGGCCATCGGGGACGCCGTCGAGGTATTCGCCTTGGTTGACCAGCACGTGCCTTGCCACGCCATTACGTGCCGAGTTTTGCCGGGCGGCCATCACTGCCACGGAGTCGTTGTCGGTAGCATAGACCACCTGTGCCCCCAGCATAGCAGCCGCGATTGCCAGAATGCCGGTGCCTGTGCCTACATCGGCCACCCGGTCGCCGGCCTGCACTGCTTCCTGCAATGCGAGCAGGGCCAGCCGCGTCGTGGCGTGGGTGCCCGTGCCGAAGGCCATTTGAGGATCCAGTTCGACGACGACCGCGTCTGCCGGCACATTCTGGGGTAAGCCAAGCCACGAGGGCTTCACCACCACCCGTCCGACGACGACAGGCTCATAATGCGCCTTCCAGCTCTCCGCCCAATCCTCTTCGCTGATGATTTGGGCCACCGGAGCGCCTATCACGCCGTCTGCGAAGATAGGCCGCACTGCCGCCAGTTCGTCCGCCAGCCGCGCTATCGTTGACACCCAATCCTTCTCCAGCGGCGCGTAGGCCCGGATGAGAACAGTGGAGCCGATTTCCTCCTCCCAGGTGCCCCTGCCCCCGCTAAGGTCCAGCAGTTTTTGCCGGACAGCCTCCGCGGCCTCACGGGTGCACCGCACGCTTATGACGAGCCACTGTGCAGGTTCGCTTCGCGTATCCCTGCCGGCCAGTCTTCTCGCCCCCCGGTGCCCAGCCTTCCCTCACGGCTTGCGGTCTGCCCAGAGCTTCTGTAGCTCCGCGAGCAGTTCTTCTTCCCTGCGCCCGCGGGCCGCAGGTACGAAAACGCGGACCACTACATGGAGGTGGCCGCGCCGCCCTCCCCGCTCCGGCAGCCCCTTACCCCGGACGACGACTTCTTCTCCTGGCTGCACGCCTGGTGGGATGACAACGTCCACCGGCCCGTCCAGTCCCTCCAGGGTAAGCTTTTTGCCCAGGGCCGCCTCCGCTGCGTTCAGCCAGGCTTCCGTGTACAAATCTGCTCCCTGCCGGCGGAACTTGGGGTCGGGTGCTACCCGGACGGTCAAGAGCAGGTCGCCTGGCTGCCCACCCGGCTCGAGTGGAAAGTCGCCATATCCTGGCAGTTGGAGCATGGCGTCGTCCTCGACGCCCGGCGGCACCTCTACCTCCACCTGTTGCTCTTCGGGCGTAGCCCCCCGGCCGCCACACGCCGCGCATGGCGCCCGAAGAACCTCTCCGCGACCACCACAGTCCGGGCAAGTTGTAACCGTGCTCATGTGGCCGAAGAGACTGGTCTGGACGTACCGAACCCGGCCGGCGCCTCCGCAGGTCTGGCACGGCTGCCGTGAGGTGCCTGGGGCGGCGCCGCTTCCCCCGCACTCGGCGCAGGGCGTTACCCGGCGGTAGCTTACCTGTCGCCGCGCGCCCGTCAGCACCTCCCTGAGTGATATTTGCACCTCGGCGTGCAAATCCCGTCCCCGAACTGTGCCGCGTCTCCCCGCTCGCGTCCTTGAGCCGCCGAAACCCCTGCCGAAGACCGCATCTACTAGGTCGAACAGGTCCCCGAAGGTGGCGTCCATCACCGTTCCGAAATCTTCTTCGCCTACTAAGCCACCCCGGTCGTAAGCCGCACGCCGCTGGGGATCAGACAGCACCTGGTAGGCTTGCGAAATGGCCTTGAAGCGCTCCTCAGCCTCGGGGTCGCCATTGTTAACGTCGGGGTGGTACTGGCGGGCTAGCCGGCGGTAGGCCCGCCTAATCTCTTCTGGACTTGCGTCCGGCTCTACGCCGAGGATGGCGTAGTAATCGGGACGTTCTCTCATTGAACCCAGACCCCCGACGAAACCCACGCTCCCGGCCGGGTTCTTTATCCGCCGTCTGCCTACTCTACACCTTCGGCTTCGGCGGCGTCCTCGGATTTCTCCGAGGGCTTCTCCGGATGGATCTTCCCCGCCGCCAGTTCCAACAGCGCTATTGTCAGCGGATTGCGCGCGTCGGTCTCCACGAGAGGCTCGGAGCCTTCGCGTATGCGAATGGCTCGCTTAGCCGCCACCACGACCATCGAGTAGCGCGAGCCGTAAAGCTTCTCCAGCATTTCCACGGGCAGCAAACGCACCTGGCACCACTCCCGGGCAACCGCGGCCCTTGTACAAAGGCAAAGCAGCGACCACGGCCTCGTCAGCCCTGGTCGCTTGTCGGAGTCTAACAGGCAATCGGCACTACGTCAAAGGCAGGGCGCTGGTCGCCTCGCGCCGGTCGCGTGGGTTCGCGACACCACTTCACATGGTTGGCGGGGCTGGGGGAGTCAACTCACCAGTGTCCCCGCCACCGGTCCCACCGCCACCACCGGGCGGAAAGCCGCTGCCGCCTCCGGACGAGCCTCCATCGCTCGGCGGAGCCGGCGGAACAATCCCCCCGCCGCCCGTGAAGGGTGGGTCAGGCGGCGTAGTCCCTCCTCCTCCGGTTGTGCCGCCGCCGGGGGCTGTGCCGCCGTAGTTGTTGCTACCGCTTCCCGGCGCGTAATAATCCTCGCCGCCGCTGGTGACACCCACCGAGCCGCCCCCACATCCGGTCACCCAAACCACAACCATGACCGCCAAGATTGCGACTGCGGCAATGTGCTTCACGCGACGACCTCCTGTATCTCCTGCCCAGTTTATTTTACCAGCTAGCCCGTCTCAGTTCAAGAGGTTCTGCCCACCGACCGCCCCGCCCACTCCTCAAGCTTTTACGACTCTGATTCAGGCCGGCGCGGTTCCGCCGGCTGGAAGGGAGGGCACGTGGTACGTGCCACAGCCTACAGCAGGCCATGGCGCCTAAGCAGCTCTCTGAGCTGCGACGCCTCCTTCTCCCCAGCAGGCCGCAGCGGTGACGTCACCCATTCCTGGCCTATCCCGACGAGCCTCAAGGCAAGTTTCAGACCGGCCTGGCCGGTGTCGGCGATAGTCATTACGCGGTGAAGGTCAGTAAGCTCCGCCTGGAGACGACGAGCTTCGGGTAGGTCACCTCGCGCCGCCGCCTCGTAGCAATCAACACACAGCCGCGGTGCCAGATTGGCCAGGCCCAGCACTCCCCCGTCGGCTCCCATCAGCACGCTGCTTGCCAAGGCCTGTTCATCGCCATTGAGCACTGCGAAGTCCGGCCGGTGCGTCTTCAGCCGTATCAAGGCCTGGAAGTGTCGCCAGTCCAGCGAGCTGTCTTTGACGCCAGCGATGTTTGGATGCGCGGCCAGGTGCTCCATCGTCGGCGCGTCCACGTGGACCTTCGTGTAGGCGGGCACGTTATAGACGACTACCGGCACCGGCGAGGCCTCGGCCAGTGTGAGGTAGAATTTCTCGATCTGCGGGCCGGTGTGTTGCATGTAATACGGCAGCGTCGCTACCACGTAGTCCGCGCCCGCCTCGGCTGCCCGCTGAACCCAGCGCAGCGCCCGGGCGGTGCTCGTCTCGGACACGTTCACCAGTACTGCCAGCCGCCCACCCGCTGCCTCCATCGCCGCATCAATGACCCGCTGGCGCTCTTCATCAACCAGTAGAGGCCCCTCGCCGGTCGAGGAGAGCACGAATACGCCCCTTACCCCGCCCTCGGCCACGTAGTCTATCAGCGCCCGTAGGCCCTCTGTGTCCACCGTCCCGTCCGGATTCAGCGGTGTTGCAAGCGCCACCACTATTCCTCGCAGCTTCCCGTGCACAACCTGCACCTCCAATCTCGCCGCCCACGGCCATTCCCCAAAAGGAGATTACCATCACCTGGCGAATAGCACAAAACCGCGGCCCGTTGCACGCCATCTGCCGCTAGGCAAAGGGGGACAGTCACCGTGGAGCGCATCCGCATCGCCGTTGTCGGCGCGGGTTTTATGTCCCAGGCCGCCCACATACATTGCTTCCAGTTAGCCGAAGGCGCAGACGTGGTGGGTCTTGCCAGCGGGCGACCGAAACTGCGCGCGGCGGTCGCCAAGCGCTTCGGCATCCCCCGCGAATACGAATCCTGGCAGGACGTCGCCGCCGACCCCGAAATAGACGCGACGGTTGTATCCCTGCCGCCCGAGTTCAACCCCGACGTGGTTTGTGGCCTGTTGGAGGCTGGCAAGCACGTGTTCGCCGAAAAGCCAATGGCCCTTTCGCTCCGCCAGGCTCAACGCATGGCCGATGCTGCCGAAGCCACCGGCCGTATCCTGATGATGGGCTTCATGAAGCGCTACGACACAGGCATAGAGCGGGCGAAGAAGTTCTGGGACGAGGTGGTGGCTGGAGGAGAAATGGGCGTGGTAATCTGTGGTCGCGTCTGGTGCCTTCTTGGTGGCAACTGGACCGCCAACCAGCAACTGCTCGTACCCATTCTGCGTACAGATGAACCTCAGGCCCCCAAACCCGTCGCCGACCGCGGCCCTGATTGGCTTCCGGAGAAGCTGGGCCGCGGCGTCCTCGGCTTTGAGAGTCTCTTCTATGCCTTCAACCACGTCCACAGCCACAACGTCAACCTGCTGCGCCACTTTTTGGGCGACGACTACGAGGTCACTTGGGCCGACCTTCGCCACCGCACCAAAATCGCCCACCTGCGCTATGGTGACGCCCTCATCACCTTCGAAGTCGGCGGCACTACTTCAGCCTACGGCTTCGAGGAAGGAATGAGATTCCACTTCGAGCGCGGCTGGATGGAGATTCTCCCTCCGCCACCGCTCCTCATGCAGGGCGCAGCCCGCGTCCGCATATATCGCGGGGGCGAAACAATGGAACTCTCCCAGCCCATGGGCGACTGGGACTGGAGCTTCCGCCGCCAGGCCCAGCATTTCATTGACTGCGTCCGCAGCGGCCGGCAGCCCCTGTCCTCGGCGGCCAGCTCCGTAGGCGACCTTGCGATGGTCGAGGCTATTTTCCGCCGCGCCGTTGAGGCCGGCAACTTCTAGCTTTGCCATGCGAGCCCGCAGACAACGGACTCGCCCCCGCTCAGGGTCACTGGCCGAGGAGCACCTTCTCTATTTTCGCCGAAAGGTCAGCTTCCTGCGTCAGCCCCACGATCCGGTCCACTTCTTTGCCGTGTTTGAAGAAAATTAGCGTCGGGATGGCTTCTATCTTGTACGTGTGAGCGGTCTTGGGTTGCTCATCTACGTTGAGCTTCCCGACGATGATTTTCCCGGCGTATTTGCCGGCCACCTGTTCCACGATCGGCGCTTGCTGCCGACACGGCCCGCACCACTCCGCCCAGAAATCTACCAGCGCCGGCTTGTCGGCGGCGAGTATCTTGGCATCGAAATCCGCGTCGGTGAGCGCAATGACGTTGCCTTCCGCTTCAGTGGGGGTTTGCGCGACCTGCGTAGGCTTTTCTGCCCCCTCGGATGGCTGGACGGGTAGCCCGCCAGGCGAAGGTGTCGGCGTCCCAGCCTGCGGTCCAGGGCCACCGGGTACCGGCCTCGGTCCGCCAGACGGTCCCACCACCTGCCGCCCACACGACAACCCAGCAACCACGAAAGCCACAACCACTACAACCGCCATCGCCCATCTGCCCATTGTTCTCCCCCCGGTCTTCGTTTCTTACAGCCCTAAGGCCCGTCCCATGACGCCTTCAGGCTACCCGACACCCCCCGCGCACAAACTCCTCCTGCACCTCTCGCCACCGCGCCAGCACGCCCTCAACGACATCCCGCGCCACTGGCTCCACGGCCTCTGCCTCCGCTCCGGTCACCTCTATATGCACCAGCATCGGGTCATTGATGGGCTTGCCTATCTGCGAGAGCATGTAGCAAGCCACTTCCGCCCCCGGCACAAGCTCCGCCAGCCGGTTGGCGATCATCTCCGACATGCGATTGTAAATCTTTCCGATGTGGCTCACTGGGTTCTTGCCCGCGACGGCTTCCATGCTCATGGGCCGGAAGGGCGTTATCAGCCCGTTTATGCGATTGCCCCGCCCCACCTGGCCGTCGTCGCCGTGCTCCGCGCTTGTGCCCGTGACGGTGAGGTAATATGAGTTCTTTTCGGGTTGGTCGGCGCAGTTCACCCACGGTATTATTCTGCGCCCGGTTATCTTCTCCGCCAGAATCGAGACCCGCTCCATTATTTCCGTCCGGGCCGCCTCATACGTCTCGACATCCGGCGTCCGGGAAGCCACGAAGGCCGCCGCGATGGTCAGCTCCACCTGATGGTCGTGTCGCAGCGCCATTATTTTGACATCCGCGCCCACGGGCACCACTTCTCTCGTCACCGCCTCCGCCTCGAGCACCAGCCGCTCCGTCTCGGAAAGCGGCGCGTGGGACACTCCCAGGGACGTATCGTTGGCCAGCGGAACGTCGCCCCCGCCCTCGACCACGTTCCTTAGGTCCGCGGACCCAGGCTTTATTTGATAGTCTATGATGATGCCCTCGTCGGGCAGGTCTGTCAGATTGGCTCTCAGCCACTGCCGCGCAGCCTTGATTGCCAGCGCCCCGACGGGCACGTACTCCGACCCAACTTGGGACGTGGCACGCCCCGAAAGTATCAATCGCATCGGCTCGAGTATCACGCCACCGCCAAAACTCACTTCCGTACGCCCACCCACCAGCAGGGCCTTGTCCACGTTGTGGTGGAGTACCTGGCCGAAGTGGCTGAGATAGTAGCAGCTCAGCTCGCGGCTCAGCTCCTCGGCCACGCTGTCGCAGATGGTGTCGGGATGTCCCAAGCCCTTGCGCTCGACTATCTCGATGGGCCACTGCTCGATTGGCTCATATCGCGCCTGTGCGACACGTAGCTCCACGGCAATCACTCTCCCTTGGGGTTGCAGGGGTGGGTCGAGTTTGAGCCCAGCGTGACCGGCCCGACAAACAATAAAGCCATCCGCAACGGATGGCTCACGTGTCCACACGTGGGTCTCATCCTTGCGGCTTGCGCCGCCCGTGGTTTGCCACCTTGGCTGGTCCTCAGCGCGTCTGGCCATCGCTGTTGCAGCGGGGGCACGCTGCGCCAGCCAGGTTGGCGCCGCCCTAGGAGCACGGCCTCCTTTTGGCGGCCTCTCGATGAGCCACCCCTTAGGTTGTCAAAAGACGATGGCAGTGTACATGCTCACCAACACGTCGTCAATAAGCCTAGGCTCTGCCAGGCCGTCGGGTCGTTCCAAAATTTCCGCTCCAGCAGGTAGCATGGTTGCGAACCGGTACGGCCGAGTTGGGCCGGAGCGCTCAGGGGCGCGTGCTCACCGCTTGCGCGGCGGGACGGGGCGGGTTCGGCTTCAGGCCAGCTCAAGGAGACGAATGCGAGCGGGGTCGTTGGTGCCGAGGCCGCGGGCGGCAGCCGTGGCTATGTGGCGGGCAGCCCTCCCAATGGGCGGCAGGCCAAGCTCGCGGCGGCGCTCCTCAAGAATCTGCAAGCCGACGTAGTCCACGGCCACGGTGTCGGTGGCAGCCAAGATGGCCCCATAGGGCCAGGTGAAGGCCGGCCGGGCTTGAGGGCCACCCTCGGCAATGGGGAAGAGCGCGTCGGCGACGATGAGCTGCGTCTTCTCGCGGATGGCTGGGATGCTGTTGATGTCGGACATGGCGGGGTCGCAGTTGCCGTCGTGGAAGTCGCCCGGGTTGTGGAAAGAACCGTAGTGGTTCTTGAGGGACATGGTAACGCCCGAAAGGCTATGGGTCTTGAGTATGGGCACGTTGATGAGGGCAGTGATGGTGCGGGTCAGAATGTTGGATACGCGGCCGCGGAAAACGCCGATATGGGTCGGTTGCTCCTCGTAGTCCCCGTCGGTGCCGTAGAACTTCACACCGGGGCCATCGCGGTTAATTGGGTAACCTGCCTTGGCCAGGTCGGCTGAGGTGCGATCCCAGACGATGATATGGTCGTCGGGGACGCCTGCGGCGCGACAGCCGGCGATGATGGCATTGACAACCTCAGGGTGAGTAGAAGCGCCGGAACCGAACAGACAGTTTATCTTTATGCCCACTACGTCGTCGGGTTTGACGAAGGTGGCCCAAGCTGCGGCTGGGTCGTCGCGGCCGGCGAGGCTGCCAACAGCCGCATGCACCATATCGGTGACGACATCCTGGGGTATATCGCCGCCAGCGAAGACGTCAGGGCGGCGAACGCGAACAACAGTAGCCTCAGGCGGCTCTTCGGCCCAGGATGACCTGGTAGCCGACGCTAATAGACCCGCCGAGGCGGCCCCGGCGGCTGATGCGAGAAACTGTCTTCGCGTTATCCGGCGGTTGCTCAAGCGATGGCCCTCCTTGTCGCGGCCGCTGCTTGTAACATGATAATATAACGCATGCCCTAGCAGGAAGTTTCCCATGGGTATTTCATATCCTCGGAGCGTGCGGTGAGACGGGGCAGGGATTCCTATCCGCGGGGCGAACAACATGAAAACGAAGTAGCGAGCCGACCGCCCGGTACGGGGTCGGCATGAGGTGAGTTCCGGCGTGGAAAAAGGGCCTTCGAAAGTGCTGGTGGTGGCCTTTGCGTGCGCAGTAGTGGTGGTTGGGACGCTGGCGCCCGGCGCCTTGTGGCAGTGGGGATACACCTATAAGGCTGGGCTATGGCCGTGCTTGGTGGCACTCTGGCTCATCGAGGTGGCGGCGTATCCGAGGGCAGGGCGGAACGAAAGGATGGGGTGCGCGGGCAGCGCCTTGGTAGGCCTTGCAGTGCGCGCAGGAATGGCGGCCCTTACCGCCTGGTGGGCGCACGGCGCGGACGCTTTCGGGCAGGCCTTTGTGCGCTATTACGGCGAGTTCTGGCTGGGTGCAGGCCTACAGGTGCTCATGGCGGCCATGCTCCTTTGGCTGTTGAGCGACCTCGTCCCATCGGTGCGCCAGCTTGAAGAAGCGCAAACAGCAACCTCACGCCGGCGAGGACGCGGGGAGCTTCTGGCCGAGCTTCTGGCCGAAACCCGAAAGGGGTTGGCGGAGGTTGAGGCTACGCCCATCCCCACGCCGGCCATGGCGGAAAAGTCGGGCGAAGCGGCCCCAGCAGAACCCGCTGCGGCAGCGCCGGTGGAAGCTGCGGAAAAAGTGCCGGCTGCGCTTGCGGCAGCGGCAGGCCTGCAGGCCTCCGCCTCGCTAGGGCAGCCCGACATATCCGACCAAGATACCAGCGAACTAGAACCCGTGCGGTCCGAAGCGGAAACAAGAATTGCAGTTGAGGCGGTGGAGGCTGGTGGCCAGGAGGTGGTGCGGGCTGCCGTATTGGACGCGGCGCGAAGGGCTGCCGGCGTCGAGGATTTAAGGTATCTTTCGTGGCCCGAGTCGTTTGCGGTCATCGCCAACCCACCGTCGGAGGCAGACGAGGTGGCGACGGCGGCGGCGGTGAGGACGGCAGCAGGCGCGGCTCGGGCGCTAGCAGAAGCTGGGTTGCTCGGGGCGCCGGAGCTTGTGGTGTTGGTTTTCCGGACCGCGGGCATGCTGGTGGCCCCGGCGACAGAAGCGGCTGTGGCGGTGCGATACGTCGGCACGCAAGCGCTCGGTAGTCTTGTGATGCAAGGCCGGCACCTGGCGGCGGACCTGCAGGCGCCGTGGCCTGAAGTGCTTTTGGACGAGGACGCACAGATGCCCCAGATAGCGGAGGTTCCTCCGAGGTGTGAAGCCCTCACAAGCCGAGTGGCTGCGACCGGCCAGTCGCTGGCTTGGTACCAGGTGGGCGGTGCGGAGGAGCTGGTTGTGGTGGCCAGCGGGGCCACCGACATGCCCGCGAGCGCGCGGGCCTTGGCCATCCTTTGGCGCGCCGCATCGGAGCTGGGGCGCCAATGCGTCCACGCGAGCGTCAGACGGTTGCTAATGTGCTGCGAGCGAGGCGCGGCTGCCGCCGCCGCCGTCAGAAGAGCCGACGGGGGCGTCCTTCACCTGGTGCGGGTAGCGCCTGGCGTCCAGCCCGGCATGGCCGCCGCCGAGCTGGAAGGCCTTGTCACCTTGTGCGAAAGCAGCCGCGGTGAATAGCGTAGCGAGAGAGGCTGCGAGGCGCGCTGATGCCAGAACCGAGTTTCGAGGAAAGACCCATGAGCAGGGAAGCTGACAGGCTCATCCTATCTCCCTCAACGCTGGCGGCGGATTTCGGCAATCTGGCCGCGGAGGTTCGTAGGCTGGAAGAGGCAGGGGCCGACTGGATTCACTTTGACGTCATGGACGGTCATTTCGTGGAAGCGATTACGTACGGACCGATGGTGCTTGAGGCCGTGCGGCCGGTGACTTCGCTGCCCTTCGACGCGCACCTGATGGTTGACAATCCCCAACGGCACATCATGGCCTTTGCCAAGGCTGGAGCACAGTGGATTACTGTGCACCTGGAAGTGGCCGCCGACGCGGCCGCCCTGGCGCGACAGATCCACGAGGCAGGCTGCAAGGCGGGCATCTCTCTCAATCCCGACACACCCGTGCGCTGGCTAGAACCCATCCTACCAGCTTTCGACCTGGCGCTGGTGATGAGCGTCTTCGCGGGGAGGGGTGGTCAGCGGTTCATTCCGGCCAGCTTGGGGCGGGTGAGGGAGGTCCGTGCAATGCTGGAGCGCGCCGGCCACGATGCCCTCATCGCCGTGGACGGCGGCATTGACGGTGCCATCGCGCGGGAGTTATGGCGGGCCGGAGCGCGGGTAATCGTGGCCGGCAGTTTTGTGTTCGGCCATCCCGGTGGACCGGCAGCGGCCTTGGCGGAGCTACGGGCGGCCGCCGATGAACCGCAAGAGTAGAGGACGTCGCGGCGTCCTAGTGCCCGGAGCCGCGTTCACACGCCCTGGCCCGCCGTGAGCACGAATTCCGCCGCCGTGGCCTGCTGGTCGGAGGCCGGGACGAGCTGAAGCCAACCCCATTCCCCTTGGCTGATGACCCGGGGCGCCCAGCCAGTGGCCTCGGCATCACGCCCAGCGGGTCGCCAGGCCGCCACAAGCTCCACCCCTGCGTCGCAGGCGATGCGCCAAGCCCCGGCAGGTAGATAGCAGACCGTCCCCCACGGATGCTCTCTGCTGAACGTTACCTGGCGGTGTCCGAAGGGTAGCCAGGCAGGCTCGGGAGCCTGCGCAAAGCCGGCGGCGGCCCGCAGCCTGAAAGCCTCGCCGCTTTCCGCCAGCCACTCACGGTAGCGCGCAGTCAGGGCGGCGAGGGTGCCCGAGTCGGCACGGGCCACGTGAGCGAGACAACCCGTGCCGTGGGCTGCTTGCAGCCACAGCAGGAACCCGCAGGCGATGCGGGCGGCTGCGGGGGAGTCGGCCTCGCCGGTTCCATACGGGCCTCGCTCAACCCACTCAGCCACGCAGCCGGCCACCTGTCGGGCGAGGTAGCCAGTTAGGTCGAGGGCGCCCAAGGGCCAAAGGCCCTGCAGCCATGCTTGGCCCGGCGCTAACGACCAGACCTGCCGCTGGGCCTGCTCGGCCTCAAAGGCAAGCGCCGAGAGTAGCCAGGTCTCGCCCAAAAAACCGGCGATGGAATGCTCGGGGCGCGCGTAGCCGGCCAGTGGAGGGAGGACGGCATGGCCGAGTTCATGGGCCAGCTCCCGCAACCATTCCTCACCTGGGCGGAGGGTGGCCACTTGGTATAGGTAGACGTCGCCGTCGTGGTGCTCGCCGCCAGCCGGCCCTCCCTCACATAGCCATATACGGAGCGCCTCCCGGCGGTCCAAAAGACCTGGCCAGCAGGCCAAGTATATATAGAACCGGCCAGCCATGCGGGCAAGACTTGACGCCAGGGGGCTGTAGTCGCGCCCGTCCCGGCTCAAAATCTCACTGGGGTAGCACACGTCGGCAACTTTTGTTAGCACGCTCTCCTTGGGGTTCTTCTGCACGAAAACGTAAATGACGCGATTGAACTGGCAAACTTCGCCGCTGTCCACCCCTGGGGGCACGACTCGGCTGACGGGCCGGGCGCTACGGCGCATCTGAACGGGGTACAGGGTTGAGACAGTCACGGCAGCCTGGCGCGCAACGCCGTCCGGCCCCAGGACCTGCAAGCGCGCAAAACGCACCGGCAAGGCCGCCAGATATTCTAAGCGCAGCCTCGAAGGGAAGACCTCACCGAAAAAGATGCTTTCGAGCCGCTCAGAAGCGTAACGGTTGGAGGGAGCGAAGGTAAGTGTAGCGGCGTAGTGCTCCACCGCCTCGTCTATGCGGTGCTGCAGTTCGAAGATATAGCCTAGATTGTTGTGAATCTCGGGGTCAGTGGGGAATTCCTCGAGCGCACCAGTGAGGAGAGTGATGGCGTCGTCAAGCTTTTCGGCAGCAATGAGCTGGCGTGCCTTGCGTACGACGCTCCCGGCATCGCCAGCCGGCTTTTGCTCAGCGGAGAGGCAAGCCACGGCGGTGAGACCGAACACCACCGCCACGCACCAGGTACGAGACGGGCCAAGAAGGTGCGCCACGGCTTATGCCCCCTCCTCGCGGTGACACCGGATGCTTTGGATTACCTCAGCGACGGCCTCCTCGTCGGCCGGGTCTACTACCGCCTCCACGTGATAAATCTTGTTGCCAGGCTCACAGGTCCATGCTGCTCCCCGAAGCACGTCGGGATAGCGGCGGCCAAGCATCCGAAGACCGATGGCTGCCAGGTGCAGCCAGGGTATGTTGGTCGGGCCCGCGATGGCCAGGCCCTGGTGCCCATTGATTTGCGCGGGCTTCAGTTCCACGGCAAAGTTCCGCCATTGCTTGCGGTTCTTATCGCGAAGCCATTCCTGGAGGTCCGTGCCACGTAGAGCTACATTCGCCAGGCCCCACCGGGCAATGCGTAAGCGGTCGCGGCCACGCTCGAAGTCCAGCTCAAGCAGGCCCGTGAGAAGCCGCTGGTTCACCAACCGAAAGCTCGTCGGCACCTCGCAGGAAAACTCATACAACGACCACAAGCATTTCTCCCCGACAGGGTGGTCGTCGAGGCCAGCCAGGATTTTCTCGGCAACGCCCTGGACGTCCGAGCCCAGAGGGCCCATGGCCTGGAACAGCACCGTCCGTCCGCAGGTCTTACACAACCAGGCGGCGCCGAAGGCCTCATGCTCAGCCCGCCAGTGAAAAAAGCGCGCGCTGCTTCGCTCCCGCGGCAGCTTGATGGCCGACTTTGTGCTCTCAGTTACCTGAACTTTGCGCCCCTCACGGCCCTTGGTGAGGCTTTGCAGGTAGCGGCTCACCACACGTTGGATGTCTACGAAGCCGCGGTTTTGCGCCCACTTGACTTCAAGTCGCGGCTGCTCCGGACCGTCGAGCCGGAAGTAGCCTTCCTCATACGTGCCCGTGAGAGCCGCAGGCGTCCAGTCCGGCGGGACAAAGACCCTTATGCCCTGCCATCCGAAGGGCACCCAATCGCGCGGTACCTGGCTTGGCCTACTTTGCTTGGACATGGCCGAAGGCTAGCCGCTACAAATCAAAATCAATGCGCCGCCTGCGCACGTGGATGCTGTTCAGCAGACCGATGATTATCATGCAGGTGAGCAGATGACTGCCTCCGTAGCTCAGCAGTGGCAAGGGCATGCCCTTTACCGGCGCAAGGCCAAGAGTCATGGCCACGTTGATGAGTATGTGGGTGCCGAGCACGCCAACGAAACCAGCCGCCAACAGCCGGCCGAAGGTGTCGCGAGCGCTGCCCGCGATGGACAGGCCACGGTAGAGCAACAAACCAAGTAGCGATAGGGTAGCCAATGCCCCAACCAGCCCCAGTTCCTCGGCCACGGCGGTGAAGATAAAATCAGCTTCCTGGTCGGGTATGAAATTAAGTTGTGTTTGGGTGCCGCGCAAGTACCCCTGGCCGAACAGGCAGCCAGAACCGACGGCGATGAGAGCCTGCTTGACCTGCCAGCCAGCGCCTTGCGGGTCAGCTTCAGGATTAGCGAAGGCCAACAGGCGCTCCTTTTGATGAGGCCTGATGAGTCCCGCCGACCAAGCTCCCACAAAACCCCACACCAGGAAAGCCACGACGGCCACCAACTGGGCAGGCGGGGCGCCCGCGACAAAGAGGATGCACAACCACGCCCCCAGCAGCACTACAGGGGTGCCCAGGTCCGGCTGAGCGGCCGCCAGCAGCATCGCCGGCACCACCATCGCGAAGGTCGCCACCACTGCCCTTGCGTCAACGGCTAGCTCCTCGCGCCTCGACAGGTACGCCGCCACCATGATGACCGCGCTAATCTTGACCAGTTCCGTAGGTTGGAGATGCAGCGGGCCAATGGGAATCCAGCGCTGGGCACCGCGCACGGTGGCTCCGATGGCCAGCACCAGCGCCATCAGCACCAGCGTAGTCAGGTAAATCCCCACGGCCAGGGGTTGCAGCCGCGCGTAGTCGAAAAGATTTACCAGCACGAGTAACCCAAGCCCCAGCACCAACCAGATGACCTGCAGCCAGTATCGGGGTAGCCCTCGGCTGCTGTCGGCGTGCGTGCAACTGTAAATCATCGCGATGCCCAGCACCACTAGGACAAAAGTCGTGCCCAGAAGCACTAGGTCGCTTTTGGTAGCGAGGATGCGAACCATTGACAACCGTCTCCACCAATTACGTGAGCCTGGCAGTGGCGAGGCCTGCGGTTCAGTTGCGCTTAGCCTTGTCGGGGTCTGATGGCACGCCCTTCACGAACAACCTGAATTTTGCAATGTCGGCCTTGAGTAGATCGGCCTCTACCTGCAACCGCTCGCGCGCGGTCACAATCTCCAACAAACGCTGGCGCACCGTCAAGTCCACGCCCAGATGCGCAGCCACCATGTACGAGAGCCTGGAAGGTTCCGTGGGTATCTCCATGGACGCCGCCGTCGGGTTCAGGAGCCGCGCCAGAAGTTGCAAATGCTCCGAGAAAAGTTCCCGCACGCGGCGCACCAAGCTGGCGGGCACGTCGTCACTTTCCTGCAGGCCCGCGTAGTCGGTCTCGGCACAGGGGTACGGCTCCTGGCTGAGAGGGCCAAGGATGCGGAACCGATGGCGACCGATGCCAATGACACGCCACGAGCCAGCTTCCGCTGGCCAGGCTCGAGCTATCATCACCTCAACCCCAACGGGGTGCGGAACCGCCGGCCCGCCCACCTCTTTACCCTCGGCGATGAGCGCGGTGCCGAAGAAGCGCGGCCCGCGCAGCACATCCGCCAGCATCCGCAGATACCGCTCCTCGAAAATGGTGAGCACGATGGGCATCCACGGGTAGAGCACCGAGTTGAGAGGCATTATGGGCAGGCGCATATGGCTCCCGGCCAGCCGCAGCCCTTGCGCGGAACCGGCCCTTCAGCTACTATGCTTTGTAGTGACCTGAAATGACGCCCGCCGACCTTCTCCACTACGCCCAGGCCTCCGTGGTCTCTCTATCAACCGGCGACGCGGCTGCCCAGTTGGCCGAGGCTAACACGGCCTACGGCCTGGCGAAAATCATGGCCGCCCAGGTCAGCCTCGGTGCCGAGCCTCGGGCGTGCTTCATCGCCGGCCCGGACGCCACCATCACCCGCCATTCTCCACGCTGGCTGGCGGGCTTTGGGTACGGCGGCAAGCTGTTTTGGGATTTCGGGCAGCCGGCGGTGGTGCTGGATGTCAAGCCCAACGTTTGTGGGATGCTGGTGGGCGGTCTGGAACGCCAGCCGGATGCGGCCACGGTAAGCGAGGCGGTCCAGGCACTGCTTTCGCAGCCAGCCCATCTTGACGGCGTCGCCGTCAAGTGGGACTTCGCTTCAGGCAACCATTTCATTGACGTCTTTGCGGCGCGCAGCATGGTGCCGGATGCTGAAGTACCGCCTTGGGTCTTCATCGTCCACTCATCTTGCCCCGAGTTGCGCCCGCCGTCGGCTCTTGGCCCAGGGCTATATTACGACGTTTCGCCCGAACTGGCAGCAGCGGCCGAAGTCTTCGACACCCCGTGGGGACCAATCCACGTGCTTTTCGGTTCGCAGGCGTCCGAGTACATGAACTTCCACACCAAAGCTACGGCTTTTGCAGCCGCCAAGCGTGCCCTCGCCGCCGAACGACTCTTCGGCGAGTACGTCACACTGTTCGACGGCTTTCACCAGGGGCTGCTGTCGGGTTACGAAATGCTCCTGGGATGTCATGACTCGCTGCAGCCCGACCGCCTGCCGCTGACGCTCCGCCCCGATTTGCCCGCCTACCTCGTGCGCGGCCTGCCCAATGTGCGCGCCGACCTGCTTGCTCCCGGCACCCTCTCTGAAGACGCGCCAGCCTACGCAAGAGATTGCGCCACACGCGCCAACATTGTACCACACGGCGCAGGCTATGCTCTCGAGGGCCTTCGCCGCCTCAAGCGCCACTGGGCCGTCGGCACGGTCCGTTTCTTTGAGATGGAACGCGACAGCGGTACCTCCCACGACATCATAACCGACCCTACAGCCCTACCGATGCGCTACCGCGGGCGGCAGGTGCTCCTACGCGCCCTGGAGTTCGGGCTTGCACAGCCCATCGCGCGCCTGGAACCCGTCCTGGTAGTGAAGGCTTGAGGGAAGAAGGGGACCTACTTTGCGTTCGAGGCATGGTGAGGGGCGGTGACGACCATGTTGTCGCGGTGGACGGCCTCATCGTCACCTCGCCGGCCCAGAATTTTCTCCACTTCGCGGGTGCGGTGACCCGCTATTCGGCGCAGTTCGTCGGCGCTATAGGAGACCAGCCCTCGAGCTAACTCCTCACCGCTCGGCCCGCGCACGATGACCACGTCGCCTCGAGAGAAGTTTCCTCTGACCTCGCGCACGCCCACAGGCAAGAGCGACGCGCCGTCCTCGGCCAGGAGCGCGCGCTTGGCTCCCTCATCCACCACCAGCTCACCGCTAGGCTCGGCGGTGGTGGCCAGCCAGGCCTTGCGCGCCTCCATTGGCGGCCCTGGGACGAATACGGTACCGAGCTGTTCACCCTCCAGCAGACGCTGCACTACCGCGGGCTCACGACCGTCGCCAATGACAACAACGATACCGCACTCCGCAGCCATTCGGGCGGCCTCCAGCTTGGCCGCCATGCCCCCGGCGGATTCGGCACCGCCCTTGCTGCCCGCGCACGCCGAAAGGTCCTCTCCCGGCAGCACGGCCGTCACCAAACGCGCTTCTGCGTCCTTGCGTGGGTCTCCCGTGAGCAAGCCAGGCTGGTCGGAGAGGAATATTAGCGCATCCGCCCGCACCTTGATGGCCACCAATGCTGCCAGCCGGTCATTCTCCCCGAAAGTAATCCCCTCGATGGACACGCTGTCGTTTTCGTTGATGACCGGCACGGCCCCCTCCCTGAGCAGGGTCTCAAGAGTGTTTCGGATGTTGAGATAGCGTTCGCGGTGAGTCATGTCATCGGCGGTAAGCAGGAGCTGAGCTGGGATGAGTCCGTGAGGAGCGAAGGCCTCAGCATAGTGGCGCATCAGCTCAGGTTGGCCAACAGCAGCCATGGCCTGGCGAGCGCTGACGGAGCCTCGACCGACGTGGGCCAGAGCTCGGCGACCCAAGTGTACGGCACCCGAAGTGACGATGACCACCTCGATGCCACGCTCTCGCAGTCGAGCCACTTGCTGGGCGAGGTCGTCGAGGAAGCCACGGTTGACGCCGCCTTCGCGTGCAGCCACCACCCGCGTGCCGACCTTGACGACCACGCGCCGCGCCCTGGCCACTTGCTCGCGCGCCTGCTTTTCGTCGGCCTCCCTTGCCACCAGCACCCGCCCCCTATTCCCTGACCTGTCCATCGCCCCGGACCACGTACTTGTAGATGGTCAGTTCTCTCACGGACATCGGCCCGCGGGCGTGTATCTTGGCCGTTGAGATGCCAATCTCGGCGCCAAGGCCAAACTGCCCGCCGTCCGTGAAGCGCGTGGAGGCGTTCCAGTATACACATGCCGAGTCAACCTCCCGCAGGAAGCGCTCGGCGTTTGCCTGGTTGTCCGTGATGATGGCCTCCGTAAGCCCAGAGCTGTGGCGGGCAATCAGCTCCATGGCCTCGTCAAGGGAATCCACAAGCCGGATAGACAAGATGAGGTCGAGGTATTCGGTATCCCAGTCCTCCTCGGTGGCCGGCACACAGCCCTCGATGAGCTGGCACGTTCTGGGGCACCCGCGCAGCTCCACCCCAGCGGCAAGCAGGTCCTCGGCGATGGCTTTCAGGGCCTCTACGTTGGCTGAGTGGACGAAAAGATTCTCGACGGCGTTACAGACACCCGGCCGCTGGCACTTGGCGTTGTGGACGATCTTCACGGCCATCGGAATGTCGCAAGTAGCGTCCACGTAGATCTGAGTAAGGCCGCGGTCGTGCTTGAGCACAGGGACGGTGGCCTGCTCGGTGACCGCGCGGATGAGGCCCACACCGCCACGCGGCACAATGAGATTAATGTACTCGTCGAGACGAGCCATCACGGGTACCGCTTCTCGGTCGGTGAAGCGCAGTATTTCCACCGTGCCCTCCGGCAGGCCGGCGTCGCGGCAGGCCTCTGCCATCAGGTCCGCTAGCGCGATGTTGGAGTTTATGGCCTCCGAGCCGCCCCGCAGAAGACAGGCATTGCCGGCCTTCAGACAAAGCGAAGCCGCATCTATGGTGACGTTGGGCCGCGATTCGTAGATTATCCCGACGACCCCAATGGGCACGCGCACTTTTGTGATGCGCAACCCGTTAGGGCGCGTCCACTCCTCGATGACCTCCCCGATGGGGTCGGGAAGAGCAGCCACCTCCTCACACGCCACCGCCATCTCCTCAACGCGCTTGTCATTGAGCTTGAGCCGGTCGAGCATGGCCGATGAAAGGCCGTGCTCCTGCCCACGCTCCACATCCAAGGCGTTGGCATTGATGAGCTTGTCCCTATTTAGTCGCAACAGTTCGGCCGTCCGAAGCAGTGCAGCATTGCGCTGCTCTCCCGAGCTGTAAGCGAGCACTTGAGCCGCCGACTTGCACCGGGCGGCCAGCTCCCTCACTGAAGCCTCTATGCTGCTCATCCGACAAAACCTCCGGCGCCAGCGAACAGACCGCCGGCCATCACTTTGACTTCTCTTCTCCGCTCAGCCCCCAGTCGGGGGGAAGACGGCGCAAATAAGAGTATATTGCAAGGGCGCCCACACTTACCCCCGCGCACAGAAAATACGCGTTCCGCCAGACCGCCACCGTCAAAGCAGCCAATGGCAGGGAAGCGAAAACAAGAGCTATCATCAGGCGCTCGAAGGATCGGCGAGCCGGCCGCATCAGATGCCTCCCCAGCCACACAGCGGCCAGCGCGCCCCCTCCGGCAGGAGCCACCATCCACGCTACCATGGTGTCCAGAGCTGGCTCGGCGTACAGACAAATCGCCAAGGCCATCCCAACCCATCCACCTGCGGTCACCGCACACATTCCCAAGCCCCAGTTCGTCAACATCCCGGCCGGTGCAACCGCCTCACCCTCTTCCCCACCCACCGGCTCGCGGCACCACGGACAGAACTCCCACCGGCGCTCATCCAGCACGCGACCGCACGTAGGGCATCTCGGTGCTCGCGTCTCCTCCACGGCAGCTCATCTCCCCACGCCCGACCCCCCAATCTAGTTCTTGTGATACTCCCGCTCGATGAATTGTAGCCCTGCCGGCCGTCCTTCGCCACCTGGGGTGTACCGCCGCGCCGGCCGCCCACGGCGATTGTCCAACCCACCTCAGCTTTGGTACAATCAAAAATGAACGAACCGAGAGAGGCCATGGAGGCAGGGTGGGCTTGTGGAGAGTAGCAGTATGACGGGCGACTTGTTAGGTATAGTCGCCCTGCTGATTGCTTCGTTTGTTTTCTCCGCCAGTGAGGCAGCCTTCCTGGGCGCAGGCATCGCCCGCGTCCGTCAACTTGCTGAGCAGGGAGACTGGCGGGCGCGACTGGCCGAGTGGATGCTTCGCCGCCGCGCTTACGTGCTGGCCGTTGCCCTGGTTGGAATAACGGCCTCCAACTACTCCGCTGAACGCCTAGCCACTGAGGTAGCCGTCGGCTACCACGCCGTCTGGGGCCCCATCGCCGCCGCCGTCGTCATGACGGTCGTGGTCGTTCTTGTGTGCGAAATACTGCCCATCCACCTCGCCGCGCGGGTGCCCGAAACCGTAGCCACCAAGGCAGCTCCGCTGCTGGCCACCGCTTCAATCCTTCTGGCCCCCGTGGTGGCAGTTCTGTGGAGCGCCGGACAACTGATGCTGCAGCTCATGGGCTTGCGCCAACAGGACATACGTCAGCGGGTCAGCGAGGAACATTTGCGGGCGCTCATTGATGTCGGCACGGCCCAGGGAGTCCTGAACGAAGACGAACGCCTGTGGCTGCACCGCGTGCTCAACTTCGGCGACCTGACAGCCGGCCAGGTCATGACGCCCCGCACCGACCTGGTGGCCGTCCCTGCCGACGCATCGGTGGGTGAGGCCTTGCGCCTGGGCCTAGATGCCGGTCACAGCCGCCTGCCCGTGTACGAGGGCACGATAGACAACGTAGTCGGCATGTTCCACCTCAAGGACGCCCTGCCCCTGGCGCGCACGGGCCAGTTGCGCCAACCGGTGAGGACGGTGGCGCGGCCAGCTCTTTTCGTGCCGGACAGTTTGCCGGCGGACGAGCTGCTCAGGCGGCTGCAGTCCGCGCGACGCACCGCCGCCGTCGTCAAGGATGAGTTCGGTGGCACCGCCGGCCTTGTGACCGTGGAAGACTTGCTGGAAGAGATAGTCGGGTCAATCCAGGACGAGTACGACGCGGGCGAGGAACCCGAAGTCGTCGAAAAAGGCCCCAATGAATGGCTTTGCAGCGGCCTGGCTAAGCCCCAGGCCATCGAAGAGGCAACGGGTGTGGAGCTGCCGGAGGGCTCCTGGGATACCCTCGGCGGTTTCATCATGTCGCTGACGGAGCAGGTGCCGAAGGCCGGCGACCAGGTCGTCTGGGGGCCTCTTGAGTTCACGATCGCCGAGATGGACGAGGCCAGGATGGAGAGGGTCATAATCCGCAAACGCCCCTTCGACGGTACCACTGAGCCACCAGAGGGCGCCCCAAAAGATAGCCGCGGGCCACAAGGGAGTAATCGCAAGCCTAGTTCAGAGCAGGCGAGCGGCAATGGGTGATGTCCTGAGCAACCTCGCCTTGGCCGCCATTTGTCTTTTGGCGGCCCTCATATTTCTCCTTTCGCTGGCAGAAGCGGCCCTGCTGGGAGCTAACCGCCAGCTAATTCGGCGTCACGCCCAGGCCGGCGACCGCCGTGCCCAAGCCGTCGAGACCCTTCTCTCCCAAGGTGACTACATCACTGCCCTCATCGCCTCCATAAACGCTGCCGTGATAAGCGTCTCGACCCTCTCAACGCTGCTGGTTTGGCATCGCGTGGGCCAGGGAGCGCCTTGGTTGGGCGAGGTGGTGCATCTGGCCACCATTGCGGCACTCGTCGCTCTCGCCGAGCTTACTCCGAAAACCTATGGCGCCGTCTATGCCGACGAGATTGCTCTGGCCGCGGCGCCGGCGGTGGCATGGCTGACCAAGGTCCTCGGAAGGCCCGTGGCCGCCCTCACGGGCTTGGGCGATGCACTCCTCTCCCTCGGCCGCATGCCCCCACTGCACAAAAGGCACTTCGTCACCGAAGAAGACATCCAGGCCGTCGCCGACTTGGGCGAGGAAGAAGGCCTGGTCGAACCCGAGGAGGGCAGGATGCTCGACCAGGTCATCGAGATGGGCGAGCTGACGGCCAGAGACACGATGGTGCCGAGGGTTGACGTAGTTGGCATCCGCGAGGACGCCTCCCTCGAAGAGGCCTTGGACATCGTCGCCGAGAGTGGCTATTCACGTCTGCCGGTCTACCGTGGCAACCTCGATGACGTTGTCGGGGTTGTGCACGTGAACGACCTCCTCCGCTGCCTCCTCGACGGCGGCCGGTGGCAGGACGCCGTCAGGCCGCCCCTCGTCGTGGCCGAGACCACTCCGCTCCATGACGTTTTCTCCAAAATGCGCGAGGCGCGGGTTCACATGGCCATCGTGGCCGACGAGTTTGGCGGCACCGCAGGCATCGCTACCACCGAGGACATCGTCGAGGAGCTGGTCGGCGAGATAGTAGACGAACATGACACCGCAGAGGAAGACGTGGTAACCTTAGGCGAAGGCGAATGGCTGGTCACCGGCAGGCTCCGGCTGTCCGAACTGTATCGCCTTATCGGGCGGGAGGAGGAGGAAGCCGAGGTGGGGCCGGAAACCGTGGCCGGGCTGCTTGCTGAGCTTACCGGCCGAATCCCTGCCTCCGGCGAGCGCATCGAGCATGAAGGTGTCGTGTTCGTGGTCGAAGAATCCGACGGCCAGCACATCGAGAAAGTCAGAGTGACGACTCGTGGTGCAACCTAGGGCGGTGAATCCGTATGGCCAAGCGCGGGCGCTCTCCAAGAAGGCGTAAGGAAAAGCTCACGATAACCGCAAAGGACTTCCGCTATCCAGGCGAGGCCAGACTCTACTGGCAGGGCGTTGGCGGTGTTTTCTTCGCCTTCTTGTGGCTTGCCGCCATCGTCTACATGACGGTGAAGAATGAGGCAGGACTGCCGAGGCTCGACCTAGTCATTGAGGTACTCGCCTGGCCTGTGGTCGCCGTGGCCCTCTGCAACATGCTGTCGGCGCGGCCAAGGCAGAAGGAATTCAAGAGGCGCGACCAGCAGTCCCGCGTCATGAGCACCAACTACCCTGAGGTCCACAAAGCTCTTCAGGAATACGCACAACTTGCCGGCATGAGGAAACCCCCGGAAATGTACATTCTCGATTCTCCGAAGGCTTTCATGTTTACCCTGCCGGTCAAGGGCGGAACTATCGTAGCGTCTCGCCCACTCAAAGAAGCTCTGTCACCTGAGGAGTTCAATGCCCTGGTTGCCCACGAAATGGGCCACATCATCGCCAGGCACGTCCGCACTGAGCTGGCCATCGTCTACGTCACCGGTGCCAATCCCCTTTGGAAGATAGTCCTCGCGCCGGTCGTGCTCATGTCGGTGCTCATGCGCGGGTGGCTCGATGCTATTGACTACTCCGCCGACCGCTGCGCCTATCTGCTCACGCGAGGGGCGAGCCGGCTGGTGAATGCCGCCATAGTCAAACAAGCTTGCGCCGCTGCTGGCGAGGACAAGGAAATCACTATAGAAGAGCTGGAGACCTTCCTGTCCACGCCAGGGGATATGGCGCATGACCAGAAGCTTTTAGAGATGCAGGTGCGGGTAGGACGATTCTTCTCGCAAGTGCCCAACCTGCGTGACCGCGTCGAGGCGCTTCAGGAGTATCCCAAGACCGACCAGGCCAAGGCGGCGATGGAAAAACTGGCACAACTTTTGGGCACTGGTGGCGCCCCCCGCGCCTGATTGCGGGTACCCAAGCCGGCACCCCCACGCACCCCGACCGCACTCCAGTCTTCCGTCATGCCCGCCCGCAAAAGCATTATTCCGCCGCCGGATAGGTACCGAGAATCTTGAGGCTGGGCAGTAACGCCCGCATTTCCTCTAAGGCTTGGGCTACATGCCTATCCGTCGCGTGTCCCTCTACGTCCACGAAAAACACGTATTCCCACAGCCGTCCCCGCACCGGCCGCGACTGTATCATCGTCATGTTCACACCGTACTTTTGGAAGGGCGTCAAGGCCTCGTGCAAGGCCCCCGCCCGGTGTGCGGTCGCAAATAGTAACGACGTGCGGTCTCTGCCCGTAGGCTCACAAGTCCCCCGACCTATCACGAGAAACCTGGTGCGGTTGTTGGGATAGTCCTCGACATTGCGCGCCAGGATGTTCAGTCCGTAGGCTTCTGCCGCCTCAGCGGAAGCCAAGGCCGCCGATTCTGGGTCGGCGGCTGCTGCCTGAGCCGCCGCCGCCGTGCTCGAGTGGTTCACGATTTCCACGCCAGGCAAGTTATCGCGCAGCCACCGCCTGCACTGGGCCAGAACCTGGGGATGAGAGTGCAGTCTCTTTACGCCCTCAACGGAGCCGAGGGCCGCCAGACAGTGGTGGATGGGCTCGTAGTGCTCCCCAACAATGCTCACGTCGGTGGTCACGAAGCAGTCAAGGGTCTCCGGCACCGCACCCCCAAGGGAGTTCTCCACGGGCACCACACCCACGTGGGCAGCGCCCTTCTCAACCGCCTCGAATACCTCTTGCACTGACCCGCAATCCACGTAGTTGGCCGACGTGCCGAAGCGCCGAAGCGCCCCAAGGTGCGTGAAGGTATAGGCTGGCCCCAGAAAGGCTACGGAAAGGGGCTCCTGAACGGCCCGGCAGGCAGAAACTATCTCGGCAAACACCGCCCGCACTGCCTCTGGCGACAGGAGACCCGTGTCGGACTGCGCCAAAGACTGCAGGTGAGCTTGCTCGCGGGCCGTGTCAAGAATTTCCTGGCCCGCCGACCTTTTCAGTTCCCCAATCTGCTTAGCCACCTCAGCGCGGCGTCGAAGCAGCTCCAGCAGCTTGTGGTCAAGCTCGTCAATCTGCGCCCGCAAGTCGTCGAGATTCATGGCGTCCTCTGTGGCAAAGGTGCGCGCCAAATGCTAACATACCGATGCGCCGCCGGCAAATCGGGGCGCCGGCGTGCCGACTTCGACGCTTTGCTTCGCACCAGGAACCCGTAGAACCAATCGCCACACCCAACGCACACCTTGCCCCTATCGGGAGGAGGGCATGACCGAAGCCGAGGTAAAGCGCATGCTGGAGATTCCGGCTGAGTTGTGGGAGGAGTGTCCGAGCTGCCACCGGCTGCTGTACGGCCCGGAGCTGGAGCGGAGCTTACGGGTGTGCGCCAAGTGCGGACACCATTTCCGCTTAAGCGTGTGGCAGCGGATCAAGTTTACCGTGGACGAGGGCAGCTTCGAGCAGTGGGACGACGGCCTAGCCCTGTACGACCCCTTGAACTTCCCGGAGTACCGGGAAAAGCTGGAGGCGGCCCGAGCGAAAACGGGCATGAACGAAGCCGTCCTGACCGGCACGGCCCGCATCGGTGGCATAGCAACAGGCATCGGGGTCATGGACCTGGCCTTCGTTGGCGGGAGCATGGGGTTCGTGGTGGGCGAGAAGGTGGCGCGGCTTTTTGAGCGCTGCGCGGTGCTGCGCCTGCCAGTTGTTCTCTTCTGCGCCAGCGGAGGCGCCCGCATGCAGGAATCGCTGGTCTCCCTCATGCAGATGCCCAAGACGGCCGCCGCTGCTCGAAAGCTGCGCGAGGCCAGGTGCATCTACGTCTCTGTGCTGACCGATCCCACCTACGGGGGGGTCACGGCCAGCTTCGCCTTCCTCGGCGACATCATTCTCGCCGAGCCGGGGGCTGCCATGGGTTTTGCCGGGCCTAGGGTGGTCGAGGTCACCAAGCTGAGGATGCCGCCGGAAGTCCAGACCGCCGAGTTCCAGTACCAGCACGGCATGATAGACATGATCGTCCCGCGCCAGCAGCTACGGGAAACCCTGGAGTTCATCCTCAGGTGGGCGACGGAGCCGGATAGGGACAGCTCCGCTAGAAAAGGGAGGCGGCCGTGAACCAACTCGGAGACCACCTGGAGCAAGTGTGGCAACACGTGGCCCTTTCCCGCCACGAACAGCGGCCCTATACGCTGGACTACGTGCAGGCGATGATCGAAGGTTTCGTGGAGCTGCACGGCGACCGCCGCTACGGCGACGACACCGCCATGGTGGCCGGGCTGGGGTTCCTTGAGGGCCGACCCGTGGCCATCATCGGTCACCAGAAGGGCCGCACCCTCGCCGAGCGGCAAAGGCGCAACTTCGGCATGGCCCGACCCGAAGGCTACCGCAAAGCTCTCCGCGTCATGCGCCTGGCCGCCAATTTGGGCCGGCCCATCATTACCTTCGTGGATACCCCCGGCGCTGACTGCCTCCCCGAAGCCGAATCCCGCGGCATATCCGAGGCCATCGCTGTTAACCAGCAGGAGATGTTCGCCCTGTCTGTCCCAATCGTCGTGGTCATCATCGGCGAGGGAGGCAGTGGCGGCGCCATCGGCATCGGCGTTGGCGACCGCGTCTTCATGATGGAGAATAGTTACTACTCTGTCATAGCACCAGAATCCTGCGCCGCCATACTCTGGCGCGACCCCAATCTGAAAAAAGAAGCAGCAGCAGCTCTGAAGCTGTCGCCGGAGGATGCTCTTGCCCTCGGGGTGATTGATGGCATAATCCCGGAGCCTCCCGGCGGCGCCCATTTAGCTCCTGCCGAGGCGGCAAAGCACGTAAAGCAAACCTTGCTGGCCGCCCTTGCCGAACTCGACGCCGTGCCGCCGGAGGAGCTTCTCAGCGCCCGTTATGAAAAGTTTCGGTGGATGAGTTCTCCCGCAGGAATGCGCGAGGAATGGATTTCAGCCCTGAGCAGGCTGGCCGGAGACAAATAAACTTGGTGCCGGGAGCGGGACTCGAACCCGCACGGGGGTTGGCCCCCACCGGATTTTGAGTCCGGCGCGTCTACCGATTCCACCATCCCGGCCCCCTATAATCATAGACGCGCCGTGCAGATGTAGTCAACGTGAGGCGTAACACAATGGAGAAGCCATCTGGACCAGACGTGCCTTCCTATCCCCCACCGGGTGCGGCCGTGCCCCCCGGGCCGCCCGCGCCCAAGCGGCCCCCCTTGTGGGGCCTCACGGTCCTCCTCGGCTGCCTGGTCGTTCTACTCGCCGCGGCCCTTGCCGTCTGCCTGGGCGTCCTCGCCTGGCTCACCCCCAAGGGCGAAGGCCTACGGGCCGCGAGCAAGCCGGCCGTCGCCCTGGTCTCAATTGAGGGCCTCATAACTGCCTCCGATGCCGGCGGCTTCATGGGTGCCGCCCCCGGCATGGTGGCCGTCCTCGACCAGCTCCGCCGTGCCGAAAAGGACGACGCCGTCAAGGCCATTGTGCTGTGGGTGGATAGCCCTGGCGGAGCGCCGGCTGCCGCCCAGGCCGTCTACAACCGCGTCAAGGAGCTGAAGGCCCAAAAGCCCGTCGTCGCCGCCATGGGCGACACAGCAACCTCCGGCGCCTACTATATCTCCTCCGCCGCCTCCAAAATCGTTGCCAGCCCTGGCACCCTCACCGGCTCCATCGGGGTAATCTTCTCCAGCATCAATTTTGCGGAGCTGCTCAAGCGCTACGGCGTCCAAGATATGGCCATCACCTCCGGCCCCTACAAGGACCTCATGTCCCCTCTCCGCCAACCCAGGCCCGACGAAAAAGCTCTCGTCAAGGAAATGGTCATGGACATCTACGACCAGTTCGTGCGTGACGTCGCAGCTGGGCGGGGCATGGCAGTGGATAGGGTCCGCAAGCTCGCCGATGGCCGTCTTTATACAGGCCGGCAAGCCAAGGCCTTGGGCCTTGTGGACCAGTTGGGCAGCCGCGAGGACGCCATCCTTCTGGCCGCCCAAATGGGGGGAATCGAGGGCTGGCCCCGCATAAAGGAATACATCACCCGACCGGCCTGGCTGCGCTGGCTGGGGGAAACCGGCGCCGCACGACGCCCCTGGTATATGGCCCTAGTAGACTATCCAGGCCCTTGGCTCACCCTCCCCCCACCCGGCGGCAGCGTCCTTGTGTTCCCGGCGATGCCCTTCTGAGACCAGTGTGACCGCCATGGCCCGCAAGTTCCTCGCCATAGACGGAAACAGCCTCCTCTTCAGGGCCTACCACGCCCTGCCGTCCCTGACCACCATGAGCGGGCAACCCACGGGCGCCCTCTTAGGCTTTGCCGAGATGCTGCTCAATCTCCTGGACCGAGAGAAGCCCGACGCCGCCGTGGTCGTCTTCGACGCTAAGGGGCCTACCTTCCGCCACGAGCAGTTCCCCGCGTATAAAGCCCATCGCCCCCCAACCCCGCCCGAATTGGCCCAGCAGGTTGACCTGGCCCACGAGCTTGTCGCTGCCCTCGGCCTGAAAGTTCTCGAAATCCCCGGCGTCGAGGCCGACGACGTCATTGCCACGCTGGCCAGACGTGCCGCCGCGGAAGGCTGGGAAGTCCTGGCCGTCAGCGGCGACCGCGATTTGGTTCAGATAGTCGGCCCGCGCGTCCGCCTTCTCGCCACCGTCAAAGGCTTTACCGACACCCGCCTCTATGATGAAGAGCGGGTGCGCCAGGAGTTCTCCGTTGAGCCGTCCCGCGTTGCCGAGCTGAAGGGCCTCAGCGGCGATAGCTCCGACAACATACCTGGCGTGCCCGGCATCGGCCCAAAAACCGCCCAGAAGCTCCTCAGCCAGTACGGCTCCCTGGAAGAGCTCTACAAGCACCTCGACGAAGTTCAGCCACCTCGCATCGCCAACCTTTTGCGCGAGCACCGTCACGCCGCCGAGCTGGGCACCAAACTCGCCACCGTCGCCGACGACGTGCCACTCGACGCGGCCCCAGGCGATTTCGAGTGGCGTGGCCCAAATCTTCCCGAGTTGCGTAAGCTCTTCGGCGAGTTGGAGTTCAACAAGCTCCTGCCGAAGCTCCCGGAGGCCCCAGTCTCCGGCGAAGCCTCGGTCTCAGTAGCTTCCTCGGCGGAGGAGGTCGAGAGCCTTGCGCAGCGGGGCGGTGCCGAATTAGGTCTGGCCGTTGCGGTGCTGCAGGGGAAGGCCATAGGAGTGGCTTTCGCGGCTGAGAATCGAGCTGTGTATGTCCCCCTGGGGACGTCCGAGCCGCAGGGCCTTTTCGCCACCGGCCCGAGCGAGGCTGCCGCGGCCGCCGAGCGCCTCCTGGCTGACCCCGCCGTGCTCAAGACGACCGCCGATGCCAAGCGGGACATGACGGCCCTTGAGGCCGCCGGCCTGTCTCTCAACGGCGTGGACTTCGACGTCGGCCTGGCGGCTTACATGACCTCTCCCCAGCGGGGCACCCGCGCCCTGGAAACTTTGGCTGCCCGCTATTTGGGATACCAGTTGCCGGCTGCTGAGGTTGCCGACGCCGAGTCCGCCGCCGAGGGCATCGGACGCCTGGCCTTGGCCGTGGTTGAGCTCCGCCCTCTCTTGGAGCGCGAGCTTGAGCAAATCGGCGCCCACCGCCTTTTCCGTGAGGTCGAAATGCCCCTGGTCTCCATCCTCCGAGCCATGGAGCGGGCCGGCATAGCTGTTGACAAAAAGCGCCTTGAGGAGCTAGGGGCAGAGCTGGACAAGCTCATTACCGACCTCGCCCACCGGATTTACGAGTTGGCTGGCCGCGAGTTCAACATCGATTCCCCGCGCCAACTTGAGAAAATTCTCTTTGAAGATCTCGGCCTCCCCCGAGCCGCCCGTACGAAAACCGGCTACTCCACCTCAGCCGCCGTCCTCGAAAAGCTCGCTCGGGACCACGAAATCGCCCGCCTCATCCTCGAATACCGAGAATATGCCAAGCTCCGCTCCACCTACGTTGAGGGCCTACTGCGTCTCGCCGATGCCGATGGCCGCGTACATACCACCTTCGAGCAACAGGTCGTCGCCACCGGTCGTCTCTCCTCGCGCAATCCGAACCTTCAGAACATTCCCATCCGCACGGAGTGGGGGCGGAAAATCAGGGCCTGTTTCGTGGCGCCCGGCCCAGATTGGGCCTTGCTCTCCGCCGACTACTCCCAAATCGAGCTGCGCATTCTTGCCCATCTCTCAGGGGAGCCACGCCTGGTTTCGGCCTTTGAGCGCGACGAGGACATCCACCAGCGCACCGCAGCCCTTATCTTCGGCGTACCGCCCGAGGCCGTGGACCCCGATACGCGTCGAGTCGCCAAGACCGTCAACTATGCCGTCCTATATGGTATGGGCCCCGTCAGCCTCGCTGAGCAAATCGGCGTCCCGCGCCAGCAAGCCGAGGAGTTCATTGCTCAGTATTTCCGTGAGCTTCCCGAAGTGAAAAGCTACCTGGACCGCACCATCGCCGAGGCCCGCCAACGCCTTTGGGTTGAGACGGTCTTTGGTCGCCGCCGCCCCCTGCCCGAGCTTGCATCTGAGGATGCCCGGCTGCGAGCTTATGCCGAGAGAGCCGCTGCCAACACACCCATCCAGGGCACGGCGGCCGACATCATCAAAATTGCTATGGTGCGGCTAGCCGATCGCCTGCAGCGCGAATCTGCGCGCAGCAGGCTACTGCTCCAGGTCCACGACGAGCTGGTCCTGGAGACGCCTCGCAGCGACGTGGAAAGGCTGGCCGCTACCGTCAAAGAGGTGATGGAAAGCGCCGCTGAACTCAAAGTCCCCCTAAAGGCTGACGTCAAGGCAGGACCCAACTGGCGAGACATGCAAGAGGTGGCGTAAAGCGCCGCCAAGTGGCGACTAAGTGCGAAGGCAGTCCAACACGTTATGGCCAGCTGTGTTGCCGGCCACATTCTGGAAAGTCGAGCGCGTCACCGCGCCGACGACGAAAAGACAGGTGTCCGACATGGGAACTCATGAACGTGAACAAAAACAGCGCCCCCAGGCCCCTACTCAGCGGCCAGGCGCATCTTCTGAAAAGGCTGAGGCGGCCCGCGGCCCGGCCGACGAACTCCTGCAGTCTAAAAGCGAAGCCAACGCGCCCAGGCAATTGGTCAAGGGAGACATTGTCGAGGGTATCGTGGCCGCCGTGACCGACGAAGGTGTCCACGTGGATGTAGGCGCGAAATACGAGGGCCTTGTACCAAGGGCCGAGTTTGTTTCTGAAGAGGAGCTACCCAAGCGGGACGAACGCATCGAAGTGGCCGTGATGCACGTTGATGAGGAAAACGGCGTCATTAGGCTTTCGAAGAAAAAAGCCGACATCGAGCGCATCTGGCGGCAGCTTGAGGAGGCGGCCCGCACCGGCGAACCCGTGCCCGCCATGGTCACCGAGCGGGTCACCGGCGGACTGCGCGTAGATGTGGGCGTGCCCGGATTTGTGCCGGCTTCCCAGGTGGATGTTCGCTCGCCCCGCAACCTCGATCGCTTCGTGGGCCGTGAGGTGCGCCTCAAAGTCCTCGAAGTTGACCGCAAAGCCAAGAAAGTCATCCTCTCCCACCGCCAGGTCGTTGAGGAAGAAAGGGCCAGGCGCCGTGCCGAAACCCTCGCCCGACTTTACGAAGGCGCCGTCGTCGAGGGCAAGGTCCGCTCCCTGACCGACTACGGAGCCTTCATTGACCTTGGCGGCGTTGACGGCCTCCTTCACATCTCCGAGATGTCCTGGGTACGAGTCCAGCATCCCTCGGAGTTGCTGAAGGTGGGCGACCGCGTTAGGGTCATGGTCTCCGCTATCGAGAACGGCGGCGAGCGCATCTCCCTCAGCAGGCGAGAGGTGCTCCCTGACCCCTGGAAGATGATTGGCGACAGGATTAAGCCGGGCCAGATTGTCAGGGCCGTCATCACGCGGACGGCGCGGGTCGGCGCCTTCGCACGGCTCGTGGGCATCGAGGGCCTCGAACTTGAGGGCTTCATTCCGCTGCGCGAGCTATCCGACCGCGCCGTTTCAGATCCGCGGGAAGTCGTCCAGCCAGGGCAAACAGTCAACGCCAAGGTTCTCGACATCCGCCCAGAAGCCCGCAAGATGACCCTCAGCATCGCCGAAGCAGAGCAGGAGAGGGAACGCGAAGAATATCGTCAAATAATGCGCGCCAAGGCAGGGGAAGAGCCAAGGCGCACTCTTGGCGCAGCCCTGGCGGCGGCAGGCCTCACTGCGTCTCCCCAGGCAGAAGTCGAGGACGTGCCCGCCGATGAGCAGGAACAATCAGCAGCACCCACCGAGGCTCTCACCGGCCCGATCCAGCCGCCGGCGGAGGACGCTTCCGAGACCCAGGATAGCTAATAGAGGCCAAGGCCCGTCAGGAGTACTCGCGCACCGCCTCCCTTCCCGTGGCCCGGTCCCACGGGAGGAACTGGTGCTGTTTCCTTGATGGGCCGGTATGGGTTCTCGGCTTCTGGACTAGCGACGGCCTATCCGAAGCACCAGAAAAGGCGATTGCCATGGGCAAGCGCACGCGTGTGATAGGTCTTGTAGGTCCGGTAGCCTCTGGCAAGACCGTCGTGGCGGGGATGCTTGCCGAGCTGGGGGCAGCCGTCGTCAACGCCGACGAAGTCAATCGGGCGCTTCTTGCTCCAGGCCAGCCCCTCCTGGCCAAGGTCGCCGAGGCCTTCGGTGAACAGTACCTTCGGCCCGACGGCTCCCTCGACAGGGCTGCGCTCGCCCGGCATGTTTTCAGCGACCGCGCAGCCCTAGAACGCCTGGAGGCCCTGGTGCATCCTCCCATGAAGGCCGAAATCGCACGGCGCGTCCAGGAAGCTCTCGACGCCGGCGCCCCCCTGGTAGTTGTCGAGGCGGCCGTGCTCTACAGGATGACCGCCGCCGACCTGGTTGACTGCGTTGTCATGGTGACGGCTGACCGCGGCGAGCGCCTCCGCCGCCTCATCGAGGACGTCGGCCTGCCACCTGCGGACGCTGAGCAGCGCGTGGCCCTCCACGAACAGTTGGGCCTCGATCGCGTCCCCGCCGACTACGTGATTGACACAACCGCGGGCCGCGACGCGGCACGGGCGCAGGCCTATGCCATCTGGAGAAGACTTCTCGGCTGCGCCTAGATTGTGCGGCTAGGCCCTGCCCTACATCCCCCGCCTACTCGCCTCGGGCACGCAACGCCGGGCCAGGGTTGCGGTTTTCCTGGGGCTAGTCAGGGGTACATTACTATTGACAGTAGTAGCCGCCTTTGCTATGCTTTGTAGTATCAGGAGGTGCAGCCGATGCTTACTTTAGTTGGAGTCACAGCCTCGCTGGCCTTTGCAGCGCCCTCGCAGATGGAATACCTGGGCTGGTTCGCCGGCGTGGTCGAGATTCGCCAGGATCCTATGCCCGGCTACTACTACGACCCCCAAGGCTTTGTACCCCGGTGGGTTTACCATCACCTAAAGCCCGTGCGCGTCGAAGTTCAGGACGGTGGCACTATTTGTCCGTGGCTCACTAGGTACAAAACCTACCTATATTCTCCGGTACGCCTGCCCGGCCAGTACATGCTGCCGAACGCCGGCAGAAGGATGTATCCGAGCCTGCAGACGGGCTGGCCATTCCGGCCCCTACCCTCTATCGGCGCATGGCCGGAGTGGTAGGGCTGACCATGGCGGACGTCTGGAGCTCCGCGATACCCGAGGGCGGCGGGCAGTATAGAACCCAAGGAGGTGACGCGACGTGAGACGAGGCGTAATTGCTGTCCTGATTCTTCCCATGCTTGCCGGCATCGGCCTGGGCGTCGCCCAACCCCAGCAAGCTAGGGCCGGCGACACGCTCAAGGTCTTGGCAGGCGTCGCGGCCGGCGTGCTTGTCTACCAAATGCTCGACAAGGCCGAACCATGCTGCTGCGAAGTTCACTGCTACTGCCGTGATTGTGCCTGCCGTTGCAGATGGGAGGGTGGCTGCATCGGGGATTGTCATCCTGGCCGCGGGCACGGCCCGGCGCGCCGCGCCTACAATCACGGGTACCGCGACGGCTGGCAGGACGGCGAGCGAGTGGGGTACCGCAGAGGCTACCGCGACGGCTACAGCGACGGTTGCGAAGACCAGTGGGAGATTGACCGGCGCGAGAGAACAGCCTGGCGCGAGCCGGAGCCTTGGACCCTGCCCCGCCGACGGTAAGAGTATCGCCCCGGTGTTCGTTTCACCTCCGGCTACATGCGAGGGCCACGGCGGTGCCACCACCGCGGCCCTTGCTACTCCTAATGCCCTCCCCAAGGCACACCTAATCGGCAGCAGGTAGAAACACCCCGTACTCCACGGTGGCATGCCGGCCTCCAACGACACGGGCAGGGCGCACTTTCTGCCATAGCGGCGTTCCCTTGCGCTGCTTTATCACGACCACCCGCCCGGCCTTTGTCAGGGCCAGCTCAATGACTTCAGCGGTGAGGGGCCGGCGGTCTGCCAAAGCCCTCAGAGGCACCATCGCACTGGACTTCTCGACGGGCTGATGGAAGACCGGATCGAAGTAGATGACATCGAAAGCTCCTGGTGCGACATTCGCCAGATATTCAGCGTTATCCGCGCAAACAACCTCCACCCGCCGCATGGCCTCGTTGACTCTCTCATGCCCGCTGTCAAAGCTGCCCAGGCCGTGGGCGGTGAGGGCTGCTACAACGGGAACCGATTCTACTCCAACCACCCGCCCCGACGGGCCGACCACGAAGGCCCCCACGATGGCATCCGTGGCCCGGCCCAAAGTACAGTCCAGCAGCCGATCGCCCGGCTGAAGCCCCATAGCCGTCACCATGGGGTCACCCTGGCCTGCCAGAATCGCCCGGATGCGTCGCCGCGCCATGCCAGGGTGGTAGAAATACTCCAGCCCTTCCGACGGCACGTAAAAGACGACCCGCTGAGCCTGAAGGACAAGCACCCCCCAGGCACCATGTTCCTCCGCCACCTCAGCCAGCGTGCGCCGCCCTCTCGGGACTACCTCCGCCCCCAGCCGCTCCGCCCACCATTCCGCCCCCGGCGGGCGCGAGACCTTCTCCCGCGAGCCGGTAATGACTATTTTCTTTCTCCCGACCCAATCGTGAGAAGCCATGCACCAACTGCTCCTCCGTTCCACTAGACCCAGGGAACGTCGTCAGGCCAAGGTAGGCACGCGAGGCTGGCCCGTCAAGCCACTGCCGCTGCCCGCACAGGCCGCTGAATGTTGGTATGCCTCCTAGGCACCTCGGTGTAGTATCATTGCCATCGGTGAGCGACAGGAATGCGAGCTACTCCGGAGGATGGGATGAGAACCTCGGTGGTTGTACCCGTCTACAACGAGGCCGCGAACCTGCCAGTGCTTTACGAGCGCCTTGCCGAGACACTCAATGCAATGGGCCACGAATGGGAACTCGTTTTGGTAAACGACTGCAGTCGGGACGATAGTTGGGAGGTCATCCGAAAGCTGCACGACAAGGACCCTAGGGTCAAGGGCCTCTCGCTATCGCGTAATTTCGGCCAGCAGCCGGCCATAGCTGCCGGCCTGCACCACGCCACGGGGGACGCAGTAGTCGTAATGGACGCCGACCTCCAGGACCCGCCTGAGCTGCTGCCAACCCTCCTGGCGAAGCTCGGCGAAGGTTACGATGTGGTTTATGCCGTGAAACGGTCTCGGCGCGAACCCTTACTGAGGGCCGCTCTTTTCGGCCTGTTCTACGAAGTCCAGACGCGGTTGGCGGAGCCGAAAATGCCGCGCGGCGCCGGCACCTTTTGCGCAATGACGCGGCGGGTGGTAGGCGTCCTAAACCGCATGGGAGAGCACAGCCGGTATCTGAGTGGTCTGAGGGCTTACGCAGGCTTCAGGCAAGTGGGCGTGGAGTTCGACCGCCCTGAGCGCCACAGTGGCAAGCCCCAGCAGAGCTTCGGCAAGCTCCTGCGCACCGGCCTGGATGCCATTTTCGCCTATTCCTACGTGCCGGCACGTCTGGCCAGTATTCTGGGACTGGCGACTGCCGCCGTGGCGCTCGGCGTGAGCGTATGGGTTCTGTACGGCAAGTGGGTGGCTCACACGGCCATACCCGGCTGGGCCAGCACGATGGTGTCTCACCTGTTCATCGGCGCTGTCCAATTAGTCTGTATTGGCATCCTTGGCGAGTACGTTGCGCGTATCTACGAGGAGGTAAGGCGCCGCCCCTTGTACGTGGTGGCCGAAACCTTGGGCATCCATCCAACACAAGCACCTTACGGCGATGCGCTCACAAAGGACGAACTCGGCTAGGCCCGCCCTGTCTCGTCCAGTATCACAGCTGCCATGACATCGGGGTCTATCCCGAGGCGGTTTTCGCGCATGGCCCTGCGGAGTTCCTTCACCCTATCAAGGCGAACTTGCTCCTTGGCCAGGCGAAGTTGCTCAACGAACGCCGCGAGCAGCGGCCAGACAGTTGCGGCTGGGCGTGCAGTGCTCTCCGGAGCCATAACACCTTCAGCTGCCGGAGCCTGTTGCGTCTCCGTCGCGGCTCGGATGGAAGTCGAGTGCATTAGCTTCTTCCCTCGGAGCGTCCTCTCACGCAGTGAGTATCGGCGGAACTTGCCCGAACTTTAGCTGCGCGCAACCTTCAATTGAGGCAGCCGTCGGGCAGCCCAGGACAGGAGCTCACCGGGCCCTGGTCCGTACATTAAGATCCTACCAACTCACGCCATCGCGGGTTAACCTCAGCCCTCGCTGCGCAACTTGAGGCCGCGGGCCTCACTCAGCACCGCGAAAAGCGTGTCGGCAACTGCTCCCGCGGAAAACCGCTCGACCACGCGCTGCCGGCCTGCACAAGCGAGTTCGCGCCGCTTTTGTGGACTTTCCAGAAGGCTGACCAGCGCCTCCGCCAGGGCAACCGCGTCTCCCTCGGGGTAGACCAACCCAGAAGTCATCTGAACGAGGTTGGGGATAGAACCCGAGTCCGAGCCGACAACGGCGACCCCGCAGGCCAGCGCCTCGATGATGGCCCGGCCAAACTGCTCCCGCCACCGTGAAGTGGTACGGGAGGGCAGTACTAGCACATCCATGGCTCTGTAGTAGGTCGGCATTTCCTCATGCGGTACGGCGCCGGCGAATCTCACTGGGCACCTGAGCCGGCTCGCCAGGGCCTCCAGCCTAAGGCGCTCAGGACCCTCCCCGACCACAAGCACGGAAATTGGCTGGCGCGTGCGCCCTTCGACCCTGGCCACGGCCTCAAGCAAATCCGCCACGCCTTTTTCGGCCACCAGACGGCCCACATATCCAATGACCGTCCCAGACAGCCCCAGCCGCGCCCGCAGAGCAGCCGAGTCGCCCGGCGAGTAGAGCACCGGGTCAACGGCGTGCGGGACAGGGCGAATAGGCGCAGGGCAGCCCTGCTGGCGCAGGACTTCCGCCACGGTGGGGTCCGTAACGGCGACGACATGAGCGGCACGCAGGACCGCGGTGCGCAGGGCCGAGAAGGGCCATGGCAACCGCTTAGCGATGTTCTGCTTGCTGTAGACCACCAGGGCCCACCGGCCACGGCCCCCGAAGACCACCTGGGCGGCCGCCAGGCTGTACGGCTCCTCGTCGAGAAAGACTACCTCCGGCGCGGCGGCCTCCAAAGCCCGCCTCAGCCCCAGCCAGACATGCAGGTTGGGATGGCCGCGAGGCACCACCGCCAGTCCCCGCAGGTTCCCCTCCAAGCCAGGCCACCCCTCGCAGCGAATCAGCCTCCCCCCGATGGTGCGCCAAGTCCGCGGCGCCAGGACGGTCAATTCCACGGGGTGTCGGGCCGCCAGGCTTACCCAAGGGATCTGGTTCGTCGCCACGGCGCACGCGTGACTCACCACGCACACGCGCAGGCGATGCTCTGGAGCCGCCATGACCTGGAGATTATAGCCCAGGGCCTCCCCCGCACGCAGGCCGCTTGCGGTAGGCCACGCCCAGCCGCGAGCCCGCCCTCCTGGGCGGACACGCTGAGCCGGCGAAGGACGCCGCGCTCCGTGCCGCGCAGGAAAGCCGCGATAAGCAAGACCCAAGAGGCTCCAGGTGACGCCTCTAGCGGCTTCATGCCGCCTTGGCTGCCCGTCGCCCTCCCGCCGCACGCTTGCGAGCGTGGGCCGGCGGTATGGAAAGCTGGAGGCGGTACTTGGTAACCGTGCGGCGAGCCATGGGATAGCCGCGCTGGGCCAGCAGCGCGGCCAACTCGTCGTCGGAATAGGGGCGGTATGGCGATTCGCCGGCCACTAGCCGCTGAAGCTCTGCTTTCGCGGGCAGCGATTCGTCGAAGAGCACGTCGAAAGGCAACAAGATCCCGTCGGGGAGAAGAACGTGCTTGTTCTTCAAAGCGCGACAGATGGTACTCTCGTGCAAACCGGTTGCGCGGGCGATGGTTTTCTGGTCGAGGGGCCGTAGCCGCTGAGGGTCGCCCGTGGCGAAAAACTCGGCCTGGTGTGCCACCACAGCCTCTGCGACCACAGCCAGGGTCTCCCCACGCCGCTCCACCAGCCTGATAAGTTCACGGGCGGCCCGAACATTCTCTCGGATGCGGCGCTCCGGCTCTGCCAGAGCGCGGCGATGGCGAAGCTGCTCCTCTAACTGCGCGTAAAGGCGGTCCAAACGCACGCGTACCCGCTCGCTCTGGGGTACGCTTACCAAAATTTGTCCCTCGCGGCGCTCTATCACCACGTCCGGAGTGGCTGGGGGCGCACAGGAGTGCTGCATCGCACCAGACACGTCAAGAAGCCGCGCCGGATAAGGATGGAGACGGGCGCGGATAAAGGCAAGCGCTGCGTCAATCTGGCGGTCAGACATCCCAAGCAGCTTCTTAGCAGCCTGGCGGAGTCTCTTTGGGCCGGCGTCGAGGCAATACCGGACGAACTCGACAAGGCCAGGCGGCCCAGCCTCGTCAAGGCACTCCACCTGTATCTGCAGACACTCGGACAGGGAGCGTGCGCCGAGGCCAGGCGGGTCGAGACGCTGGATTATGTAGAGAGCCTCCGCGGCGTCGGCTGGCGGACATCCCACGGCAGCCGCTAGGTCGGCCAGGTCGCCGCAAAAGTAGCCCCGGTCATCGAGGGCCGAGATGATGGCTTCCCCGACGCGATGAAGGTGCTGAGGGGCCCTCCGCCTAAACTCCAGCAGGATGTCGTCGCGAGCCGAAGACGGAGCCGGGAGCCAGTCAGCCAAATCGGCCGCGCCGGCGTCGTCGGCCCCGACCGGAAAACTCGAGGGCCGCCACGAAGGCTCCCTCTGGCACACCACCACCAAAGCAGGATTGCGCTCTGCCTCCTCCTCGATTTGCTGCTCCAACTCCTCAAGGGAAAGCTCGAGGATGCTGCTTTGCGCTATGAGCTGCGGTGAGACCCGCGCTTCTGTCCCAACCGATGGTTGGAGAGCAAGGGTCACCACGGGCGCCCACTCCCGCCTGAGCTGAAGCTAATCTAAATATCGGCCAGACGAGCGGGAGGCTTTAGGGCCGCCCTGACGCTATCCATAGCGTGCGCGACAAGCGGAGGTCCCACACGGCGGAGGGTTTCCAACTCGGCCAGGCGTGTCAGCTGAGAGGCCCTGGGTCGAAGCTGGCTGCCCGGTCAATGAGGCGCAAAGATTCGAGGACCTGTTCGGGCTTGACGGCCAGCTCGGCGCCCCGCAACAGAACATCAGCCAAGTTTTCCCAAAGGGCCACCCAGTTGCCCGGTTCCACCACGAGCCTCTCCCCCATCGCCGCATCGTCGGCCTCGAACTGTACATTCTCCGGTGGCAACTTGGCTTCTTCCGTGCCGGAGACCACCTTCATGCCTTCCCCACGGACATAGCGCTCCTGAGGGTCTATGCCCTTCATGACCAGCGTGGCCTTTGAGCCGACAATGCGGCGCTCCAGCCGCTCCACGCGTTGCTGGGCGGACAGGTGGATGGTATAGCGTAGCCCCGAGGGAAACACCAGGTGGGTCAGGACTTCCGTTTCCACATCGGTTTGCGGGTAGCGGTACTGCCAGTCAGCCCACACTTGCACCCCGTCGGCTGTCGGGGCACCGGCGAAGAGGAGGGCCTGGTCGAAGAGATGGGCGCCCCAGTCGCGGAACCGGCCCCCGCCGTGAGCCCGGTGCCAGCGCCAGGCGTCCGTGGGCGCACGATAGTTGTCCACGGCAACCTCAACGCTCCAAACCTCCCCCAGAAGACCATCAGCCACGGCACGGCAAGCCGTCAGGAAATCACAGTCCCAACGGCGGTTCTGGTAGACAGTGAGAAGGCGGTCGGCCTGCTGGGCAGCCGCAATCATGCGCTCCGCCCCCGCCGCGTCAACGGCCATGATTTTGTCGGTGATGACGTGCTTGCCCGCCTTCAAGGCCTCCAGGCACAGGGGTTCGTGGGTATCGTGAGGAGTGGCCAGGTCCACTAAGTCTACGGCCTTGTCTGCCAGCAGGTCTTCGTATCGGCCGTACAGGGCCGCCTCCGGAAAATCTCGCCGTGCCTGTTCCGCGCGCTCTGCTGAACGCGTCATTATGGCAACCACGCGCAGGTCTGGGCACCTCCGTATGAAGGGTGCGTGGTAGTATCGCCCAGCGAGTCCGTAGCCTACTATTGCGATCCCCACTGTGTCCCCCATCATCGCACCTCCGACTACTCGGCGCGCCCGGCATGCCCACGGCTATCACGCGCCGCGCCGGCAACGCCCATTTCCCCTCACCCCCAGGATCTTCCTGCAGCGTGTTCCAGCCAGAGACGAAGCAGGAATCGGGCCGCTAAGAAACAACATGCAACGGCTGGAGGTGACGGTTCCGACATGAGCGAGATTGTGCGCACGGTCCGCGCCGAGGAGAGAGAGCCTTTCCTCCGTTTTCTCGAGCGCTGTTATGGCCACGGGCGGGGCTTTTTCGAACGCGTCTACCCCGACCGCTGCCGGCCGGAAGAGGATGCTACGAGGACGCTTCTGGTGATCGAGAAGGATGGACGAATAGTTTCCCACGTAGGCGTCTTTGAGATGGAGGTAGTGGTCGGTCCCGCGCGGTTCCGCTGCGGAGGCATAGGAGCCGTGGCAACCCTGCCGGAAGAGCGCGGTAAAGGCTACATGTCCCGCCTGATGGAGGAGGCTGTGCAGCGGATGCGGGACTGGGGATGGCCACTATCGGTTCTGTGGGGCGACAGACAGCGATACTCAAGCTTCGGCTACGAGACAGCAGGGGTGCTTCATATCCTGCGAGTGACGCGCCGGACCTTGGGCTGGCAGGCGCTGCACCCCGCCCCTGTCGAGGAACGCGACCCTCGTGACCCAGCCGCAGTGGAGTTCGTCAGGCAAGTCCATGCCACCATGGAATATCGCGTTGAACGTCCCTGGCTAGATCTGCAGCTCCTGCGCCCCCAGGTGCGCCTTTTCACCGGCCCCGACGGCTACCTACTGTCCCGCCGAGAGGTAGCGGGCGATTTGGCCGGCGTCGAAGTTGTCTCACCCACGGGACGTGAGGCGGAGCTTATCCTCGGTGCTCTCGACATAACCTTCGGAAACGCTGCAGATGTTGAGCTGCCAGCCAGCGGCGCCTGCCTACACCGCCTCGCCCGCGTAATGGACCACTACTGGCAGGCCAGGCCCCAGGGGATGTTCCGGATTGTAGACTGGCCCGCCCTCCTCACGGCGCTGGCACCTTGGTTCGCGCAGAGGGCAGCCACCGTGGGCGTGCCAGCCTTCTCCACCGTGATAGGCTGCCGCTGGAAGCAAGAGGTGCAGTGGGCGCGCGTGACCTGGGACGGCCAAGACCTGGGCGTGGAAAAAGTTACCGCCCCAGGCATTGAAGTTGAGGCCAGGGAGCTGGCGGGCCTACTTCTTGGCGGGCCGCACGGCGACCCCGCATGCCTGGGGCCTCTGGGCATGCTCCTGCCAGTGCCAGTCCACATCCCCTCTCTCGACCACGTCTAGCTTACCGCGCCCTCGCCCTCGGCGCTGCGGCGGCGGTACCACTCCACAAAGGCCGTCAAGCCCTCCTGGAGGCCCACCGCTGGCCGCCAGCCCAAAAGGTCCCGCGCGCGCCCGATGTCCCCCCAGGTGTGAGGCATGTCGCCCGGCTGGGCCGGCAACCACTCTATCCTCGCCTCAACCCCAAGCACTGCCTCGAGAGCCTTTACCAACTCCATGAGGCTAACCGGTTGACCACTGGCGAGATTGACGACCTGAAATCCCCAGTCCTGCTCCAGGGCCGCCAGGAAGCCACGCACGACATCGCCGACAAAAGTATAATCGCGGGAGGAAGTACCATCCCCATAAATCGGCACGGGCTCACCTGCGAACATGCGCCGCACAAACGAGCTTATGGCCAAGTCGGGGCGCTGGCGCGGGCCGTACACGGTGAACAGCCGCAAGCAGGTCACCTGCAGGCCATGAACGTGATGATAGGTGTGACACAGGGCCTCGCAGGCGATTTTGGTGGCCGCGTAGGGCGACATCGGGCTGAGGAGTGGTTGGTCCTCGCGGAAGGGCAGCTCGTTGTGCGCCCCGTAAACGGAAGAGGAAGAAGCCAGGAGGAACTTCGGCACGCCAACGCGGCGGGCAGCCTCCAGCACTGAAAGAGCGCCCCTGACGTTAACATCAACGTATTCCGTCGGCGACTTGATTGATGGCCTTACACCGCCGCGCGCGGCAAGATGGCACACCGCCGTGACCGAATGAGTAGCCATAAGCCGCGCCATCGTATCCTCATCGCGCACATCGGCTTCGTAGAAGGCATCCATGGCGCCGGCTGGCAGCTCCGCCAGGTTCGCCTGCTTGACTTCTCGCGGATAGAAGGCATCAAAATTGTCCACGCCCACGACGACGTGGCCGGCGGCCGCTAACCCCTCCACAAGGTGCGACCCGATGAAGCCTGCAGCACCCGTCACCAAACAGTTGGCCATGAAGAATTTTCCCCGCTGCAGCAGATAGTGCCAGCCACCCCCTGCCCTCTCCCTTCACCCGCCCTTACGCCTGTAAACCGAAATGGTCCCAGCGAAGGCGTTAGTCTGCCGCGCCACCAACCGCCAATTAGCCGAAAGCTCTGCAGCCACGGCCGCCGCTATCGCTGCGCCCTCGCGGGTGCGCTCGTTGTTCCTCACCCATCTCATGCCGCGGTCGGTGACGACGGCCACGGTAGCTTCCCGCCGTAGCGCAGCCATCAGCATTTCCAGATTGAACGCCGTAGTTCCACGGAGCACCTCAGTTGGCAAGGAGGGCTGGTAAAGGAACAGGTGGTGCGTGAGCATCGGCAATAGCTCGCGGCGTGCCTCCAGGAAAATATGGGGGTCTTCAAGGGCGAAAAGGCGGTCGGAAGGCTCAGTGTGTTCGGCGATGAACCGACCGGCAGCGTGTATTGCCTCCAGCGTGGTAGGCCGGCCAAGCCGCACGGTCTTCGGCAAACCGGTCACGATAGGACCAAGAAGCACCGCCGCGATGCACAGCACCTCAAGCACGCGCCGGTGGCGGACCTCCGACGACGCCCTCCACGCCGCCACCAGTACACCCGCAGCCGCCGTTACCAGCGGTAGCTCAATATAAAAATCGCGCAGATAGAAGGCATTGCTGCCCGTAAGAGCCGCCCCTGCGCCGCGGACAAGGGGATTGAGCAACGCCGCCAGCGCGGCAGCGAAAATCAGCGGATGGCGGGCGGCAAGCGAGTTTAGTCTCTCGGTAGCCAAGACTGCCGCCCCAGGAATGAGAAGCAAAAGAGGCGCAATGTAGGCCCGCGCCAGGAAAACCACATACCACGGCAAGTTGCTCAGCGTGAGGGCTTCAGTACGCGCAAACGGCCCAACCCCTACCTCCACCCCCGCCGGCACCAAACCCAGAGAGATTACCGATAACAACTGCGGTGACGGCCTTAGCAGAAAAGGCGCCAGACCGCCGAAAGCTATCGCCACAGCTATAACCGCCGTCCAAAGACTCGACCGCAAGCCCCCACCAGCCACCCCTGCCCCCACCACTAATGCCAAAGCCGGCCCAACGAGATCCTGACGCGTCAGAAACAGTAGACCCGCCCCACAACCCGCCAACGCCAATCCCAAGGCCCCAGGCTGTAGGGCGATGCCCAGCAGTCCCAAGCTCAGCCAAAGCGCCACCGGCGGAACCGCTAACGCCCGGAAATGCTGGTCGAGGCCGGCCGGAATAGCCGCGAACACCCATACCGCCAACGCCGACGCCCACGCCCCGTACCTGCGCCCCAGCGCCAGACCGCACGCAGCTAAGGCAAGCAGGGACGTCCCTGCAGCTTGCCACCTTCCTAAGCCCATGCCCGGACCGAAGATGGCCTGCGGGACACCGTAGTAGTAGTAAGCCAGCGGTGTCACCTTGGTGTGGAAATCGCGATAGGGCACCCAGCCGCGAGCCACCACCAGCCAGCCCTCGTAAAGATAGCCCCCTTCATCGTAAATGGTCTCGGCAAAGCATCCCGTCACCAGAGCCTCGGCCAGGACGACGAAAGCACCCGCCGCCAGCAGCACCCATGGCGCCCAAAAGCTCCGAACCGAATTATTCAGTGAGGAAGTTTCTAAGTGCATTTCTTCCCAACTTGCCCTTAACCCCGCCAATCCCTACTCGCCCGGCATCTACCCCGCCGAACTTCCCCCGGTCGGCCTCCCTGCGCCCCGGCCCCGCCACCGGTCCGCCCGTACAAAGCAGCCATCCCCTATGAACACGTATCCTCTGCGGAACCGCGGCTCCTGCAAGAATAGCTGGTCAAGAGGGTGGGATGCGACGAAGCCGTCCGCCTCTCGGCCGATATGGGTCTGGATCAAAACCGGTCGGCGGCTCATCACCAGGTCCACCACTCCCGTCCGCACCGGCAGACGGTGCTTGCCCAAGTAGGGCCGCGGCAACGAAACAATCACTACCGGCTGCTCCAGCACCTCCGGCGACACCAGCCCCATCATGTCGAGCGTCCGACAACGAGTCAAATACGGGATCAAGCCGGCGTCCATTACCGCTACCAGCTCCCCTGGCCGGACAACAGCCGCGGCCCGTAGCGCAGCCGCCCACGGAGCGCCTCCCTCTCCCCTATTCGTCCAAGAGTAAGCCGCGGAGTGGCCCAGAAGGAGCACAGCCGCTACGCCGCAACTCCAGCCCGCTATCCGCCCGCGCCGTGCGTGGTATGCATGTGCGCGTCGCCAGAGGGTCAGCAGCGCCGCGCACGAGCACGAAGCCCACATCGCCACCACAGGCACCAAGAAACGGTGCTCCGGCATCCAGTCCCCTACCCGTGCGACCCATACCAGATACACCACCAGCGGCGCTAGAGCCTCCACGGCGCGCCCCTGCAGGTACAGCCTCGGCGACACCGCGAGCGGCAGCAGGCCCCAGAACACAAGCCCAGGCCCCGAACGAAGAAAGCTCTCCACATAAAGAAGCCCCCCAGGCCGAACAGGCAGCCACCCGGTCGGGTTCTTCACGTAAAAGGTATTCGGCAGCAGTTGACCGTAATACCAGTACCGCCAGGCAAACCAGGGAGCCGCGACCAGCAGAAACCCACCGACATACCACCCAACAGCCCGCACGCAGGCCCGCCGCTCGCGTATCAGCCGCGCCACGGCAGACCCGACAAGAAAAAGCGGCCCCTCCGGACGTGTCATCGAGGCCAGCGCCAGCAGCACCCCCGCCCCAGCGGCTGAGGGGGCATTATTGGCACAAAGCCATGCCAGTAGGCCCCCTGAAAGCAGCAAGGCAAAAAGTGAGGTCTCAAGACCTCCAACCGACCAGTAGGCAAGTGATGGTAACGTAGCTATGACGGCTGCAGCCCACAGCCCAGCGGCAGGCCCTCCCGTAGTCAGACGCTGGGCAAGGCTCGCCCCCGCCACGATTAGCCCCGCCCCAGCCAAAATGCCCAGACTCTTCGCCGTCACCTCAACCGGCAGCCCTAGCTTCATCGCGGCGGCAATCAGCAGCACCCAAAGAAAATTCGAGTAGCCCTCCACACGCTCTCCTTCGTTGAAAACCAGCCCATGCCCCTCAACCAGATTCCGCGCATAACGAAAGCTGATGTAGGCGTCGTCCACCGTGAAGGCCCAGTGCCACCATGACTGCACACCAAAAACTGCCACACAGCCGACAAGAACCACTGCGTAACCGAGCCTCGTTGACGACATCGCACCGCCCTCGTGCGCTTTCCTCATCGCGAACTGACGCCTCTTACTGGAGCCATCAGTCGTTTCGGGTTCCCCTCTCCCTCCGCCGTGAGGTTTCGCCCCCTTCGTCCTCCGTCGCCCGCCGCCTTCGCCCGAGCACCTCCCCCCTACCCCAGACCCGCCGCCTGCTTCAGACGCTCCACCAGCTCGTCCTCGTCAGCTATGTCCCTGTAGTCCCAAGGCAAGGCCATCAGCAAAGACACGGCCGCACGCAAAAGCGTGTTCTTTGTTATGCGTTCTCTGCGACGGGTGCGGGAACGCATTATGCGCCGCTCAGCCGCATCCAGCCACTCAACTTGCTCATCGGTCAGACGGGCGGTCACCGGCACGAGAGTCATGAACTTCGGCACTACGTGACCTCGCAACTGCGCCACTGCCTCACCCGTTTCCTCCACCCCAGCCTCCCTAACTCCCGGCCCGGGTTTGGCTTCCTCGCCACCCTCCCCTATCCAACTCAACGGGTCGCTACCCATCCCTCGCCTGCGCATTGTCATCCGCCTCCCTTCCTGTACCTTTGCCCACCATCAGCTTAACCTCCGGAAACACCCACCTTCCGCTCCTGGCGCAGCACTTCCGTCGCCAGGCTCCGATAGTCCTCGGCCCCCCTACTCCGCGGGTCGTACAGCGTTATGGGCATGCCGTGGCTCGGCGCCTCTGCAAGCCGCACGTTTTCCCGGATGATAGTTCGGAATACGCGCTCCCCGAAGTGCTGCACGAGAGTTTCCAGAACTTGAGCAGACAGTATGCGCCGCGCCTTGTACATGCAGCCGATTACACCCGTTATCTCCACCTGAGGGTTCACGCGACGCTTCACTGCATCCACCGTCCGCAGCAACTGCCCGAGGCCCCGCAGCGCCATCCACTCCAACTGCACCGGTATGAAAACTTCTCGCGCCGCCGCCAAGGCATTGACCGTCAGTATCCCCAACGACGGGGGACAATCGAACAACACGTAGTCATATTCCGAAACGATCCCGCCCATGGCTTCCCGCAAGACGGCTTCCCGCCCACGCACCCCCGCCAGCTCCAGCTCTGCCCCCGACAGCGCCAGGCTCGCCGGCATCACATCCAGCCGAGGCAACACCTCCGGTACCACACACTCACTCGCCGGAGCCAGCCCCATAAGCAGTTGGTAAGTTCCGTACTTCGCATCTTCACACCCCAAGTGCGCCGTCAGGTGCGACTGGGGGTCCACGTCCACCAGCAGTACCCGCCGCTTCCGCTCCGCCAGCGCCGCCCCCAGGTTTACTGCCGTCGTGGTCTTCCCCGTCCCACCCTTCTGGTTGGCAAGTGCTATAGTGCGCACCTAAGTCACCTACGTACTAAGAAAGTTCCTCCCCTGCCTACTCGCTCACTCATTGAGTGCAGCACTGCACTATATCCTAGCTCACCGGCCTCCTTATCGTCAAGCCCATCGAGACGGCGCCACTGTCTTCTGAAGTGCCATACTAAAGTACTCCCGAACTACGCTGCTTTTGTAGCCTCCCCTGTGCCAAAACACGCCCATCCTCGGCCTCTTCATCCCCACCATTCTCCTCTCGAAACGGACCGTAACCTTTGACATTTCCGCCTGGGGTAGGGGAGACGCTCAACATGCCCCTCGGCTATCGGACAGCTTATGCACTGAGTCACTGCGCCACTACGCTACTGCATCATGCATGTAGTGCAAAACGTCTCTTTTCACGAAGACTTCCGGCCTAGCTCCCGCCCACTTTGGCGCCCCGTGCCTGTAGAAAGCGCGCCGCGCAGGAGCACGCAACACCGCCAGCTGCGATAGGGGAGAGGAGCCTCGTCAGGCCACACCACGGCGTTGCTCAGTGCCGATGGCCTCCCTTGCAGCACGGGCAAGGCCATTGCAGTTTGTGCCCCGAGCCGTGTGGAAAAGGCCCTACCGTCTTCGCCGGAGGTTCGTTCTTGCCCTACCCGCTTGTCACCGCCACAAAGTAATACCAGCCGGTGGGGTTCACCCCATGCGGGACGGACTGTCATGAGCGGGCGTCTGGGCGCCTCCAACCCTTACCCAACCGCGGATGGCGCAAGGAGAATGAGAAGAAGCAGGCTCCGCAAGCCGGTGGGCAAAAGAGAAGCACGCCGTGCGCTAACGTGGCCGACGCCCCTAGTTACAGCTCATATTCCGTCCTCGCGATGACCTCTTCCTGCATCTGCCGGCTCAGGTTCACGAAGTAATCCGAGTAGCCGGCCACGCGCACGAGCAGGTCCTCGTGGCGTTCAGGGTGGTCTTGGGCATCGCGCAAAATTGCGGCATCCACAACGTTCATCTGCACCTGGAACCCGCCCCGCTCGAAGTACACGCGCACAAGCGACGCCAGCTTGCGGCGCTTTTCTGGGGTATCCAAGGTCTTCGGAGAAAACTTCAGGTTGAGCGCCACGCCTCCGATGAGGGGCCGGTGGTCAAAGCTAGTTGCCGACAGGATAGTAGCCGTAGGACCACGCACGGCGCGGCCCGCGGACGGATCCGGCCCCGGACTGAGCGGCAGGCCGGCCCGCCGGCCATCCGGCGTGGCTCCCGTGGCTTCGCCGAGGACCGAGTGCATTATCCACGCAAACAGGCCAGGGTGAAATCCCGCCCCGAACACCGTCCGATGGCGCCCACACTCCCTCACGGCAGCTTCGACAATCCGCCTCGCCAAGGCGTCCACGCTGTCGCGGTTGTTGCCGTATTTAGCCGGCTCGCGCAATAGCCTCTGCCGCCACACCTCATCGCCATCAAAGTTGCGCCGAAGCATCCCCTGCAGCTCGCCCCAGCCTAGCTCCCCGCGCTCGTAAATGAACAAGCGGATGGCCTCAAGGCTATCAGCGGCACTCGCCAAACCCACAAAACTGCACTCTATCCAGTTGTATCGCGCCCCACCCCATTCCATGTCCACCCCCCTGTCAAGGCAATCTCGGACGAAGCACGATGCCAACGGGAAGTTGCGGTGCGCCATGCAGCTAAAGCGCATCGCGTTTTGTTCCGCAACCGCCGCTGCTATTTTGTCGGCCAGCCGCTTTTCGTACTCTCTCATCAATCCTTCGAACTCCGCCGGCGGAATGAGCTTGCCGATAGCAATATCAGATATTATGTCAAGCACAACCTGCGCCAAATTGAAATATGGACTCGCCACCCACACGTTGCTCTTCCCACACGGCGTAATCTCAACGCACGTCGAGTTCATGTAGTCACACGCATCCTCGCTCGGCAAGCCCGCCCGCAGCAACCCTTCAGTGACAACCTCGTCATTGAATAAGGCAGGCTGGCTCGTCCCTTCCGAGAGGAGCTCCAAGGCATAGTCCAGCAGCTCCGGCGCCGTCCCCCGATGCACTCTCAGCCCCAGAGAAGGGTAGGGGAGACGTACGTGGTCGCAGGCATGCAGGCACATCCACGTCAGGTCGTTAGTCACGTCTTCGCCCTTCGCGTCCCGCCCACCCACCAGCAAACCGATGGCCAGCCCCCGTCCTATGTACTGATTGAAAGTCACGAAGAAAGCGTCCAGAAGTTCTTGCGCTTCTTCGCGGCTCAGTCGCCCTTCGGCAAGGTCGGCTTCCAGATAGGGCCAAAGGTATCGGTCCAAACTCCCAGGCGAGCTGAGATAGCAACCCTCCACACAATTGAGCACGAACAGCAGAAAATGAAGAGCCTGTAGCGCTTCGTGGAAGGTCCTGGCGGGGTAGGCAGGCACGCGCCGGCAAACCTCCGCAATGCGGACCAGCTCCCTGCGCCGTTCAGGGTCGTCGGTCTCCCCGGCCATCTGTTCGGCTTTTGCCGCGTAGCGGCTGGCGAAGTCACAAAGCCCGTCCAGGGCCTCGTGGGCGGCACGATAGAATGCCAGCTTAGGTGCTGCTTCCGGTGACGAGGGTTCCAAGCTGGCCGCCAGCTCCGCGATACGCGCCTGCAGCCCCCGACAGCCCACCGCCAGTAGCGTCGGCACGTCCGGCGCCATGTGCCCCGACTGGCCAGCCGCTGGCGGCTGCGCCGCCATGAACTCCTGCGCCCGTGCCAGCCGCTCTTCTTCTTCAGCCGTCGGCACCCGCTCCGCCAGCCGCCCCACCAGCAGGTCGTCCGGCCCTATGACCACTTGCATATTGCGCAGGATGTGGGCCAACCGGCGCGCCCGCCGTACCACCCACCACAGCTCCCCTCCCGTTGCCATCCACGACTCCCGACCGTACAGGGCAATCTCGAAACTCGACGTCACTGGGTGCCGCAGAGCGTCCTCCCGAAGGCGCCGGATGCGCTCCGTGGGCTCTGTGCGCTCTCTTATCGAACGCCGAACCCCTGCCATGCTACAATCACCTCCCGGGCGCCGGCGGCTGCCAGCCCTGCTCCTGTCAGCCAGACCATGCTACCATTAGGCGGGCACGACGCAAACTCTGCCGCCTCTGGGCTAGTGGCCGCCTTCCCACAAGGCCCAGCAGGCAAGTTTACGGGAGGCATCCATGCTCAGCCCTGAAGCACAACAGTTGATCCGAAAACCACAGCCTGGGCGACTGAGGGATGTCGTCTTTTACCTCGCCCGCGACCCCCTGCCATACCGCAAGGCCAACTACACCCTCCCAGGCCACGAAAAGAGCACGCTGGACGAGGCGGACGAGTTCATCGAGACCCAGCTAACCCTGTCGGGCTACCAGGTCGAACGCGAAGCCTGCCGCGTCCAGGCCTTCCGCCGCGACCCCACCAAACCCAAAGCTCATCAGTACTCGCCCCCGTCCCCCGACGATCCATGGTTCGACGTATTCAATCTGTACGCCCGCAAGCCCGGCTCGCACAAACCCCATGAAACCATCCTGCTGGTCTCCCACAAGGACTCGCAAAGCTGGATAGACTCACCGGGGGCCAACGATAACGCCATTGGCACTGCGGGCAACCTCGAAGCTGCCCGCGCACTCGCCGGCTACCCCTCCCAGCGCACTCTTTGCTTCCTTTTCTGCAACGAAGAGCACACGCCTTGGACCAGCGAGATTGCCGCCCAGAATGCCAAGAGTAGGGGAGAGGAGATAATCGCTGTCTTCAACCTCGACGGCATCGGCGTCAAGGCGCCGCAAGATGCAGGCCGGCTAATAAATCTCACGGGTTACTGCACGCCCGAGGGTCAAGTGCTCGCCGCCCTCATGGAACACGTCAACCGGCTCTACGCCCTGGGCCTCGAGCAATCCGGCTTCGAGCGGCCCTTCCCCAATGATGATGACGGCTCCTTCGTGAAAGCTGGCTTTCCGGCCGCCGTGATAAACATAGGTTCCTTTCCTTATGCCGACCCCCACTACCACTTGGAGACCGACGTTCCGGAGAATTGCGACTACGTGAACGCAGCCGTGGCCGTCCAGGCCACGATTGCCGCCGTACTTCATCTCGACGCCTTCGGCTTCCCGGCAGTCTAGCAGTGCTCGGCGGCACTCCAAAGACTGACGCTCAAGCCGCCGAGGATAGCGAGGCTCCTGCCTGCACTCGCGTCTGTTGCGCCGCAAGGACGCCCTCGGCGAGGCACCCGTGGCCTACTTTCTGCCTATGGGGTCAAAGCAAATGTCGTCAGGGGTGATGGTCTGGCCGCGGCGCAGCAGAATGGCCCGCCGCACCACGTTGTGCAACTCCCGCAGGTTGCCAGGCCAATCGTGCGCCGCCAGCTTTTCCAAGGCCGCCACGCTCAACTCCACGCCCTCCCCCGCCTCGCGGACCACAAAGCTGCGCGCAAACAACTCGACGTCCTCCGGCCGCGCCCTCAACGGCGGAAGATAGAAGGCAACGACGGCCAGCCTGTAGTACAGGTCCTCCCGAAACCGCCCGGCGGCCACCTCCTCCAGCAGGTTCTTGTTGGTGGCGGCCACAATCCGTACGTCTACCTGCGTCAGCGACGTCGCGCCCAGCCGACGGAAGGCCCCCTCCTCCAGAAACCGCAGCAACTTCACCTGCATGAGCGGAGACATCTCGCCAACCTCGTCCAGAAACAGCGTGCCTAGGTGGGCCTCTTCCGCCAGGCCCCGTTTCTGGGCGCTCGCTGAGGTGAAGGCACCCTTCTCGTGCCCGAAAAGCTCACTCTCCAGCAGCGCCTCCGGCAAGGCCGCGCAGTTGATAGCCACGAAAGACTGATTGGCCCGCCCGCTCATGTAATGAATTGCCTTCGCCAGGTACTCCTTGCCCACCCCCGTCTCGCCCTCGATGAGCACTGGCACTGAAGAGTCCGCCACCCTTGCAGCCGCCGAGTAGCACCGCTGGACGAGTGGATGGTTGCTGAAAACGTGGTCGAAGCCGTACTTGGCCCGCAGACTCTCCCAGAGAAATTCGCAACCGACGACGGGCGGGGGATCGAGTAACTCTTTGGCGCGAGCCGCCAAATGTGTCGGGGGCACCGGCTTCACCAGATACTCACTGGGGGCTAAGCCCAGGGCCTGCACAGCCGACCCCACCGACGGCGTGCTCGTCACTATCATCGCCGGCGCCTCTAGGCCCCGCACCCGCAACTCCCCAACCAGCCGCACCCCGTCCCCATCCGGCAGCTTGTGGTCAACCACCAACAGATTGGGGCTACACTCACTGGCCTTGTTCCTGGCCTCCCCCGCACTGGTGGCCTCCTGAATGGCGAACCCCACGTCGCTCAGAGCCGACGACGCCGTCTTCCTCCATGCAGCGTCGTCCTCCACCACTAAAGCCTTGGGCCTTCGGGCCGCTGGCATAGCTGCACGCTGCTCTCCAGCCGCGGAACTGAGGCTGCCACCCGTTGGTCCGACCCATGCTCCGTCTCCGCCTTCCCCGCGCCTCTCCCCCCTCAAACCAGCCCACGCCAGCCGAGGGGGCGCAAACTATTTATCGGCACCAGCTCCGCTCACCTTGAGTCAGGCCCAGCTCCCCAAGAAAGCAAGCCGCGGCCTACCTCTAGGCAGGCCGCAGCCCTTCCCAGCAATGACTCTAGCCCTCAGGAGCCCTCTAGACGCCTCACCAGCCCGTGAAGCTCGCCCACCAGCTCTTGGGGCATCCGGTCGCCGAACTGCTCGTAGAACTGCGCAATCTCCGCCGCCTCCGCCAGCCACGCCTCCTCATGCACAGCGAACAGCCGCTCCAGATTCTCCCGCGGGATAGACAGGCCGCTGAGCTCCAGGTCGCTGAGATGGGGCACAAGGCCTATTGGGGTCTCCCGCGCCCCTACTCGTCCGCGCACCCGGTCCATTATCCACTTAAGAACCCGTATGTTGTGTCCAAAGCCAGGCCACAAGAACTCCCCCGTCGCGTCGTCGGTACGGAACCAGTTCACGAAAAACATCTTCGGCGGGTTTTGCAGCCTATGGCCAATGCTCAGCCAATGGCGAAAATAGTCCGCCATGTTGTAACCGCAGAAGGGCAGCATTGCCATCGGGTCTCTCCGCAGCATCCCAACCATGTGCATGGCCGCCGAAGTCGTCTCCGTACCCATGCCTGAGGCCGCGAACACCCCGTGGTGCCAGTCAAAAGCCTCATACACCAGCGGCACCAGCCAGGACCGCCGCCCGCCGAACAACAGCGCCGAGATGGGCACTCCCCGCGGATTATCGAACTCAGGCGACACTATCGGACATTGAGCGATGGAAACGGTAAACCGCGAGTTGGGGTGGGCTGCAGGCTTGTCCGATGACGGCGCCCAAGGATGGCCCTGCCAGTCCTCCACATTACTTGGCACCGGCCCGTCCTTACCCTCCCACCACGGCTCCCTCGTATCCACATCCAACGCTGCATTTGTAAACAGTGTCGGAAAAAACTTCCCCGCAGCCAGAGTATGCATAACGTTGGGATTGGTCTTGTAGGACGTGCCCGGCAGCACCCCGAAGAACCCCACCTCCGGATTAGTCGCCCACAACCGCCCATCCGGCCCAACGTGCAGCCATGCTATGTCATCCCCCAGCGTCCACACCCGGTACCCCGGCAGCGCCGACTCCAGTAGTGCCAGGTTCGTCTTGCCCGACGCCGACGGCAGCGCCGCCGCCATGTACGTCACTTCACCCTCCGGATCCTCCACCCCTATTATCAGCATGTGCTCGGCCAACCAACCCTCCTTCAATCCCAGCCACGAGGCTATTCGCAGCGAAAAGCACTTCTTTCCCAGCAGCGCATTGCCACCGTACCCTGACCCAATGCTCCACACCAAGTTCTCCTCGGGAAAGTGCATGATGAACCGCCGGTTCGGATCCAAGTCTCCCACCGAGTGCAGACCCTTGACGAAGTTGTCCGCGTTCCCGATTCGCTCCAGCGCCTGCTTGCCCATTCGGGTCATAATCCGCATGCTCACCGCCACGTAGGTGCTGTCGGTCACTTGGACGCACGCCTTCGCATGAGGCGAATCGGGATGCCCCATCAAATACGGCAGCACATACATCGTCCGCCCCCGCATGCAGCCCTCGGAAAGACTGGTCAGTAGCTCCTTTGCCTCCCTCGGTTCCATCCAGTTGTTATTGGGGCCGGCCACAGCCTTCTTGGGATGACACACGAAGGTCAGTTGCTCCGTCCGCGCCACGTCCGTGGGATGGCTGCGATGCAGGTAGCTGTTAGGGAAAGTCTTGTGGCTGAGCTCGTAAAACACGGGCTGGCCGCCCAGACGCTCCTTTTCAATGCCTATCTCCACCAGCCGTCGCGCCTCTTCCTCCGACCCGTCGCACCAGTGGATTTCGTCGGGCTGCGTTAGCTTTGCTTGCTCCTGAACCCACTCCTCGACAGGCGTAGCCATGGTGAACTGACACCTCTCACGGGCAGTGCCCCACCGGCCGGAGGGCCCCCACCAAGCCCCTTGCCGCTCCCTTGCCACCTCCCTCCGACCCACTCGCCCCCTGCACCCCCAGCCGTCTGGGGCCGCCGAGTTAGAAGCCCTATGTTACACTGTCCTGCACCCAAAAGCAACAATACGCGGGTTTTTTCACCGCCTTCGCTTGCGCCCACTCACCACCCATGATAAACTGACGTCACAATCTGGCAGGCTAACGGCGATGAAGGGGAAGAGTAGGCGGGGCAAACCCCAACAGCGAGCTGGGGACGGTGAGAGCCCAGCGGGAGAGGCCCGCGCCGAAAATCACCCCGGAGCCGCGCACCCAAAGGGCTGCAGGCCCGAGTAGGCTGCGCCGGAGCCCGCACCGTTACAGGCGGGCCGGCATCGGCGAGCTTCCTCTCGCCCGTGCCGGACAGAGATGGCGCCTTGGGGCGGGGTGGCAACGTTGTCGGCCCCAAGCGGGCGCCAACCAGAGTGGTACCGCGGAAGCCACACTGGGCTGCCCGCCTCTGGATGAGGCGGGTTTGTTGTTTATGGCCATCGCTAGACCTGCCGCCGAGGAGGCGCTTGCCATGACCGTCGGGCAAAACGAGCCTTCCGCAGCAAACCTGCCGCAGCGGGTGGTCATCTACGACACCACCTTGCGCGACGGCTGCCAGGCCGAGGGCATCAGCTTCAGCGTCGAGGATAAGCTCCACCTGGCCCGGCTCCTCGACGACTGGGGCGTGGCTTACATCGAGGGGGGCTGGCCCAACGAAACTGCCCCCCGCGACCGCGAATTCTTTCAGCGCGCCCGCAACCTCCCCCTCAGCAACGCCAAGCTCGTAGCCTTCGGCAGCACTCGCCGCGTCGGCCTTCAAGCCGAGGACGACACCAATCTGCGGTACCTCGCCGCCTCCGGCGTACCCACCGTGGCGATTTTCGGCAAGTCCTGGACCCTCCACGTTGACGTCGTCCTGCGCACCACCCTTGAGGAGAACCTTCGCATGATTGAGGACTCCGTGCGCTTCCTCAAGCGCCGCGGCCTTGAGGTGGTTTTCGACGCTGAGCACTTCTTCGATGGGTTCAAGGCCGACCCGGACTACGCCCTCCGCACCCTCCAGGCCGCCGCCGATGCTGAGGCCGACTGGCTCGTCCTCTGCGACACCAACGGCGGTTCCCTGCCCCACGAAATCCTCGACATCACCGCCCACGTCGCCCAGGAATTCAACTTGGCTCTGGGCATTCACTGCCACAATGACGCCGGCCTAGCCGTCGCCAATACCATCATGGCCGTCCGGGCCGGCGCCACCATGGTCCAGGGCACCGTCAACGGCTACGGCGAGCGCACAGGCAACGCCGACCTCTGCGCCGTCATCCCCAATCTCCAGCTAAAGCTGGGCGTCAAAGCCCTCCCTGACCACGCCCTCCAACAGCTCGTCCATATCAGCCGCTTCGTCAGCGAGCTGGCCAACCTCCCGCACGACCACCGCGCGCCTTACGTCGGCGAATCGGCCTTCGCTCACAAAGGTGGCGCCCACGTCAACGCCGTCCTCAAAGACCCAAGGACTTTCGAGCACATCCCCCCGGACCTCGTCGGCAACGAGCGCCGCATCCTCGTCTCCGACTACTCCGGCACCAGCACCCTCCTACATAAGCTCAGCCGCCTCTGGCCAGACCTCGACCGCAACGACCCCCTCCTGCGAGAAACCCTTCTCCACCTCAAACGCTTGGAGAACGAGGGCCTGGAATTCGAAGCCGCCGAGGCCTCTCTCGAACTCATGGCCCGCCGCCTGCGCGAAGACCTCCCCAGTTTCTTCGAGCTCCTCGGCTACCGCGTCCTCGTTGACCGCCGCCCCAACGAGCAGCCCTACGCCGAAGCCACCATCCGCGTCCGCCTCGGCGACCGCGACGTACACACCGCCGCCGAGGGCACCGGCCCGGTCCACGCCCTCGATGAGGCCCTCCGCAAAGCCGTCGGTGAAGTCTATCCCAGGCTCAAGCAAATACGCCTCACCGACTTCAAGGTCCGAGTCCTCGACGCCACCAAAGGCACGGCCACCAAAGTGCGGGTCCTCGTCACCGCCAGCGACGGCCAACAGGAATGGAGCACCGTCGGCGCCCACGAGAATATCATCGAGGCTTCCTGGCAGGCCCTGGTGGACAGCGTCATCTATGGCCTGCTCAAAAATGCCGGCTCAGCCGCCCCCGCTCAACACAACCCCTGAGGTCCTCGCCCCAATAGGGAAGAGTGGCACCCAAGCGGGCTGCCCCGCCATAACAACCGGCGCCCAAACCCTCACTGCCCCCGTCCCGCCGGCGCTGCCTGCGTAGGCTGGCCCCTAGACGCCTCCTGCCCGACGGCTTCCTCTTCCGCCCGCTCCTTCTCAGCCTTGGCCCTCTGAACTGCTGCAGTTACTACCTTCCGCAGTTCCCGCAGCCACGCCTCCGCCAGCGCTCGCGGGTTCGTGGCCACCCCATAGGCCTTCGCTTCCTCGTCCGTGACCAGCAGTATCAGGATTTCGTTGGCGTACACGCCCCACCCATCTTTGCTCTTCGCCGTGGAGAGGTCCGCTGGGCTAACCGGCCGGGACGTCCATTGCGTCAGCGCATCCTTAGCCGCCTTGCACCGCTGCGCCGCCGTCTTGCCTGCGTGCCGCCCGTAAAGCCGCGCTATCACCACCCCATCCACCACAAGCTGCGCATAAGTGCCGTCGTCAATCTCCCGCACCTCTTGCGCCCGCACCTTAAGGTGTATCGGCACGGGCGCCAGAAGCTCCGCAATCTCCTGCTCCGTCGCCGCGTGCAGCGTCCCGGCCGCGAGAGCGTCAAAAGCCGCTATCAAGTCCACGTGCTCCCAAAGGAAGCCCTCCGGCATCCGAAAAACCACTGTCTTCGTTCCGCTGCCCGTTGGAAAAGTCACCGCATCCGCTCCGTTGAACTGTATCGTCATGCACGCCAGGCCTTCCTCCTGCCACCGCTGCGCTCCCTCCGGCGTGCCGAAGTCAATTATCTCCACCTCCACCCGCCCCTTGTATTGCTCCGCCAGCCGCTTGAGCAGGTCCACGGTAGCCTGCTGGCACCCTGACGAAACGTTTATCCAGGCGGTCACCTTGGCCGTCGGCGCCCGGACGGGTTCCGTGGCTTCTGGACCGGCTTGCGCCTCCACTTTGGCCACCTTCGTGCAGCCCACCGTCCCAAAAGCCCCAGCCACGAAAGCGACCAGCCCGAAAGCCACCCAATATGCTCTCATCGCGTCTCGTCGGCCTCCAGCTCACCCTCGCGGAGCCTCAGAATCCGCGGCAGCCACGCCAGCACCCCTTCATCGTGGCTGGCCACCACCACCGTTCGCCCACCCTCCCCAATCTGCGTCAGCAACTCCATCACCCTGCTGGCATTCTCGGGGTCCAGTTCCCCCGTCGGCTCGTCGGCCAGCAGTAACTCCGGATCGTTGACCAGCGCCCGCGCCACCGCCGCCCGCTGCTGCTCGCCCCCGCTAAGCTCCCCCGGCAGGTGGCCCGCCCGATGCGCAATGTTACACTCTTCCAGCGCTCTCTCAACTCGCCCCCGCTTCTCCTCCTCCGCAAGGGGCAGGGGCACGAGCGGCAGGGCAACGTTCTCGTAGACGGTCAGCGCCGGAATGAGATAGGAACTCTGGAACACGAACCCAATCCGGTCGCGCCGATAAAGTGCGAGGGCATCCGAGGAAAGCTTGCCGATGTCGGTAGCTTCAACTATTACCCGGCCTTCCGTGGGCCGGTCCAACCCTCCCAGGAGATTCAGTAACGTTGACTTGCCCGACCCTGACGGCCCCATCAGGCCCACCAGCTCTCCCTTGCCCACGGCGAAGCTAACACCCCGCAGCGCATACACCGTCCCGTTGTCGCGCTCATAAACTTTGGTCACGCGCTCAACGCGAATATATGAAGACCCCTCAGGGCGGGAATCGTGCGCTCCGTCCATGGCCATCATATCCTCCGCAAAGCTACGGCAGGGGGCAGCTTCGCCGCCCGTCGCGCCGCTGCCGCTCCCGCCAGCGTCCCAATAAGCAACGCCGCCGCAAGCCCTACCACAAACACCCCCACCGACGGCGCCGTGTTCAGCGGCAGGCTCAACGGCGGCGGCGTGCTCGAGCACGCCGGATACGACGCCAGCGCCGACGGCAGCTTCAGAGTAGAAACCGCCCCGTAAACCACGGCTATCACCCAGCCCACCAAACAACCTATCAACCCGCCCACAAAACCCGAAAACGCCGCCTCATACATGAAGAGCCGCCCTACCTCCCCATCCCTCCACCCGATTGCCTTCATCAAGCCCACTTCATGCACCCGCTCGGCCACCGACTCCAGGGCATGTCGCGTCAGCAACAGCAGCACAAAAACCAGCACCAGCGCCGAGATGCCCAGCAAGGACTTGCGCGTTACTGCAGCCAACGCCGCCGTGCCAGCCTCCACATTCTGGCTTGTTGTCACGCTCGCCTCCGGCCCAATCGCCGCCACCGCCAACTCCGCCACTTCCTTCGCTTTCGCCGCCTCCTTCAGCGCCACAAACACCGTGCTGACGACCTTCCCCTGCCCCAGCATCTCCTGCGCCGTCGCCAAGGGCACGAAAGCTTCCGCTCCCGAAATCCGCGCCGCTCCGCTCAGGTCCACTATCCCCACCACCTCGAACACCCAGTGCGGCCCAAGGTGTATCTTGTCCCCGAGTTTCACCTTGTTGGCCTTGGCATACTCCACCGTCACCAGCGCATGGTAGTCATCCGTCGGCACCAGGTATCGGCCTTCGGTGACCGCACAGCACTTCGCTTCCTTGCTCTCCTCGTCTTCTCGAGGTGCAATGCGCACCGGCCCCAGGGTTTTCTTCGCCGGATCCACACCCGCCACCACCGTGGGATGCCCCTTATAGAAAGCCCACAAGTCCAGCACCCCCGACACTTCCTCCACCGCCGGATGCTGCGCTATCCGCCCGAGAACTTCCTCGGGGAAGGCCGCCAGGTCTTTGGGCAGCTTCACCTCCGCAAAGGGACATGGCTTCACGCGCTTTTGAATGACCATGTCCGCGCCCGCCGCATTGAGCGCGTCGCCCACCGCCCGCTGCACCGCGTGAGATATGGAAAGCACCCCCACCAGCAGTCCAATCGAGAAAACTACCCCGGCGATGGCCAGCGCCGCCCTAGTCCGCCGCCGCCAGAAGTTTTTCCACGCATATTGCCAAAGCACGGTACCGTATCACGCCCCTGCCGTGCCGATAATCCTCACAGGCTCGCTACCCTTCATCATAACGCCAGGCCCCTCAGCCAAGGTTCCTTCGCCCCGCCCTCTCTCGCCGCCCTACTTCGCCCGCCCCGTGAGCGCCAAGAAGCACGCCCTGAAGTACTGCAGCACCCGCTCCGGATCCGAGCTGTGCGCTATCTCCGCCAAGCAGTACCGGTCGTAGCCCATACCCTCTAGCCGCTCAAACAGTTCCCGGTACGGGTACGGCTCGTGAAAGTCGTGCAGATGTACGGAGAGAATACGCTCCTTGAGCAGGTCGAAGCCCGGCGCCAGCTTGCCGTCAATCAGGTCGGTCGGATAATTGCAGTTCCAGCAGGCACCCACCGCTGGACTATCCACGTAGCTGAGTATCCGCGCGATGCACCGCGGATCCGCCGACCGCGACCCGTGAACCTCCAACCACAGCTCCACCCCTCGTTCCTCCGCCGCCTCACCCAGTGCCGCCAGCGCCTCCCCTATCTGCTGCATTGTCTTCTCCGCCGGCACCTCGTCCGGCAATGCATTCGGGCGCACCTTCACGCCTACCGCCCCAAGGTCCCGCGCCAGGTCCAGCCACGCCACCGTCTCCTCCACGTTGCGCTGGAGCTCCATCGGATCTGGGGAATGATATTCGCAAGTCGTCCCCAGGCCCCACAGCTTTACCGGCGACCGCTCGAACCGCTCCCGCACCGCCACCCGCTGCTCCGCGTCCAACGCCAACTCCACTCCGTGCCCGTGCGTCGTCCGAAGCTCCACTGCCTCGTACCCCAGCGCCTCGCACCGCCCAAGCAGCGTTTCCAGGTCCCAGTCGCGCGCTATGTCGTACGTCACCAGGCCAAGCTTCATCGCGAAGCCCTCCTCTGTTCACTGCCTGCCCTGCCCCTAACCCATTTTAGCCCTTCTCGCACCCATACCTGCCCTGACCCACCCTTGCACACACGCCTCCAACCCGCACGCCCCAACCCGCCCCGCCCACCAAACGACCCAGCCACCCGTTACCCCTCCACCCCCACCTCAAGGCCACTCTTCCGCCCGGAACCTTTTTCTGTAGAACAACGTTATATACATTGCGGCATTGGGTACACTAAAGTCGGGAGCCTTGAAACCCGACAAACTATAGCGATCATGCGGTGCGGATGCCGGATCCTCCCTCCCGCCTCCCCAACGGCGTCCGCTTCAGATAGGAGCCGCTAGCGCCCGGGCGGCTCCTATCACTTTCTACCCAACTTTCCGTCCCCATCCAGCCCTAAAGGAGCACTACGTTATCCCGCTTCAGGTGTCTCGTGGCGCCCCTGGTATCCACCACGAGGCCCGCCGCCTCCACCACACGGCCCCAGTTATACTCCGGATGGGCTGTCAGAACCACAACACAGTCGGCTGCCCCCAGCCGCTCCTCCGTCAGCTCTACCGACCGATATTCCGCGCCGCCATGCCGAAAAACTGGCACGTGCGGGTCGTTATACTCCACCCTGGCTCCCCTTGCCCTCAGAAGATCAATCACCCGCAGGGCTGGCGACTCCCGCCAGTCCCCGATGCCCGCCTTGTAGGCCACGCCCAGCAGAAGTACCTGCGACCCCCGCAAGGGCTTGCCGCCGTCGTTGAGGGCTTCGGTGATGATGTTCACCACGTGCTCCGGCATGTAGCGATTGATGGCATCAGCCGAGTGGAAAAGCCGCGCCTCGTGGTAATGCTGGCGGGCCTTCCAGGCCAGGTAGACGGGGTCAACGGGTATGCAGTGGCCCCCCACCCCTGGCCCAGGGTCGAAGCGCATGAACCCAAAGGGCTTGGTCGAAGCGGCATCCAGCACCTCCCAGACGCTTATCCCCATCCGCCGACAAAGTATGGCCATTTCGTTGACCAGCCCGATGTTGACGGCCCGGAAGGTGTTCTCCACCAGTTTTGCCATCTCTGCCACCATCGGACTGGACACTGGCACCACTTGCGCCACCACCATCCCATAAAGCTCGCAAGCCCGCCGCGTACACTCCGCCGTCAGGCCCCCCACCAGCTTCGGTATATCTGACAACCCGAACTCTTTGTTCCCTGGGTCAATCCGCTCCGGTGAATAAGCAAGATTGAATTCCGCGCCCGCGCGCAGGCCACTGGCGTTTTCGAGGGCCGGCTGAACAACCTCGACCGTGGCCCCAGGGAAGGCCGTGCTCTCCAAAACCACCAGCATCCCGCGTCTCAGTACTTCGCCCAGTTTCCCAGCAGCCGCCACCACGTAAGACATGTCCGGATCGCCCGTGTCGGTCAGGGGCGTGGGCACGGAAATAATTACCGCCTGGCAGCCGGCCAGCTCCTCATATTGCCCCGTCACCCGGAGCCGCCCCTTGCACGCCTGCAAACGCTCATCGGGCACGTCATCTACGTAGGACCGACCGGCCCGCAGCATCTCTACCCGCCCCGCGTTGCTTTCTATCCCAACCACGTCCACGCCCTTCTCAGCAAAAGCCACCGCCACCGGCAGACCAACGTAGCCCAGACCTATCACGCCTACTCCGCTGAAAGGCTTGCCTGGCGCTGCCAACTGCTCTTTGCCCCCCTAGAACCACCGTGCTTGTCTACGCCCCGCCCACCCCACGCCCCCGCACCAGCAACTCCCCTCCGCCCTCCCACCAACCTCCCAACAATCCCCAGAACACCCGCATTCTACGCAGGGCGCTCCGCTCAGTCCAATTCCTCGTCGCTTCCGCGCCGCCGCCGGTTCTCCTGGCACGCAGTTTGCACGGCCCACCAGGGCTGCCAAAGCCGCCGAGAGCACCCCATGACCGCCTGCGATGTAGTGGAGTTAGTATCTGCAGCCGCCCTGTGGGTAGTCGCGAGCGCCTACCACGAAGAAATCTGGCGCCTGCCCAAGGTCGGTCCATTCCTCTTCACAGCCGCTCTCCTGGCCTCGGCCGCTGTCCTGACGAGCCAGGCTGCCACCTGCGGCCCAGGGCCTGATTTCTGCCCAAGGCTCTTACTGCTTGGCGCCCAAACATGCGCCCTGCTGGCCGCCTGGCAGGCTTACCATCACGCCCCGGTGGAGAAGGACAATGGACGCAGCTAACGTGGTCTCCCTAGGACTTTCCGGCACGGGGCTGCTGGTGGTGCTCGCAGGCATGGCCTCCCGCCGGCGCCGTTTCCCAGAGCCGGCGGCTGTCCTGGCGCCCGTGATGTTTCTTTGGAGCTTACAGGCAGTAAGCCGGCTGACCCGCTCCGCCCTCGGGCCAGAAGCCGCACAGCTCGGCGACCGCCTGGCCATGGCCGTCCCATCCCTCCTCATGATGACCATCCTGGGCTACATTTACGAGCGCGCCCTAGCGCGCTGGCGCGATTCCCAACGCCACTTGGCGGCCGTGCTTGAGGCGGTGCCCTCTGTCGTTGCGGGCCTCGATGCCGGTGGCCGCCTCGTGTTCTGCAACCGCGCTGACGGCCTCACTGCGCTATCCCCCGACTTGGTGGCCTCCGACCAGGTCAATGTCGCCGAGCGCCTGGGCCTCCATCCCTGGCCCCCAATCGCCACCAGGAGCGTCGAGCGGACCGTGCGTGACGGCGCCGGCCTTGCCAGAACATGGCTGGCCACCCTACGCCCCCTCTCCCCACCCCTCCCCGACGGCTCCGTTGGCATCGGGTGTTTTCTGGACGTGACGGAGCTCCACGAGCTGCGCAGGCAAGCAGAGCAGCTCCAGCGCCTGGAGACTGCCGGCGTCCTGGCGGCGGGCGTCGCCCACGAGCTCAACAATCAGCTAATGGCCATCCTGGTGCATACCGAAGCCCTGCTGAACCACCCCGGCCACGACCCAACAACCCAGGAGTATGCCGACGTCGTCCTCAAGGCCGCTGACCGCGCCAAGCGCATGGTCACTCAGCTCACCCAGCTCGCCCATCCTTCCCGAAACCTCAAGATGGCGCCGCTAGACCCTCGGCAGGTTGTCGAGGAAGTCGTGCGCCTTGTCCGACCCGTCCTCGGCCCAAGCGTCACCCTCACCACCGACTTGGCGCCCCACTTGCCGACGCTCCAAGCCGACCCCGACGCGCTCCATCAGGTCCTCCTCAACCTCCTGCTCAACGCCCGCGAAGCGGTAGGGGAGAGGGGACGGATTACGGTACGCGCCTACGTCACACAGCGGATCCTGCCACCCCGGGCTGCCGACCTCCAGCCCGGTGACGTTCCCGAACCCCTTCCCTGCTTGGCCTTTGAGGTTGAAGACGATGGACCTGGCATGACCCCGGCCGTGGCCCGGCGCGTCTTCACTCCATTCTTTTCAGCCAAGGCCTCGGGCTCTGGGGCTGGCCTGGGCCTGCCGGTATCCTATGCTCTCGTGGCAGCCCATGGCGGCGACATCGCCGTCGATTCAGCCCCCGGCCGTGGCTCCAAGTTCACCGTCTTCTTACCCCTCAAACCCCGCCCAGGCTGCCTACCCTCTCAACCCCAACCCCCAGCCCTCGCGCGCAACATCCTAATCGTAGATGACGAACAGCTCCTCCTCGCGGCCCTAGCGGCCGCTCTCGCCGCCCGCGGCTTTACCGTGGCCACAGCCTCCAGCGGCCAGGAGGCCCTTGCCCGTGCCGCCGACCTCCCCCGCCTTGATGCCCTTGTCCTCGACCTGGTCCTGCCGGACACTGACGGCCTCCAACTAGCCGACAGCCTTTCCCCAAAGCATCCCGGCGCCCGCACCATCCTGATAACCGCCTACCCGAGCGACTACGTGCAGGCCCAGGCTGCTCGCCGTGGCATCCCAGTCCTGGCAAAGCCTGTGTCCCCTGACGACCTCTGCACCGCCCTGGCCATCAGCCATCCCTAAGCGAGCCTCCCGCCCCCCACTAACTCCTGCGGTTCGCCAGCAGCCGCGCCGCCGTCGGCTCTATCACCACAGCCACCGACCCCACCACCTCCACCGCCCGCAGCGGCCGCGCCGTCCCGTCCGGCCCCATCACCATCGCCTCCTCCCGCGACCCCACCACCTCGCCCACCACCAGCTCCCCGCCTTGCACTATCACCACTCTCGCCCCCGCAATCGCCTGCCCCTGCAGCACGGCGATGACCGAACCCTGGGGCAGGCTGGCCGCCAGCCCGCTGCCAGGCGTGACCTCCACCCACAGCACCGCCCCCAGCCGCTCCGCCCATTCCCCCGGCCACACCATTGACCACGATCCCCGCCGAGGCTGGCCCCTCCCACCTCGTATCAGCGCCAGCGCCCGCTCGGGCCTGAGCACGTGCACCGACCGCCCCGCCAGCAAAGGCGTGGCTGGGAAAAAGTATCCCAGCGGCACTCCCGTGGCCACAGCCAGAGCAGCCAAACGCGCCGGGTCTGGCTCACACCGCCCAGTCTCGTAGTCGGCGATGGAACCACGGCTACACCCAATGCGAGCCGCCAGCTCTCTCTGAGTGAGGCCGGCCTGGGCCCGCGCCGCCCGAAGCTTGGCAGCCAGCGTGTGCCCCTTCATGCAAACCACCCCCGCCGCGCATGTGGGATTTTTCCACAATTCGCCCCCCAAATCCCCGATTCCTCCCCCGCCAATGCCCTTATATACTTGGAGAGTGTTTTCAGACGACGCCCCCGCGCCTTCTCATCCTGGGGCTGCTCCCCGCCCCAAAACCGAGGCCTGCCCATGCCGCCTGCCCGCCTCACTGAACGACTGTTCACCTTCCTCTGGCACCGCTACGTCGAGGGCCGCTCCCCACAAGAAGCCGCTGACCTCGCCGGTACCACCCCTGAGGAGCTGGCCCACCACCGCGCCCGCCGCACCCCTGCCTACGAGGCCGCCGAGGCCCTCCTGGACGAGCGCCTGCCGGCCCCCATGCTCGCCCGCTATGCCCGCGCCCTCCAGGCCCGGCTCCTCCTTGTCAAGGAAGACGCCACGGCCGCTGGTGTTGCCAAGGCGATCCTCGAAGAGGCTCAGCAAGCCGACCGCCCAACGGCCATCACCTTCGTCATCGAGGACTTCGAGGCGGCCAAAGACCTCCAAAGAGTCATGGCCGAGGCCGACGACACTGCCTCTGTCTTCACCCCGCCTGGGGACGCTGCTGCCTGGGCCGCTGGCGCTGCCGCCGGCCCCCCGAAGGCCTCCCCCAGCTCAATTGCCACCCGCCTGGAGTATGTCGCCGTGGCCAAAGCCGCCAAGCCCCAACCTGACGAGCCGCCCTCGCCCGCCCACGCAAAGCCTGCCTACCCACCCAAGCCCGCCGCCCCAGCCCGCAAGCCCTCCCGCGCCCGCCGCGCCCACCAGGACGACAGCTCCTAATAACCAACGCCCTAACGCCCGGAGACCTGCCCTCATGCCATGCGTGCCGAGCGCCTCCATCAAGTGGTTTTTCGTGCTCATCGCAGCCAGTTGGAGCTTCTTTCGAGCCGCGCCCGCCTGGTAGGCTTCGTCGGCGGCGCAGGTTCCGGAAAAACCACCGCCGGCGTCGTCTGGAGCCTCATGAAAGCCGCCACCCTCCCCGGCTCCCGCGGCATGCTCATCGCCCGCTCCTATCCTCAACTCCGCCAGTCCCTCATGGTCGAGCTTGAAAAATGGGCACGCGCCAGCCGCCTCGACGAAGTCTGGCAATTCCACCGTGCCGACATGGAAATCCGCCTGCCCAACGCCGCCCGCTTCTGGCTCCGCTCCGCCGACCGCCCCGAAAGCCTCCTTGGCGCCGACCTGGCCTGGCTTTATGGCGACGAAGTCGCCCTCTGGGACGAGGCCGCCTTCAAGTATGCCCTCTCCCGGTTGCGCCAGCCCGGCTTCCGTCAACAAGCGGTTTTTACTTTTACGCCCAAGGGCCGCAACTGGGCTTACAACGTCTTCGGCCTCCCTCGCGCCGACGACCAAATCCACATCATCCGCGCCTCCACCCGCGACAATCCCTACCTTGACCCCGCCTTCATCGCCATGTTGGAGGCCCAGTACGGCACCGACACCCTCTGGGCACGCCAGGAAATCGAGGGGGAGTTCGTCAGCTTCGAAGGACTGGTCTACCCGCAGTTCTCCGAGACCGTCCACGTCCGTCCCGCACCTGACCACGCCGCCTTCTCCCGCATCGTCGCGGGCGTGGACTGGGGCTTCACCAATCCGGGCGCCATCATCGTCGTCGGCCAATACGCCCCCGGCCATCCCGCCGCCAACCCATCCCACCATGACGCCCCACCAGACCTAACTGGCCCGGCCGCCTTCGCCGCCCTCAAGCCCACCACCCCTCACCCCACCCCCTTCCACGTCCTCGACGAAGCCTACGGCCGCAACATCCCACCCGACGGCCCCCGAGAGTGCTGGGTTTCCATTGCCGCCCGCCTGGCCGTCCGGTGGGGGATAGAGGTCTTCTTCTGCGACCCAAGCGAGCCAGGCAACATCGAGGCCTTCCGTCGCGCCGGCCTGCGCACCCTCCCAGCCGACAATTCCGTTGAGCCAGGCATCGCCCGAGTCTCAGCCCTCCTGGACGCCCGTCAGCTTTTCATCGCACCCTCCTGTCGCAACCTCATCGAAGAGCTCTCCCGCTATTCTTTCGAGACCGACCGCGAGGGCCACCCCACCGGCCGCGTCCTGAAAGCCTTCGACCACGCCTGCGATGCCCTTCGCTACGCCCTAGTCGGCCTCCGCTCCCGCCCCTCCCCCCGCA